>WPCJ01260373.1_pt1 | contig 19605 bp, 15 predicted proteins | sample 5399831 | NCBI WGS metagenome assembly WPCJ01 (sample SAMN12869470, study PRJNA574797) | sludge metagenome | isolation source: wastewater treatment of pH10 | place: China:Beijing | collected 2019-05-20 | reverse complement strand
CCACCGGCGGCACTGAAGCGCTGCGCGATGTGCTCGAGGCGCTGCCGGCCACCACGCCGGGCATCGTCATCGTCCAGCACATGCCCGAGCGCTTCACCGCCGCCTTCGCCCGCCGCCTCGACGGCATCTGCCAGATGAAGGTGAAGGAAGCCGAGGAGGGCGACGTGGTCGAAGCCGGGCGGGTGCTGATCGCGCCGGGCAATCATCACATGACGCTGCAGCGCAGCGGTTCGCGCTACACCGTCAACATCGTCGATGGCCCGCACGTGTCGCGCCATCGCCCATCTGTCGATGTGCTGTTCCGCTCCGCCGCCTACGCTGCGGGCAGGAACGCCCTGGGGATCATCCTCACCGGCATGGGCGACGACGGCGCCCGCGGCTTGCTGGAAATGAAGCAGGCCGGCGCCACGACGCTCGCCCAGGACGAGGAAAGCTCCATCGTTTTCGGCATGCCCAAGGAAGCCATCGCGCTGGGCGCTGCCGACAAGGTGGTGTCCCTGCGTCGCGTCGCCGGCGAAATCACCGCCTATGCCGCCCGTGCTCCGCAAAAGGACACCGCATGACCGCGTCCACCGACAGCGCCGTTCTGATCCTCCCGCCCGTTGCGCGGCAGGAGGCCCATGTGGAGCATGGGGCAGGGGGCGGCCAGTCCCTCGAGCATGACCGCCGCGCCTCCGCCGCTCTCGCGTCCGGCATCCTCGGCATCGCCGACGATCTCGCCGCCCCGCGCGACGCCATCGATGGCGCCTTCGTCGCCGTCGGCAGCCGCCTCGCCGAATGCGCCGAGATACTCTCGCGCCTCACCGAGAGCTTCGAAACCCTGCCGATCGATCTCGAGGGTCCCGATCTCACCGAGGCGACCGACCGGCTCGCGGTGGTTGGTCGTCGGGCCGGCGAGATCGCCGTCAGCCTCGGCGCCGAGCAGGCCGATCTCAACCGCCTGGTCGAGGCCCTGCGCGGCGCGGCGCACCCGATCTCGGAGCTGCGCCGGACCGTCAAGATGATGGGCATCGTCGCCATCAACGCTCGGGTCGTGGCCGCCAGCGTCGTCAGCGAAACCGAGGATTTCGGCGTCTTCACCACCGATATCGCGCAGCTGTCGGAATCGGCTGCCACCACCATCCAGCGGTTCTCGCGCACCTACGAGGCGCTCACCATCGTCGTCGGCGAAGCGGCCACCGCGCGCGCCAGCTTCGAGGCGGCGCATCGCGACACCCTCTCGACGCTGGCCGTCGAACTCGAACGCGATCTCGGCGAAGTCACCGAGCAGCGTCTCACCTCCGTCCGTTCCAGCGCCATCACCGGCCAGATGTCGCGCGCCATCACCGACAAGGTCGCCACCACCGTGATGGCCCTGCAGGTCGGCGATGCCACCCGCCAGCGCGTCGAACATGTCGAAGCAGCCCTCCGCGATCTCGCAATGATCCTTCCCCGCGGCGTCGAGGAGGGAGGCGAGGCGGAGCACGGGGAAGAGGGGAACCAGAGTCTCGCTTCCGACTCCGCTACCGACCTGGCTTTCCCCGCCACCGAACTGCAGCGCCTGCAGCTGGCCGGCGCCCGCGAGACCCTGATCGTCGAGATGGCCTCCGGGGCCGAGGCCCTCACCCGGCTGGCCGATGACGTCGGCGCCGTGCTGGAACATGCTCGCCAGGTCTATGGCTCGGCCGAGAACCGCTCCGCCCTGTCCGAACTGCACGGCGCGGTGCGTCGCGCCGTCACCGTGCTGCGCGATTGCGAAAGCGAGCGCGAAAAGCTCGATCGGGTGGCCGGCGCCGTGTCCGAAACGGTCAAGGTCCTGCTCGAGCACGTCGAGGCGGTGCAGGAGATCGAGTACAAGATGCGGCTGGTCTCGCTCAATGCCGCCGTCAAATGCGCCCAGCTCGGCCCGCGCGGCCGCGCCCTCGATGTCATCGCGCAGCAATTGCGCACCCTCACCGGCGAGACCGTGGTTTCCGCGCACGAGGCCGTCGAGCGCCTCAATGCGGCGGCCCGCTTCTCGGCCGCTTTCACCCACGCCACCGGGGCCGGCGCCGGTCGGGTCGGCGACCTGGAGCGCGAGGCCGCCGCGTCGCTGACGCAGCTCGAAACCGTCGGCATGCGCATGAAGAAGGCTCTGGTCGAACTCTACGACGATGGCCCCAGGGTCGCCGAGCGCCTCAACCAGGCCGTCGACAGCCTCGCCAATCACGCCGCCATCTCCGAGGCCTTCAGCGATATCGAACTGGGCCTTGCCGGGCTGATCCGTCCTCAGGAGCCGGCGGGCGCCGAACCGAACCCGACGCTTGCCGAGTTCCTCGCCGCCCTGCGCCGGCGCTACACCATGGATGCCGAGCGGCGTGTGCACGATGCCTTCACCGGCATCGAGGTCGCCCCCGAGCCGGTGGCGGATGGCGGCGATGGCCTGGACGATCTCTTCTTCTAGGGCGGGTGGCGGTCGCCTGGCAGGCCGGGCCGCATGTCAAACTGAAATGCGCTTTGCCGCCCGCCGCGCTATCTCTCACCCGTTTCGGGACTAAGGCAGCGGGCCGTCGGTGGCACGTTTCGCGCCCGCTGCCCCCGACTGTTTCGACGAACGTCTGATCCACCATCAGGTCGATGCGGCCTAGTCTCCCACCGAGGGAGAACGCCAAGCATGTCAAACCTATCCGCGGTCACGGCCATGACGCCAGCCATGAACTGGCAATCGGCTGCCGCTGGCGCGCAAGGGTTCGTGGCGCCCGGTTTCGAACCGGTGGCCGAGGAGTTCGCGCGCAATTTCACCGAACGCGGCGATGTCGGCGCTGCCTTCGCGGTTACCCATCTGGGTCGGCCGGTGCTCGATCTGTGGGGTGGCGAGGTCGCTCCCGGCCGGCGCTGGGCCGCTGACAGCCTGCTCGGCGTGTTCTCCGGCACCAAGGGCCTGCTCGCCGGCGTCATGCTGAAGCTGATCGAGCGCGGGCTGCTCGATCTCGACCAGCCGGTCGCCCGCTACTGGCCCGCCTTCGGCGCCGCCGGCAAGGAGGCCATCAAGGTTCGGCACTTGGTGTCGCACCGTAGCGGCGTCCCCGGCGTTCGCGCGCCGCTGCTGCCGGCCGATCTCAGCGATGCCGAGCGGATCGAGAACCTGCTCGCGGCCCAACCGACCTTCGATGATCCGGATGCCTTCCTCTGTTATCACGCGCTTGCCATCGGCTGGCTCTGCGGCGGCCTGGTCCGCGCCATCGACGGCCGCAGCCTGGGCCGCTTCTTTTCCGACGAGATCGCTGCCCCGCTCGGCCTCGAGACCTGGATCGGCTTGCCGGAAACCGAAGAACACCGGGTCGGCCGCTTCGTCTTCGGCGACGGCATGGGCGGCCGCTGGGATGCCGGTCTGACCGAGGCGCAGCGCGCCGATCCGGTGCGTCGCGCCGTCTGGGCCAACCCGCCGCTGTTCGGCGACATCAATCATTGGGATACGCGCGCCTTTCATGCCGCCGAGATCGGCGGCGCCGGCGGCATCACCACGGCGCGTGCGATGGCCCGTTACTATGGTTGCCTGGCCGAGGGCGGTACGCTCGATGGCGTCACCCTTCTCGCCCCCGACACCATCGCGCTGGGGCGCCGCGAGCTGTCGCGCTTTGCCGATCCGTTCGTCGGCGAGGCGATCGCCTTCGGCGTCTGCTGGAACCTGCAGGCCGGCCTCAATCGGTTCGGACCGCCAGCCGACGCCTTTGGCCACACCGGCGCCGGTGGCTCGATCCACGGCGCCTGGCCGACGCAGCGGCTCGGCTTCTCCTATGTGATGAACCAGTTGCGCGCCGATCCCGAGGACCAGCGCACCCGTCCGCTGTTTGCCCGGCTGCACCAGCTCGTCGGCTGACGCCGGGATCGCGCCCCGTCGCGGGACCTCGTCCGCCCTCGGCTCAACATGTGATTTGACCGGCGAACGCTTTTCGCCCTTATAGGGGTTTATACGTATAAAAATGGAGGGCTGGCGGAGCCTTCCATACTTAGTCGTGGAGCGTCGGCGCGACGTTCCGGTGTCAGTCTACGGGGGCCATTCCCAATGAGTGACCTGAACGACCGCGAAGTCGCGGAACTGCTCGCCATGCTGCGGGACAGCGACGTTCATTTCGATACGCAGCGCCTCACCAGCTTCACCGACGCAACGCTGCTGCACGTGCTCCACCCGCTCGGCGATGGCCGGCTGGTCACCAATGTTCCGAGCTTCGTTGCCGTGCGCGAGGAACTGCGCCGCCGCGGCCTGCTGCCGCGAGATCACTGAGGCCGCAGTCCACAGCCCAACCCGCTGTTCTCAAGCGGTTATCCGCCCCTGGCGATCCCGCCAGCCGGCCGCGCTGGACTCGCGTCGAGACTTCCGGTAACGTTCCCAATAGATGCCGGGAACGGCACGGGAGGTTGCATGGGCAGACGGCCCACAATCATTGACGTTGCAAGGCTTGCCGGGGTGTCGAAAAGCACCGCCGCGCGCGCCCTTTCCGATTCCCCCGACGTCAACGATGCCACCCGCGACAAGGTCCGCAAGGCCGCTGTCGCCAGCGGCTACGAGCGCAACCACCTCGCCGTCGGCATGCGCTCGGGTCGTTCCGGCCTGTTCGGCCTGGTCATCCCCGACATCACCAACCCGTTCTGGGCCGAAGTCGCCCGTGGCGCGCAGGATATTGTCGGCGAGAACGACGCCTCGCTGCTGGTGTTCTCCTCGGACTGGGACCATGAGCGCGAAGCCACCCACCTGCGCGCGCTGCGCCAGGCTCGGGTCGAGGGCGCCATCGTCAATCCGGTCTCCGACAATGCCGAGGATTTCGGCCGCTTCGGGGTGCCCTTCTCGCTCATCGGCTCGAGCGCCGAACGCTTCCCGGATACCCCGAGCATCGGCTCTGACATCCGCCAGGCGGTTCGGCTGGGGCTCGATCATCTGGTCGCCCGTGGCCATGCGGCGCCGGCCCTGATCCTCGGTCCCAAGTCCCGCCTGGCCCGCGCCCGCTTCCTCCGCTCGGTCCATGAGCACTGCATCGAGCGCGATATCGACCCTGCCGTGCTGCAGGTCGAGGATGGCGACTATACCTTCGAGGGTGGCCATGCCGCCATGCAGCGCCTGCTGGCGCGACAATCGGGCGGTCATCTCACGGTGTTCTGCGCCAACGACCTGATGGCGCTCGGCGCCATGCTGGCGGTGCGCGAGGCCGGTCGCGAGTGTCCGCGCGATGTCTCCATTCTCGGCTTCGACGGGGTGCCTGCCGGCGCCTTCTCGTGGCCCGGTCTCACCACCATCGAAAAGCCGGCCCGTGAACTCGGCCGCCGCGCCGCCCAGGCGCTGTTCGATGAAATCGCCGGCCGTCCGCAGGATGGTCGTACCTATTTGCCGTGCCGCCTGATCGAGCGAGGCTCACTCGCCGATCTCCGGGCGCAAACGCCCCTGCGCGTTGCAGGAGCGGGGAGGAGCTAGAAGCATGTCGAGCGTCGAGCAAAACGCGACGGCCATTGCGCGTGTCGCCGGGAACGTTCCCAGGTCGCAACGCTTCACCAATGGCGTCCGCCGCTGGTGGCCCTACTATGTCATGCTTGCCCCCGGCCTGCTGTTCTTCCTCATCTGGCACTATTTCCCGATCTGGGAAGCCAAGATGGCGTTCGAGCAGGTGCGCATCATCCCGCCCAACCTGTGGGTCGGGCTGAAGCATTTCCAGACCCTGTTCGCCTCCCCGGTGTTCTACCAAGTGCTGGCCAACACCCTGATCATCTCGACGCTGAAGATCCTCTTCGTCTTTCCGGTGCCGATCATCGTCGCGCTGCTCTTGAACGAAGTGCGCAGCGGCCGGCTGAGGAAGTTCGTGCAGTCGGCGATCTACCTGCCGCATTTCCTCAGCTGGGTGGTGATCGCCGGCATCTTCATCGCCATCCTGTCGCCCTCCGATGGCGCCGTGAACCAGATCACCGGCTTCTTCGGCGCCAAGCCGACCGCCTTCATGACCGACGGCAATTCGAGCCGCTGGGTGCTGGTATTCTCCGAGATCTGGCGTTCGGCTGGCTGGGACAGCCTGCTCTATCTCGCCGCCATCATCGGCATCGACCAGTCGCTCTACGAGGCGGCCGAACTCGATGGCGCCAACCGCTGGCAGAAGGTCTGGCACGTCACCATCCCGGGGATCGTGCCGACCATCGCCACGCTCTTCATCCTCAACATGGGCATGTTCCTCTCGGCCGACCTCAACCAGGTCATCAACTTCCTCAACGACGTGAACCGCGGCCAGATCGATATTCTCGATACCTATGTCTACCGCATCGGTCTCAGGACCGGCGAGTACTCGCTGGCCACCGCCGCCGGCCTGTTCAAGGCGGTGTTCGGCATGATCCTCATCCTCTCGGCGCATTTCGTTTCCAAGCGCCTCACCGGCAAGGGAGTCTGGTGATGGCCGCGCCCCGTAGAACCGCCATTCGTCGCACGCCGCTCGAGCGGATCGAGTACGCCATCATCGTCACGACGCTGCTCGCCATGGTGGTGGTGATGCTGCAGCCGATCCTCAACCTGCTCGCCGTATCCTTCTCCGACCCGAGCCAGGTGGCGGGCAAGAGCGGCCTCGACATCTGGCCCTCGGGCTTTTCGCTCGATGTCTGGGCGCTGCTGCTGCAGCACCCGAACGTGCAGCGCGGCATCCTCAACTCGATCTTCATCACTGCCACCGCCACCTTTATCGGCGTTGTCGGCACCGCGCTGATGGCCTGGGGGTTGAGCCGGCCGAACCTGCCCGGCCGCCGCGTCATCTTCCTCTTGGTCCTCGTCACCATCGTGTTCGAGCCGGGCATCATTCCCGACTACTTCCTGATGAAGCGGATGGGGCTGCTCGACAGCTACTGGAGCGTCATCCTCTACAAGGCAGTGAACGCCTGGTACCTGATCATCCTGGTGCGCTTCTTCGAGGAGATCCCCGAGGAACTGCTCGAGGCGGCCGAACTCGACGGCGCCAACGCCTTCCAGATCTTCTTCCAGGTGGTGCTGCCGCTGGCGAAGCCCGCCCTCGCGACCATCGCCCTGTTCTACCTGGTCTTCCACTGGAACGAGTTCTTCCGGGCGATGATCTACCTCAACGACCAGACCAAATACCCGCTGCAGGTGGTGCTCCGGCAGTTCGTGGTCGAGGGTGACAAGCTCGCCATCGTCGGCGCCGACAATGCCGCCAACAATATCGGCGTGGCGCAGATCAACCTGAAGGCGCTGAAGGCCGGGATGATCATCATCACCATCCTGCCGATCCTCGCCATCTACCCGCTGATCCTCAAGTTCTTCACCAAGGGGACGATGTCGGGAGCGCTGAAGGGATGAGGCAGATCCAGCCTGTCGCCACGGTGGCTGTGGCCCCACCCCCTCCCGGCCTCCCCCATCAAGGGGGAGGGGCCGACGCTCCGGCGCATCGGCGTCCAATCCAACACCAACAACAAGCATAACGGAGGAGAATCCATGCTTAAGAAACTCTTGCTTACGACCACGGCGCTGGCGCTCAGCCTGTCGCTGGCGGCGCCGGCCTTCGCCGACCCGACGGTGATCCGCCTGGTGTCGAAAGACCTGCTCTCGACCAACCCGCCCGACGTCGCGCATATCGAGCGCATCGAGAAGGCGCTCAAGACCCAGGGCACCGACCTCGACATCCAGATCGTCGACCTGCCGTCTTCCGGCTATGCCGACGCGCTCGGCGTCATGCTGCTCTCGGGCGACATTCCCGACCTGATCTATTTCCAGGGCGGTGACGCCAAGATGGCCGACCAGGGCATCCTCGAGGACCTGAACCCCTGGATCGAAAAGTCGCCCAACCTCAAGGCGGCGCTCTGGCCGCACAATATCGAGCGCCTGAAGAACTACCCCTACCTGCTCTATGTCTATCCGCCCCGCGCCCCGCAGCCGGTGATCCGCAAGGACTGGCTGGAAAAGCTCGGCCTCGCCGCTCCGACCACGGTCGATGAGTATGAGGCGTTCTTCAATGCCATCCACGACGCCGATCTCGATGGCGACGGCACCCCGGGCAACACCTATGGCGTGACCACCGCCGACAACACCAACGAGCTCGACTCGATCTTCAACCAGGCCTTCGGCATCACCGGCACCTGGATGAAGGACGCGGCCGGCGAGTGGGTGAACTCGCGCATCACCGACCAGGAAAAGGCCAAGCTCACCTGGTACGCCAAGCTCGGCGCCGAGGGCCTCTACGACAAGGAATACGTCACCTCGAAGTTCGACGTGAAGGAAGACAAGTTCTACACCGGCAAGGCCGGCGTGATCTTCGGCTCCTCGGCGGAAGTCATCGACATCTATGGCGGCAAGATGCGCCAGGCGCATCCGGACGCCAATATCGAACTGGCGCTGTTGCCGATCCCGTCGGGTCCGGGCGGCCAGGGCCTGCAGGCGGTCGACGTCTCCAAGGAAAGCCGCGGCTTTGCCATCGCCACCACCTCCCAGCACAAGGAAGAAGTGGCCAAGCTGCTCGACTTCATGGCCTCGACCGAAGGCCAGATGATGGACCGCATGGGCTTTGAGGGCGAGGAATACACCAAGTCCGGCGACACCTACACCATCACCGACAAGATGAGCACCTGGTACGCCCGCTTCTTCGCGGCCGCCAATTTCGTGCCGCCGGTGGAGTGGAAGTCGGAAGCCGCGCAGCAGTCGCTGAAGAACATCTCGGAGTGGTTCAAGCCGGACAACGCCTTCGTCTGGCCGGCCGACTACGCCGCTGATCTCGACGCGACCGAGAACGTCTACCGCGCCTGGGTCTACAAGTTCATCTCCGGCGAAGCCTCGATGGACCAGTGGGACGCCTTCGTCGCCGAATGGAAGGCCGCCGGTGGCGACCGCCTCAACGAGTATGCCCGGACCAAGCTGAACGGCTGAGGCCCGGCCGGACCGAAGGCCGGTGAGGTCCTCCCCCTCATCCGGCCTTCGGCCACCTTCTCCCACGAGGGGAGAAGGCCTGACTGAGAAGTCTCGGCTCATCGCCTTCTCCCTTGATGGGAGAAGGTGCCCGAAGGGCGGATGAGGGTGGGGCAACACGAACGGAACAGTGCCTTGAACGACACCAGTACCTCCCTTCGCGGCCGTGTCCGCGCCATGCTCCACGGCATCGCCCTTGGCGACGCACTCGGCGCCCCGGTCGAAAAGCTCTCGGCTGCCGATATCCGCGCGCGCTATGGCCGGGTCACCTCGCTCGACGCGCGCTGGCACAAGATGGACCTGCCGCCCGAGCAGCGGAACCACCGCATCCGCGGCAATGGCATCGTCACCGACGACACGCTGATGACCCTGGCGCTGATGGACATCTACGCCGAGACCAACCGCCATCTCGACGCCTGGGACATGGCCGACGGCATGGTGCGACAGATCGCCTGGACTCCGCGCTGGATCCCCGAGATGCAGCGCGAGGCCAACCTGATCGATAGGCTGTTCTATCCTGAGAAATGGATCTTCCAGCGCCACCAGCTGGCCAACTGCGACCCCCGCCAGGGCGGCATCGGCAACATGGTCAATTGCGGCGCCGCCATGTACATCGCGCCGGTCGGCGTGGTGAACGCCTGCGACCCCAGGGCCGCCTATGACGAGGCGATCGCCTTCGCACAGGGCCACCAGGAAAGCTTCGGCCTCGAAGCCGCCGGCGCCTTCGCCGCTGCCGTCGCCGCGGCCTTCATCCCCGGCATCGGCATCGAGCAGATCGTCGAGCGGGTCATGGCTCTCAGCAAGGATGGCACCCGTGAGGCGATCCGCGCCATTGCCGACGCGGCTTCCCGCTTGACCGGGGCCGAGCACGCCGAGGTGGTCGCCGCCTTCCACGCCGCCATCGCCCCGTTCTCGCCGATGGGCGACGACGTGAACCACACCAAGGCGCGCGCCGGCCGCCTCTCCATCGCCTACCAGCCGTCGCGGCTGGGCTCGATCGAAGAGTTGCCGCTGGCGCTCGGCTTCGCGCTGGTCAATGGCGGCGACTTCCGCAAATCCATCGAAGACGGCATCAATTCCGGCCGCGACACCGACTCGATCGGCGTCATGGCCGGCGCCATCCTCGGCGCGCTGCATGGCGAGAAGGTCATCCGCGAGGCCGACCGCGAGACCCTCGACAGCGCCAACCGGCTCGATCTCACCACGGCGGCCGACAAGTTCACCGCCACCGCCACCGACATCCTTCTCGCCGACCGGCGGGCTCGCGAGGCTGCCGAACGCAGCCGCGACAGCCTCCTCGTCGATCTCCCGACCGCCAGCGTCATCAATCTCTGACCACCGGACCGTTCATGCCCCTGACCACGACTCAAATCTTCGACCGCATCTATGCCGGCTTCATCGGCAAGGCCATCGGCGTCCGCCTGGGCGCGCCGGTCGAGCCGACCATCTGGAGCTATGACCGCATCCGCAACACCTATGGCGAGGTCACCCAGTACCTGCGCGATTTCAAGAATTTCGCTGCCGACGACGACACCAACGGCCCGGTCTATTTCATCCGCGCCCTGCGCGATTATGGATTGAAGGCCACCGCCGCCGATGTCGGCCGTACCTGGCTGAACTATGCCGCCGAGGAACACGGCATGTACTGGTGGGGCGGCTTCGGTAACTCCACCGAGCACACTGCCTACAAGAACCTCAAGTCCGGCATGGAGGCACCGGAGTCCGGCTCTATCGCCACCAATGGCACCACCGTCGCCGAGCAGATCGGCGGCCAGATCTTCATCGACAGCTGGGGCTGGGTGAACCCGGGCAACCCGCAGCGCGCCGCCCAGATGTCGGCCATGGCCGCCTCGGTTGCGCATGACGGCGATGGCCTCAACGGCGCCCGCTTCTGCGCCGCAGCCATCGCCCAGGCCTTCGTCGCCAAATCCATCGACGAGATCGTCGAGACCGGCCTCTCGACCATCGACGCCAACTCGACCTATGCCAGGGTCGCCCGCGCCGTCATCGACTTCCACAAGGCCAACCCGGCCGATTGGCGCCTCTGCCGCGATATGCTGACCGCCGACTGGGGCTATGACCGCTACCCCGGCGTCTGCCACATCATCCCCAATGCCGGCGTCACCGTGATGGCCATCCTCTATGGCGCGGGTGAACTGACCCGCACCGCCGAGATCGCCACCATGGCCGGCTGGGATACCGACTGTAACGCCGGCAATGCCTGCGCCATCGTCGGCACCTTCCAGGGCGTGCAGCCGAGCTGGGACAAGTATCGCAAGCCCATCAACGATTTCGTCATCGCCTCGGGCGTCATCGGCACCCTCAACGTCGTCGATATCCCGAGCTTTGCCCGCGAACTGACCGTGCTCGCCCTCCGTCTCGACGGCAAGGAGCCGCCGGCGCTGTGGGCCGAGGATTTCGAGCGTCGCGGCGTCCGCTTCGATTTCGATGCGCCGGGCGCCACCCACGCCTTCCGCACCGAACCGTTCAACCAGATCGAGGTGAAATCGGCCACCGACAAGCAGGGTCCGAACTCGCGCGGCGCGCTTGAAGTGCTGCTCGATCGGCTCCAGCGCGGGCAGGGCGGCCGCATCTTCTGGAAGCCGTTCTATCGCCGCGCCGATTTCGACGACGAACGCTACCGCCCGATGTTCACCCCGCTCGCCGATGCCGGCCAGACGGTGAAGTTCAAGCTCGAACTCGACCCTTGGAACGGCGATGGGAACCTCCGCGTCGCGCCCTATGTCCGCCGCGCCATTTCCGGCGAGATCGTCGAAACCGGCGCCTGGCACGTGCCGAGCTCTTCGGGCTGGCAGGATTATGAGTTCACCATCCCCGAGGGCGATGAGGCGATCGACGAGATCGGCGTCCTGGTCGAGTATTTCGGGCGCCTCAAATTCCTCGGCCGGCTCTACCTCTCCGAGTTCTCGGTGTCGGGGAAGGGCAAGCTCGCCATCGACCCGAAGACCGAGAAGCAGGAATGGGGCGGCATCACCCGCTTCACCTGGAACCGCGGTCACTGGTCGCTGCAGGATGGCGTCATCCACGCCCACACCGCCGAGGATGCCGATGCCTGGACCGGCAACGGTTACCTTCGCGACGTCACTGTCACCGCAGACCTCACGCCGCTCGCCGGCAAGTCGCATCTGGTCGCGGCCCGCGTGCAGGGCACCAGCCGCTTCTATGCAGCGGGGTTCCAGGATGGCGAAGCGGTAATCCTGAGAGAGGATCACGGCACCACCGTGCTGGCGAGGGCGTCGTTCACCGTCAAGCCCGGCGAGGCGTACAAGTTGGCGCTGACCGTGGTGGGTGACAAGCTCAAGCTCAGCGTCGACGGCAAGGAGCTGGTCTCGGCCACCGACGGTCAGTTCCGCTACGGCCAGGCCGGCCTGCGCATGGCTTCGGCCGGGCGGATGACCGTGGCGCGGCTGGAAGTGGCTGAGATCTGATGCTCACCGCAGCAGACGGCCCCCTCCCATCCTCCCCCATAAAGGGGGAGGTGCCGCATCGCGTGTTTGGCGAGATCGTGCCACAGCCTCGACTCTTCACCTCCCCCTTTATGGGGGAGGTCGGGTGGGGGCCGTCTGCTTCAGTCGGCACCGACACCCCATGACCCTGAGCTTCAACCCCCTCGCCACCGGCCCGCTCGATGGCATCCGTGTCATCGATCTCAGCCGCCTCGTCGCCGGCAACATGCTGTCGCTGCAGCTCGCCGATTTCGGCGCCGACGTCATCAAGATCGAGCCGCCGCAGGGCGATCCGCTGCGCGAGTGGCGCGATGACGGGCACTCGCTCTACTGGAAGACCTACGGCCGCAACAAACGCTCGGTGCAGCTCAACCTCAGGCAGGCTCCGCACATGGCGGCGCTCAAGGCGCTACTGCAGAGCGCCGACGTCTTCATCGAGAATTTCCGTCCCGGCACGCTCGAGGACATGGGGCTCGCGCCCGACACCCTGCTTGCCGCCAATCCGAACCTCATCATTGTCCGCATTTCCGGCTTCGGCCAGACCGGCCCTTATGCGCAGTTCCCCGGCTTCGGCACCATTGTCGAAGGGATGAGCGGCTTTGCGTATCGCACTGGTTTTTCTGACCGCGAGCCGGTGCTGCCGCCGCTGGCGCTGGCCGACATGATCGCCGGGGTCTACGGCGCCAACGCCACTGTCACCGCGCTGTTCGCAAGGTTCCGCGGCAAGGCCAAGGGGCAGGTGATCGACCTGAGCCTGCTCGAGCCGATGTATTCGGTGCTCGGGCCGGAAGCCGCGATCTTTGCGGTGACCGGCAAGGTCAAGGAGCGCTCCGGTTCGGCTTCCAACACTGCCTCGCCGCGCAATGTCTATCGCTGCGCCGACGGCAAATACGTGGCGCTCTCCGGCTCGACGCCGCAGGTGGCGCGCCGCATCTTCGAGGTGATCGGCAAGCCCGAGATGAACGACGATCCGCGCTTTGCCACCAATTCGGATCGGGTGAAACATCGTGACCTCGTCGACGCCGCGGTCGGCGAGTGGTTCGCGCGCCACAGCCACGACGAAGCGCTGAGCATCATGCGCGAGGCGGGAGCTACCGTCGGGCCGATCTACTCGATCGCCGATATCGCCGGGGACCGGCATTTCATTGACCGCGGCATCATTGTCGATGTCGAAGACAAGGATTTTGGATCGCTGCCGGTGCACAACATCCTGCCCCGTCTCAGCGAAACCCCCGGCACGTTCCGCCGCCCGGCGCCCGAGCTCGGCGAGCACACCGCCGAAGTGCTGCGCGAAGCCGGCGTCGATCCCTCGATGGTGCTGTGATGCCGCTCCGCTCGCTGCTCTACGTCCCCGCCCATTCCGACCGCTTCGTCGCCAAGGCGCATGAGCGTGGCGCCGACGCCATTGTCCTCGACCTCGAGGATGCGGTGCCGGAGGCCGACAAGGACGCGGCGCGCGACAATCTTGCCGCCACCGTTCCAGCGGTTGGCCGCAACGGCGCGGCGGTGTTCGTTCGCGTCAATGCCGGTGCGCGGCAGCGCGACGATGCGCTTGCCGCCTGCCGCGCCGGCGCTACGGGCGTGATGGTCGCCAAAGCGAACTCGTCGGCCAGGCTGGATGCCCTTGCCGGTACGCTGCGCGCCGAAGAGGCGAAACTCGGCCGGCCCGCGATGAGCTTTCTCGCCCTGATCGAAGGCGCCGCTGCGCTGCTCGACGCGCGGTTGATCGCCGCCAATCACCGGGTCATTGGCCTGCTGCTCGGCAGCGAGGATCTCGCCACCGAGCTCGGCGCCACGCCGACGCCCGAGGTCCTCCGCCATCCGAAATTGCTGCTGCACTACGCCGCCAAGGCCGAGGGCAAGCTGAGCTTCGGCCTGCTGCAGTCGAGTGCCGACTACACCGATCTCGCGGCGCTCGCTGCCGCTGCGGCCGAGGCCAAGGCGCATGGCTTCGATGGCGCCACCTGCGTGCATCCTTCCGCCGTCGCCGCGTTGAACGCCGGCTTCTCGCCGAGCGAAGCCGAACGCCACTGGGCCGAGCGCGTCGTCGCGGCCGCGGCCGAGCACCCCGGCGCCTTCCAGCTCGACGGCCGGATGGTCGATGCCCCGATCGTCGCACGGGCGCGGAAGCTGCTTGAGGGGTAGTCGGGTCAGGTTGGCACGGGGGGAACCCCACCCACCGTGTCACCCCGGCGAAGGCCGGGGCCCATCCTGAGGGGGCTCGGCGGATCACTGCAGATAGCGCCAATCGGGGGCCTTGGTTTCAGCAAGGCCGTCACGATCATCAACTCACCTCAGCATCTCAGGATGGGCCCCGGCCTTCGCCGGGGTGACTCCGTGGGTGGGGGAGAATCGGTAGCCAAGCAGCGTCAACGAAACACTGAGCCCTAAGCCGCGACCCCGGTGAACGCGAGGAACGCCTCGAGCGGCAGCGGCTCCGACAGCAGGTATCCCTGCAGCTCGTGGCAACCGCGCGCCATAAGGTAGTCGCGCTGCTGCTCGGTGGCGACGCCCTCGGCGGTCACCTTCATGTTGAGCGAGCGCGCCAGGTCGATGATGGTTCGAACGATCACCTCGGCATCGGTGGAAACTCCCAGCTGGCCGACGAACGAGCGATCGATCTTCAGCTTGTCCACATTGTAGCGGCGCAGGTAGTTGAGCGACGAATAGCCGGTACCAAAATCGTCGAGGGCCAGTCGGATGCCGGCGGCCCGCAGCCGGGTCAGTCCCGCCTCGGTTGCCTCCGACGTATCGAGCAGCACACCCTCGGTGATTTCGAGCTGCAACCGCGACGGGTCGATCCCCAGCAGCCGCAACTGCTCGATCACCCGGTCGACGAAACGGCGGCTCTTCAACTCCACCGGCGATACGTTCACCGCCACCCAGGGGATGGTGGTGCGCGCCAACATGCGGCAGGCCTCGCCCAGCACCCATTCGCCGAGTTTCTCGATCAGCCCGCGCTCTTCCGCCACGCCGATGAAAATGTCCGGCGCCAGCCGGCCGCGCTCGGGATGATCCCAGCGCACCAGCGCCTCGGCGCCGGCCACGCTACGCCCGTCGGCCGCGAAGATCGGCTGGTACTCGAGCGTCAGCTCGCCGCCGGCGTCGAGCGCCCGGCGCAGGTCCTGCTCGATGCGCTGCTTTTCCTCGACCATTTCCGCCATTGGCGGCGCGAACACTTCCCAGCGGCCGCGGCCGCGCGCCTTGGCTTCGTAGAGCGCGATGTCCGCCTCGCGCAGCATGCTGAAGGCGTCCGATCCCGGCCGCCATGGCGCGATGCCGAAGCTGGCGGTGATGAATGCCGGATCGTCGAATAGCCGGAACGGCCGCCCGAACTGCAGCTGGATGGCGCGGCACAGCGTCTCCGCCGCGCCGGCCGCCGGCCCCGACAAGAGGATCGCGAACTCGTCGCCGCCGATCCGCGCCAGCGTTCCTGCCGGTCCCACCAGCTGGAACAGCCGGTTGGCCAGCTGGCGCAGCAGGTCGTCTCCCGCCACATGCCCCAGCGTGTCGTTGATATGCTTGAACCGGTCGAGGTCGATCAGCACCAGCGTCGACGGCACCCCGTTGGCGGCTCGCTCGGCGAGCGCCGCCAGGTCGCGTTCGAACTGCGCCCGGTTGGGCAGCCCGGTCAGCGAGTCGTGGTAGGCGAGAAAGTGGATATGCGCCTCGGCGCGCCGCCGCTCGGTGATGTCGCGCGCACTGCACACCAGCCCGATGATCTGGCCTTCGGGATTGCGCAGCGGCAGCTTCGAGGTCGAGAGCCACAACTGGGTGCCGTCGGGGCGCACCACATATTCCTCGTGGTCGATCAACGCCCGGCCGCTGCGGATGACCCCCATGTCATCCTCGTAATAGCGTCGCGCCAGCTGGGGCGGATGCACGTCGAGGTCGGATTTGCCGATCAGCGTATTGGGGTCGCCATGCCCCAGATCGGCCGCCACCGCGCGGTTGGCAATGACGAAACGGGCGTCCCGGTCCTTGATGTAGAGATAATCCGGCACCTGGTCGATCATGGTGCGCAGCCAGCTGCGCTCGACCTGGGCGCGAGCCTGTTCGCCGGCCAGTTCAGCGGCGAAGCGTTGCAGCCGTTCGTTGGCAGCCACCAGCGCCGCGAGCGATTCCGGCGGCTCGGGGCGAGCAACGTGCTGGACGGGAGACCGCTTCACAACCATCAGGCCCTCTGAACCGGATAGTTCGGGCAGGTATCATGCTAGGCAGCATTGGATAAGCAACTCCTAATCGGGGCTAAGTACAAGGCCGGTCATCACCGACCTGCTGCGGCGGCGCTGCGATAGTCGCTGGGCGAGATGCCGTTGAGCCGGCGGAACGCCTTGGCGAAGTAATTGCCGTTGGCAAATCCGGTGGCCGTCGCAATGGCGGCGACCGGCTGATCCGTGGCGATCAGCAGCCGCGTCGCCCGTTCCATGCGCGCCGCGAACACGAAGTCCGACGGGCTCTGGCCGCTCTCGCTGGCGAACCGCCTGACGAAATGTGCCCGGCTCAGCCCGGCGACCCGCGCCAGCCGGTCCACCCCCAGCGGCTCGCCCAGATGCTCGGTGATGAAGCTCTGCGCCCGGGCGATCGGCGGCGCGAGGCTGGGCGTCGCCGGCGCCGCGCCGAACAACCCGTCATGCAGCGCCATCGTGGCTGCATAGGCCGCCGCCGAGACCTCGCCGCTCAGCAGCTCGGGTGATCGCATCAACTTGAGGCAGGCAGCTGCCATGCGGTCGACCGCGCCGGCTGCCGGCGTCACCACCGGCCCCTTGAGATCGATGATCGTCCGCACCAGCCGCAGCGCTTCGCGGCCATTGGCGCCGATCCAGAAATACTCCCAGGTCTGGCCCCGATCGAGCCAGTAGCGGTTGGCATGCGGAAAGCTCAGCACCATGGTCGAGCCGGGCAACAGCACGTGCCGCGCCCCCGCATAGTCCAGCTCGCCTCGCCCGGCGATGGTGTGCTGGATGATCACGAACGGCACGTCGCCGCGCTTCAGCCCTTCCCAGTTATAGACCTCGTTGGCGCGCTTCTCGAAGCCGGCGCCGGTGGCCATCACGTGAAAGCCCATCGGGCCCCTGGGCGGTGCGATGGTCTGGATCTTGTGCCCATGCGCAATCAGGTCAGACAGCATGAAATTACCCGCGATGGCATGTCTTTCCTCTACACCGCCGAGCCCCCGTCCCGCTAGATGGGGCCCAGCTCAAAGGGAGGAACGCCAATGTCGTTCAAAGTCGCCATCATCGGCGCCGGCTCGGTCGGGTTCACCAAGACCCTGATCTCGGATCTGCTCAAGGTGCCGGAGTTTGCCGATGTCGAGTTCGCGCTGACCGACATCAACGCCCACAACCTCGACATGATCCAGCAGATCATTTCGTCGATCGTGGCGGTCAACAAGCTGCCGGCCAAGGTCACCGCCACCACCGATCGGCGCGAGGCGATCTCGGGAGCGCGCTACATCATGAGCTGTGTGCGCGTCGGCGGGCTCGAGGCGTTCGCCACCGACGTCAACATCCCGCTGAAATATGGGGTCGACCAGTGCGTCGGCGATACCATCTGCGCCGGCGGCATCCTCTACGGGCAGCGCAACATCCCGGTCATCCTCGATTTCTGCAAGGACATCCGCGAGGTCGCCGAGCCGGGCGCGCTGTTCCTCAACTATGCCAACCCCATGGCGATGAACACCTGGGCCGCCGATCTTTATGGCGGCGTGGACGTGGTCGGCCTCTGCCACGGCGTGCAGCATGGCGCTCACCAGATCGCCCAGGTACTCGGCGTCGATGACCGCGACCTCGACTATGTCTGCTCGGGCATCAACCACCAGACCTGGTACATCGATATCCGCGCCAAGGGCCGCAAGATCGAGGCGGACGAACTGATCGCCGGCTTCGAGAAGCACCCGGTCTACTCCAAGCAGGAAAAAGTCCGCATCGACGTGCTGAAGCGCTTCGGCGTCTACTCGACCGAGTCGAATGGCCATCTCAGCGAATACCTGCCCTGGTACCGCAAGCGGCCCGAGGAAATCTCGCGCTGGATCGACATGAGCGACTGGATCCACGGCGAGACCGGCGGCTATCTTCGTCACTCGACCGAGCGGCGGAACTGGTTCGAGACCGATTTCCCGAAGTTCAAGGCGGAAGCCACCAAGCAGCTGTCGGAGCACAAGCGTACCACCGAGCACGCCAGCTACATCATCGAGGCGCGCGAGACCGGCCGCACCTATCGCGGCCACTTCAACCGCCGCAACAATGGCATCATCAGGAACCTGCCGGCTGACGCCATCATCGAGAGCCCGGGTTTCGTCGATCGCTTCGGCATCAACATGGTCGAAGGCATCGAGCTGCCGATCGCCTGCGCCGCCACCTGCTCGGTATCGATCTCCGTGCAGCGCATGAGCGTCGAGGCCGCCATGACCGGCAACATCGATATGCTGAAGCTCGCCGTGCTGCACGATCCGCTGGTCGGTGCCATCTGCACCCCCGACGAGGTCTGGCAGATGGTCGACGAAATGGTGGTCGCCCAGGCGCAGTGGCTGCCGCAATATGCCGACGCCGTCCCCGCCGCCAAGGAGCGGCTGGCGAAGGCCACGGTGAAGACCCGGGACTGGGCCGGCGCCGCCCGCAAGGTGGTCCGCTCGGTCGAGGAGCTGCGCGAGATGAAGGGTGCGCACCACTGAGGCTCCGGCCAAGGCCCCCCTCACCCGCCGCTACGCGGCGACCTCTCCCCCAAGGGAGAGGTGCGCTGTGGCGGGATCGTGCCACCCCACCACCTCTCCCTCGGGGGAGAGGTCGGCCCGTAGGGCCGGGTGAGGGGGCCTTTCCCACCCGCTGACGCCACAAGTTAACTCCCGTTAACCCGACTCCGTGCATGGTGGCGGCATGTCCGATGTCGCCACCGCGCTGCTCCAGCTGACCGGCCGTGCCGAGCCTGCCGCCGATCCGGCGCTGGCGGCGGTGAAGCTGGCGCGCGCCAGCCTTGACGCATTGCTGCTCCGCCTCGGCCAGAGCATCGACGCCAAGGTCACCGGGCAGTTGGCCGGCGGCCTGACCCAGCTCACCGCCGGCGGCGAGAGCTTTGTGCTGAAGCTCGAAACACCGCTGCCGGCTAACACCGCGGTGACGCTGAAGATCAGCCCGACGCCGACCGGCCAGCCCGCCGTCACCGTTTCGGTGCAGCCGCAACCAGCGCTTGTCCAGCCGGCTCCCCCGGCGCCGCAAGCTCGGTCGCCGCTCCAGCTGCCGCTGC
>WPCJ01194486.1_pt1 | contig 19629 bp, 16 predicted proteins | sample 5399831 | NCBI WGS metagenome assembly WPCJ01 (sample SAMN12869470, study PRJNA574797) | sludge metagenome | isolation source: wastewater treatment of pH10 | place: China:Beijing | collected 2019-05-20 | reverse complement strand
GGGTCGGGTTCTCGGTCGCAGCGCGCAGATAGGCGCCGAGCTTGGTCTTCTCGATCAGGAACCAAGTGCCGAGACAGACCACGAGCGAGGCGACGATCACCCAGCCGCGATAATTCGGCAGGAACATGAAGCCGAGATTCTGGCCGCCGCTGAGCTGCGGCGGGATGGCGTAGGGCAGGCCCGACGAGCCGTAACTGTTGCGGAACAGGCCCTGAATGATCAGGGCCAGGCCGAAGGTCAGCAGCAGGCCGTAGAGATGGTCCAGATGCGCGATGCGCTTCAGCAGCAAGCGTTCGACCGCAACGCCCGTCGCGCCGACGATGATCGGCGCCAGCAGTAGGGCCGCCCAGTAGTTGAGGCCGAGATAGTTCAGGCACATCCAGGCGACGAAGGCGCCCATCATGTACTGCGCGCCGTGGCTGAAGTTGATGATGTTGAGCAGCCCGAAGATCACCGCCAGCCCGAGGCTGAGGATGGCGTAGAACGAACCGTTGATCAGGCCGAGAAGGACCTGACCGAACAGCGCCTGTGGCGGGACCCCGAGAAGTTCGAACATGCGCGTCTCAGATCGTTGGGACAAAGGAACTCTGACGGAACGCCCGAGGCTTCCCGGACGTGCGGTCGTGGCGATTGCGAGCCTGGAGGCCGTCAAGGTCGGGCTTTACCCGACAATCTCGGAAACCAGCAGGAGCTGGTTATGAGATCCTCGGGTCAAGCCCGGGGATGACGCTCCGGCGTAAGCGCTACTTGACGAGCGAGCAGCCGGTCTCGGCCAGCGGTTGGAAGGCCTGCTCCGCCGGCAGCACCGAGATCTGCTTGTAGTAGTCCCATGGGCCCTTCGACTCCGAGGGCTTCTTGACCTCGTAGAGATACATGTCGTGCATCTTACGGCCGTTCGGACGGATCGTGCCCTTGCCGAACAGCGGATCGTCCGTCGGCATTTCCTTCATCTTGGCGACGACAGTGGCCGAATCCTTGCTCTTGATCGCGTCGACCGCCTTCAAATAGTGCAGCAGGCTCGAGTAAACGCCGGCATGCACCATGGTCGGCTTCTTGCCGCCGTTGAGCTTGGCGAAGCGCTCCGACCAGGCGCGCGTCTGGTCGTCCCGATCCCAGTAGAAGGATTCGGTCAGGACCAAGCCCTGAGCCGCCTGCAGTCCCAGGGAGTGGACATCGCTAATGAAGGTCAGCAGACCGGCGAGCTTCTGCCCGCCCTGGGTGATGCCGAACTCGCTTGCCTGCTTGACCGAGTTGATCAGGTCGCCGCCGGCATTGGCGAGGCCGATGACCTTGGCCTTGGAGGCCTGGGCCTGCAGCAGGAAGGACGAGAAGTCGTTGCCCGGGAACGGGGTCCGAACTGCGCCCAGCACTTTGCCGCCATTCTTTTTCACGACTGCGGCCGTGTCGCGTTCGAGCGAGTGGCCAAAAGCGTAGTCGGCCGTGACGAAGAACCATGTGTCACCGCCGGCCTTCACCATGGCGCCACCGGTGCCCTGGGCCACGGCATAGGTATCGTAGGCCCAGTGCATCGTGTTGGCGTTGCAGGCTTTGCCGGTGAGGTCGGAGGTCCCCGCGCCCGAATCGATAAAGATCTTGTTCTTCTCCTTGGTGATCTGGCTGACTGCCAGCGCGACCGAGGAGGTCGGTACGTCGAGGATCAGGTCGACGCCGTCCTGGTCGTACCACTGGCGCGCGATGGTCGAGCCGACATCCGGCTTGTTCTGATGATCGGCTGAGACGATCTCGACCTTGATACCTTTCTCGGCAGCCTTGAAGTCCTCGACCGCCATGCGCGCCGCGATCACCGAGCCTTCGCCGGATAGATCGGCATAAAGGCCGGAGCGGTCGTTCAGCACGCCGGCCTTGACCGAGAGCTGCTGCGCTAACGCCGGGCTGGCCAGGAGTGCGGCGAGGGCGGTGGTAGCCAGAATTGTCTTGAGCTGCATGAATTTTCTCTCCCTTATGAACGCCGGATTACCCGGAGATTTTTTTGAGACGTGGTGCGACAGCGGCTTCAGACGCCCAGGTATCGGTGGAGCTTGTCGATGTTGTCGTCGAGATCTGGGTTTGGGATCATGTCGATGACCTTGCCCTGCTCGACGATGTAATGCCGGTCTGCCACCGTCTGGGCGAAACGGAAGTTCTGCTCGACCAGGATGATGGTGAAGCCCTCCTGCTTCAGCTTGGCGATGGTGCGGCCGATCTGCTCGATGATGACGGGAGCGAGGCCCTCGGTCGGCTCGTCGAGCAGGAGCAGATGCGCGCCGGTGCGCAGGATGCGGCCGATCGCCAGCATCTGCTGCTCGCCGCCGGACAGCTTGGTGCCCTGGCTCTTCAGCCGCTCCTTGATGTTGGGAAAGAGCGTGAAGATCGCCTCGAGGGAGAGCCCGCCGGGCCGCATCTGCGGCGGCAGCATCAGGTTCTCCTCGACCGAGAGCGAGGAATAGATGCCACGCTCCTCCGGCACGAAGCCGATGCCGAGCCGGGCGATCGCGCGCGAGGGCAGCTGAATCGTCTCGGTGCCCTCCAGCACGACCGAGCCCTTGCGTTTGTCGAGCACGCCCATGATCGACTTCAGTGTCGTGGTCTTGCCGGCGCCGTTGCGGCCGAGAAGCGTCACGACCTCGCCGGGCGCGACGTCGAGATCGACGCCGTGCAGCACATGGCTCTCGCCGTACCAGGCCTCGAGACCGCGCACCTTGAGCAGGGGGGCGGTGCCGGCTGCGGCGACGGGAGTCTGCCGCGCCTCAGTGATGGCCATGGCCGCCTCCAGACCCGATATAGGCTTCGACCACGCGCGGGTCCTTCGAGACCGTGGCATAGTCGCCCTCGGCCAGGATTTGGCCGCGTGCGAGCACGGTGATGCGGTCAGACAGCGAGGCCACGACCGAGAGATTGTGCTCGACCATCAGGATGGTGCGGTTCTTCGAGACCTTGCGGATCAGCGCCTCGATGCGGTCGACGTCCTCGCGACCCATCCCGGCCATGGGCTCATCGAGCAGCAACATCTCGGGATCCAGCGCCAGCGTCGTCGCGATCTCCAGCGCCCGCTTGCGGCCATAGGAGAGCTCGCCCGCCGTCAGCGACAGGAAAGGCGTGAGGCCGACCGCGTCGACGAGGCCCTTGGCTTCATCGTCGAGGGTCTTCAGCACGCGCTCGGAGCGCCAGAAGTCGAAGTTGTCGCCGCGCTTGCGCTGCAGCGCGATGCGGACATTGGTCAGCACGGAAAGCTGCGGAAACACCGCCGAAATCTGGAACGATCGCACCAGCCCAAGCCGAGCAATCTCCGCCGGCTTCTCGCGGGTGATGTCGCGACCATTGTAGTGGATCGACCCGCTCGTCGGCGTCAGGAACTTCGTCAGCAGGTTGAAGCAGGTCGTCTTGCCCGCGCCGTTCGGACCAATCAAAGCATGTATCGTTCCGCGCTGAATCTGGAGATCAACGCCGTCTACCGCAGTAAAGCCCGCGAACTGTTTCGTTAAGCCCGATGTCGAAAGGATGGAACTCGTGGTCATTCTCGCACCCGTTAGCCGCTGGAGACCGCCGCCCAGGGAGGCCGGCGGCCAGCTCGTTAGGGTCAGACAGGGTAAGGAAGATTGCCCGCGAAGGTCGCGACGGTTTCGAACAGAAAATAGTCGCCCCAAATCAGCTCGTTCGAAACGGCCGTCCCGTTCTTCGGGTCAAAACAGCCGTCAGCAAGGATGCCTTTTGAATTCAGGTGCCTTTCGACGAGCGCGCGAGCTGTTGCCTGTGCCGCATCGCGATAGGCTACGGCCTTGTTCGTGTCGGGATGGATCTGCGACAGCTTGAGAAGCGCGGCCGCCGCGATCGCCGTGCCCGAGGTGTCACGCTTCGTCTCAGAGGTAACCGGCGCACTGAAATCCCAGTAGGCCACGCGGTCTTGCGGAACATTGGCGAGCCACCAATCGCAAACCTTTTCAGCACGATCGATAAGCGAAGTCTCCGAGGGCTCCAGGCGGGCGCTGAGAACGAAGCCTAGCATCGCCCAGGCTTGAGCCCGCGTCCAAATGGAGTCGTCAGCGTAGCCCTTGTGGGTGTACCGGCGGATGATCTTGCCGGTCGCAGTGTCGAAGCTCGCCGACTGGATCACGCCGCCGTCATCGCGAAGGAAGAACTCCGCGCTTCGCTCAGCATGCTTGAGAGCGCGCTGACGCAGTTCGTTATCCTCAAGACGATGGGCTGCCCACAACATGACCGGAGCCGCAGGCAAGCCGTCGATGTTAGCCTCCCCGTCGCCGACCGAATGGGCTTCTTCCGCCTCCTTGCCGAGCGGTATCATGCTGACGACTGGATCGAACTGCTGCCCGAGCGATTGAGCAGCGCGCTGTGCCAATACCGCTGCCCTTTGGTTTCCATGCAAGACCGCGCCGACGATAGCGCCGTAGTAGAAGAGAAAGCCGCGAAAAACCGTCTTGCTCTCTACACGCGGCTCAAGTTTTTCAAGCCAATGTTTCGCCGCCTCAAGGTACCGATCATCTCCCGTCACGCTCGCAGCTAGCCATAGCTCGCCGATCCAAAAGCCGCCTGTCCAGAAGCCATCAGGCGTCGTCACCCATTCGCCTGTTTTCGGATCGCCAATATGGGGGAATCCGCTGAGTTTTTGATCGATTGTGGAGGAGACACGCTGCAGGATGCTGGTTTGAGCCTGGCGCCAGAACGTACGATCAGCTTCAACGGTTGCCATGGTTTCCTCCAAGATACTATCCAACCAGTATTAATTTTGGCTGTTCAAACGCCTTCAACGACGCCTTGCTGTTGCAGGGAGCTGAACTCTTCGTCGTCGACCCCAATTTCGCCGAGAATTTCGCGGGCGTGCGCACCCAGCTCTGAAGGCGGAACCCTAAGTTCAGGAGGGGTGCGGGAAAGCTTGACCGGATTGCCCACAAGCGGCACGTCGCCGTAACCTGGCACGGGAATGGGCCAGACCATTCCGTTGTGCCGAATCTGTGCGGACTCAGCTGCTTGTTCCAGGGTATTGATCGGCGAGCACAGAATGTCTTGCCCAGACAACCTTTGGACGCACTCCGAGGTCGACAGCTCGGCCAAGATCGGCCGGAAGAAATCCTCAATTTCTGCGATGTTCTTGACTTGAAGGTCCCGGGTCGCGAACTTTGGCTGCCCACTAAAATCAGGGACATCGAATGCGGCGCACAGCCCCCTTAGTGGGTTGTCGCGGAAGAGGGTCAGAACAATGAGCCAGCCGTCGGTGGTCTTGAAGCGCATCGACTGCTTGACCCAGCTCGTGCGCTGGCCGTGCATGGCTATGCTCGACTGCTCCAGAACCTGCGCGGAGAAGGCGACGTCTAGAAGCGAAGTTTCGATCTTCTGACCGCGCCCGGAGGAGGTTCGCTCTACCAGCGCGGCCAAGATGCCCTGGGTCAGAGACAAAGCGGTCATGTAATCGACGACGGGCGTATTCGTGATTTGCGGAACCGCGCCTTCCTCAACTCCGCTCATGGCAAAGCCGCTATAAGACTGCGCCAGCATGTCCTGACCGGGCATTTTCGCCATGGGTCCCGTGGCTCCAAAGGCGTAGCCGACTGCATAAATCAGGCGCGGGTTGCGCTTTTCGAGGTCCTCGAACGAAAATCCTAGACGCTCCATCACCCCGGGGCGGAAGTTGTGTAGCAGAACGTCCGCACTATCAATCAGGCGAAGAAGCAAATCGCGACCTTCGTCTGATTTGATGTCGAGGGCCAAGCTTCGCTTGTTTCGGCACAGCGCCGCGTAATAACAGCTGGCGCCCCCCTTCTTATTGGCTACCGGATCGAGCGTCCTGAGGATTTCGCCAGGGGACAGGCGCTCCACTTTAATGACATCGGCGCCATAGTCGCCGAGCATCTGGCCAGCAAGCGGGACTTGCATCACCATGCCCAGCTCAATAACGCGAACTCCGGAGAGAGCGCCGCGGGATGTCGGCAAAGGCTGGCTGGCTTGCGTCATAAGAATGCCTGTCCTAAGAATACTAGCCGGATGGTATGTGAGATTTTCTGAGTTTGCAACCGGCTTGTGACCGGTCGCCTGGACCGCCAAAAAGAAGACGTTGGAGGAAGCTATGACCGGTTCGCTTTTAGAATCCCTGACACCGGATCGGTGGACGGTCCGCGAGGTTGCTCTCCGTCGCCTCTCGTCGACTCCCGATTTCCCGTTCGTCAGCGAAATTGACGGATCAACCGAAACCTACGGCCAGTTCATCGAGCGAGCGTCGGCGCTTGCGACCTTCTATTCCGAATGCGGCGTCGCCGTCGGAGACATGGTCGCGGTACTATGTCCCAACGGGATACCGGCGCTTCACGGCTGGATGGCAGCTAACCTCTTGGGCGCGGTGGACGTCACGATCAACTCCGCCTACCGCGGCGAGCTGCTAACCCATGTGCTCGGCACGACGCGGCCTAAAGTAGCGCTAGTCGACGCAAGGCTCATCGACAGCCTCCTCGAGGTTCGCGAACTGCTCCCCTTTCTGACGCACGTTATCCTCGTTGGGGCGAGCGAAGCACCAGAGAATGGTCACGACCTCCAATTCGCTCGGTACGAAGAAATTATCAGATCAAGAGCGATGCTGCCTGTTCGCCAAGTCGAGTCATATGATCCTGCGGTCGTGATGTTCACGTCGGGCACGACCGGACCATCAAAAGCAGTGCTGCTGCCGAATGCGCAGGTTTGCCTGGTTGCGCATCAGGTGATCGTCAACACGAGGCTCACTGCGGACGACGTGTACTACAACGCGCACCCACTCCATCATATCGCCGGGAAGTTCATGGGAGTGCTCGCCATCTTCATAGCTGGCGGACACCTGATGCTCGATCGAAAATTCGATGCTGGAGCTTGGTTGGCCACGATAAGGCGCGTTGGAGCTACAATGGGGATTGCTCACGGCCCCATGATCGAAATGATCCACGCAACTGCGCCAACAGTAGACGATCGACATCACAAGCTCCGGCGTTTGATGTGCTGCCCTTTGCCGAAATCCATCGGTCGCGCGTTCGAAGAGCGGTTTGACCTGCGGGGCATCGAAATGTGGGGAATGACCGAGGTGACGTGCCCATGCTGGACGCCATTCGACGGCGGGCACCCTCTCGGATCCTGCGGAAAGCCAATGGCAGAATGGTTCGATGTGCGGGTCGTCAACCCGGAGACGGACAGAGAGCTTGCCGCCGGCGAGACAGGAGAGATAGTCGTAAGGCCTAGGCTCCCCTGGACCACTTTCGCGGGCTACCTCGGAGCGCCTGATGCGACGGTCGAGGCTTGGCGCAATCTCTGGTTCCACACCGGTGACGCAGGATGGCGAGACAAGGACGGGCATTTTTTCCTCCTTGACCGAATCAAGGATCGCATTCGACGCCGAGCAGAGAACATCTCATCGTACGAGATTGAAGCTGCTGCCCTGCAGCTCCCCGGGATTCGTGAAGCCGCGGCCGTCGGTGTCCCCTCGGGTATGGAAGGCGACGACGACATCAAGCTCTGTGTCGCTCTCGACCGTGCCCTCGAACCGGCGGACATCCTGGCATTCCTGGCTGCCCGGCTGCCGCACTTTATGGTACCGCGCTATATCGAGATCATGCCCTCGTTGCCCCGCACGCCGACAAACAAGCTGAAAAAGCGTGAGCTCCGGGATGGCGGTGTCGGCGCTCATACTTGGGACAGGCATCAAGCCGGGATCAGGCTCAAGCAGCTGATAGGGGAGCGCTCAGCAAGAAAGTCGTGAGAGCGAAGTGGGTCAGTTGGGGGACGGCGCCACGATCCCGTTGAGAAACGTTTGCCAGACCGTCCTCACGAACAACCGACCGTCGATATTCCCGCCGCGGCGATGCCACTCCAGCATCATGCCATCGTGCGTTGCGACGACAAGCATCGCGAACTCCTTCGTGGGGAGGGCCGTCGCGAGTTCGCCCGCGAGCTTTCCTTGCTCGATAATCTCTTCGAGCATTCGATATATGCGCTGATAGATCGCTGAGATTTTTACATCCGCCACTTCGGTGGAGCTCCGGCTCTCGATCGACATCTTGATCAGGCAAAGCAGCTCATCAGGTCTATCGATGCCCTGCCGGGATGTGAACCTGAAGAAGGCTGCGATCTTCTCAGCAGCTGGGACTGAGAGATTATTGAGGTGATCGAAAAGCGGATCGACAATATCCTTCTCGGCGACATCCAAAAGATGGAGAAGAAGATTTTCTTTGCTTTCGAAGTAGAAGTACACTGCGCCTTTGGTGAGGTCTGCCGCTTCAGCGATCTCCTGAAGCGTGCAGGCATGATAGCCTTTGGAGACGACGATGCGAAACGCAGCTTGAGTGAGCTTGTAGATGCTTTCTTCGCGAAGAAGCGCCTTCTTGTTCACTTTTTGGGCTGAGGTGCCAGTCATACCATTCGCCTTGAAGCTTCGTTCGCGTTGATCATGAGGCCAATAATCAGGCCGTCTTCAACTGCCTTACATTTTTTCTCATCCGGCATCAAAAGGGCGGCCAGGCAAGACCGGAGATGGGCGCATTGGACCCACGCGCTGCCTTGATTTGTTCCGCGGTAAAGCCAACCTCCGTCAGGATCTGATCTGTCTTGTCGGCTAGGTCGATCTGTCGGGGAGCTCCTTCGAGCCCATGCATAATGGGCGCTCGGACCGGAGCCTCGCGTCCAAACGAGGCGTGGCGGCCCCGATTGTGAGGATGCTCGATGGCCTCCTCGGGGTCTAGGACCGGGGACACGCAGGCGTCTTTACCCGCGAAATGCCTCACCCATTCGTCGCGCGGACGCGTGGCGAATGCAGCAGCAAAGCGGTCCGCCATCTTTGGCCAAGTCCCTCGATCAAATTGAGGGGGAGCAGGATCGGGGAAGCCGAGGCCGTGCCAAAGATTCTCGAAGAAGCGACGTTCCAGAGGGCCGATCGCGACAAACTTGCCGTCTGCGCAAGCATAGCAGCGATAGTAGGGAGCAGAGCCTGCAACCAAGCCATCTCCCCGCGACTGCAGCACCGGCTTGCCCCAGTCCGCGAAGTGCATCGCCATAAGCGACAGGCAACCATCCACCATCGCTGCATCGATGTATTGGCCCTCGCCACTGCGCTCTCGTGCGTGGAGGGCGGACAGAATTCCGATAACAGCGAATAGGCTACCGCCCGCGAAGTCTGCCAGAAGGTTCAGCGGGAAACTCGGGACACCGTCTATTGGGCCAAACGCGCCGAGAGCGCCGGACAGCGCAGCATAATTGATGTCATGGCCAGCCTCCTGTGAAAGCGGTCCATCTTGGCCGTACCCGGTCAACGAGCAGTAGACCAGGCGGGGGTTGGTCTTCTTCAACGTGTCATAGTCGATGCCAAGCCGTGAGGTGACGCCGGGGCGATACCCTTCGATCAGGACGTCAGCTGTCGCGACAAGCCGCAGCAAAGCCTCTCGGCCAAGATCGGATTTCAGATCCAGATTTATGAGTGCTTTGCCGCGAGCGAAGGCGGAAATGGGCAGGCTGCCAGGACCGCCGCCGACGATGATGACGTCAGCGCCCATGTCCCCAAGGATCATCGACGCATAGGGGCCTGGCGCGAGCCTCGAAAGATCGAGGACGCGGATGCCGTCGAGGCTGGGGGTTTTAGGCAAGACCATGCGACTTGACTCCCTGGCGCCGTGGTGACACGGCGCCGCTTCAGGACGGAGGAGCTCGGATTTTGCGCGTTAGCGTGCGCCGGCCCGATCGTAGACATGCTTCGCGATGATCAACCGTTGGATCTCGTTCACGCCTTCGTAGATCTGGGTGATCTTGGCATCACGCATCATCCGCTCGACGGGGAAGTCGGCCAGATACCCCGCGCCGCCGTGGAGTTGGACCGCCTCCGTGGTAATTTCCATGGCGGAGTCGCTGCAGAACAGCTTTGCCATCGAAGCCAACGCGCGCGCATCCGGATATCCGCTATCGATGGCAGTGCAAGCGCTGTACAGAAGCGCGCGCCCAGCCTCGATCTTGGTGGCCATATCGGCGATCTTGGCTCTGATCATCTGGAAGCGCGAAAGCGTTTCGCCGAACTGTTCGCGCTCCGACGTGTACTTGACCGCCTGATCGAGCGCTCCCTGTGCAATTCCGAGGGCCTGGGCACCGATCAGTGCACGGGTCCAGGTCAGAGAATCGGTGATGTAGCGGTAGCCCTGATCCGGTTCACCGATCACTCGGTGAGCAGGGATGCGGCAATTCTCGAACGTCACGTCGGCGGTCGGGCTGCCCTTGATGCCCATCTTCTTTTCGCGAGACCCTAGAACAAGGCCGGGGTCGTCCTTGTGAACGGCGAAGAGGCCCAGCGTCTTCTCGCCAGTTCGCGCAAGGACCGTATACCAATCGGACCTTGTGGCATTGGTGATGAAGCGCTTCTGCCCGTTGAGGACCCACCCATCCCCTTGCTTCTCAGCTCTTGTTCTTAGGGCAAACAGGTTCGAGCCGCCGGCCGGCTCGGTGAGACAGATGGATGCGACGGTGTCGCCGCTCATCGCAGGGCGGATCGCCTCATTCCGGAGCTGCTGGGACCCGTGCTTGGAAATCGGTACCAACCCAGCCCAGATCACCATGAGCGTCAGCGAGGATGTTGCGCAAACACGGCCCAGCTCCTCCAGGGCGATGACTTGAGACAGAACATCGCCACCCTGGCCGCCATCGCTCTCGGGGAACGCAAGCGACACGAGGCCGAGTTCCTTGAATGCGTGCAGAGACTCCTCGGGAAAGCGCGCCTCGGCGTCGAAACGCGCTGCATTCGGCTCGATGCGGCTTTCAGCCAAGCGGCGAAGGCCCTCGCGGAACGTCTCGTAACTCTCCCGGTCCATCATTTTTCTCCGTCCATCCCAATTCGAGGAACGCTTGATCAAAACATACTATCTGGATAGTATCTGTTACGGCAAGCCCTTTTGGGCTTTGAGTTTGGAAAACGAGGAGGCGCCATGTCGCTCATCACTTATCTGACGAATGTAAAATTCGGATCCGGCGAGATCTCCAGCCTCGAGGAGGAGTTGGCCAATCTCGGCATCAAGCGCCCGTTTCTCATCGCAGACCGCGGCGTCATCGCAGCGGGCTTGTTGGACAAAGTCAGCGCGGCCGCTCCGTCGATCGCATCAGCCCCTGTATTCGGTGATACGCCCTCAAATCCGACGGAAACGGCGGTTCGCGCGGCACTTGATCAGTACATCGCAAATGATTGCGATGGCCTGATTGCAATCGGCGGGGGGTCTCCTATCGACCTCGCCAAGGGGGTAGCGCTTCTGGCAACCCATAAGGAGCCGCTTGCGACTTTCGCGGCGATTCTCGGCGGCATACCGAAGATTACGGCGCGAGTGGCGCCGGTCATCGCAATTCCGACGACGGCGGGGACGGGCTCGGAAGTCGGGCGCGCAGCCTTGATCACTCTGGATGACGGTCGAAAGCTCGGCTTTATCTCTCCTTACCTCATCCCCCGCCTCGCCATCTGCGATCCCGATCTTACGGTGGGAATGCCGGCTTGGTTGACCGCAGCTACGGGTATGGACGCTGTCACCCACTGCCTGGAAACCTATCTCAGCCCGCGATACAACCCGCCGGCGGAGGCGATCGCTCTCGACGGCTTGGCTCGGGCCGCGGCTCACATCGAGCGCGCAGTCTCAGATGGCAGAGATCTCGAAGCTCGTTCCGAGATGCTGATGGCTGCTCTCCAAGGCGGCCTCACATTCCAAAAGGGTCTCGGGGCGGTCCATGCCCTTTCGCACCCTCTTGGTGGCCTCAAGGAAGTGTCGCTGCACCACGGTACGTTGAATGCTGTGCTGCTGCCTGCCGTCTTGCGTTTCAACGCATCCGCCGCGCCTCAGAAGTATGCTCGAATTCGCCAGGTGCTGGGTTTGGCCGAGGACGCGGATCTTGCCGATTGGGTGAGGGCATTGGTGTCAAAAATAGGGATGCCGGGGTCGCTTTCCGCTATGGGCGTTTCCAAAGCTGTTTTCCCAGCAATAGCTAAGGCCGCAGTGGCAGATCACTCCAGCGCAACAAATCCCAAGCCTGCGACCGAGGACGATTACGCACGGATGTTGGAAGAATCATTCTAGCTAGGGCCTAGGCACTTTGAGGCCGGGCGACCTTGCTCGCGACCGAAGCCGCGAAGGTGAAGCTTGGTGACCTGAAAGCGATCAGGGCCGAGATCGTCGAAGCCTACAAGCGCCAGAAGACCAAGCGGGCCGCGCCGTGTCGCGCGTCCTGCGGAAGATGCTGTCGGCCTCGCGGCGGATCGCCTCGTCGGAATGCCAGCGCCCGCTACGGGCCATGCTGCGCAGGGCCTCGTCGAGGTAACGCGCGAATACCGCCCTGCTGCCCTCCTCGCTGCGGATGGCGTCGGCGTTGAGCCGGACGTATGCGAAGGCGCGCCGGAACAGGAATTCCTGCCTGCCGTCGACCAGCTTCTTGCCAAGGCCATCCCTTTCCCAGACACCGATCTCCAGGCGTCGAGGTGGCGTGATGACCTCCCCGTCGAATTCCACGGCCTCGCTGGTGAAGTGGCTGACAGTCCTGGTCCGATAACCGGCGAGCGGGCGCCGCTGATCGACCGCGTCCAGGAACTGCCGCAACTGCTCGGCAGTGACCAGCGGAGCAGCCTGCGGACCGGCTTCCGCAATATGCTTGACCGGCCAGGTGAAATATTGCCCGGTCTTGTAGTGCTCGCCGAAGCAGGTCAGCGCCTTGCCGTCCGACAGAATCTCGATCTGGTCGGCAGACGGATTGCCGTTGTCCTCAAAGCGATAGCTCGCCGAGCGGAGGGCATGCTCCGGCTCACGACGATAGATCAACGCCGGGCGCCGGCCCCAGCGGTGGAAAGGGGTCTCGCCCAGGATCTCCAATGCCAGGCGGATTATGGGGGTCGTGTTCCGCTCGCCCTCGACATCGATATCGATGGCGAAGGTATACCCGGAGGCCGGGCAGAACTGCACCGCGACGTTCGACAGGCCCGCCTTCGAAGACCAGAATGCGATTTCCTCCGCGGAAGGCAGCTTGTCGCGATACTGCGACGGCCGCACCGAGTGGCCAGCGACCAGCGCCGGCCTGCGCTTTCCGTCCCTCGCCTGCGGGAATACCGACCAACCCTGCTCGAGACAGCGCTGCGCCCACCACCTGAAATGCGGCTCATGAAGCTCGTGCCAGCGCGAGCGCACGGTCTCGCTGGAGGTGCCCTCGGTGACTAGCCGCGCACCCTTGAACAGAGGATGCGCGAAGGCGTAGGGCAGGCCCTCGACGGGAAAAACGCTTACAGGCTTGGATTCTTCGGACGCGACAGACACAGGAACTCACCTTGGCTAAACTTGCGTCGGGGGCACGCCTGCAACCGATCGCAAGAAAATCGAATCCAAATTTATCAGACAACCGAGCAATCTCAAAAACCGGAAGCTAACTCACCTTAGCTACCGCGCTCGATTTCTAAAGTTGACGCCAGGACAGATGCTTCATCCGGAGAAGGTAACGCCGAGGTTATTTTCTACCGCCTCGACGATGCTCGCCTGTGGAGCCAAGGTCGAGGCGGCGTATTTCAGCCTCCCGGCTGTGCAGTGCCCATGCATCAATGCAACGTGGACGAGCTCGCCCCACCCATCGGCGATCCGCCGCCCTGGGAGCAGAAGACCTCATTGAAGTCCCCAACCTCCCGGAAGATCATCTGCGCCTGCTCCGGGGAGGCGACGATCATCGAGGTCGTGTTGCAAGCCAGGCTGCCCCCCTCGCGGAGCGCGCGCGCCATACAAGGCATGCCCTTGGCCACGATATAATCGAACCCGTAGGGCTCATCGCTGGCGTGGTAGATCAGGAACACCACTTCCGCGGGAGCGAAGAAATCACGGTACCAATCGCGCTGGTCCACTCCGGACGCGACAGCACGCTTCATGGCTTCCAGGTTACGGTTGGCCTGCTCAAGCCTACCCCGCCACTCCGCCGGAACCGGCAGGCGCCCCGACGGACTGGCCAACCGGAAGCTCTTCTTCTTCCGCTTCTTGAGCATCCGCTCCCGGTCCAGACGGCTATCGGCAGAAAAAGCAGCGCGAAGCCGCATCGCATCGGCCGCGTCGGCGCAGTGCCACGCCGTCACCTGAACATCGATCCCCTCGTCGGAGGCAGGGTCGAGCGACATCGCGCGGGCGACCGTCCTGGCGCCCTGGAGCACATCCGTCGTGAAAGCACCCGGCTCCTCCGGGTGCGGCACGATCGCGAAGACGATCTCGTTCTTCGCGAAAAGGTCGCGCATGAAAGCGATCGGTTCGGCGCTCTGAACATCGAACGCATTGCGGTTGGCGTAATGCAGAAGGTCCGGGTCGAAGTCGCAGCGGATACCCTGCGACATGGCGGACTGGGTGGCACGAAGGATGGCGGTTCGGGTGTCGATCTGGATGATCATGACGGTGTGTTCTCCGGTGAATGGTTTGAATTTGAGAGTTCGGACTACTGGGCACGGCCCGGAGCGGCATGCGCCGCCGCTTTCGCATCGACCATGGTGATCACCACCGGCCGCGCTCGGTTCTCGACCACGATGCGCTTCATCAGGTCGGACCCTTGGCAACCCGATAACCTCCGGGGTTGTCGAGACGCAGAATATCGGTAGAAGAAAACGCCAATTTCATACACACAATGCACTCGAAATCAGAATTGATGTGGTCGTAATCCTTAATCTTCATCTGATATTGTATCCTTTCTGAGCATGAATCCACCATATCCGTCACCAGTTAACTGGTAGTTACTTTTATTAAAAGGACTATTCATTGCATATCATCAAACGATCCATGGTTAATTGATTCGTTTACGGCGCATTAATTTGACGTGGCTTAAGATCGCGTCGCGAAGACTCTATGGCCAGCAGCCCGTATCGGGATTGGCGCCTGAGATGCGGGGAGAGGTGCCCGAAGCGACCATCCGGAGACCCGCATCGGCCGCGAGCTCCGAATGGTGACCGAGGCAGCCGCTAGTTCGTCGAATGCGTGTCCAGATGCGTCGGCATCCAGCCGATAACCGCCTTGTGGCGCTTGTCGCAGTAGTGGAAATACACGCGAATGAGACGCTTGGGGGTGCGGCCCCATTTCAGATGCCGTTCGAGCTCGACCTTCCTGCCCTCCCAGGAGGCCGTGTAGCCCATCGTGGAGAGCTTCGACGCGTCGGCGAGCGAGGGCTGCTCCTCGAACAGGGTGTCCCGCAAGGCGGCGGCGTAGGCGTCTGGAGAGATCTGCTCCTTCCTCATGGGGACATAGCTGTCCCGAAGGAAGGTCAAGGCGGTGTACAGGCGCTCGACATTGACATCGAGGCACTTGCGGGTCGCCTTGATCGCCTTGGGCAGGACGATCACATCCGGCCCCAGGTCCCTTTCGACAAATTCCAGCAGCTCATCGAGCGTTTCGGGCGGCGCGACAGCGGCAGCCGAGGACGAAGCTCTTTGCCGGAGAGCCAAAAGCTGCGCACGAAGCGACGCTGTTTCGGCCTCAAGCTGAAGCTTCTCAAGCCGAAGCCTCTCCCGTTCCGCCTCGCTCTCGGCCAGGTCTTCAGCCGCGAGGTTGAACAGCTCTTGCGCTTCCAAGGCCTGCTTTTGCAGCGCGGCGTGGTCGAGGTCGACAGTCGCAGCTCCACCAATGAGGCTGACATTGTCGGCCTCTGAGAGGACGATATCCTGACCCGGCCGCACGTTGAGGCGCCGGGCCTGGTTCCGAACGTGATGGTCAGCCACTCCCAAGTGCGCCGCGAGGGCACTCATGCTCGAGCACGTGCTGATCATCTGGCGCAGCGCAGCGTCGTCCGGCAATCCGCGCCGAACCTGGCGCCGCCCGTCCACACCGATCTCTGCGGCCTTCGCCGCAAGCAGCGTCGTCGTGACATGGAGATTCCGCGCAAGCGACTTCAGCCCGCTGCCCTGTCCTGCTTCCAGCAGCATTCCCCGGAGGATGTCGTCAGGCGGCAGCCGTTCCCGCCCGAGGCGGAACTCACTGCGGACGCCAAGCCTGCGCGCATGCTTGGCAACGGTTGTTTGGGATACGCCGAGCTTCGCCGCAGCCTCCTTGAGCGAGGACGACGCCTCGATCACCGCGGCAAGATCGCCCGGATTCGGAAGCGGATTGCGAACCAGCCTCTGCTTGCGACGCACCCCCGTCGGCTCGGGCGCTACGTCGGCGCTCGAGTCGGTAACCTGAAGGGCCCGATTTGCGTAGTCGTGATCGATGGACGCACTTCGGGCGTCAAGGGAGAATTCGGTCATGTACGGTCTCGCCGATAGTTGGCTTGTTACCGTCAGCCCGGCCTATGCCGCGACCGAATGGTTGGGGACGATCTTGGTACCACCCCCGTTTTAATATCACGTTTCGCCAAATGGTAAAAATGAACGGGTTTTTCCCAGCCACAAATGGCCGACCACTGATACCGCGCCCTCCATCATGGCCTTCATTCCGGCGTCGATCAGCGGTACTTGCTGTTCGTGGAGGCGCAGCACTTTCACGCCGCCCTGCCGAACAATCATCATCCGAGCCGCTGCAAGCAGGACGTCTCCAAAAGCCCGAGGGGGGGCAACTTCTGAGCCCATAGCGGAAGCATGCCCGATAAAATGCAGAACGGCGGCAGGCAGCCCATTTCTGATTATGCGATCACGCTGCACCGCGCGCGCGCCAATCCCCGCCACAATGTGGAAGGGATGAGGCCAGTCGCCTCCGAATAGCGGGGAAAGCGCCTCGTCGACCGCATCCAGTAATTGTTGTGCGATATCAGCATGAGCAAGAGGAACATCCCCCGCATGCGGTGTCCTCCCGAGATACCAGAACGGTTGACCGTCTATCACGCCTACCGGAACACCGCCGCTTGGGGTCGGGAACGGAATCTCGACCGGCTTCAAGGTGATCTTTCGCATGGGATGATACAGCCACTGACGTCATTAGCTTCGTGAAGCCGGAGCGCGACATTTATTGCACGGATTTGAAGGAATGGTTTGTGGCCCACCACCTTTGCCGACTTCCAACGGTCGACGCCAAGGCAAATCGGACAGCTCCGATCACGACATCAAAGGCCTTCCAACGCCGCGAGATCATCTTCGGAGAGTTCGTCCGCCATCCTCGCCCGCTCCCGATCGAGCCGTGGTTTCGCTTCTTCCAGGAATTCCTGCACCCGCTGCCAGACCGTCAAGGCCCGATAGCCCAGCGCACGGTGTACGCGCTCGATCGTGTTGAGAATCTCCTCCGCGCGCCACGCCTCAGGCGGCTTCTCTTGGCGATACATCGCCGCCAAGGCATCGCACTCGGCAGCCAGGCCCGCTTCGATGCGCTCAGCCACGGTCGATTGCCCGCGCATCATCGCCGCGACCTCGAGCCCCTCGATTGCGATGGCTGCCATCGCCCCGGCGAAGTCGGGCGCGAGTTCGCACAGCGTTACCTGAGCATCTTCGAATGCTTTCCCCCGCTCGCGCATAGCGAGCCGCCTCCACGCCAGAGCCTCCTCCTTCGCAGCCAGCGGAAAGTTTCTTCGGCGTCGGCGCAGGCAGCGATCGGGCGTATAAACAAGGGAGGCGCATACGTTGCGGATCGACCAGGTCGGTGCCACGGTCTCAATGTAGACCTCGTCCCCAACGATGAGCATAGACCCTTCGTGGCGCGCGTACGCCTCTGCCCAGCGTACGGCCCGGTCGTTTTCGACCATGCCCCAAGCGGTCCAGCCGCCGTCCTGGACGATTGCCTCCAGATCGGGCGTTGCGCACCTGGGAAAATGATCCAGCCGCTCGTAGTGCCAGGGCAGGCGCGGATGCAGCGCAAAAGTCCAGGCATTCCATTCCGCCGCGACCGCCTCAGAGGGATTGACGAGCAGATCCCGCGCTGGAATCGGCCGGCCACCTGGCGCGAAGCGTCGGAACAGTCGATCACGGTAGGTGAAGACCTCGTCACCGAAAGGGCAAAAATCCCCCGGCACGTTCGTCTCGATCGGCTTCACCCGCACAACCGGGAGCAGATCGGCTCGCGTCACCTCAACCGGGTCGACCGGCACCCGGTCCCAGACACGCAATTTCCTCCGCCGCCAGACGCGCCCGTCGTACACGCTGACCTTGGCCTCGTATCGAAAAGGAGCCCACGCCATCAGAGCACATCCGTTCCTTGCGCAGCAGTTATATTAATTATTCGCTTCAAGTGATAAATAATTCTTAGCATATACCCCTATTTCTGCGTCTAAAATACCCGAAATTTCGACAAAACACTTATATAGAATTTATCCAAAATCTCCATACATAAATCTATCCCGAATCAGCTAAGTTCATTTAGATGAACATTCCTTGCACCAAATAATTATTTTCGCCTGACAAGGCGCCATCAGGCGTTAAAAGCCGGCAAGGTAGCAGGAAGCGCGCGTTATCAACCGTTAATCTTGCGCGAGAGGACGAGGTCTTGCTCCCCTCACATCAAAAGCCTTCAAGCACCGCCAAATCCTCGTCCCCCAAACTCCATCGGCTCCCTCGCATGCTTAACCTCAAGCCGTCGCCTCATCTCTCTGAGGAGCTACCCGCTGGAAAGCCTTTATGGATAGTCAACACCCGGTGCGCGCCGCTCTATCGTGTCAAGAACCCTTCCAAGTTCACGCCTCAAGCAAACGCGGATGCATTGCGAATGTCCAAGCGCCCGAAATGGAGTGCAGCAGTCTTTTAAGCGTCAATATCCCGAAGCGCTTGACAGCTTGGTCAGTTGCTCGTCATCTGCATCCGTTCCCAGGGGGGCCTCGCTAGGAGGCTGAGATTCCGCCGGCTGGGCTTTCGAGCCTTAAGCAACGCGGTGACCCTCCGAACCTGATCCGGATCATACCGGCGTAGGGACGCGGGACATGCGGCCGTCACAGGCCCTGATTCCTGCTTGCGCCCGTGATCCTCCAGCGATCGACGCTTCCGGCTTGCCCGTCAGCGTCGGAACGGAGTGGGCCCGACGTGACGCAAGCCGAGTTCATCGCGGTACTATCGGCATTCATCGCGCTTCCCGAGGCGTCGGAAGCCGAATTCGAGGCGATGGCGCTCAAGGTCTTCGCCTATCAGTTCCGCAACAACGAACCCTATAAACGCTTCTGCCTGCAGCGCGGCCGCACGCCGCTCTCGGTCCGGCGCTGGCGCGACATCCCGGCCGTGCCGATCACCGCCTTCAAGGACCTGACGCTGAGCTGCAGCCCGCCGGAGCAGGCAAGCCACGTCTTCATGACGAGCGGCACGACGCAAGGCATCCGCGGCCGCAGCTATCACCCGACGCTCGACGTCTGGAAGCGCTCGATGCTGGTGAATTTCCGCGCGCGGTTCATGCGGGGCTGCGAGCGCATCCGCATGGGCATCCTCTTCCCCGACGAGACGGAGCTGCCGAATTCCTCGCTCGCCACCTATCTCTCGCTCGCCAAACGCGAATGCGGCACGGCGGATTCCGAGACCTTCATCAACGCGGCCGGGCTCGATCTGGACGGTCTTCTGTCGGCGCTGGAGCAAGCGGAGAAGAGCGGCGAGCCCTATGCCCTGCTCGGCGCGAGCTATTCCTTCGTGCCCGTGCTGGATGCGCTCGCGGCCAGCGGCCGGCGCTTTTCCCTGCCGGAGGGCAGCCGCATCCTCGATACCGGCGGCTTCAAGGGCCAGTCGCGCGAGCTCGGGGCGGACGAATTCTATGA
>WPCJ01260529.1_pt1 | contig 19631 bp, 20 predicted proteins | sample 5399831 | NCBI WGS metagenome assembly WPCJ01 (sample SAMN12869470, study PRJNA574797) | sludge metagenome | isolation source: wastewater treatment of pH10 | place: China:Beijing | collected 2019-05-20 | reverse complement strand
CGTACCGCAGCGAGGGGCCGATCTCGTCGACCTCCAGCTCGATCGCGGTGCGCTGGTTGCCCTCGCGGTCCTGGTAGGAGCGCTGACGCAGACGGCCCTGCGCGATGACGCGCATGCCCTTCGTCAGCGAGCCCGCCACGTGCTCGGCGAACTCGCGCCACACGGATGCACGGAGGAACAGCGCATCGCCGTCCTTCCACTCATTCGCAGCGCGGTCGAAGTTCCGAGGCGTCGAAGCGATGGTGAAGTTCGCCACCGGCAGCCCGTTCTGCGTGTAGCGCAGCTCGGGGTCGGCCGTGAGGTTTCCCACCACGGTGATGACGGTTTCGCCAGCCATGGACGTCAGGCCTTCGCAGCCTTGGCGGCCTTGCGAGCAGCCTTCTCTTCGCTGCGCTTGGCCTCGGAAGCGATCATCGCCTGAGCCTCTTCAGCGCGGAGGACCTTGGTGCGCATGATCTGCTCGTTCAGCTTCAGCTGACGGTCGAGCTCCTGCGTGGCGGCGCTGGTCGCGGTGAAGTTGACGACGGCGTAGATGCCCTCGTTCTTCTTCTGGATCTCGTAAGCGAGACGGCGCTTGCCCCAGATGTCGACGTTCTCGATAGAGCCACCATCGTTGGTGATGACCTTCAGGAACTTGTCGAGCGTCGGGGCGACCTGGCGCTCGTCGATCTCGGGGGTCAGAATGACCATGAGTTCGTACTGGTGCGTCACTTACCCACCTCCTTCGGACTAGAACGGCTCTCGGGACTTTCCCGGGAGCAGGAGGGTGTGTGCACGTGTCTGCCCCAGGATTCCCGATTGGAGTCCGGAAGGCAGACAACCTGGACAGTCTAGCGGATTGCGCCCCGGGCTGCTGAACGGCGGCTGCTGTGCGAAAACGGAGAGCATGCGCGCGTGGAGCGGCGTGTCCGGGCGAGGCACGCCGCCCCGCCCGCGGTTCGTCTCCGTTTCGGCCGCCCCGTCCCCACCCCGTCCTCAAAGGATCAGTACATGACCGGCGGTACTTCCGCCCACACGGTGCGGTCGTCGACCGAGGGCGCTGCGGGGATGCGGCCGGCCCCGTCCGGTTCCGGGATCGCCGCCAGCAGCGCCTGCGTGTAGGGATGCTGCGGGGCGGCCCACAGCGGCGCCGTCGGCCCAGACTCCAGCACGCGACCACCGAACATCACGTGGGTCCGGTCGGCGATGCGTCGCACCACCGCGAGATCGTGCGAGATGAACAGCATCCCCGCTCCCGACTCCGCGACCAGGTCGCGCATGAGCCGGGCGACACTCGTCTGCGTCGAGGCGTCGAGGGCGGAGATCGGCTCGTCGGCCACGAGGAGCGACGGCCGCGCAGCCAACGCCCGCGCGATCGCGAGGCGCTGCTTCTGCCCGCCCGAGAACTGGTGGGGGAAGCGCGTGCTGACCTCGGTCGGCAGCCCGACGCGGTCGAGCCATTCGTCGACGGTCGATCCGGCCTCGCCGCGGGCCCGTGCCGTCGCGATGCCGTCCGCGATCTGGTCGCCCACACGCCGTCGGGGGTTCAGCGACGTGGACGGGTCCTGGAACACCATCTGGATACCGGTCATCGCGGTGGGTCGACGACGGATGCCGAGCGGTGCGACGGGCACATCGCGGAAACGGACGGCACCGCCCGCGATCTTCTCGATGCCGACGACGGCGCGGGCGAGGCTCGACTTCCCGCTTCCGGACTCGCCGACCAGAGCCACGGTCTCCCCCGCGGCCACGCTGATCGACACGCCGTTCACGGCGACGACGGGCGGATTTCCCGGGTAGCGCACGACCACGTCCTGCGCGTCGAGGACGGCGACCTCACTCATCTGCGGACTCCTGTTCCGGTGCCTCGTCGACCCGCGAGCCCGGCAGGGCCGCGAGCAGCATGCGCGTGTAGTCGTGTTGAGGATCGAGGAAGAGCGTCTCCCGGTCGGCGAGCTCGACTATCCGCCCGTCCTTCATGACGGCGACCCTGTCGGCGATCGCGCTCATCACGCCCAGGTCATGCGTCACGAGCAGCACCGCGAGGTTCCGCTCGACCGCGAGGTCGCGCAGCAGCTTCAGGATGCCGGCCTGCACCGTGACGTCGAGGGCCGTCGTGGGCTCGTCGGCCAGCAGCACCTCGGGGTCGCACGCGAGGGCGCACGCGATCGCGATGCGCTGGCGCTGTCCGCCGGAGAACTGATGCGGATAGCGTTTCAGCGCCTCGTCGGGGTTCGGCACCTGCACGGTCTCGAGCAGCTCCACCGCCCGCGCCCGTGCGGCAGCGCCCGTGAGCCCGAGGTGCACGCGCATGTGATCGGTGAGCTGACGGCCGACCGGAAGCTGCGGGTGCAGCGAGGCGGACGGATCCTGGAACACCATGGCGATCCGCTTGCCCCGCACACGGTTGAGCGCACGTCGACGCAGGCCGACGAGTTCTTCGTCCCCGAGCAGGATCGATCCACCGGTGCGCGCCTGCCGCGGCAGCAGCCCCAGCACGGCGAGCGAGGTGAGGGTCTTTCCGGATCCGGATTCCCCCGCGAGCCCCTGCACACGACCCGCCTCGAGTTCGAGCGAGACGCCCTTCACCAGCGGACGGCCGATGTCGATCGTGAGGTCGCGGATGCGCAGGACCGTGGCTCCCTGGGCGCTCATGCCGTCGCCCCCGTCGCCGATGCCGCGTGCTCGTCGGCCTTCTCGTGCGTGATCTCCGCGGTCGGGTCGAGCACGTCGCGCATCGCGTCACCGAGGAAGTTGAACGCCAGCACGACCGTGAGGATCGCGAGGCCCGGGAACACCCCGAGCCACCAGGCGTCGAAGTTCTGCATCGCTGCGGAGATCATCGACCCCCACTCCGCCGTCGGCGGCTGTGCACCGAGACCGAGGAAGGAGAGTCCGGAGAGGAGGAGGATGGCCGCGCCGATGTCGAGCGTGGCGAGGACCAGGATCGGGCCGGCGATGTTCGGCAGGATGTCGACGAACAGCGTGCGCACCGGCGAGTGTCCGAGGAGCCGGCCCGCGATCACGTAGTTCTGCCCGCGCAGCCCCAGCACGATGCTCCGTGTGACACGCGAGTACTGCGGCCAGGACACGACGATCGCGGCGATCACCGCGTTGAAGAGGGAAGGTCCGAGCGAAGCCGCGACCACCATGGCCAGGATCACGGTCGGGAACGCCATGAACAGGTCGGTGATGCGCATCAGGGTCTCGTCGACCCAGCCGCCGAAGTACCCGGCGACGGCGCCGATGACCGTGCCGATGATCATGGCGGCGATCACGAGCATGAGCGCGAGCGGAAGGCTCACCGTCGCGCCCGTCATCAGCCGGGAGAAGATGTCGCGGCCGTTGCCGTCGGTGCCGAGGAGCGTGTCGATCCCCGGCGCCTGCAGACGCGGCAGCACCTGCGCGTTCGGCGGATACGGCACCCACCACTGGGCGGTGAAGGCCACGATGATCCAGGCACCCGCGATGACGGTGCCGATGATGCCGAGCGGGGTGCGCCAGGCTCGGGGCCAGCGGAAGCGGAAGCGACCGGCCGGGGTGGCGGCGGCGATGCGGCTCATGCGATCCTCACTCTCGGGTCGAGCACGCCGTAGAGGATGTCGACGATGAAGTTGATGAGGAGGTAGATGATGCCGACCACGAGACCGACCCCCATGATGCCGGGCAGATCGAGGTTCGCCGCCGAGTTGTACGCGTAGGTACCCAGTCCGGGCCAGGCGAACACGGACTCGACGAGCACCGTGCCCGAGAGCAGGGCTCCGAACGCAACACCCACGACCGTGAGGATCGGCAGCGAGGCGCCCCGCAGAACATAGCCGACGATCACGCGCATGGCCGGGAGCCCCTTGGCCCGGGCGGCGCGCACGTAGTCGCTCCCCAGGACCTCGAGCACCGAAGTGCGGATGAAGCGGGTCAGCAGGCCGATCGTCACGAGCGAGAGCACCATGACGGGGAGGGCGAGGTGCGCGAGGGCGTCGAAGAACCCGACCGCGTCTCCGTTCAGGAGATAGTCGACCGTGTAGAGCCCGGACACGCGCGGCGGCGGGGTGATCGACGGCGAGATGCGCCCGGAGCCCGGAGCGATCCGCAGCTCCAGGAAGAAGACGTAGAAGCTGACGAGCGCCAGCCAGAACGTCGGCACGCTCAGGCCCACCAGCGTGACCACGCGGATGACCTGGTCGGTGACCAGTCCACGACGGTAGGCGGCGAGGGTGCCGAGCACGATGCTCACAGCGAGACTGACGATGATCGCACCGATCGCGATCTCGATGGTCGCCGGCACCGCGGTGGCGAGGTCGCTGGTGACCGGGCGTCCGGTCACCAGCGACGTGCCGAGGTCTCCGCGGAGCAGATTCCCCATGTAGATGAAGTACTGCACGAACAGTGGCTGGTCGAGACCCTGCTCCTTGATGAACGCTTCGCGCGTCGCAGGGTTCTGCGACGCGCCCTCACCGAGCGCAGCCGAGACCGGGTCCCCCGGCACCAGGTTGGTGAGCGCGAACGTGACGATCGTCACGCCCACCAACAGGAGCAGGGAGGTGCCGGCCCGCCGCAGCAGGTATCCGACCAGAGGCGATCGACGCCGCTGCGCCTGCCTCTGCACCGCCACTGTCGTCATGAGATGTCCGCTCAGCCGGCCGGCGTGATCTCGGCGATGTCCATCTCCCACACGGAGTTGTACACGGCGCCCTTCACGCTGTCGGCGGAGGAGATGTTGCGACCGGGGACGATCATCGGGACGAACGGACCCTCGGCCTGCATGGCCTCGGCGAACTCCGTGAAGGCGGCCGTGCGCTGGTCGGCGTCGGTCGCGGCAGCGGCACCGGCGGCGATCCCGGCGATCTCCGGGTTGGCCTCTGCGGCCCAGCCGGCACGCAGACCGACCTTCAGCCCCGGACCGAACGGCAGGAAGTTCGCGGAGTCCGCGTAGTCGGGGCCCCAGAACCAGAGGCCGAAGCCCTCGGTGCCGTTGACGTAGGCGTCGAGCTCGGTCGCGAACGGTGCGGGGGCGAGGTCGACCGTGATGCCGGCGTCCTTGAGCTGTGCCTGGATGCGCTCGGCGAGGGGCGTGAACTCCACGCCGCCGACCGGGTAGTCGGTCGGGAACTGCAGCTTCAGCGTCTGGCCGGTGTAGCCGGCTTCTTCGAGTGCGGCCGCGCTCTTGTCGAGGTCCTGCTCCACGCCGCTGTCGAGCGCGCCCTCGAATCCGGGCGGGATGACGCCGGTCGCCTGCACGGATCCGGCGCCGGCCAGCTCCAGCAGCGCGTCGTAGTCGAGTGCGTAGCGGATGGCCTCGGCGATCTTGACGTTCGCCAGGTCGCCGGCGACCGCTTCGGACTGGTTCAGCAGCAGGAAGATCGTCTGGCCGGAGGGGACCGAGTCGACCGTGATGCCGTCGCCGAGACCCGCCACCTGGTCGCCGTTCAGGTCCATCGCGACCATGGAGTCGCCGCCCTTGAGGTTGGCGAGCTGGGTGGCGCTCTCCGACACGTTGCGCACGACCACGCGCTTGTAGTCCGATGCCTCGTCGCCGTTGTACTCGTCGTTCTTGGTCAGCACGACCTGCGAGCTGAGGTCGAGCGTGTCGAGCACGAAGGGGCCGGAGCCCGCGGAAGCGCCGTCGAGGAACTTCTGCGCCGAGTCGGTTCCGTCGGTGGCGCCGCCGTTCTCGAGCACGACATCGGAGTTGACGATGCCCAGGGCGGGGTTCGCGAGGATCGCGGGCAACTGCAGCAGCGGGGTCTCGGAGGTGAAGCGGATCGTCTTGTCGTCGACCTCGGTGATGGTCAGGCCACCGAGGAGAAAGTTCGGCTTGGCGTCTTCCATGCCCTGGATGCGCTGCAGTGAGAAGACGACGTCCTTGGCCTCGATCGGCGAACCGTCGGAGAAGACGCGGTCGCCCTCGAGCGTGAACGTGAACTCGGTGGCCTCGTCGTTCTGCTCCCACGAGGCGAGCCCGGGAACGGGGGTCGAGACATCGGAGCCCTCGAAGTCCACGAGGGTCTCGTACAGTGCCTTCGCGATCATGTTGCCGGTCGGGTCGTAGGTGTGACCCGGGTCGGTGGTCTCGATCGAGAACGCGGTGTCGATGACGAGGGAGTCGGAGCCGGAGGAGTTGTCGCCGTTGTTGGCGGAGTTCCCTCCCGAGCATCCTGCGAGCGCGAGGAGCGCGACGGCTCCGAGCGCGATGACCGGCGTGATACGGCGTGACGACATGAGGGCCTCCAGAGGCGAGGAGTACATTCGGGTGAGTCGCCACCGATGTGGACGACCGTGGATCAGATTCGCATCATATGCGACGATGTGTCCAGCAAGAGTGGGTCACCTCGACACGCTCTGTCCAGAACCTCGACCGTGAGGAACAATATGTCCAGCAAGGATGCCGAACACTCGAAGCATTCTGGACGAAGTGCTGCCCCTTTGGACGAGACGGCATACAGAATCCTCGAAGTCCTCCGGGATAACGGTCGCGTCTCGATCGCGGCGCTCGCGGAGAAGATCGGAATATCGCGCGCGAACGCCTACACCCGGGTCGAGTCGCTGGTGCACGACGGCGTGATCACGGGATTCACGGCGCGGGTCGATCAGGCCAAGGCGGGGCTCTCGATCGGAGCGCTGGTGTTCGTCACCGTGATGCCCCAGGCCTGGGCGTCGTTCCGCGAGCGGGTGCTCGAGATGCCCGATGTGGAGTGGTGCGCCATCACGACCGGCGAGCACGATGCCATGCTGCTGATCCGCGCGGTCGACGTCAGCGGCGTGCACGAATTCTCGACCGGGGTGATCGCGCAGCTTCCCGAGGTGCGAACGGTCGTCAGCGTCGTGGTGCTCGACGAAGTGATCCGCCGGCCCTATCTGCTGCCGGGAGACCTGCCCGAGCGCGACACCGAGATCCCGCTCGGGATGACGCGCTGGACACCGGCCTCACCCGGACGCGACACGTTGCCGCCGCGCTGAGGCCGGCTCGACGTCAGGCTGCGATCTCCTCGCACACGCTCAGCTGCGGGAGTCCGTGCATCTCGTAGTGCTCGACCAGACGAATGCCACCGTCGTCGGTGAGCTCGAGCTCGCTCTCGCCGTCTCCGGTCACGACCGTGCCGTCGGCCTTGAGCACGTGCACGAACGACACCCAGATCGTGTCACCGGTGCGGGTGCCCACGAACTTGCCGAAGGTGACCGTGTCACCCTCGTACCCGCCCCAGATCGCGCCGTCGCGCTCGAAGTACTCGAAGATGCTCGGGGATTCCGGATCGACCGCCGAGGTGGTGGACGAGATCATCCGGAAGCGGCGGCCGTCGAGGGAGGGGAGGGTTGCAGTCGCAGTCACACCCTCGATTATGGGGGATCCCGCCACGAGTCGTCCGTGCGAGCTTCGGAGGCACCGCCCCCGGGTAGCGTGGTGGCATGGAGTGGATTTCCGATCCCTCGGCGGGGGCATGGCTGCGCGAGCGGCTCGACGCAGGTCACGAGACGATGCACGGGGTGGTCCCCCGCGGCTATGCCGCCTACGCCCGGGTGCTGCATCCCGCCGTCGCCCGGACCCTGCCGGATCGCGCGGTGCCGACAGCCGAAGAACTGGTGCGGATGCCCGAGGCCGAGCATCAGGCCCTCGTCGCCCGGTTCGTGGATGAGCCCGTCACCTGGGCGCAGACGGCAGCCGCATTCGGCACGGTCCTGCATCCGCTCGCGCAGTGGCAACGGATCGTACGCACCCCCGCGGATGGCGACTGGAGCGTCAGGATCGCCCCCGACGGCCGCGAGTTCTCGGCCCCGATCGACGGGGAGCTCGACCCGGATCTCCTGGCGGCCGTCGCCGAACATCTCGCCGACCACACGCAGACCCCTGACGCCGGGGTCGCAACGCTCTGGGAGGGACGAGGCGGCCTGCTCGGGTTCGTCGGCATGTCGCCTTCTCGGGCGTTCCTGACCTTCTCGGATGACCCGAACCATCAGGCGATGCTCGATCGCAGTACGAAGGACCCGTTCAACAACGTCTTCCGCAAACCCACGTGGCAGGAGGGCATCCTGTCTCGCGAGATCTCCGAGGGGCCACGCCTTCAGCTGACCGACCGCGCCCACGTGCTGTTCTCCGTCGCCCCGAGCGCCTTCGCCGACCCGGACTGGATCCTGCACGTTCCCTGGCGCGATCACGTGGCCGAGGAGCACGGGTTCCTGCCGTCGGCCCAGAGTCCGAGCATGCTGTGGCCGGAAGACCGCTCGTGGGTCCTGGTGAGCGAGGTCGACTTCGATTCGACGATCGTGGCCGGCTCGTCCGCCTTGATCGACGCGATCTGCGCGGACGAACGCCTGGAGGCCCTGCCGATCCCCGAGGGTGCCGCGCTCACGTGGGATGCCGACACGGTGAACCGGTGACCTCGCCGCAGCTGAGCTTCGACCCGCGGCCGCTCACCGAGCCGGTCGACGCAGCATCGGTGCGCGCTTTCGCCGCGGAGCTCCGTTCCCGCCGGACCGCGGGCATGTCGGCGTCCACCGTCATCGGCATCGCGGTGGCGGTGATCGCCGCGGTCGTGATGATCCCGATCTTCGTGAGCGTGGTGCTGGCGCTCACGTCCTTCGGCGGCTCTCCCGCTACCGCCGCCATCCCGCTGGTGCTCATCCTGCTCCTGCTCGCGGCAGTGGGGGTCATGATCTGGCTGAGCGTGCGCAACGCCCAGGCGACGCGGTACCGACTCGATCGCTTCGCCCGGGCGAACGGCATGTCGTACGAGCCGAAGATCGTCGATCCGCCTCTTCCCGGCATGATCTTCAGTCTCGGCCGCGCGCGCCAGTCGACCGATCTGATCCGGGGCACCCGGCCACGTTTCGTCGAGTTCGGCAACTACCAGTACACGGTGCAGTCGGGGAAGAACTCGACGACCTACCGCTGGGGCTACGTCGCCGTGAAGCTCGACGTGCCACTGCCGAACATCGTCCTCGACGCCAAGGGGAACAACGGTTTCGGGTCGAACCTGCCCGCGTCGTTCCAGAAGGCGCAACGCTTGTCGCTCGAGGGCGACTTCGACCAGCACTTCACCCTGTACTGCCCCGCCGGGTACGAGCGCGACGCCCTGTACCTGTTCACGCCCGACATCATGGCGCGGTTCATCGACAACGCCGCCCAGCTCGACGTCGAGATCGTCGACGACTGGCTGTTCCTCTACACGCAGCGGAAGGTATCGACCCTCGATCCCGCCACCTGGGCCTGGCTGTTCGGCGTGGTCGGCGCGCTGCTGACCAAGTTCGATCAGTGGGCGCGGTGGCGTGATGACCGGCTGATCGCGGAGAATCCGGGGGCCACGGCATCCGCCGCTCCGCCGAACCACGCACTCCCCTTCGCACCACCCGCGGGCCTGCTCACACCGCCGCCGGGCGTCGCACCGCAGGGGCGTCGTCTGAAGCGCGGCGGAACCTGGGTGCCGATCATCATCGTGATCGGGTTCATCGCGTTCTGGATCGTGAGCCGGATCATCTGACGCAGAACCGAGTGTGGGGGTGGGTGCCGGCTGGGGACCGAACTCCCACCCCATCCCCCCTCGGGATCGAAAGAAGATCGACTCTCCCTCCGCATGGCGGCTGAGCCGCCCCGCCCACGGTCAGCTGGGGACTGACGCTGCTGGGCGTATACCGAAATGGTATACCGCGAGGGGTTGCAACACGTTGCATCCATGCGTCGGAATGCGCTTTCACACGCCCTCCGCTCCACCGGCGCGGGAGCGAGTGCGGCCCCACTGCGCCGAGACCTCGTCCAGGACGCGATCGAGCGCGCGTCCTGCATCGGCCTCGCGCATGGCGGCGCCGATGCGTTCCGCGTTCGCACGGAACGCGGGCTCCGACAGGACACGCTCCACGGCACGGGAGACCTGAACCGGCGTCGCGTTGGTCGTGCGCAGGTTCACTCCGGCACCCGACCACCCGACGCGCGCCGACACCTCGACCTTGTCTTCGGTCTGGCCCGCGACCACGAGCGGGATCCCGTGGGCGAGCGCCTGCTGGACACCGCCGTAGCCACCGTTGGTGACCAGTACGTCGACCAGCGGGAGCAAGCGGTCGTAGGGCAGATACTCCGCCACGCGCACGTTGTCCGGCAGCGTGACCCCCAGGGCGTCGACCGGTCGTCCGCCCGTGGTCACCACCACGAGGACATCGGAGCCCGCGAGCGCCGTGATCGTCGGGAGGACGAGCTGCCCGAAGTCCGAGTTGGCGATCGTGCCCTGGGTGACATGCACCACGGGACGGGATCCATCGAGATCGGGCCACCACTCCGGCACGCCCGCCGTCGACGTCACGGCCGGCAACGGTCCCGCGAAGTGCACGGTCGCGGGCAGGTCGGTGCGCGGGTACTCGAACTCGGGCACGGTGAACTGCACGTAGGCGTCTGCGCGGCCGGCCCAGTCGAGCACGAAACCGCCGAGCTCACGGCCGACCGTGCGGCGCGCCATCTCGTCGGCCTCCTTCTGCACGCCCCCGAAGATCGCTCTCTCGGCGATCACACGCAGGGCGGCGTTGCGGAGGCGGCCGAACGGCCCCGGGATGGGCATGGCCCCGAGGCCGAACGGCGCCGTGTCCCTGCTGCGCACTCCGAGCGGGAAGATGCCGAGGACGACGACCGGCGGCCGTTCGTGGACGGGCATCAGCTGCAGGAGAGCACCCCCGACGAAGAGCGGCTCCGTGAGGACGGCATCGACCGGGTGGGCGTCGAGCTCGGCCTGGACGGCAGCGAGCTGCGCCGCGCCAGGACGCACGAAGAGAGTGCTCATGTCGAACCGCAGCGCGGCGGGGCCGGTGAGCCCCGCACGCTCCGGGAACGACCCGTCGGCGTCGTCGAGGTCGACGTCCGCCTCGGCAGGCAGAGCGAGGAAGCGTGCGCCTGCATCGGCCACCCGCTCGGCGTAGCGGCTGCTCGTGAGGAAGCTCACCTCGTGGCCGCGGGAGAGGAGGTGGCGCGCGACCTGCAGCAGCGACAGGACATGACCGTGAGCCGGTGTGCAGGTGAGGAGGTAGCTGGACATGTCGAGCCCTTTCGCTAAGATTGAATGTACCGTCGTAGTATTCATAACACCGACAGGAAAGTCAATGGTTGAGATCGCTCCCCGCGCCTATCGATCCGAGTTGCGCGCACGCCAGGCGCTGGAGACCCGCGAGCGCATCGTCTCCGCATCCGCACGCCTGTTCGCCACGCAGGGCTACCAGGCGACCACGATCGCCGCGATCGCTCGTGAGGCAGGGGTCTCGGCCGAGACCGTGAAGACGACGGCATCGAAAGCCGAGCTGCTCATCGCTGCTTTCGAGGTCACCTTCTCCGGCTCGGAAGGAGCGGAGACGCTCGCCGACACCGACGTCGCGAACGGACTCTTGGACCTCCCGGACGACGTCTTCCTCGATACCGTGCTGACGCAGATCACGACCGCGAACGCGCGTGGACACGGCTTGTGGACGGTGCTGCTGGGGGCTGCGCTGTCGGATCCCGTCGTCGATGAGGCGCTCCGCCGGATCCTCGAGCACCGCAGCGCGGACTACCGGGGGCTGGTTTCGGAACTGCGCCGCCGCGACCTCGCCTCACCAGGCATCGACGACTCCGCAGTCGCCGATGCCCTGTCGTTCCTGCTCTCCCCCGAGAGCTACCAGCAGCTGGTCACGCAGTCGGGGTGGACGAGTGAGCGCTACGCCGAGTGGCTCCGCCGCGCGGTGCACGCCGAGATCGCCGCCAGGAGCTGATCCGACCCGACGACGGAGCTCTAGCGCGCCCAAACGCACGCGTCGAAAGCGATGCTCGATGGCGTGAGCGGCTGAGGTCGGTCACGCCGACAGCGTCGCCCTGGCATCCTGGGCGAGGAGGAACAGCGAGCGCTCCGCTCCGGGGAACCGTTCGAAACCGAAGCGCTCGTAGAACGGCACGACCTCATCGTTGATCGCGTGCACCAGGATGGCACGCACTCCGATGGCGTCTGCGGCTTCGAGCGCGCGCATGGTCGCGTGCTGCAGGAGGGAGACGCCGAGGCCGCGTCCTGCGTACTCGCGGTCGACGGCGAGACGCCCGAGCAGCACGATGGGAACGGAGACGGGCATTCCGACCGCGAGGGGCGGAGGTCCGTCGCCACGGTCCAGCGCACTCGACGAGAGGCAGTAGTACCCCGCGACCCTCCCCTCCCGCGTCACCGAGACCATCGTGCGGGAAGCACCGCTCTTCTCGTTCGAGCGGGGCCGTCCTCGCAACCAGCTGTCGAGACTCTCCTCCCCGCAGCGGAAATCGGACAGCTTGTCGCCGGCCGCGAGAGGCCGCGGGGTGCGGAACTCAGTCAACGAAGACGGATTCCCGTCTCAGCAGCTCTCGCAGACCCTCGACGGTGCGAGGCGAGCGTTCCATGACCTCGATGAAGGCATCGAACCGGACAGCATCGACGCGCAATCGACGTTCGCGTTCGATGACCTCCTGCGCCCGCTCCACCAGCACCGATGCCGAGAAGTCCGTCACGCTGCGGCCCTCGATAGCGGCTGCCTCTTCGATCGTCTCCTTCTGGTCGGCCGTGACACGGAATTCCAGGCGGGCGCTCTTCAGCGGCGTGGTGGAAGTATTCATGAGGACAGCGTACGGCAGATACCCGTACAGGGGTCCTCGGAATGGAGAGTGCGTCCCCCAGCGTTACCCCGGGTGACGAGGCCGACCCCGCCGCCTTCTCCATGCAAGAGAATTGAAAGTGATGCCTGAACGCGAAGAACACACCCACTGGCAGGCCGAGCGCCGCGCCGCCGTCACCTCGGCGACCGGGAACCTCGCCCTGATCGAGACCCGTTGGACCGGCGAGCGCCCCGACCTCGAGGCCGAACAGCGCGCCGCGGCCGACACGGTCACGGTGACACCGATCGAGCGCACGAACATCGAGACCGGTGAGGCCGAGCATGGGCTGCGCGTCTGGGACGCGGATGCCCCCGCCATCCGCGCTTTCGACCGCATCGACACCTACGAGTACGACCCGGCCTGGGTGCTCGAAGGGCACTTCACTCCGGTCGCCGGGGACCGCCGCGTGTCGTTCGAGCACATCCGCGACAACGGTGGCACCCGCGACCTGGTCGTGCCGGGCGACATCCGCCTCGAGCTCGCGGGCCAGGAGTACACCCTGGCCGCGTTCGACGACGGCGGCACGCTGCTGCTCGTCTTCGGCGACGAGACGAACGGCGCGGAGACCTACGGATCCGGACGCTTCCTGTTCGTGCAGCTGCGGGATGACGAGGGCTCGGTGGTCCTCGACTTCAACCGCGCGTTCGTGCCGCCGTGCGGTTTCAGCGCCCAGTACAACTGCCCGCTGCCGCCGGCATCCAACCGCTTCCCCCTGCCCATCCGAGCAGGCGAGAAGAACGTCGTTTTCCGCGACGGCTTCGACATCTACGCGGCGTGACGCCGCACACTCTCACCCTGGAGCACTCATGAGAAGAACCCGCATCCTCGGCGCGCTCGGCGCCGTCGCCACGCACGCGCTGGTGGCGGGCTGCGGGTCGGCCACTAGCGACGACGCCACCGCGAGCGAAGACGCCACGATCTTCATCGGGTCGCTGTACGAGCCGACCAACCTGAGCAACACCCAGGGCGGCGGGCAAGGCGTGACCGAAGCGCTGACCGGCAACGTCTACGAGGGCCTGTACCGGCTCACGGATGACGGTGAGGTCGAACCTCTTCTCGCCGAAGACGCCCAGGTGTCCGACGACGGCCTGACCTACACGATCACGCTCCGCGACGACGTGACCTTCCACTCGGGTGACCCGCTCACCTCCGCCGACGTGAAGTCGAGCATCGAGGCCGTCACCGCCGAAGATTCCGTGTCGGCCCGCAAGTCGAGCTTCACGACGATCGCCGACATCGCCACCCCCGACGACAGCACCGTCGTGTTCACGCTGTCGCAGCGGTCGATCTCGTTCCTGTACAACCTCAGCTACGTCTGGATCGTGAACGACGAGGCCGGCGACATCACGAGCACGGAGGACGGCACCGGCCCCTACACGCTCGACGAGTGGAAGAAGGGTTCGACCCTCACCCTCCAGCGCTGGGACGACTACTGGGGCGAGCCCGCCAAGAGCGGCGAGGTCGTCTACACGTACTTCACCGACGCGACGGCCGAGAACAACGCGCTCCTCACGGGTGAGATCGACGTCATCACCAGCGTGCAGAACCCGGACTCGCTGACGCAGTTCGACTCCGACGACTATGTCGTGAGCGAGGGCACCTCCACCACGAAGGAGCTGCTCGCCTTCAACGACCGCGTCGCGCCCTTCGACGACACGCGCGTGCGCAAGGCGGTCTACTCCGCGATCGACACGAAGAAGCTGCTCGAATCGATCTGGGGTGACTACGGCACGCTGATCGGCTCGATGGTGCCGCCCACCGATCCCTGGTACGAGGACCTCACGCAGGTCAACCCCTACGACGTCGACCTCTCGAAGAAGCTGCTCGCGGAGGCGGGCTACGCCGACGGTTTCACGTTCACGCTCGACACCCCGAGCTACGACCCTCACCCCGCGGTGGCGGAGTTCCTGCAGTCGCAGCTCGCCGAGGTCGGTATCACGGTCGAGATCAACACGATCAGCGCCGACGAGTGGTACACGAAGGTTTTCAAGGAGCAGGACTTCGAGGCCACACTGCAGGAGCACGTGAACGACCGCGACGTGGTCTGGTACGGCAACCCCGACTTCTACTGGGGCTACGACGACGCCGACGTGCAGCAGTGGGTCGCCGACGCCGAGCAGGCCGCGACGACCGACGAGCAGACCGCTCTTCTCAAGAAGGTCAACGAGAAGATCGCCGCCGATGCCGCGAGCGTATGGTTGTACCTGTACCCGCAGATCGTGGTCGCCTCGAGCGACCTCAGCGGGTACCCGGTCAACGGCCTGAACTCGCAGTTCTTCGCCTACGACATCGTCAAGTCCTGACGTGCGTGGGGGATGCCGCGCGTCGGCATCCCCCACGTCATCCTGAGAAGCCATGCTCGCCTACCTCCTGCGCCGCCTCGCGTTCCTCGCGGTGTCGCTCGTCGTCGCGATGGTCGCGATCTTCGTGCTGCTGCGCCTGCTCCCCGGCGACCCGGCCAACGCGCTGCTCTCGGTGAACGCCACCCCCGAGCAGATCGCCGCCGCGCGCGCTCAGGTCGGCTCGGACCAGCCCCTGCTGCAGCAGTTCACCACCTGGGCGGGTCAGCTGCTCCGCTTCGATCTCGGTGAATCGTTCCTGAGCTCCCGTCCGGTCGGACCTGACATCGCCGATCGGCTCGCCGTGACGCTCCCGCTCACGCTCATCGCTTTCACCCTCGCGCTCCTCGTCTCACTCGTGATCGGTATCACCGCGGCCGTCAAGTCCGACCGCTGGTACGGGATCGCGCTGTCGGGGTTCGCGCAGCTCGGCGTCGCCGTCCCCGTGTTCTGGGTTGGCGTCGTGCTCGTCTGGGTGTTCGCGCTCGGTCTCGGCGTACTGCCTTCCGGCGGATTCCCCCGGGAGGACTGGGAGGATCCGGCGGATGCGCTCCGTTCGCTCGCGCTGCCCATTCTCACCATCGTGATCGTCATGAGCGCCTCTCTCAGCCGCTACGTCCGCTCGGCGACACTCGACGTGCTCGGAAGCGACTACCTGCGCACCGCGCGCGCCGGCGGTTCCGGCATGGGAGAAGCGCTGCTGCGGCACGGGGTGCGCAACGGGGCGGTGCCCGTGGTCGCGGTGCTCGGCATCGAACTGTCGACCACGCTCCTCGGCGCGGTGGTCGTCGAGAGCGTGTTCACACTTCCCGGGCTCGGCAGCCTGCTGCTCTCGGCCATCGAGCAGCACGATTTCCAGGTGATCCAGGGCGTCCTCGTCGTCAGCACGCTCTTCGTGCTGCTGGTCGGGTTCGCCGCCGACATCGTGCAGCGTCTGATCGATCCGCGCCTGCGCACGAGCGTTTCGGGGAACCGATGAGCCGCGTCGCCGAACAGCTGATCACCGCCTCCGTACCCGTGCGCCGACGGCCGAAGGCGACCCTGGTGATCGGGATCGTCCTCGCCGGCGTCATCGTGCTGATCGCGCTGGTCTCCCTGTTCTGGCTGCCCTATCCGCTCGCCGACACCAGTGGAGGCCGACTCGAAGGCCCGAGCGCACAGCACCTCCTCGGCACCGATCGACTCGGCCGCGACCTGTTCTCGCAGTTGATGTGGGGCGCACGGATCGCGCTCATCGTCGGCACGGGCGCGGTCGCGATCGCCGCGGTCCTCGGAACGATCATCGGCCTTCTCGCCGCGTTCGCCCGCCCCTGGGTCGACGACACCCTCTCGGCTGGTCTCGACGTGGTGATCGCGTTCCCCGTGCTGCTGCTGGCGATGCTGGTCGTCGCGGTGCAGGGAGCATCGCTGTGGTCTGCGGTGCTCGCGATCGGCCTGGCGATGTCGGCGGTCGTGGCGCGACTCACGCGTATCCTCGCGCGCCGCGTGCTGCAGGAGCAGTACATCACCGCCGCGCGCACGAGCGGCACCGGCGTGCTCGGGATCGTGTTCCAACACGTGCTGCCGAACATCGCACCCACCCTCGCCGTGAGCCTGGCGCTGCAGTTCGGTGCCGCCGTGCTGGCCGAGGCGAGCCTGTCGTACCTCGGGCTCGGCGCACCGCCGCCCAACGCTTCGTGGGGACGGATGCTGCAGGAGGCGCAGGGCACCGTGCTCACCGCACCCGTCGGTGCCATCGCTCCCGGAATCGCGATCATCGCGCTCGTGCTCGGTGTGAACTTCCTCGCCGATGGTCTGCGCGACCTCGCCGACCCGACCCGAAGGAGGAGCCGATGAGCCTCCTCGACGTCTCCGGACTCACGGTCCGCTCCGGCGCCGGCGCGCTCGTGCGCGATGTCTCGTTCTCCCTCGGGGCGGGGGAGCGCCTGGGGCTGATCGGCGAGTCCGGCTCGGGCAAGTCGCTGACCTCGATGGCCGTGACCGGCCTGCTGCCGGATGCCCTCCGCGCGTCGGGCTCGGTGATGCTCGACGGGCACCAGGTGATCGACGCTCGGGACGCCGACCTCCGCCCGCTGCGCGGACCCGTCGCGCAGATCGTGTTCCAGGAACCGCTCACCGCGCTCGACCCCCTGATGCGGGTGGGCCGGCAGATCGCCGAACCGCTGCGGCGCCACCTCGGTCTGCGCGGGGCGGAGCTGAAGAGCGCCGTCGCCACGGCCCTCGACGAGGTCTCCCTGCCCGACGCCCGCATCGCGCGCGCCTACCCGCATGAACTCTCGGGTGGTCAGCGTCAGCGTGTCGCCATCGCCATCGCCCTCGCGGCCCGCCCGCAACTGCTGATCGCCGACGAGCCGACCACCGCACTCGACGTGACCGTGCAGGACGGCGTGCTCACGCTGCTCGAACGCCTGGTCGACGAGCGGGGCATGGCGCTGCTGTTCATCAGCCATGACCTGGCCGTGGTCTCGCGCATGGTGGACCGGATCGTGGTGCTGCGCGACGGACTCGTCGTGGAAGCGGGCGCGGTGGCGCAGGTGCTGCAGGAGCCGGCCGAGCCGTACACGCGGATGCTGGTCGACAGCGCCCGCGCGCTCGATGCTTTCCTCGATGCCGGGGAGGTCGGACGATGACGCTGCTCGAAGTGCGCGGAGCCGGCTTCGCCTATGGATCGCGCCGCGTTCTCCACGACGTGTCACTGCGCATCGACGAGGGCGACTCGTTGGGCCTCGTCGGAGAATCGGGGGCGGGCAAGTCCACGATCCTGCGGCTGATGCTCGGGCTCGATGCTCCGCGCGACGGACGGGTGCTGTTCGAGGGCGCCCCGCTCGCCCTGCGCGACCGCGCACAGATGCGACGGTTCCGCGCGAGCGTGCAGCCGGTGTTCCAAGACCCGTACTCGTCGCTCGATCCTCGCCAGCGCATCGACCGGATCGTCGGCGAACCACTCCGCTCGCTCGGCCTGGCATCCGGCGCCGACGCGCAACGCCGCATCGCCGAGGCCCTGGACTCCGTCGGGCTTCCCGCTGACACCGCCCGCCGCTATCCGCACGAGTTCTCCGGCGGGCAGCGTCAGCGCATCGCGATCGCCCGCGCCGTGGTCTCCCGCCCGCGCGTGCTTCTCGCCGATGAGCCGGTCAGCGCGCTCGACGTGACGACGCGCGTGCAGGTGCTCGAGCTGCTCGATCGCTTGCGTCGCGAGAACGGCCTGTCGCTCGTGATGGTGTCGCACGACCTCACCGCGATCGCCTCGGCGTGCGACCGCACGCTCGTGCTGCAGAACGGTCGCGTCGTCGAGCAGGGTGCCACTTCGGCCGTGCTGCACGACCCGCAGGACCCGTACACGCGGGCGCTCGTCGACGCGGTTCCGCGGCTGCCGCGCTGAGGCGGGGCGAGTCAGCCTGCCGGCGTCGCCAATCCGAAGTACGCGAGCTCCGCGTCGTCCAGCATCCGGGAGCGGATGAGGAATCGCATACCCGTCGGCCCCTCGACGCTGAACCCGGCGCCGCGACCGGGAACGACGTCGATCGTCAGGTGCGTGTACTTCCAGTACTCGAACTGCGCCTGCGACATGTAGACCTCGACGGGGTCTGCGAGTCCGACGTCGAGTGCGCCGAGCAGCACGTCGCCCTCGCCGATGAGGAACATGCCGACGGGGAAGCACATGGGCGCGGAGCCGTCGCAGCATCCGCCCGACTGATGGAACATGAGCGGACCGTGCTGCACGGTGAGCTCGCGCACGAGCGAGGCCGCGGCCTCCGTCACATCGACCCGCTGCTGTGTGCCGCTGATGGCCACGGTTCCCCCTTCCAGAGATGGTCCGGACGGACGCTGAGGGAGCAGCGCCCGTCCGGGATCGAACTCAGAAGAAGCCCATCGGCCCTTCCGCGTACGAGACGAGGAGGTTCTTCGTCTGCTGGTAGTGGTCGAGCATCATCTTGTGGTTCTCGCGCCCCACACCCGACTGCTTGTATCCGCCGAACGCGGCGTGGGCCGGGTACTGGTGGTAGGTGTTCGTCCACACGCGTCCAGCCTCGATCGCCCGGCCCGCGCGATAGGCCGTGTCGCCACTGCGGCTCCACACACCCGCACCCAGTCCGTAGAGCGTGTCGTTCGCGATGGAGATCGCATCGTCGAAGTCATCGAACGACGTGACCGAGAGCACCGGACCGAAGATCTCCTCCTGGAAGATGCGCATGTCGTTCGTGCCCTCGAACACGGTCGGGGCGACGTAGAACCCCTCGCTGAGATCACCGCCGAGGTCGACCCGCTCCCCTCCGGCCAGCAGTCGCGCACCGCCCTGCGTGCCGATATCGATGTAGCTGAGGATCTTCTCCAGCTGGTCGTTCGATGCCTGTGCACCGATCATCGTGGCGGGGTCGAGCGGGTTGCCCTGCACGACCTTGCCGACGCGCTGGAGTCCGTCGGCGAGGAATCCGTCGTAGATCGACCGCTGGATGAGTGCACGCGAGGGGCAGGTGCAGACCTCGCCCTGGTTCAGCGCGAACATCGTGAAGCCCTCGAGTGCCTTGTCGTAGAACGGGTCGCTGGTCGAGCGGGCGACGTCGTCGAAGAACACGTTCGGGCTCTTGCCTCCGAGCTCCAGCGTGACCGGGATCAGGTTCTGCGAGGCGTACTGCATGATCAGACGACCGGTCGTGGTCTCTCCCGTGAAGGCGACCTTGCGGATGCGCTTGTGC
>WPCJ01073514.1_pt1 | contig 19712 bp, 22 predicted proteins | sample 5399831 | NCBI WGS metagenome assembly WPCJ01 (sample SAMN12869470, study PRJNA574797) | sludge metagenome | isolation source: wastewater treatment of pH10 | place: China:Beijing | collected 2019-05-20 | reverse complement strand
ACGGGCAAGCAGCATGCGCAGATCGGCCAGAACGTCTGTCAGCGTCAGCACCTCCGGCCGCAGCGTCTGCTTGCGCGAGAAGGCCAGCAATTGTCGCACCAGAGAGGCCGCGCGGTTGGCGTTCTGCTTGATGTTCATGATGTCCGGGAAGGACGGATCGGACGGCCGGTGATTGGTCAGCAGCAGGTCCGAAGCCATGATGATGGCGGTGAGCACGTTGTTGAAGTCATGCGCGATGCCGCCGGCAAGCTGGCCGACCGCCTGCATCTTCTGGCTCTGGGCCATCTGCGCTTCAAGCGCCTTTTGCTCGGTGGTTTCCACCGCATAGACGATTGCCGCTTCCTCGGCCCCGTCGCCATCCGCCACGGCGTTTACATAAAAGCGGATGTGACGCTCTTCATTGTCGGGCAGAACCGTGTCGATCGGCGCAATGTCGGCCTGCCGCTGGCGGGCCTTCTCAAGCGCCGTCTCGAACGCCGGCCGGTCACGCTCATGGATGACCGCATCGAGGCGCACCCTGCGATCCAGCGCATCGCGGTCCACCGCAGAGGCGAACAGCGACAGGAAAGGCGCATTGGTGCGCAGAATACGTCCGGCCTGATCGACGCCGGCAATTGCCATGGGCGTGGAGTTGAAGAAGCGCGTGAAACGCACCTCCGAAGCCCGCAGATCGGCGGACGAATCCTCGCCTTCCGTGCGGTTGAGCACGATGGTGCGCGCCGGTCCGGCATGTCCGTCGCGATTGACGGTGGCGCGATGCAGGAAGCGCACAGGCAGCGCCTCGCCCTTCATCGTCGTCAGATCAAGGTCGATCACCGCGTTGCGAACCGTGCCGGGATCGGGACGTACCGAGCGCACCAGCGCCATGCCGTCACCGGCCACGATGTCGGAGAGCGTGACGACGCCCGGCGTAAAGCTCGCCAGATCGATGCCCAGCCATTCCGCCAGAGTGGCGTTCACATAGGTGACGCGGCCATCCTGATCGGTTGAGAAGAAACCGGCTGGCGCATTATCGAGATGGTCGATGGCCTTTTGCAGGTCGAGGAAGAAGCGCTCCTGCTCTTCGCGCTCACGGGAAATGTCGGCCAGATTCCAGGCATTGAACGGCTGACGCTGGCCGGGGATGCGGAACGCGCGCGCTTCGATACGATACCACCGTGCCCCGACCTCGGCGCCGGGACGAATAGCCTGGCTGAGGCGAAACTCGCCATCGCCATGCTGGCCATCCCGCAGACCGCCGGCCAGCCGATAGATGACGGAAGAAGCTTCGGGCGCATCCGACAGCAGACTTTCAACAGTTCTGATATCGGCAGCCGAGGCCGCGCCGGTCATCTCGGCATAGGCACGGTTGGCGTAGATGATGCGGTTCTTCGCATCGGTGACAACGAGGCCCTGCGCCATCGAATCGACGAAGGCCTTGGAAAGCTCGTCGCCGGTCGAGCGCGGCGCGATCTGGATGAAGCCGATCGCCGTCGCGAACAGGAAACCGACGCCGATCATCGCCAGCACGCCGAGCATGCCGAGCAGGAACGGATCGCCAAAGCGTTCCCGAAACAGCCCGAACACAACGGCCGAGACAATCAGGATAAGGATGAAGATGATAAGCCGCGTTACCGTTCCGGGCCGTGTATCCTGATCTATCATCGGCACCGGATAGAAATCGCCGCGCGCGTCCTTGGCCATTTGCCCCCTGCTTACGATTCCTGCCCATGTTCCGATCCGGGCGGTTGAATCATATTCTCCTTGCCCGGAAAAGGCCAAAGGGGCAACTCTCTGCGTAAAATGCCCCCGGAACGTGAAAACTCCTTCGCAAATGCCGGTCCCCACGTTGATAAACCGGGCTGGCAACTTGCGGTGGCGCATCACTGCGTTCTACTGTCATGTTTGATTTATTTGGCCATCCTTACGTCTTGGCCACACTTCCGGGGGTGCCGATGCCTGATTTTCTCGATAGCGCTGGCGGAAACGGATATGGCGCCGCCATTTTCTGGGTTCTGGTTGCGCTGGCCGTGTTTGTGGCTGTGCTGTTCATCGTGAAGATGATCCGCAGCATGAACTTCGGAACCTTCGTTGCAGGCGGGCGCAACCGCAAGACGCGTCTGGCCGTCATGGACGCCACCGCCGTGGACAGCCACAGGCGGCTGGTTCTGGTTCGCCGCGACGATGTCGAGCACCTGATTCTCATCGGCGGGCCGACCGATGTGGTGGTCGAGCGCGACATCAGGCTGGCCAGCGCAAAACGCACAACGCCAGTGGCGGAGCCGGCCTTTACGCCCCAGCCCCAGCTTCAGTCCCAGTCGCCAAAAGCTGCTCCTCCACCCCAGCCCGTGCAGCAACGCCAGCCAGTTGCTCCCCAGCCGCAGGTTCCAGCGCCTGCACGTCCGGCGGCACCCTCGCCACAACCACGGCCATCGGAAAACAGCTATGTCGCACCGCAGGTGGCTGCCGTTGCACCGCCCCGGCCGGCTCCGGCGGCTCAGCAGCCCCAGCAGCATCGGCATTCAGTGGAAGACGCGCTCGACGCTTCGCTTGTGGACGAACTCACACTCTCTCTCGGTGAACCAGCCGTCGAGCCTCCGCAAAGGCTCCAGACTCCCGATGATGAAATGTCGCGGCTTCTCGGTGAACTGTCGACGACCAGGCGCTGACGCATGTCGCCCGAAACTGAGAACCGGTTTCGGGATAACGATATGCGCAGAAACGGGAGCTTAGCTTCGGAAGGAGCCCATCAGAAGGATCGCGACAACGCGTTGAGATCGGGCACATAATCACAGAATCAAAAAGGCCGCCTCCCGGGCGGCCTTTTTGCTATCAGAGAAGAGGTATCATCAATCGTCCCGATAAACCTTCTCGCGACGCTCATGACGTTCCTGCGCCTCGATGGACAAGGTCGCGATAGGACGCGCATCCAGCCGCTTCAGCGAAATCGGCTCACCTGTTTCTTCACAATAGCCGTAAGTGCCCTCTTCGATCCGCTGCAATGCCGAATCGATCTTCGATATCAGCTTGCGCTGCCGGTCGCGTGCCCTGAGCTCGATGGCACGATCGGTTTCCGAGGAGGCCCTGTCCGCCAGATCAGGAAGATTTGCATTTTCCTGCTGGAGAATCTCAAGGGTCTCCCGTGCCTCTCGCAGGATATCGTTTTTCCATGCGATCAGCTTGCCGCGGAAATAAGACTTCTGCCGGTCATTCATGAACGGCTCGTCTTCGGAGGGTACGTAATCGGCAGTAAGGTTTTGATTCATTCGACTCACCCGACAGCCCCAAGAATTGGCGCCTATATATTCACCTAAACTGCCCCGCACAAGCCTGTACTCACCTCATCACACGAACGTATAATCCTGTTGCTGTGCGGCATCGGCCAGAGGCGTTGCGCTCGCTGCCGTCAAACGATAATCCTTCTAAGGCAGGTACAGGCGGGAGGGCTGGTGGCCAAACTCTATCTCCTCAGGCACGCAAAGGCGGGCTGGGCTCAGCCCGGGATGTGCGATTTCGATCGTCCGCTCGATGCCACTGGCCGCGAGGAAGCCGCCATGACCGGCGACGTGATGCGCAAATGCGGCTACCAGCCGGACCTCACCCTGTGCTCGAAAGCACGCAGGGCTCAGGAAACTCTGGAAGGCATCGCCGGCAGCCTCGATACCGGCCGGGTCATTCTTCTGGAAGCTCTCTATACGGAAGATGCCGCTTTCTACCTTGAAACCGTGCGCGCCTACGGCCACTTCGGCTCGATTCTGGTCATCGGCCATAATCCCATGATGGAAGACCTGACCTTGGCCATATCCGGCGATGGAGAACCGGGAGCACTCGATACGCTGAACCACGGCTTCCCAACGGCTGGTCTTGCCGTCCTGAAGTTTGAAGGCAATCTGGAGGAGGCTGGTCCCGGCAAAGGCTATCTTCAGGCATTTCTGACACCCGTCAGCGTCTGAGCCTATTACAAAGCCCCGACCGGCACCCTATATCGACCCTGAAATCAGGCTTTCATACGAGCTCGCAATCCTGAATAATTCATGATTTCAGCCAGATGGACGAGTTTTAGGAACCGAATTGGCATCTTCGCTGACGACATTCACGGATGAAGCGCGCATCGCGCTCGACACGCTCTCTGGCCGAGCGACCGGGCTTTTTACCCCAACCCTGCGCCTTGGCGTCACTGGCCTGTCGCGCGCCGGCAAGACCGTCTTCATCTCGTCCCTCGTCCACAACCTGCTGCATGGCGGGCGGCTGCCGCTGTTCGAGGCGCAGAAATCCGGCCGCATCGCCCGCGCCTTTCTGGAGGAGCAGCCCGACGACGCGGTGCCGCGCTTCCAGTATGAAGATCACATCGCGACGCTGGTCAACGACCGGCTGTGGCCGGATTCGACACGCGCCATCTCAGAACTCAGACTGACGATCGAATATGAATCCGCTTCCGGCTGGAGCCGCATGTTCTCGGCCGGAAAGCTGTCGCTCGACATTGTGGACTACCCCGGCGAGTGGCTGCTCGACCTGCCGCTGCTCGGCAAGTCCTACGCGGACTTTTCCCGCGAAGCGTTTGAAATGGCGGAGCTTCCGGTCCGTGCGGATCTTTCGCGGGAGTGGCGCGATCTTTCCGCATCCGTCGATCCGGATGCGGCGTCCGATGAAGTTACCGCCCGCCGCCTGTCGGAAAGCTTCGCGGCCTATCTGAAGGCCTGCAAGCTCGACGACCGCGCCCTGTCCACGCTGCCGCCCGGCCGCTTCCTGATGCCCGGCGACCTCGAAGGTTCGCCCGCGCTCACCTTCGCCCCGCTGAAGCCAAACGAAGAGCGCCGCGCAAAACCGGGGTCTCTGCGCGCCATGATGGAGCGACGCTACGAGGCTTATAAAACTCACGTAGTGCGACCCTTCTTCCGCGAGCACATCACCCGGCTCGACCGCCAGATCGTTCTCATCGATGCCTTGCAGGCGCTCAATGCCGGGCCCGGCGCAATGGCGGATCTGGAGCGCGCGGTGACGGAAATTCTGGCCTGCTTCCGACCCGGCCGCGGCAATATCCTGACCGATCTGGTGTCGCGGCGCATCGACCGTATCCTGATTGCCGCCACCAAGGCCGACCATCTGCACCACGAAAGCCACGACCGGCTGCAGGCGATCGTGCGGCGTCTGGCGGATCGCGCCATCGCCCGCGCCAATTTCACCGGCGCCAATGTCGACGTTGTCGCCATGGCTGCCATCCGCGCCACGCGCGAAGGCACGGTCAAGCAGGGCCGCGACACCCTGCCCGTCATTCTCGGCACACCGCTGGCCGGGGAAACGATCGGCGGACAGCTCTTCGACGGTGAAACGGAAACAGCCATATTTCCCGGTGACTTGCCGGAGAAAGTTGATTCCGTTTTTGAAACCGTTAACGGCCATCGTCAGGACGAAACCGACCCTGCCATCCGCTTTGTCCGCTTTCGCCCGCCAAGGCTTGAACGCACCGCCGAGGGCGTCACCCTCTCCCTGCCCCATATCAGGCTCGATCGCGCCCTGCAGTTCCTGATCGGAGACCGGCTGGCATGAGCAACGAACCCCGCAAACCCTCCGCTTTCCCCGTGGCGCCCGAACCGGCAAGGAAAGCCGCAGAAGAGCCCCAGCATCCTGCCCAGCCGCCGCGCAGGCCACGCGCCGCACCGGTCGAAGTCGCCGTCGCCGTGCCGGACGGGCACGATATCTTCGAGGCACCGGATGAAGCCGCGATCGTGCCGCCGCCCGCCACAGCGCCACGCAGACGCTCCGTGGCGGCGCGAATTCTGGCAGGTGCCGCCGGGTTGCTCGTATCGCTTGCCATTGGCCTGTGGATCGACGGGCTGATCCGCTCGCTGTTCGAGCGTGCACCGTGGCTCGGCTGGCTGGCGGCGCTTGCAGCCGCGATCGGCGCCGTCGCGCTCATCATCGTTCTCGCACGCGAATTCATGGCCATCGCCCGCCTCGCAGAGGTGGAAAAGATACAGAAGCGCGCGCAGGACGCCATTGACCGCAACGATCCCAAAGCGGCCCGCGCCGTGGTGGCCGAACTGTCCTCCTTTGTCGCGGCAAGACCGGAAACGGCGGCCGCCCGCCGTGCGCTGGACGAACTGGATGGCGAGATCATCGACAGCTCCGACCTCATACGCATTGCGGAAACCGAAATCCTCGCACCGCTGGATGCCCGTGCGAAACTCATGATCCTCGACACAGCCAAGCGCGTCTCGCTGGTCACGGCGGTAAGCCCGCGCGCTGTTGTCGACATCGCCTATGTTGCCTTCGAGGCGGCGCGGCTGATCCGCAGGCTTTCGGAACTCTATGGCGGACGACCCGGCACGCTGGGCTTCTTCCGCCTTGCGCGCGGCGTGCTCGCGCATCTGGCCATCACCGGCTCAATCGCGCTGGGCGACGGCTTTGTTCAGCAGATACTGGGCCACGGTGTGGCCGCACGGCTGTCGGCGAAGCTTGGCGAAGGTGTCGTCAACGGCATGCTGACGGCGCGCATCGGCCTGGCCGCCATGGACACCACCCGGCCCCTGCCTTTTCATGCGCTGCGGCGTCCGGGAATGGGCGATTTTCTCTCCGCCCTCACCTCATTCGCCGGCAAGGGCAACGGCACGGAAAAGTCGCCATCCGCCTGACACTTCAGGCATCGGGACGCTTTACAGATGACAGCTCTGGCGAAAATTCGAATTCTCGGGCATATGGTGAGAAACCATTAACCATTCTTGTTCATGGTTCGGACAAGGTTCCTCTCAGTATTTCGTTGCCGGGTATCCTCGATGAAAAGCGTAATCGTGTCTTCAATGCTGCCGCTGGCTCTCGCCATTTCGGCAACCGCAATTCTCCCGGCAACCGCCTCCGCCGGCGAACGCGACAAGCAGTTCTTCCAGTCGGTCGAAGGCAAATGGGTCGGCCCCGGCGAAATCGTCGCGGGCAAATACAAGGGCACCAAGTTCACCTGCACATTCACCGGCTCGTCGCCCGAGGTGAAGGTCGGCATGACCCTGGACGGCTCCTGCCGCGTCGGCGTCTTCACGCAGCAGATGAAAGCCACGGTCGAACACAAGGGCCGCACCGGCTACAAGGGCACCTTCATGGGTGGCGCCGCCGGCGAAGGGCTCGACATCATCGCCGGCAATGTCGTTGACCCCCGCAAGGTCGTCTTCGCGATCAACCGCAAGGAACTCAACGGCGTGATGCAGGCCCGCATCCCCGACGATCAGTCGATGATCGTCACCGTATCGGTAAAGGTCGACAAGCAGGTGGTGCCCGTTATCGGCGTCAATCTGAAGCGTATCGAAGGCGCTCCGGTCGGCAAGCTCGCCAAGAACTGACGAGCCCGCCCCGGATTCGACAGTGTTGAGCGCATCAGCCCGCGCTGGATCCCGATTCCTTGTCCAGAACCATGTAGTCGAGCGGCAGCTCGGTCGTGTTCTTGATCTGCTCCATGGCGAAAGCCGATGAAACGTCCCGGATTTCGATCTTGGCGATGAGGCGCTTGTAGAACGCATCGTAAGCCGCGATATCCGGCACCACCACGCGAAGCAGATAGTCGACATCGCCGCTCATGCGGTAGAACTCGACCACTTCCGGAAACTCCTGAATCACCTCGGAAAACCGGCGCAGCCATTCGTGGCTGTGTGAATTGGTGCGGATGGAGACGAAAACGTTCACCCGCACGTTCACCCGCACCGGGTCCAGAATGGCCACGCGGCGCTTGATGACCCCTTCTTCCTCCAGCTTCTGGATACGGCGCCAGCACGGGGTCGTGGAAAGGCCAACCTTCTTGGCGACGTCGGCGACGGCCAGGGTGGCATCCTCCTGCAAGAGGCGCAAAATTTTTCGGTCGAGGCGGTCCATGGGCGCTCCTTGTAGAAAAGTTGCCCAATTTTTAGTGATTATGACCCGCCGCACAAGAAAGAAATTCCGTCATACTGGCAAATTGCGAGTGATAAATTCTCAAAAACTTATTCGAGCCGGCGTCTGATTTCCGCCTGCAGGAAAGGCAGCAATTCGGTTTCAAACCATGTATTGCGCTTCAGCCAGCCGGTGTTGCGCCATGAAGGATGCGGCAAGGGCAGCACTTTGACCGGGCTTTGTGCCTCCCAGATTCCGCGCCAATCCTTCACCGTATCGGTCAGCGAACCCTGTCGCAGGGAGCCCATATGCCACTTCTGCGCATAGAGGCCGATGGTGAGGATCAGGTCGAGCTGGGGCATCAGCTCCATGAGCTGGCCGCGCCACGCAGGTGCGCATTCGCGCCGGGGCGGCAGGTCTCCGCCTTTCGCATCCTGCCCCGGAAAGCAGAAGCCCATGGGTACGATTGCGAACTTGGACGGATCGTAGAACTCGGCGCTGCTGACGCCCAGCCACGAGCGCAGCCGGTCGCCCGAGGCATCCGTGAACGGCACGCCGCTCAGGTGAACCCTGGTGCCCGGCGCCTGGCTGGCGATGAGGATGCGCGCCGTCGGGGAAGGCACCAGAACCGGGCGCGGCTCATGCGGCAGGGGCCGCCCCAGCGGCGCCTCCACGCATATGCGGCAGGCGCGCACCTGTGCCGTCAGCGTGGCAAGCTCGTCGCCGGTTTCGCGGCGTGCCACGCTTGCGCCCATGATCAGGCGGCAGCACTCGGACGTGCCGAAACAGCCTCATACCAGCGCCGCACATGGACGCAGTCATCCGGCAGGGCGATGCGGGCCGGTTTCATGAAATCGATCGCGATCAGGCCGGTGATGTCGGCAATCGTATAGGCATCGCCGGCAATGAATTCGCGATTGGCGAGTTCACCGTCAAGGAAATGCAGGAATTTCGTCACCTTCGGCTTGTTCGCCTCGCCCCATTCCGGAATCTGGGGAACCTCCCACTCCTTCATGGCCGGATGGATATGGCGGAAGGCATGCGCCACGCGCAGGAACAGTTCCAGTTCCACGCGCCTTTGCCACATCTCCACCAGAGCCCTGCCAACCGCGCCATCCCCGAACAGCGGCGGCGCGGGCTGGATCTCCTCGAAATAGCGGCAGATGGCGACGGTTTCGGTGAGGATCGTACCGTCGTCCAGTTCCAGAACCGGCAGGCTCTGCAGCGGATTGCGCGAGCGCACCTGCTCGCTGCGATGCTCCATTGCGCCCATGTCGACAGGCACGATGGGCACCTCGATGCCCTTTTCGGCCAGAAAAACCCGCACCCTGCGCGGATTGGGCGCCCGCCCGCCATCGAACAGTTTCATCCTTCTCTCCCTGCTCCCGAAATGCACAGCGGACACCGCCGCTATATAGGGTTGCGCTCACCAGAAACGAAATATTTCCCGCAGCCAGTCGCCGACCGCGGCGAGATTGTCATGAGCCGGCTCGACCCGTCCGCCCTGACGGTCGCGCCATTGCCGTGGCTGTTCAAACTCGCCTGCCCAGAGGCCCAGCTTTGCTGAACGGGCCTTCGCCTCCTCACGCTCGAAATCGCCATAGGCGACGGCCCATCCCTGCGCGACCATCTCGCGGTTGAGATCCACCCCTTCGGCCGAACAATCACCAAGAAGACGCCCATACTGATCGTTTCGCCACCCCGTGCATGCGACGGTCCTGCGATCGGTCATCCGCAGCAGCGTCTCGCGCGATTGCCGTCCGCAGGCATAGTCATGGCCGCCCCTTTTGCACATCTGCTTGTATTCGGGAGCATCGATGCCGCGCAGGCGCACGCGCAATCCGTCCAGTTCGATGGAATCGCCGTCGACGATGCGGGCCGCACCCTGCTCGGTCCGCGTATTGGCCTGATCCAGCCGCGACGCCACGAATGCTAGAATTCCGAACAGCAGAATGGTCAGCCCATAGTCGAGCATACGCCTCGCCGGACTGCGCGAGCGCGGATTTCGATATCGGCTTCCGTTGCGGGAACGCGATCTGCTCATATGGCAAACAAAGTCTTAAGCATTCGATCGTAGCGTGTTGGCAGACCATGCTGGCCGCATAGATTGAACCCTTAGAATGCCGTTGCAACGCTCAACAACAGCGGACAAGAATATTGTGGACCGCCGCCAACCGCATCGCAACAGCGATGTGGCCCGCGCTGTCCGCAAAACCCGCGACCGTCTGGCGCAACAGGCCGGCAATCCCGATTTCGACCGCGAAATGCTGAAGCTGCATGCGCACTCCATGCTCAGCGGCGCATTTTTCATACCGGCACTCATTCTGCTTGTCTCCGTGGCTGGTCTGGCAGCGGGCATGGGTCTGGAAATGCTGCTCTGGGGCGCGCTGGCACTGGCGTGCCTCAGCCCCCTGCTGATCCTGTCCCGACGCTACAATGCAACCGATGCCGCCCTTATCGACCCCAGAGCCGCCACGCGCAACTATCTGATCGCGCATGTGATCTCCGGCATGGGCTGGGCGGTTTTCGGCCTGATGGGCTGCGCCGCCTGCACGCTCGACCAGTTCCATGTCGTCAAGGCGGTGACGCTGCTTCTTGCCATGGCTGCCACGGCCATTCTCACGTCGTCCATCAGCGGCGCGCTCATCGCCACATTCGCCCTGCCCGTTCTGGCCTACGCCTGGGGCGCGACATGGCCGGCCTCGCCGGTGGAAGTGATGATGCTGGCGCTGCTGATCATCGCCCTTCCGTTCCTGTCCTATGTGGCCAGTCACCTGAAACACTCATCGGTGATGATGCTGTCTTTCCGATCGCAGAAGGATGAGCTGATCGCCGAACTGGAAACGGCCAAGGCCATGTCGGACGAAGCCCGTCACCGCGCCGAGGAAGCAAACCTCGCCAAGTCACGGTTTCTGGCTTCGATGAGCCACGAGCTTCGAACGCCACTGAATGCCATTCTGGGCTTCTCCGAAGTCATGGCCAATGAAGTGCTGGGACCCGTCGGCAACAAGAACTACCGCGAATATGCCGGCGATATTCACGATTCAGGCCAGCATCTGCTGAACCTGATCAACGAGATTCTCGATCTGTCCCGCATAGAGGCCGGCCGTTATCAGCTTCAGGAAGAAGCCGTTACCCTGACGATGCTGGCCGAAGACACCTGCCACATGATGGAACTCAGAGCCCGCAACAAGGGCATTCGCATCGTGCAGCAGTTCGAGCCGACGCTGCCGCGCCTCTATGCGGACGAGCGCGCGATCCGCCAGATCCTGCTCAATCTTCTTTCCAACGCCATCAAGTTCACGGCGGGCGGCGGGGAAGTTCGCGTGCGCGTTGGCTGGACCGCCGGTGGCGGCCAGTACATATCGGTGAAGGACAACGGCCCGGGCATCCCGCAGGACGAGATTCCCGTCGTGCTGTCCGCGTTCGGTCAGGGCACCATAGCGATCAAGAGCGCCGAACAGGGCACCGGCCTCGGGCTGCCCATCGTGCAGGGCCTCGTTGCCATGCATGGCGGCGAGTTCGAGTTGCACTCGAAACTGCGCGAAGGCACGGAAGCCATCGTCATCTTCCCGCCGTCGCGCGTCATGGAAGAGCTTCCGGCGATGCCCACGAAGGTGGCAGCCAATGCCGGCTGGTAGGGCCGGCTGACAGGGCCGACTGGCAGGAAAGAGCCCGAAACGAGCGATCAGGCCCTTTGCGCCAGCGCCATGCCGGAAGCCATCTGCACCGCGGCCTTCACCAGCCCAGCGCCAAGTGCGGCCCCCACGCCTTCGCCGTGGCCGATGCCCAGATCCAGCAGCGGCTGAAGGCCGAGGATTTCAGCCGCGCGCCGATGTCCCGGCTCTGCCGAAAGGCTGGCCAGCAGGCAATGATCGAGGGCACCGGGATGAACCTTGTGCAGCGCGGCAGCGGCTGCCGTTGCAGCAAAACCATCGATCAGCACCGGAATGCGCTCCATGCGTGCGGCAAGTATCGCACCGGCGATGGCGGCGAACTCGCGCCCGCCGACACGCGCCAGCGCCTCCAGCGGATCCGCCAGATGCGGCCCATGGAAAGCCAGCGCCTGATCGACGATGGCGGCCTTGCGCGCCACCCCGATCTCGTCGGCGCCGCTGCCCGGCCCCACCCAGTCAGCACCCCGTCCGCCGAACAATGCCGCCATCAGCGCAGCGGCGACGGTGGAATTGCCTACACCCAGATCGCCAAGGCACAAAAGGTCAGATCCGCCGGCGATCGCCTCCATGCCGAAGGCCATGGTGGCAGCACAGCCGCGCTCGTCCAGCGCCGGCTCGCGCGTGATGTCACCCGTCGGCAGATCGAGCGCGAGATCGAAAACCTTCAGGCCGAGATCATAGGTCAGGCACACCTGATTGATCGCCGCGCCGCCCGCCGCACACAATTCGACCGCATCGACAGTCGCGGTGACCGGGCGCGGCGACACGCCATGCGCGGCCACGCCGTGCGTTCCGGCGAAAATGGCAACCAGCGGTCGCGTCACCTGCGGGCTTGCCCGCCCGGTCCAGCCGGCGAACCATGCCGCGACATCTTCCATGCGCCCGAGGGGCCCCTGCGCCATCGCGGCCTTTGCAAAGACTTTGCGGACATCCGTTGCAACGCGGTCATCCCGTTCAGGCAGTTTGTCCAGAAGGACGCGGAAATCTTCAAACGGCAATGCGCTGACCATAGGCCCCGGCTCCATGCAAAACGTGCCGCCCGCATAGCCCTCTGTGGACCGCCTGACAACCGCATCGGCCGAAAACCACCGGCAGCAAGTGCCGCAGAAGGCTTGCATCGGCGGTTTGCCTGTCCCATGTGGGTTGAGAGTTCGGAAAACATCCATGACGGCAATCGAATCGCCCTGCATCCTTGTTTGCTCGATCGATATGAAGAGCGGCTACTGCATCGGCTGCGGGCGCACCGGCAGCGAGATCGCAGGATGGATTGCCATGAGCCCCCCGGAGCGTCGCCGCATCATGGATACGCTGGGCGCAAGGCTGAAAAAGATGGAAGGCAGCATGAAGGCAAAATCCCCGGCCACCCCCGGAACGCGCCAGCGCATCAGGGCTCCCCGATGAGCCGCAGCCTGTGGATCATACTTGGCCTCATCGGGCTCGGCGCCGTCCTCCTGATGCTCAATCACGAATCCGGCTCGACGCTGGGCTTCCTCAACGAGGATTTCGCCAACCTCATCTGGCTCGGCCTTCTCGCGGCGGTGATCGGCGCCGGCCTGCTGCGCTCCGGCCGGCGTTTCGGTGACATGGCGCGCAGCCTTGGCCTGTGGGCCCTGATCGTCATCGCCCTCATTGCCGGCTACCAGTACCGCTACGAGCTTCAGGATTTCGGCAACCGCATCACCGCCGGCCTGATTCCCGGAAGTCCCCTGATGCTCGGCACCGAGGACGGCCGCGCCACTGTTGCGCTGGATAAGGGGCGCAGCGGTCATTTCGAGGTGCGCATGGTGATCAACGGCAAGTCGATCCCGGCGCTGGTCGATACCGGCGCAACCACAACGGTTCTGAGCGCCGAGGACGCGCGCATTGCGGGCTTCGATCCGGCGTCGCTGAATTATACCGTCCGCGTTTCGACCGCCAACGGCACCGCGAGCGCAGCGGCAGTACGCGCGGAGGAGATCGCCGTCGGCAACATCGTGCGCCGCAACCAGCCCTTGCTGGTCGCAGCACCCGGCGCCCTGAGGCAAAGCCTGCTTGGCATGAATTTTATCGGCTCGCTGTCGGGCTTTGACGTGCGCGGCGACCGCATGATCCTTCGCGACTGAAAAACAGGAGCAGACATGACCACTTCAACTGCAAATCCGCAAACCGTCACCGCCTTCTGGCGCGAGGCCGGACCGGAAGCATGGTTCAAAAAGGATGAGGCTTTCGACACCGATTTCCGGAAGCGTTTCCTTGACCTGCACTATGCGGCTGCCCGCCGCGAACTGGAGGGCTGGATCGGGGATCGCGAAGGCGCGCTGGGGCTTATGATCCTGCTCGACCAGTTCCCGCGCAACTGCTTCCGGGGAACGGGACACATGTTCGCAACCGATCCGCTGGCCAGATATTATGCGGCCAGAGCAATTGAAGCCGGTCACGACATGGCCGTGGACGAGCAGATCCGCGTCTTCTTCTATCTGCCGCTGGAACATTCCGAAGATCTGGACGATCAGAAGCGCTCGGTCGAGCTGCACAAGGCCAATGCGACCAGCTATCTGAGCTATGCCGTCGATCACTACGACATCATAAAGCGCTTCGGGCGTTTCCCGCACAGGAACGGACCTCTGGGCCGGGTGACAACGGCCGAAGAACAGGCATTTCTGGACGGTGGCGGCTTCGCAGGCTGATTGGCAGCCCTCTTCAGGCCCGGCTTAGCCGCGCCACCATTGCCTGCCGGAGTCGAGACGCTCGATTCCGGCGGCGTCAACGCCAGCCAGAAGCTCCCCGACGCGCTGCCCGCCAATCTCAAGGGTCGCAGCAAGCTCCGAAAGCGGCGCCAGCACGAAGGCGCGTTGCAGCATGCGCGGGTGCGGCACTTCCAGCCCCGTTTCGTTGATGACGCGGTCGTCGTACAGAAGAATATCGATGTCGATGAGACGTGGCCCCCACCGTTCCTCGCGAACCCGCTTGAGGCCGTGTTCCGTCTGAAGGCACAGTTCCAGCAATTCGCGGGGGCGCAGCGTGGTGTGAAGTTCGGCTGCCGAATTGAGAAAATCCGGCTGATCGGTCTTTCCCCACGGCGGCGTCCTGTGCAGCGACGACACGGCGGTCACCCGCACCTGTGGATGCGCGTCCAGCGCCCGCAGCGCCGCACCCATCGACTGGGCGGGATCGCCAAGATTTCCGCCAAGGCTGACGAAAACGCGGCTATCGCGGCCAGGCAACGGTCACCTCCACGTAATCCAGCACGCCGCGCACCGGCGCATTGGGCTTCCTTACCGTTATCTCCGCGCGCTGGATCTGCGGAAAACGGGCCGACAGCGATTTGGCGACTTCATGGGCCAGCGTTTCGATGAGGAAATGGCGGCGGCCGGTGATGATCTCCTCGATCACGCTGAAGGCCACGCCGTAGTCGACCGTGGCGTCCATCGCGTCGGCTTCGAGCGGCTTCGTCGGCTCCACATGCAGAACCGCATCCACATAGAAGCGCTGGCCGAGTTTTTCCTCCTCATCCAGCAGCCCGTGCGTGGCGAAGAAGGCGCAATTCTTCATACGGATGACATACATGGGCTGGTGTCCGGACTATGAGGAAAGGTAAGCTTCACGGGTCAGCATAGCATCCGTGACCGCCAGCGCATCCGCATTGATTGCGACATCGTGGACGCGAAAAAGATCGGCGCCCCGCAAGCGCAGAATGACGCTGGTGGCAGCGGTCGCCGCATCGCGGTCCGGCGCTTCGCGTCCGGTCACGGCTCCGAGAAAACGCTTGCGCGAGGTTCCGGCCATCAGCGGGAAGCCCAGCTCAAGCAGTTCCCCGAACCGGGCCATCAGGTCGATATTGTCTTCCGGTGTTTCCTTGGCAAAGCCGAAACCGGGATCGAGCACGATATGCTCTTCGCCGATGCCGGCCGCCCGCGCGATCTCCAGAGATCTGCGCAGGAACAGGAACTGGTCTGCAACCGGGTCGGCAAGCTTTTCCCGTTCGCGCCCCGTGTGCATGATGACAAGCCCTGCCCCGGTTTGCGCCGCCACATCGGCTATGCCGGGCTCGCGCTGCAGGCCCCAGACATCGTTGACGATATGGGCGCCGGCCGCCACCGCCAGCCGTGCCGTTTCTTCCCTGTAGGTATCCACGGAGATGATCGCCCCGTCGAGCGACGCCAGCGCCTCGATCACCGGCAGGGCGCGAGCCTGTTCTTCCTTCGCGGTGACGGGTGCGGCTGCCGGGCCCGTTGATTCGCCACCGACATCGATGATCGCCGCCCCCTGCTCCATCATGAGCCGGGCGCGCGCCAGCGCATCGTCAAGCGAACGATAGCTGCCACCATCGGAAAAGCTGTTGGGCGTCACGTTCAGGATGCCCATGACCACGGCACGCGGACCGAGATCGATATGGCGTCCATGCGCCAGTTGCCATCGTCTCATCATAGTTTCAGTTCAGCCCGTGGCGATTGACTGTTTTTCCGTTGCGCCGAATGCCGCCGTAACGCAAGGTGCAGCGCGAGACAACATGATGAAGAAAATTTTCCTTTCCCTGATCATTGCAGCCAGCGCAGCGGTCCCCGCCGCCGCCGAAACGGTTGCGAAGAGCTACAGCTATTTCAACATCCGCGGCACGACTTTCGAGCAGATCGAAAAAGACCTGTCGAACCGGGGCCCGCATGTAAAGTCCACCGGCCTGCGGCATCCGGGTGCGACCCGAATGAATTTCACCACGAAAATCGGATATGCCAATGACGGGCGTTATTGCCGCATCGTTTCGGCCGATACGGTGGTGAAGGCGCGCGTCATCCTGCCCCGATGGAAACCACGCGGCCGCGTAGATGCCGAGGACCGGCTTTTCTGGAACACGCTTTTCGCCGACATCAAGCGGCACGAGGACCGCCATGTCGAGATCGCGAAAGCCCATGCGCGGGAACTGGAACAGGCCCTGAAAAAGCCGGCCCGTTTCAAAGATTGCGAGGCAGCCGCGGCAAAAGCCAGGGAAATAACCTCCAAAACCCTCGCGCGACACGACCGGGCCCAGCTCGAATTCGACCGTGTCGAGACCATCAATTTTGAAAGCCGTTTGCTGCGTCTTCTGAGTTACCGCATCGAGAGAGCGGAGAAAGCCGCGAAGAAGCGCTGAAACCCGGCACTGGTTCGCAATCTGCTGCGACATACCTTATGCATTTGGATATGATCTGACATTTATCGGCAAGACGGGCCGCATTTTCAAAGAAGAACAAGAATGGATCAACCGATCAGCGCCCAGCCAAAACGGGCCGTCCCGGATTTTTCGCTCAGCGACCGTGAAAAGAACGTCATTATCGCCGGCTCCCTGCTTTCCATGCTGCTGGCAGCCCTTGATCAGACGATCGTTGCTCCGGCTTTGCCAACGATCGCAAGCTCGCTGGGCCACGCAGAATATCTGTCATGGATCGTGACCGCATATCTGCTCACGGCCACGGCGGTTTCACCCCTTTACGGCAAATTGTCCGACATCTACGGACGCCGCGCGATCATGTTCGCCGCTATATTCATTTTCCTTGCCGGCTCGGTCATGTGCGCGCTGGCTCCCAATATGCTGGTGCTGATTGCGGGGCGTGCCGTGCAGGGGCTTGGCGGTGGCGGCGTGTTTGCCCTGACGCAGACGGTGATCGGCGACCTCGTGCCGCCGCTGGAAAGGGCGCGCTATGCGGCGTGGATTTCCGGAACATGGGCGGTCGCCAGCATCGCCGGTCCCCTGCTCGGCGGCGCTTTTGCCGAACATCTGCACTGGTCGCTCATCTTCTGGATCAATCTGCCGCTCGGTCTGCTCGCCGTTGCGGTCATCAACAAGCCGCTGAGAAAACTCGCTATCGCCGGCACAAGCCATAAAGTGGATGGCTGGGGCGCCATTTTGATGGTGATCGCAACCTTCATGCTGCTTCTCGCCGTCAACTGGGGCGGTAACCGCTATGCATGGAGTGACCCGCAGATCATCGGGCTGCTGGCGGGATCAGCGGTCTTCTGGCTGCTGTTCTGCCTGAGACTGCGCATGGCGGAGGAGCCTCTGGTCTCACTGGAGGTTCTGAGCAACCGGATCGTGCTGACCGGCACATTCACCATGTTTCTGCTTCAGGGAGGCAGCATCGGCCTTGCCGTCTATCTGCCCGTCTACATGCAGGCCACGCTTGGCATGTCGCCCGGCGACACCGGGCTTGCCATGCTGGGGCTGCTTCTTGGAACGGTTGTCGGTGCCGGAACCAGCGGACGGTTGGTTCCCCGCGTCGTGAACTACAAGAGAATTGCGTTTTTCGGCATAAGCGCCTCGATTGTCGGCCTCGGCGTTCTCGCTTACATCGCAGACACTGCACATCTCCTGGAGATCGAAATTGCGACGGCGATTATCGGTGCCGGCATCGGAACGATTTTCCCGGTCTCGACGATTTCGGTACAGAACGCGGTTGAAAGGAAGGATCTTGGCGTGGCGACAGGCCTGCTCACCTTCCTGCGTTCTCTGGGCGGCGCCATCGGCGTCGCGGCAATTGGCGCGATCGCGCTCGGCAACAACCTGCCGCTGGCGGGCGAAGGCGTGGCCGCTACGACAGCAAGCGGTCCGCACGGATCATTCTCGATCATCTTCCTGGCGGCGGCCGCCATGCTGCTCGCGGCTCTGATCGTCTACGCCTTCATGCCGCAGAAAGCGCTGCGCGGATCCGTGCCGACGGAAACGCCCATCATGCCGGAGTGAGCCGGATTTGGATTCCGGCGAGATCTGTCATCCCTGCCGTTCGGGAATCGACACGATCAGGCCGTCAAGCTCTTCCCGGATTCTGATCTGGCAGGAGAGACGCGAGCTCGGGCGCACATCATAGGCGAAGTCGAGCATGTCCTCTTCCATGGCCTCCGGTTCGCCCACGACATCGGTCCACGCCTCGTCCACATAGACGTGGCAGGTCGCACAGGCGCAGGCGCCGCCGCACTCCGCTTCGATGCCGGGAATGGAATTGCGGATGGCGCTTTCCATTACGGTCGCACCGTTCTCGGCCTCGACATCGAAGCGGGTGCCGTCATGGGCGATGAATGTCAGCTTGGTCATCTGGTCACCTGAGGGGGAAGTCTCCGCGGAGATAATCACTCCGTAGTCCAAGTCAACTGCGGCGCAGCAGCGCCCCGCCACAGGGTTCAGCCGTTGTGCGTGCCATTGCGCCGCCGGGCGATGAACGTCAGAACGGCCTGCGCCAGTTCATCCAGACGCCGCAGATTGTCATCGAGATCAGGGGCCTTCTCGACCGCATCCGCTCCTTCGGCCAGCGCGAATGCTCCAACCCCGCGAGCCGCTCCTTTCAGGCCATGAGCCAGCGCCGCCCGCTCTTCAGAGGACGCGTCGCCAATGGTGGACAGAACCGTCCTGAGCTGGTCGTCGAGCAGCCCCAGAACCTCGGCCTGAAGTGCGGCATCCCCCATTGTCTGGCGATCCAAATGGGCAAGATCGATGGGCGGCTCAGCGGGTTTCCCACAGTTTTCCAAAGCCTGTCCCGAAGTGGTCACATGTCCGCCTTCATTCATCGGCCCATATCCCCCCTGCACCGAACAGCATGATCGCGCCGCAGCCGAAGATCACAGAAACCGGTGGATAGCGGGTTAAGGAATGGAGCTCCGGCACACGCGAAAATAGCGGATTTACGGGGTTTTCCCATCACAGCGCCGTTAACCTTATATTTAAAGTTTTACGTATTGGCGCGAATGCATGTTTTATTTACCCCCCTGTGTCATTACGATACGAGGCTTCCATATGTGGCCTCTCGGCAGGGCGTAAAAGACCAGAACAAGACGCTCCACGCAGCTAGTACAGGGTAGCGAAGGCATGGCGAAGAAAACCACGACGGCAAAGTCCATCGACAAGGAAGTTGCCCAGGAGCTCGAAAAAGCCCTCGATCTTGATCTGAATCTTGATGTGGGCGATCTCGGCGACCTCGACATTGCAGCCTCGATGGAAGACCTCGAAGCGCAGATTGCGGAAGCTGCGGACGAGTTGGTGCGCGCCAGCCAGTCAGCGCAGACGCAGCAGGTGCAGGCGCCACCAAAGGCCCAGGCTCCTGTTTCGCAGCCATCGCCGGCCATTCAGCCACAGCCTGAAACGGCTGATCTTCGCCCTGTAGACCCGCAGCCTGCACAGCCGGCAGGCTTTGCTCCCGCAAACGATGATCGCCAGAAAGACTACAAGTCTCTCCTGCACAGCCTGAACCGCCGCACGCCCAA
>WPCJ01023104.1_pt1 | contig 19712 bp, 20 predicted proteins | sample 5399831 | NCBI WGS metagenome assembly WPCJ01 (sample SAMN12869470, study PRJNA574797) | sludge metagenome | isolation source: wastewater treatment of pH10 | place: China:Beijing | collected 2019-05-20 | reverse complement strand
ACAATCCGCTCCACGGCCTCACGGAGAATCCGTGGAGCCCGGACATCACCTGCGGCGGCTCGTCGGGCGGCGCGGGATCGGCGGTGGCGGCAGGCATCGGCACCATCGCCCATGGCAACGACATCGGCGGCTCGCTGCGCTGGCCGGCGCATTGCAACGGCATCGCAACCATCAAGCCGACCCAGGGCCGTATCCCCGCCTTCAACGAAAGCGCCGCGGCGGAACGGCCGCTGATGGCGCATCTGATGTCGGCGCAGGGACCGCTGGCGCGCAGCATCGCGGATGTGCGGCTTGGTCTCGGCGTGATGAGCCAGCGCGATCCGCGCGATCCCTGGTGGGTGCCGGCGCCGCTGGAAGGGCCGAAGCCGAAAGGCCCGATCAAGGTCGCGCTGGCGAAAATGCCGGATGACATGAAGGTCGATCCGTCGGTGACCGCGGTGCTGCGCCAGGCCGCCGACCATCTGGAGCGCGCAGGGTATCGTGTCACCGAGGTCGAGGTGCCAGACATCAGCGGGGTCTGGCAGACCTGGTGCGACATCATCGCCAATGAGACCGCGGTGCTGCAGGAAGCCAAGATGCTGGCTGTGACGTCCGACGACTTCCACAAGGCCTGGGCCGGCATCAAGGCCAAGGCCGGCACGCTCGATCTCGCGGCGTGGATGAATGCGACGGCGGCGCGCAGCACGCATATCCGGGCGTGGCAGATGTTCTTCGAGGATTACCCGGTGGTGCTGGCGCCGACCACGGTGCAGCCGACGCCGGGGCCGCGCGCCGATGTGGAAAGTGCCGAGCGCATCCGCGAGATTTTCTGGAACGACCTGCGGTTCATTTCGGCGATCAATGTGCTGGGCCTGCCCGGCGCGGTGGTGCCGGTGGCGCTGCATGACGGCAAGCCGATCGGCGTGCAGTTGATCGCCGGGCGCTATCGCGAGGACCTGGCGTTGGATGCGGCCGCGGCGATCGAGAAGCGGGCGGGGATGCTGGTGCGGCAGCTATGGGCGCGGGAGGGATAAGCGGCGCGCCGAGGCGTAGGACGAGGTGAGCGCAGGCGGATGAGAAGCGGTGATTACACTGTCTTGCTCATCGTAACTCCGTCCCTCATCCTGAGGAGCGCGCAAGGCGCGCGTCTCGAAGGATGACCACGAACTCGGAGCCCGGACAGTTCATGGTTCGAGACGCGCGCGAAGATGCGCGCTCCTCACCATGAGGGACTGAGTTGATTGGCTTCGATCCTCACTCCTCTGGAATGAACCGCAACGTGCCCGCCATCCGCTGCGGCTTGCCCGTGTCGTTCGGGTGATTGACGCCGTCATTCACCGGCACTTCGGCGAAATCGAATGGGCTCACGCCATTGAGGCATGCGACATTGACGGCAAAGGAAGTCTGGTCCGAGCGCCGCTGATGATGCGTATAGACGCCGCAGCGCGCGCAAAAGAAATGCTCAGCGACTTTGGTGTTGAAACGATAGCTCGTTAGCGCCTCCGCGCCCTGCAGCACATTCACCCCGCCCGCTGCCGTCATCACCATGACAGCGCCGCGCATGCGGCACATGGAGCAGGTGCAGCGGCGCACCGTGCTGAAACCATCGCTGAGAACAGCCTCGAAACGCACGGCGCCGCAGTGGCACTGGCCGGCATGCATCTTCAGATCATTCGCCATATGCGCGCGCCTCCTGTGGGATCACCGAGCCCGATCATCATGGGCCGGCGCGGATGTCTTAGCGGGAGCGTTGCTCGGTGTGAACCTGTTGCCGCACACGATCCGGTCGAAACAGAAAACATCTCTTCTTATGTGTCCGGCACAAAGCTGTTGAACATGTCCACCACGCCCTGCGGTGAAGTGTCGTTGAAGAACAGTTTGAGGTTCCTGTCAGTCTCTTCGGCGACGGCTGCGCTGCGCGGGAACAGGTCTTTCTCGTAGGCGGCGAGCGCGGCTTCGATATTATCGGGATGTGCTGCGAGAGCCCTGGCAAGTTCGGCGCCATCGAACATCGCAAGATTGGCGCCTTCGCCGGCGAAAGGCGACATCAGATGCGCGGCGTCGCCGAGCAGTGTGACGCCCGGCACGCGTGTCCACTGGTGGGTGATCGGCAGCGCGTAGATCGGGCGAAGGACAGGCGTGACATCGCATTCGGTGATCAATGCCGTCAGTTCCGGCGCCCAGCCTTCGAATTCCGCGGCGATGGAGGCAAGGGCAGCGGCTCGATCGGAGGGATCGATGCGCGCGATCCAGTCTTCGGGCCGGTTCAACGATATGTAGCCCTGCAGCGTCCCGTCGCCATGGCGATGCGCCATGATGCCATGGCCTGGTGCCAGCGCCATCAGCGTGCCGCCGCCGATGGTCTGCGCGCTGGCAGGGTGGCGTGTCGCGGCATCGAACAGGAACGTCTCGATGAAGCAGGTGCCGACATAAGCCGGCCGTTGATCGGTCAGCAGCGGACGCACGCGTGACCACGCGCCATCCGCGCCAACAAGCAGATCGGCCGTCACCTGCGTGCCATTTGTGAAAGCGAGTTCATGCCGTCGGTCACCGCGCGACGATACCGATGCGAGCTTGTGCCCCCAGCGGATCGTCTCTGCGGGCAGTGACTCCAGCAGGATGCGGCGCAGCTCGCCGCGATCGACCTCGGGTCGGATGCCGAGGCCCTGCTGTCGATCGAACAGCAGGGTGCCGTGCTTGTCGCGAATGCGCTTGGCATCGGCGCCGGGAATGATGATGGCGCGGAACTGCTCGGTGAGCCCGGCAGCCGCGAGCGCAAGCTGTCCGTTATAGTCGTGGATGTCGAGCAGCCCGCCCTGCGCCCGCGCCTCCGCCGAGGCCTCGGCTTCATAGATGGTCGACGCGATGCCGTGGACATGCAGCACGCGGGCCAGCACCAGGCCGCCAAGACCTGCGCCGACGATGGTGACATTAAGGCTCATGCCGAATTCCTTCGTGGGTTGGTGGTGCCGGCTTTGATCGGCGGCCTTAATGGAACGTCGTTCCAATCTATTGGAATGTTGTTCCAATTATGTCAGGATGAGCCATGGCCAAGAAATCCGCGACCAAGACGTCCGTGACCAGAAAATCAGTCAGAAGTCCGAGGCGGGAAGAGTCGCTCTCGCGCGATCGCATCGTCGAGGCCTCGATCGCACTGCTCGACGATGGCGGTGAGGACGGGCTGACATTTCGTGCGCTCTCGGAACGGCTGGCGACGGGGGCGGGCGCGATCTACTGGCACGTGCCCAACAAAAGCGAGTTGCTGACGGCGGCATGCGACGCCGTCGTCTCACGCACGATGAATGCCGTGGCGGTGGCAGCCGCGCCGGAAGCGACGTTGCGAGATGTGGCGCTGGCTTTGTTCGATGCGATCGACGCGCATCCTTGGGTCGGCTCGGCGCTGATGCGAAGTCCCGGTCAGCTGCCGATGGTCCGCATCATCGAGCGCATCGGCCAGCAGGTTCGCAGGCTCGGTGTGCAGGAGGACGCGCAATGGGCCGCGGTCGGCACGTTGCTGAACTACATTCTCGGCGTCGGCGGCCAGAATGCCGCCAATGGCCAACTGGCCCGCGCGCAACAGATCGATCGATCGGATTTTCTCGATAGCGTTGCGAGTGCCTGGTCCGCGCTTGATCCCGGCGACTATCCGTTCACGCGCAGTCTTGCAGACAAGTTGCGGAGCCATGACGACCGCGAGGATTTTCTCGCCGGGCTCGATCTCATCCTCTGTGGCATCAAGAGCGCATTGCCGGAGTGATCAGATGTCGCGCGCCAGCTCGTCCGGCCGACGCTGTTGCGGCATGCCGAGCACGGCGATGCAGAGGCCCAAAAAGGCCAGTCCGATGAAATCGACGACGATGTTTCCAAACATGACGCAACCCCCAAAGTATTTCGGGAGAATGCGAAGACCGCGCTTAAGCACTCCTTAATGCGCGTTACCGGGGCGTTAACATGGTTAATGCCGCCGGGTCTCCCTGAGCAGTTTCAGCGCACGCGCGTCTGCGTGCTGCGCGGCATCGGAATTTCCGCCTTCAGCGCGGTCTCGCCTTCCGGGGTGATCCGGTAGCGCGGCATGCTGCCGGCAGAGGATTCGATCCAGCCCTTCTGCAGCATGTTGGCCAGCGTCTTCTGCCCGGCCGGGAGCAGATGCGTGGCCGGCAGATCGGGCGCGGCGCGCAATTTCTGCAACGCGGTGCGCTCGACATAGTGCGGGAGGTGGGGTGCGCGTGAGGGCATGTCGGGGTGATGCAGTGCGAGGGGACTGAGGGCCGCAAAAAGCGAAGTTACGTGGCGCGGTGACCGCGGTTTCAACCGATGTCAACGCAGCCTGGTCCGGTCCGTTCCCCCGAAACTGACGGCGGCAGCGATGCCGCAAGTTTGCCACAAGAAATCGGCCGTTTGGCTGGCTGCAGCCAGCCGTTTCGGTGCGGCAGACTTGCGGCGGCTGCAGCAGACCTGCGTCATTCCGGCGGCGGCTGGGGCAAAGAAAATGGCCGGGACGGTGCCCGGCCATGGTTGGATCGATGCTGAAGGCCGAGCTCAGCCCTTCAGCAGCGGCGTGATCTTCTTGGAGAATTCCTCGAAAGTCTGCTCGCCGCGCAGCATCTCGCCATTGATGAAGAAGGTCGGCGTCGAATTGACCTTGAGGACTTCGTTGGCGAATTTCTGGTCAGCCGCGATCTTGTCCAGAAGCGCCTGATCCTTCAGGCATTCTTCCACCTGCTGCTGGCTGAGGCCGGCCTGCTTGCCGATCCGGGTCAAGGTTTCGGCGGTGTTCTTCACCACCCACTCGTTCTGCTGCTTGAACAGCATGTCGATGACCGCGAAGTATTTTCCGCTGTCATCCTTGGCGATGCAGCGCGCCAGCATCGAGCCGGCGGCGGCCTTGATGTCGAGCGGGAATTCGCGGAACACGAAGCGAATCTTGCCGGTGTCGATGAATTCCGACTTGATCTTCGGGAACACGTTTTCGGTGAAGGACGCGCAATGCGGGCAGGTCATGGAGGCGTATTCGGTGACGGTGACGGCCGCTTCCTTCGGGCCGAGCGCCATGTCAGGCAGCGACACCGGCTTGGCGACGTCGGCGGCGCTCTGTGCGGAGGCTTCCGAGATCAGCCGCAGCGGCGACAGGCCGATGGCTGCGGCGGCGCCGGTCAAAGCGAGGGCGGCGGTGAATTCGCGGCGCGTGATGATCAAGGGTCTGCTCCGAAGTGGCGATTTGGCCGGGAAAAGTTCGCTTCGCTAACTTGTAACGCCAAATGTGGCAAGCGGATGCCGGAACCCGAAGCCGCTCAACTTCGCTTGATGACCGCTCCGAGTCGGGCCAGGGCTTCCTTCAGCGCCTCGTCTTCGACGTCCGGGAGGGTCTCGGCGACCTTGGCAACGGCCGCCGGATCGATCGGCTTGATCTTCCGCTTCGCCGCCGGCCGCGACAGCGGGGCCTGGCGGAGGGCGAGTTTGCCGACCGCGTTCCAGCCGAAAAAGCGGTTCACCTTCTCCAGGATGATGTCCGACATGTGCTGGATCTCCAGCGCCATCGGCCCATCCACGCGCAAGATCAGAGTTGCCGGTTCCTGCGGCTGGCCTTCGACCGGCCGCGGCCACTGGATTTTCAGCGGTTCGGAAAAATGCGCCACCTGGGTGCCCGCGATCTCGGCCCAGCGCGTCACCAGTTCGCGCGAGGCAAAGCCCTGCTTGGCATAGGCATCCGCAAACACGCCGCCGAGCAGGGCAGAGAGCGGTTTGGCGGAGATGGGGCCGGGCTTGTTCATGAGCGGGCGATCTGGGTACATGTCGGCATGAGTCTATCAGCCCCTGCCAGCAGACGAAAGAAATCCGCAGCTTTGGATGCTGTGCCGCTGGATAGCGGGGAAGCTGCCGCAGCGCGGCGTCCGGCGCAAATTCTCGCCTGGTATGATCGCCATCGCCGCAGGTTGCCGTGGCGGGCGTTGCCTGGCGAAAACGTCGATCCGTATCGGGTCTGGCTGTCGGAGATCATGCTGCAGCAGACGACGGTGCAGGCGGTCGGGCCTTACTTCGCGAAATTTCTGGATCGCTGGCCGACCGTGAGCGATCTCGGTCGGGCGTCGCAGGATGACGTGCTGCGGATGTGGGCCGGGCTCGGCTACTACTCCCGCGCGCGCAATCTGCATGCCTGTGCCGTCGCCGTGCTGCGCGACCATGGCGGCGTGTTTCCGGATACGGAGGAGGGGCTGCGCGCGCTGCCGGGCATCGGGCCGTATACTGCGTCGGCGATTGCAGCGATCGCCTTCGATCGGCACTGCATGCCGGTGGACGGTAATATCGAGCGGGTCACATCACGGCTCTATGCTGTCGAGGAGCCGCTGCCGAAATCGAAGCCGATCATCGTGGCGCTCGCCGCGACGTTGCTCGGCCCGGCGCGCGCCGGCGACAGCGCGCAGGCGCTGATGGATCTCGGCGCGACCATCTGCACGCCGAAGAAGCCGGCCTGTTCGCTCTGTCCGGTGAATGACGACTGCGCGGCCAAGGCACGCGGCGATCAGGAGGCGTTTCCGCGCAAGGCGCCGAAGAAGACGGGCATTCTGCGACGGGGCGCTGCCTTCGTGGTCACGCGGAGCGGCGAATTGCTGGTACGCACCCGTGCGGAAAAGGGCCTGCTCGGCGGGATGACCGAAGTGCCGACATCGGACTGGCTCGCGGGTCACGAAGATGCCGATGCGCTGGCGCAGGCGCCGAAATTGAAGAGCGCGACGTCATGGCATCGCAAGGTGGGCGTCGTCAGTCATGTCTTCACGCATTTTCCGCTGGAGCTCGCCGTCTATACGGCCAGCGTTCCGGCTCGTGCGAAGGCGCCGGAGGGCATGCGCTGGGTGCCGATCGCGACGCTCGACGGCGAAGCGCTACCCAATGTGATGCGCAAGGTCATTGCGCATGGGCTGGGCTGACTGGGCTGAGTTGATCAGGCCGCGCGGATGCCGCGTTCGGTGGTTGCTGGCATGAAGAAGCAGCGATTTCGACCGGTGTTCTTGGCGACATACAGGCCCTGATCGGCGCGTTCGATCATGTCCTGCACGTCGCGGTCGCTGTCGGCGATCAGTGATACGCCGATGGAAACGGTGGCCGAGATGCGTGTGCTGCCTTCGCGGAGGATCGCGAGTTCGATAGCGGCGCGGATGCGGTCGCCCAGTGCCTGCGCTGTTTGCTCATCAGCCTCGCGCAGCAATACGACAAATTCCTCGCCGCCGAAGCGGGCCGCGCGATCGGTGCTCTTGATGTTGGCCTGGATGATCCCGGCGATCTTTCGGATGGTGACGTCGCCGATATGGTGGCCGTGGGTGTCGTTGATCTGCTTGAAATGGTCGATGTCGATCATCAGCGTCGCGATAGAGCGCTTGTAGCGCAATGCAAATTCCATCGCGTCGGTCGCCGCTGCGAGGAAGGAGCGGCGGTTCATCAGATCGGTGAGATGATCGGTGTCGGCCAGCCGGCGCAGCTTGCTGAGATCGTCCTGGAACTGCATGGCGTTCTCGGTGGCGCGCAACTCGGCTTCCTTGGTGCGTTCTTCGGCAAAGCCGATGCGACGAAGCAGCGATCGCAGTGCTTGCGTGAGTTGCACCACTTCCAGCGAGCCGCGCTGGCGTGGCAGCATCGAGGGACCGGAGGCGCGGCCGATGCGATCCGCCTCCAGCGTGATGGCGTGGATAGGTTTGGAAATGCGCTGTGCAATCAGGAATGCCAGCGCGATGCCGACGAGGCCGGCGATGGCGCCGATCGCCAGAATTGTCTTGGCCGAATGGATGGCAGCTGAGAGCGCGACGTCGGCCGGTTGGCTCGCCGTCACGATCCAGTTCAATCCCTGATATTCGCGGTGGCCGCGGCTCACATAGTAGGCGGTCAGCTTGTCCTGCACCCCGACGGTCTCGGGGAAGGTGCCGGCGCGCGTCAGCAGGATGTTAGCGAGGCGTTCGCCTGCATAGCGCTGGCTGTTCATGTTGGCGCCGACGAGCACGTTGCCGGTCTTCGACATCACCATCAATGTCGTATCGCTGTCGCCGTCATTCGCTTCGGCGCTTTTGATGATGTTCTGCGCCCATTGCCAATCGAGATGAGCTCCAAGCACGCCGAGCAGATTACCGTCGCGATCGCGCACCGGCAGTGCGATGTCGACGAAGCGGTACGGTTCGCCGTCGGCACGTTTGGCGAGCAGCGAAGACAATAGCGCGGCTTCATGCACGTCGCCGACGATTGAATCGTGCAGGCCGACGCGGAACCAGGGGCGCTGGGCAACCGACGCGCCTTCCAGCATGCCGTTGGTGGAAGCCACAACGGTCCCGTCAGGCTTGGCAAAGCCGATCCAGGCGAAATCCGTGAAAGAGTTCTGCAACTGTTCGAGGGCCTTGCGCAGTCCGGCGTGGTCGCCCTGCCAGAGTGGGCGAAGCGGTTCGAGGCGCGAGAACAGATGCACTTCCTGCTGGCGGATCGCCATATAGCGATCCAGCCGTTCTGCCGTGGTCGCAGCCACGGTGGCAAGACGCGTATTCACCAGTTCAGCGGTGTTGCGATAGCTGACGAAAGCTGCACTGGCAGCCAAAGCGCCGACCAGGAAGACGGTCATGGCGGCAACGGCGATCGTGATATGGGCACGAACGGTAAGCCCATCCTCGATGGATCGGCGGCGCTCGGCAAGTTTACGGAACAGCATACGCATCGTCAGGCCTTGAATGTCACGGGCCGATTTTTGCCATGTCCCGATTGCCAATCCCTAACGGTAGGAATCTGCGCCGGCCATGCCTTTGGATCATCCTGAATCCCGGATGAATCCACAAGGTTGAATGCTTGTTAGTGTAACTAGAGCCGTTTTTATCCGGCGCTGGACGGATGCGACACCGGCGGTGCCGGCACGATTGGAGGTTTTGCGTTGAGGCCTTCGACCTGAAATCCGGCGACACGCTTATAATTGGCTGCGATGTCTTCGAGCTCTTGTTGCGACAGCACGTCGGTGACGACGTCGTAACCATTGGGCGCGCGTTCCTCGACGATCTGCATGACCTGTTCCGGGCCGTTCTTGCGGTTAAGCATCACGAGATCGGTGGTGGCGGGGCGGCGTTCGGCCTCGTAGGCCGCGAGCGCAGCGGGAACCTCACCTTGTGCGAGAAGCTCGCGCGTCAGCACGCGGGCGTCGAGTATCGCCTGCGAGGCACCGTTGGATCCGATCGGATACATCGGATGCGCGGCGTCTCCCATCAGCGTCACCCGGCCGAAGGTCCAGCGGTCGACGGGATCGCGATCGACCAGCGGATATTCATAAGCGTGGGCACAGTTGCGGATCAGGCCGGGCACGTCGAGCCAGTCGAAATGCCAGTTCTCGAACCAGGGCAGGAACTCATCGAGCTTGGCCGCGCGGTTGTAGTCCTCGCGGCGCCACTGATAGGTCGGCGGCATGTGCCGCTCGGCGATCCAGTTGACGTCGTAATTGCCGTTCGCATCCGGCACGCGCGAAATAGGGTAGCAGACGAATTTCAGGATCTCGTGGCCGGCCATGATCATGGTGCGGCCGGTGAGGAATGGTTTGGCCTTTGTAACGCCGCGCCAGAGGATACGGCCGTTCCAGATCGGCGCACCTTCCTGCGGATAGAGCTTTTGCCGGATTGCGGAATGGATGCCGTCGGCGGCAATCAGCAGCGTGCCGTCATAGCTGCCGGCGGGTTGGCCGGTAGCGCGGTCGATGAAGTCGGCGCGGATGCCGTCCTCGGTTTCCGCCCAGTCGGTGATGTGGTGGCTGGTCAGCACATTGGCGGTGCCGAGGCGTTCGATGGCGGTGTCGAGCAGGATTTGCTGCAGCGCGCCGCGATGGATCGAGAACTGCGGCCATTTGTAGCCGGCCTCGATACCGCGCGGTTCGCTCCAGATCGGCTTTCCGCTTTTGGAGAAGTAAGCGAGCTCGCTGGTGCGCACGCCGGCTGCGTCGAGCCTGTCGTGCAAGCCGAGTTCCATGAGTTCGCGCACCGCATGCGGCAGCACGTTGATGCCGACGCCGAGCGGCTTCAGTGCCGGCACGCTTTCGAACACGCGGCATGGGATGCCGATCTGGTGCAGGCTGAGCGCGAGCGTCAGGCCGCCAATGCCGCCGCCGGCGATGAGAACCGTCATGATGTTGCCTCCCCCTTTGTTTGAGCGAGGTCATGGCATGGGACGGGCGACGGGAGCAACTGAATTGCCGCGTCGTCATTTCCGTCGTGGCGAAGCTTGTGCGTGGCTTGAATGGTGGATGAAGCCTTAACCCAAAATTCAGCCGGGTTTCCTAATACCGATAGCAATGCGATTTAGTTGAATTGCTCACAGGTCAACGATGTCCCACCAGATCAAGCCGACCGGCAGAGAAATGTTTTTCCCCGCGTCCGAGCTTATTGTCTCCAAGACAGATCTCAAAGGTCGCATGACCTATGTGAATCGTCTGTTCTGCAAGATGGCTTGTTATGACGAGGCCGAGCTGATCGGCCAACCGCATAGTCTTATCCGTCATCCTGACATGCCGCGCAGCGTGTTCAAGTTGCTGTGGGACACCATCGAGGCGAAGCACGAGATATTCGCTTTCGTGAAGAACATGGCGGCGACGGGCGATCACTACTGGGTGTTCGCTCATGTGACGCCGTCCTACGATCTGAAGGGCAAGATCACCGGCTATCATTCCAATCGCCGCGTGCCGCCGCCCGATTTGATCAAGAACACGATCGCACCGCTTTATGCGGAAGTGCTGGCCATCGAAAACCGGCATGTCAACGGCAAGGAGTCCCTTGCTGCCGGCTACAAGGCCCTCACTGATTTCATTGCATCGCAGAAGGTCAGTTATGACGAACTTGTGTTTTCTCTCGCGCGCGCAGCTTAGCACGCTGCTCGTCATTGTCGGTCTTGCGTTCGGACTGGTGTTGCAATTCGCCGGCTTCTCCATCGTCGCCATGGTGTCGCAGGGCGTTGCGCTCGCAGCGGCTGTGCTTGCGCTGGTGCTGATGGGCAAGACCGCGAAGCTGATCGAGCATGCGCGGATCGCCTGCCAGCGCATTGCGCAGGGCGATTTCGAGGCGCGTATTCTCAACATCCCGGTGCAGGGCGTCACCGGCGAGCTGCTGCGCAGCATCAACGACATGATTGATGGCTGCGACGCGTTTGTTCGCGAGGCGACTGCGGCGATGACTGCCGTGCACGATAACAAATATTATCGTCGCATTCTGCTCGGCGGATTACATGGTAGTTTGCTGCATGGCGCCAAGGCGATCAATGCGGCCACTGACGAAATCTCCGAACGGATCGTCCATTTCGAAGAGCAGACCGCCGAGCTGGAGACGGCGGTTGGCGGCATCGCTTCTGCACTCGACAACGGCGCCGCGGAGATGAGCGGCACTGCCGGCAATCTGCGTGCCGGTGCGTCTTCGACGCTGTCGCGCGTCACTTCCGTGGCCGCGGCGTCCGAACAGGCAGCGGCGAATATGCAATCGGTGGCCTCGGCCACGGCGCGTCTGTCATCGAGCGCCAGTGAAGTCGGCGCCGACGTCAATCGCTCGGCAGCGATCGCTGGGCGGGCTGTGGAGCGCGTCGCTGATGCGTCGGGCAATGTCGATGTGCTGCGTCATGTGGCGGCACGCATCAGCGAGGTCGTCGCCTCGATCAATGCCATCGCCAGCCAGACCAATCTTCTGGCATTGAATGCGACCATCGAGGCGGCACGTGCCGGCGAGGCCGGCCGCGGCTTTGCAGTGGTCGCGCACGAAGTGAAGGCGCTTGCGACGCAGACCGCGAATTTCACGGCCGAAATCGAAAAGGAAATCGGCCAGGTGCAGTCGGCGACCGACAAGGTGAGCGCCTCGATCAACGAGATCGGCACCGTGATCTCGGAAGTGAACGAGATTACCGGCAAGGTCGCCGGCGCCTCGGAAGCGCAGTCGGCGGCAACAGCGGATATTGCGCGCAACATCGACGAGGCTTTTGCGGTTGTGCGCGAGATTTCCGCGAATATCCAGTCGCTGGCCGAGACCGCCAGGAACACCGAGCAGCTTGCGACCTCGACCATGGAAGCTTCGGATGACCTGTCGTCGCAATCAGGCCTGCTGACGCGAAAAATTCGCGGCTATCTCGGCGAAGCCCGCGAGAGCCTGGTGCATCAGGCCGCGGCGAGTTAATCGTTTTCCGAAACGAGGCAACAAAAATCCGGCGCTCCCAAGCGCCGGCTTTCTTATTGGGGCCATATCCGTCAGGCCGTGATGTCGGTGAAGAACCCCTTGGTGCTCTCGCCCTTCTCGGTCTGCTTCTGCATCGCTTCCTTGATCTTGTCAGCGATCTTCTGCTCGACCTCCTTGCGCTGCTCCGGCGTCATGTTCTTCAGCTGCTCCTCGGTCACGCCGACACTTTTCAGCAGCGCGTCGCGGATTTTCTCCGCCGGCGATTTCTTGGCGTAATCGAGAAACTTCTCTTCGGCTGTCTTTTCAACCTGATTCGTCGCCGCCGGCAGAACCGAGCTCTTCGGCGCCTGCAGTTTGTTTGGCAACGCGAACGACTGCATGCCGGTGACAATCGAACTGGACATCTGAATTCCTCTGCGGATGCTTCCTGCCAATCGCAGCGCAAGATCCATGCCGCAGAAATGTGTAGACATATGAACGGGATGAACGCGAACAGCGATTGCGTCGATTGCCCGTGGGCAAGCTTTGCCGGCAAAAATCACCGGGCGCGCCGCACGAGCGACGACACCGCCGAACGGAAAATAAAAAAGCCGGGCGATGTGGCCCGGCTTTTTCGGTCGATGAATTGGGTGAAGTTTAGCCCGCGCCCATCTCGCTGCGGATTTCGGCGCGGAGTTCGTCGATCAGGCGGAGGCCCTTCTTGGTCTCCACATGCCAGAACGTCCAGCCGTTGCACGCCGCCGCGCCCTGGGCCATGGCGCCCATGCGGTGGATCGAGCCGACCTTGTCGCCGAACATGATGGCGCCGTCGGCGCGCACCAATGCGCCATGGCGCTTCTTGGCATCGACGAGCTTGGTGCCCGGTGAGATCAGACCACGTTCGACCAGTTCGGCGAACGCCACGCGCGGGGCGCTGCGTGCGGTCATGAACGGGGCGAGCGTCGCGTCCGGCAGCGGCTCGATCGCGGCGATGCGGGCCTTGGCCGCCTTGGCGTATTCACGGTCGCGCTCGAAGCCGATATAGGAGCGGCCGAGGCGCTTGGCGACGGCGCCCGTGGTGCCGGTGCCGTTGAACGGATCGATCACGAGGTCGCCAGGCTTCGACGAGGACAACAGCACGCGGGCGAGCAGGCCTTCCGGCTTCTGCGTCGGATGCACTTTCTTGCCGTCGTCGCCCTTCAGGCGTTCGTCGCCCGTGCAGAGCGGGATCAGCCAGTCGGAGCGCGCCTGCACGTCGTCATTGGCGGCCTTGAGCGCTTCGTAATTGAAGGTGTAACCCTTCGCTTTCTCATCGCGCGCCGCCCAGATCATGGTCTCATGCGCATTGGTGAAGCGCCGGCCACGGAAATTCGGCATCGGGTTCGACTTCCGCCAGACGATATCGTTGAGGACCCAGAAGCCGAGGTCCTGCATGATCGCGCCGACGCGAAAAATATTGTGATAGGAGCCGATCACCCACAAAGTGGCAGACGGCTTCATGGCGCGCCGCGCCGCGAGCAGCCAGGCGCGCGTGAAGTCGTCATAGGCCGCGAATGACGAGAACTTGTCCCAGTCATCGGTGACGGCATCCACATGGGAATCGTCGGGGCGTTTGAGATCGCCCTTCAGCTGCAGGTTATAGGGCGGATCTGCGAAGACCAGATCCACCGAACCTGCTGGAAGTTTCGACATCTCGGCGACGCAATCGCCGACGATGATATCGTGTGTAAGACGTGACTCGAGTTGTGTGCGGGACGCCCTCAAGGACGCCCCGCTACGCGAACCAACCATGACTCAATTACTCTGACTCAGGCGACGCTGTCGGCGACGCGGGACTAAACAACCGACTGACCGGTAATGTGAACGGGCAAAGTAAAAATCGACTTAATTGGTAATGGAATCGCGCTAGGCAAGTTTTGCCGGGCAGGCTAATGCTTATGCTTAACGCGATGGAAAGATTGCGTTGTCTGCGCGTTATGTTTGGCCGATCTGTTGTCTGGCAATTGGTTCAAACGCCGTGCATTGAAATGAAGGAATTGCCCGATGCGTTACGATGATTTCCGTCGCAGCGATAATATCGACGACCGTCGCGACGACGACGGCGGTGGCTACGGCGGCGGTGGCGGCTTTGGCATTCCCGGCGGGGGCGGCGGTCTCGGCATCGGCACGGTAATCGTGCTCGGCCTTGTCGGCTGGGCGCTTGGCATCGATCCGAGGCTTCTGATCAGCGGCGCGGAAATCTTCACCGGCGGCCAGCAGGCGCCAACCTATCAGACCGATCGCCGATCATCGCCGCCGAAATCCGGCGCGCCCACGGATGAGATGGGCAGCATGATCTCCGGCGTGCTCGGCGAGATCGACGATCGCTGGAGCGAGATTTTCCGCGAGAATGGACAGACCTACAAAGGCCCGCAGATCGTGCTGTTTCGCAATGCCACCAATGGCGGCCGTTGCGGCATGGCGCAGTCGGCGATGGGACCGTTCTACTGTCCGCCGGACCAGAAAATCTATCTCGACACCAGCTTCTTCCGTCAGGTTGAAACCAAGTTTCGCGGCTGCTCGGGCAATGCGTGCAAGTTCACTGCCGCCTATATCATCGCGCATGAGGCCGGCCATCACGTTCAGAACCTGCTCGGTATCATTCCGCGCGTGACGCGTGCGCAGCAGCAGGCGTCCAGCAAGGCCGAGGCCAACAATCTGCAGGTGCGCGTGGAGCTGCAGGCGGACTGCCTGTCCGGCGTCTGGGTCAATCGCGAGGAGAAGAAGCGGCCTGGCTTCCTCGAGCAGGGCGACATCGACGCCGCGTTGCAGACGGCGTCGGCGATCGGCGACGACACGCTGCAGCGCCAGGCCACCGGACGTGTGGTGCCGGACTCGTTCACGCACGGCTCGGCCGCGCAGCGCAAGCGCTGGTTCATGGTCGGCTACCAGCAGGGGACCATTGCAGCCTGCAATACGTTCGGAACGGATCGGCTGTAACCTGCGGTGCCCCGGACGCGGTGCGGCGCGTTGTGCCGCTCCGCACAGCCGGGGCCATACCGAACGCCAGCGCTTGATACGGTCCCGGTTCTGCGAAGCGGCGTAAAGGACGCCGCGTCGCGCCCGGGACATGAAAGGACCAAGTTCATGTCCCTCGACGAATCCAAAGCCTTCGTGCCGCTCAACATCGCGGTGCTGACGATTTCCGACACGCGCACGCTCGATGACGACAAATCGGGTGCGACGCTGGCGGATCGGCTGACATCCGCCGGGCATGTGCTGGCGAAGCGCGAGATCGTCACCGACGATGTCGAGGCGATTCGCGCGGTGGTGAAATCATGGATTGCCGATCCCGGCGTCGATGCGATCATCACGACGGGCGGGACCGGCTTCACCGGCCGCGATGTGACGCCGGAGGCGATTGAGCCGCTGTTTGAGAAGCGGATGGATGGTTTCTCCATCGCATTTCACATGCTGAGCCACGCAAAGATCGGCGCCTCGACCATCCAGAGCCGCGCTACGGCCGGCACGGCGAATGCCACCTTCATCTTCTGCCTGCCGGGTTCGCCCGGTGCCTGCCGCGATGGCTGGGACGGTATCCTCAATGCCCAACTCGACTATCGCACGCGCCCGTGCAATTTCGTCGAGATCATGCCGCGGCTGGACGAGCATCTGCGTCGGCCGAAGGCAAAGGCCGCGGCGGTGTAGTCGTAGCCCGGATGGAGCGCAGCGTAATCCGGGATTCAGAGCCTCCGCATGCCGCCGGTCCCCGGATTGCGCTGCGCTCCATCCGGGCTACAAGACCAGCTCCCACGTCTCGCCCACCAGATTCTGCCCAAAGCTGCGATGCGGCTCGACGGCGACGAGCTTGAAGCCGGCGCGTTCATAGATTTTTCGTGCGGCGAACAGATTGCTCTGCGTCCACAGCGTGATTTTCCGATAGCCGCATTGCCGCGCAAAGCCGATGGCTTCGGCGACCAGCCGATGCCCGAGGCCCTGGCCGCGGCCAGCGGGATCGATGATCAGCAGGCGGATTTTGGCGACGTCGTCCGACCCCTTGACGAGAAAGATGGAGCCGACCTGCCGGCCATCGAGGTCTGCGATCCAGCAGCGCTCGCGCGAGGAATCGAAGCTCGCGAGATATTTGGCGACGATGTCGGCAACCAGCCCTTCGAACGAGGCGTCGTAACCGTATTCGGCCGCATAGAGTGCGCCGTGGCTCTGCACGACCCAGCCTATATCGCCGGGGCGCGGGCTGCGCAGTACAGCCTGCGGCGTCTCGCGTTCCGCATTGCCGAGCAGATTCTCGATCGTCTTCATGGCCTGCACCACGCTCGGTGCGCGGTCGCCGAGCCCGTCGAGCATTGCTTCCACATGGTCGTGCGAACCACGATTGAGGCGGCCGAAGGCAAGGCGGCCCTTGGCGGTCAGGCTGAGCTGATATTGCCGTCGGTCGGCCGGCGACGGCTTTCGCGTGATGAGCGCCTTGTCGGTGAAGCCCTGCAGGATGCGGCTGAGATATCCGGCATCGAGGCCGAGATTTGCGCCGATCTCCTTGGCCGATTGCCCCTCTTTATGGGCGAGTTCGTACAGCACCCGGGCTTCGGTGAGCGAATAGGGGCTTTCGAGCAATTGCTGATCGAGCACGCCGAGATGCCGCGTGTAGAAGCGGTTGAAGGAGCGGACGATAGTGATGTGGTTCTGGGGTTGCGACATAGTTGCCAATGTCAATCAATTGATTGCTTTTATCAAGTATAAAGATGCGACGCGCTCCATTGTCATCCCCGCGAAAGCGGGAATCCAGTGGACACCGCTGATCGCGGTTTGGTCGAAAGGCCGGTGTTTACCCGATTGCTCGCTTTCGCGGGCAATGACAGCGGAGTTTTGCCGTCAGGCCACCATCATGATCCGGCTGCGCAGCATGGTGCGCGAGGAGCGGCCGAGCTGACGTAACAAGCGCGCCTCCGCGCGGCTCGCATCGGCATAGCCGCCGAGGCGCTCGTAGTGATCGCGCGCGATCAGGAGGCCTTGATCGCCCTTGGGGCCGCTGATCTTGCGAAGCAGGTGCTTCACCCCATCACGGAAGCCGGGCTCGTCATAGGGCGAGCGCGCATAACGGAAGATGCCGGCACGGGGGCGGTCGCTGGCGGCGACGCGCTGGATGAATTGCTGGGTCTCCTCGATCCAGCCGTTATCCAGCACGGCACCGGCATGGAGAAACATCAGCCAGGGCGAGCGGGCGGCCTTGGCGCCGGCAGCCATGGCTGCGGCCCGCGAGCCGGTCGAAGTCAGGAAATCGCAGCCGGCGACATCGGCGACGCGCTCGATCACATCGGTGCCGGCGCGATCGACCAGCAGCACCTCGCGGATCACGCCTGCAGCCGCACCCGGCACCAGCGCCGCCAGAGTGGCGACCGCGGGCTGCTCGACGCCGTCGGTGGGGATGATCACGCTCAGCATGGATGTGGATAATACCTCAATGGCCCCGCGCTTGCGTTATCATTTCGTCATACTGAAAGCAGCCGCAGATGCTATCCTTGCTTAATGCGCCGCTGTGGACGTCGCCGGCAGCTTTGCTTTTGTTCTTGATATGTTCTTTAGAGCTGCTAGCGTAGCAGCATGAATCAGAACGCCGCAGCCCTCCAGATGCCGACTGCTCCCGCGCCGTCCGAGATCGCGGGACTATCATCGCCATTTCCGGCGATCGAGGTCGCGATCGACCGCCAGCGGCGGCGCGGTCGCGGCGCCCAATCCAATGACAGCGGCCGTTATGAAAAGGAGGCGCGCGTCGCCTTCGACGATGGCTGGCAGAGCCTTGACGACCTGCCGCCGTTCAAAACGACGGTGGCGACGGATACAGCGCGAACGGTCATCACGCGCAACGAGTCGCCGGATATCGGTTTCGATCGCTCGATCAATCCCTATCGCGGCTGCGAGCACGGTTGCGTCTACTGCTTCGCGCGGCCAACCCATGCCTATCTCGGCCTGTCGCCGGGGCTGGATTTCGAATCGAAGCTGTTCGTGAAGCCCGATGCGCCGGCGCTGCTCGAGAAGGAGCTGGCGGCGGCGGAATACGAGCCGAAGATGATCGCGATAGGCACCAATACCGATCCGTATCAGCCGATCGAGCGCGAGCGTCAGGTGATGCGCGGCATTCTCGAAGTGCTGGAGAAAACCGGTCATCCGGTCGGCATCGTCACCAAATCGGCGCTGGTGGTGCGCGATATCGACATCCTTGCCCGCATGGCGAAACGCAATCTCGCCAAGGTCGCGCTGTCGGTGACGTCACTCGATCCTAAACTGGCGCGCACCATGGAGCCGAGGGCCTCGACGCCGCCGAAGCGGCTGGAAGCGCTGCGGCAACTGTCGGAGGCGGGCATTCCGACCACCGTGATGGTGGCGCCTGTCATCCCGGCGCTGAACGACAGCGAGATCGAACGCATTCTCGATGCCGCTGCACATGCCGGCGTGAAGGAGGCGAGTTATGTGCTGCTGCGCCTGCCGCTGGAGGTGCGCGATCTGTTTCGCGAGTGGCTGATGGCGAATTATCCGGACCGCTATCGTCATGTGTTTACGCTGATCCGCGAGATGCGCGATGGCCGCGATTACGATTCGCAGTGGGGCACGCGCATGAAGGGCACCGGGCCGATGGCCTGGATGATCGGTCGCCGCTTTGAAGTCGCCTGCGCCAAGCTCGGCCTTAACAAGAAGCGCGCGAAACTCACGCTCGATCATTTCGCCAAGCCGGCCGGCGCCGGCCAGCAACTGAATCTGTTTTAGTCCCGCGTCCCGGCGCAGCGCGGCAGCATTTCAAGCTGCAGCGCGTCCCGGACGAAGTTGAAGTTTACTCCTGAAGGTCTCGCAATCTTGGGAGCAACTCGGAGAAGGGGGCGTCGGCCGGAAACCAGAGCCGGCCGGCGATCCCTTCTCCGCTTTTTGTTTTGAGAAGAAAGAAGGACTGAGAGATGACGAGCAGCGACCGTCCCAAACTGGTGCCGCGCATGACCGTGGTGACCCTTGGCAGCCACGATATGCGCCGCAGCATCGCATTCTACGAGGCGCTGGGATTTGCGCGAAAGGCCAAGGAAACCGGAGAGGCCATCGCTTTCTTCGACACCGGCGCCAGTATGCTGGCGCTGTTTCCCTGGGATCAACTGGCCGATGACGCCAAGCTTCCCGATCAGCCGCGTCCGCAGGCCTTTCGTGGCACCACGTTGGCCTGGAATTGCCGGTCGCCCGAGGAGGTTGATGCGGTGCTGGCCTTGGCGGTGTCCTGCGGCGCGACGCTGATCAAGCCGGCGCACGAGACCTTCTACGGCGGCTATTCCGGCTATTTCGCCGATCCGGACGGCCATGCCTGGGACGTCGTGACAGCGCCTGGCATCGAGGTCGGCGACGACCGGCGGGTGCATCTGGCAGATTAACTCTGCCGTCCTCCCGGCCAACGCCGGGAGGGCAGATTGGATAGTGGGCACTATTCCGGGTTCCCGGTTGCGCCCATGGAGCCGGATGCGCACGATCTGCCCATGATTCGGAACACCAAGACAGCATCGGCCAAAAAGGCGCCGGCCAAGAGGACCATCGTGGCCGGGCCGCCGAGCTTCGCACGCGAACATGCGC
>WPCJ01052703.1_pt1 | contig 19747 bp, 21 predicted proteins | sample 5399831 | NCBI WGS metagenome assembly WPCJ01 (sample SAMN12869470, study PRJNA574797) | sludge metagenome | isolation source: wastewater treatment of pH10 | place: China:Beijing | collected 2019-05-20 | reverse complement strand
GATCCGCGCCATGCACGACACCGGCCTGTCGCCGGAGGTCGAGTTCATCTTCATTTCCAGCTATGGCGCCGGCACCGAAAGCGGCCAGGTGCGCGTGCTGCGCGACATCGACAACGAGGTCGCAGGCCGTGACGTGCTTCTGATCGACGACATCCTGGAATCCGGCAAGACGCTGAAGTTCACTCGCGAACTGATGCTGTCGCGCGGTGCCAGGAGCTGTTCCGTCGCCGTGCTGCTCGACAAGCGCATGCGGCGCCAGACGGACCTCAACGCCGACTATGTCGGCTTCGACTGCCCGGACTATTTTGTCGTCGGTTATGGCATGGATGTCGGCCACGCGTTCCGTGAACTGCCCTTCGTCGGAGTCGTCAAAGGCGACGTCTGAACTCCGCCTCGTCGCTTTCGAAAAGAAGTTGGAGGTGTCTTCGACTTTCAGGAAACGTCAATATTTGCAGGGCAAATCTCTGCTCATGACAAAGCTCCTGATCGTCGAGGACGATGAATCCGTCCGCACCCTCGCTGCCCGCGCGCTTGAGCGCGCAGGGTACAACATCGACGTTGCGGCCGATGGCGCTCAGGGCCTGGAGAGCATCCGTGCCGCCAATGGCAACTATGACCTGATCGTCTCGGATATCCGCATGCCCGAGATGGACGGCATCGAAATGGCCAAGGCGGCAGCCGCCGCTTTCCCCACGCTCAAGATCATGCTGGTGACCGGTTATGCCGACCAGCGTGAACGCGCGGATGAATTGAACGGGATCATCCTGGATGTCGTGCAGAAGCCTTTCACCCTGGCTGAAATCCGCGATCGCGTCGGCCGCGCGCTGGCAGCCTGATCGCCCCCGTTTCCACTGATTGCCATCTCAAGGCGAGCTACGCGCTCGCCTTGTCCAGTTCTTCGACATCCGCCTGCGTGAGCCCAAGCGAAGCGGCACGCACAAGGCTCGCCATCTGCTCCGGTGTGGTCGCACTGGCGATCGGCGCCGTCACGCCCGGCCGTGCGATGATCCAGGCGAGCGCGACTTCGGCAGGCTTGGCCGCGTACCGCCCTGCCACAGCATCGAGCGCTGCCAGGATGCGCATGCCGCGCTTGTTGAGATAGGCCTCCACATCCTCGCCGCGCGCAGCGCTTTTGCCGAGATCGGCCTTGCTGCGATATTTGCCCGACAGGAACCCCTTGGCGAGGCTGAAATAGGTGATCACACCGAGACCCTCTGCCACGCACAGGTCGCGCAGAGGACCATCATAGGAAGCGCGATCATAGAGATTGTATTCCGGCTGCAGCACCTCGTAGCGCGGCAGATTGCGCAGCTTGGCGACATCGAGCGCCGCCCGAAGCTGGCCGGCGTCGAGGTTGGAGCAGCCGATATGGCGAACCTTGCCCTTGGCAAGAAGCGTCTGGTAGGCGCCGAGCGTCTCCTCGTAAGGCACAGTCGGATCCGGCCAGTGCGAAAGATAAAGATCGATGCTGTCGGTCTGCAGGCGCTTCAACGAGTCTTCCACAGCCCGTTCGATGTAGCCGGCGGAAAGGTCCCTCTTGCCCTGTCCCATGTCTGCACCGACCTTGGTGATGACGACTACCTTGTCGCGATTGCCGCGCGCCTTCATCCACTTGCCGATGATGGTCTCAGACTCTCCGCCCTTGTTGCCGGGCGCCCAGCGCGAATAGACGTTCGCGGTATCGATGGCGTTGAGCCCGCCGTCGACAAAACGGTCCAGCAGATCGAAGGACGTCTTTTCGTCGGCGGTCCAGCCGAACACATTGCCGCCCAGCACGAGCGGCGCGATTTCGAGGTCGGTACGACCGAGCAGACGTCTGGCCAAGATAGATCTCCCTAGAGCATTCTGTCGCCAGGTCGAATCGCCTGGCGTTACAAAAATGCGGCGAAAACAAACTTGGAGCGCTCCCGCGTTTCCGTAAAAACGGAATCGCTCCAGTGCACACAGGTGCGGATCCCAGCAGCAAGCTAGGGACTATCGTGCAGGGTTCAATGGGCCAGAGGCGTTTTCAGGCGGGACGATCAGCCGCGCCACCTGTTCCAGCCAGCGGTCGCGGATGCCGAGCGCCTCGAGATGCTGGATGGTGTTGAGAACATAGTCTTCATTGACACCCGACTGGCCGACGGCGCCGCGTACGACGGCAGCGGCCTCCGCTTCCTCGAGTGCACCTGCATATTGTTCGTGGCCACGGTCGGCGACATAGGTCACGGCATCCGCCATACGGCCGTCCTCCAGAGCCACCTTCACCCAGCGTTCGAGATAGACGTTGGTGACCAGTTCGCGCTCACGCAGGTAAGCGATGACCTCATCACGCAACTCACCAGGTACCCGGAAAGCCAGCCCGATGCAGGAACCGCCGCGATCGAGCCCGAGCACGAGCCCCGGCCTTTCGCGGGTACCGCGATGCACGAAGGAATAGACGCAGAGTGAGCGTCTATAGCCATGCAGGCGCGCCCTCTGCGTTTCGACATGCGCGAAACCGGGCCGCCAGATCAGCGAACCGTAGCCAAAAACCCAAAAATCGCCCATATCGCCAAGCCTAAAGCATGATCCCAAAAGGTCGCAGACTTTTTGGACAAAGATCATGCGACAAGCAAAGAGACAGGGCGGAATGCAGTTTCATTTTCATCGCATTCCCGCCCTAAGTGGGCATAGTCGTCCGCACCAAATCATTTCGACCGGAACGGTCATTCCGGTTCTTCTTGGGTTATCGAGGGCCACAGCATGACGTCAAGTGACCAGACCAAGCCAAAACGTCGGCGCTGGCTGCCCCGGCTGATCCTGGCGCTGCTTGTCCTGTTCGGCCTCTACAGTGCTGGCTGGTACTGGCTGGCAGGACGCGTCAGAAGCGACGCGACGAACACTGTTGCAGCCCTCGCCGCCAAGGGAATCAATGCCGACTGCACCAATCTGACTGTCAGCGGCTACCCGATGCGTTTCGTGGTCAGCTGCGATGGGCTTGCCTATCAGGATGATGCCAGGAACGTCGCAGCCGCCGCTGGCGGCATGATTGCCACGGCGAGCCTTGCCCAGCCGCTGACGCCAAATGTCAATCTCGACGGACCGCTGCGCACCTCCGTGCCCGACATGCCGCCGCTGTGGATCGACTGGGACCAGTTGGACATCAGCGGACATCTGTGGTGGCCCCTGCCCAGCCGCGTTTCGGTGACGGCGGAGGGTTTCAACGGCCAGACCGATCCGACAGATGAGACCGATCCCGTCCAGCTGTTCAGCGTCGGCCAGCTCACTGCGACGGCCAGTCCCAATGGGCAGGACCTTGTGCTGACACATGATTTCACCGACCTCGAAATCGATGCCCATACCATTGGCGGCCGGGTTCTCCCGCCCTTCAGCGGCAAGGGTGACGTCACGGTGAAGAATGGTCTTCCCATGCTCGGCACACCGCCCAAAAGCCTGCGCGGTCAATCCGCCGAGATCAGGAACCTCGAATTGTCTTCCGGCGAAGCCCGCATCGTCCTCGCAGGCCCGATCGCGGTTGACGCCGACGGCCTCATCGACGGCACCCTCAACATCAAGCTGCAGAACCCGAAAGCGGTGGCGGCGATCCTGGCCACGGCGATCCCCGAGCAGGCCAACCAGATCCGGCAGGGTTTTGCTGCCCTTTCCATGCTCGGCAACGAACCGACGATGCCGCTGAAAGTGGTGAAGGGCCGCGCCTCGCTGGGCTTCATCCCGCTCGGAACGATCAAGCCGGTGGAATAGGGCAGTCGGCAGTCGGCAGTCGGCAGTCGGAACTACTCGCTCGGTTTTCAGAAATCACAACGCGGTTTCTGGATACGTCCCCGTTGTTCTACGATTGCCGACTGCCTCACTTGCCCGGATGCTCCACCACCTGGCGTCCGAAGTCGGGAACATCGATATCCTGACCGGCCTGGATGATCGAGCGGCGGATGGCCCGGGTGCGGGTGAACAGGTCGAACAGCTTGTCGCCATCGCCCCAGCGAATCGCCCTTTGCAGCGAGGAAAGATCCTCCGAGAAGCGCGCCAGCATCTCCAGGATGGCATCCTTGTTGTGCAGGCACACGTCCCGCCACATGGTGGGATCCGATGCGGCAAGGCGGGTGAAGTCGCGGAAACCCGAGGCCGAATATTTGATGACCTCGGACTTCGTCACATTGGCCAGGTCGTCCGCGGTACCAACGATGTTGTAAGCGATGATGTGCGGCAGATGCGAAACGATGGCAAGCGTCATGTCGTGATGCTCGGGCGTCATCGTGTCGATGTTGGAACCGCAGCGGCGCCAGAATTCCGACAATGCCTCCAGCGCTTCTGGATCGGTATCCGGCAGCGGCGTGAAGATGCACCAGCGGTTGTCGAACAGGTCTGGAAAGCCGGCATCCGGGCCTGAGTTCTCGGTACCGGCCAGCGGATGGCCGGGAATGAAATGCACGCCCTCCGGCACGAAAGGCAACATCTGTGCGACCACCGACTGCTTGGTGGAACCGACATCGGTAAGGATGGCGCCCTTCTTCAGTGCCGGTGCGATCTCCTCGGCCACGGCACCGGAAGCGCCTACCGGCACCGAGACGATGACAAGATCGGCGTCCCGCACCGCCGCCTTTGCATCGGTCGTGTAGCTGTCGCCTAATTTCAGCTCCTCTGCACGTTTCAACGTCTCCGGACGGCGGGTGGAGATCGCGATATGGCGGGCAAGCCCTTCCCGGCGCACCACGCGCGCCAGCGAAGAACCGATCAGGCCGATGCCGATGAGGGCAATCTTTTCAAACAGGGGTTCGGACATTTTTTCAGCTTTTCAGGAATTCGGTGAGTGCGGCGACCACGCCGCGATTGGCTTCTTCGGTTCCGACCGTCATCCGCAGCGCGTTGGGAAAACCGTAGCCGGCAACGCGCCGCAGGATATAGCCTCGCTCACTCAGATACGCGTCCGCCGCAGGTGCGGAATGTTTCCTGTCATCCGGAAAGTGGATCAGGATGAAGTTACCGACGCTGGGCGTCACCCGCAGGTCGAGCCGGGTCAGTTCTTCGGTCAGCCACGACACCCAGGTTTCGACATGCTGCACGGAGCGCTCGACATGGCCGCGGTCGCGGATCGCGGCTTCGCCTGCCGCGATCGCGGTGGCACTGACGTTGAAGGGATCGCGGACACGCTCGAGCGCATCGACGACATGCGCTGGTGCATAGGACCAGCCGATACGCGCACCGCCGAGCCCATGCACCTTGGAGAAGGTCCGCGTCATGACGACATTCTCGTTGCCTGCGACCAGCTCGACGCCCGCTTCGTAGTCATTGCGGCGCACGAATTCGGCATAGGCAGCATCCAGCACTAGAAGCACGTTCTTCGGCAGGCCGGCATGCAGGCGTCGCACCTCCTCGAAAGGAATGTAGGTGCCGGTGGGGTTGTTCGGATTGGCCAGGAAAATCATCTTGGTGCGCGGCGTTACGGCCGCAAGGACGGCATCGACGTCGACACGCTCGTTAGCTTCCCTGGCCACCACAGGCGTTGCGCCGGCTGCCAGGATGAAGATGCGGTAGGCCAGGAACCCGTGCTCGGTGTAGATCGCCTCGTCGCCGGCGCCGAGATAGATGCGCGCCAGCAGGCCAAGCGCTTCGTCGGAGCCGTTGAAACATTGGATGTTGGCGACGTTGAGCCCATGCGTATCGGCGATTGCCTGGCGCAGCCTGGTCGCCTGGCCATCCGGATAGCGCTCCAATCCCGCAGCCGCCTCCTGCGCGGCTTCGACAGCCTTCGGCGACGGTCCGAGCGGATTTTCGTTGGCCGAGAGTTTATGGACCTTGGCGACACCATGCGCAGCACCCTTGCCCGGCACGTAAGCCTCGATATCCATGATACCGGCGCGGGGTTGCGGACGAAGCAGATCGGTTGCCTTGGTCATGTCAAAAGTCCGTGATTGACGCCTCCGGGCCGAAGGCCAGAGCGTTTCCGTTTTTCGCGGAAACGCGAAAACGCTCTAAGTTTTTGTTTTGGCCGCATTTTCGTGACGCCACGTGATTCCGCCTGGCTACAAAAAATGCTCCAGGGCGGAAATACCGCCCGTACCTGCGATTGTCGAGGAAAACCGAGGCTGGCCTGCCGAATGACCATCGATTGACGCCATCGCTTGGTCGGCGTATTAGCGGGGCATTGATCCGTGGTGATTTGGCCGGTCGGCTTGCAGCCACGTTAAATAAGTCGCTAAAGGGCCGTTTGCGATCCGTAAACCGGCTTTGCGACAGCAATGCCGGTTTTGTTTTTTGGAGTTCGCAACGTGCCGATCAAGATCCCCGATCAGCTCCCCGCCCGTGAAGTTCTGGTCAAGGAGGGCGTGTCCATCATGGACGAGCAGACCGCCCTGCGCCAGGACATCCGCCCCCTCCAGATCGGCCTGCTCAACCTGATGCCCAACAAGATCAGGACGGAGACGCAGTTCGCCCGGCTGATCGGCGCCACGCCGCTGCAGGTCGAACTGACCCTGGTCCGCGTCGGCAACCACAAGGCCAAGAACACCTCCGAGGAACACCTCATCACCTTCTACCAGACCTGGGACGAGGTGAAGGATCGCAAGTTCGACGGCTTCATCATCACCGGCGCGCCGGTGGAGTTGCTGCCTTTCGAGGACGTGACCTACTGGAACGAACTCCAGCGCATTCTCGACTGGACGAAAACCAACGTCCATTCGTCGTTCTTCATCTGCTGGGGAGCCATGGCGGCCGCCTGGCATTTCCACCAGGTGCCCAAACACACGCTGGAGGAAAAGGCGTTCGGCGTCTTCCGCCATCGCAACAACGCGCCCGCCTCCCCCTATCTCTCCGGCTTCTCGGACGATTTCGCGATTCCGGTGTCGCGCTGGACCGAAGTGCGGACTGCCGACATTCCCGCAGGTTCCGGCCTGGAACTGCTGATGGACTCGGAAGAGACAGGCCCGAGCCTGCTTGCAGAGCAGGCCGGCAACCGGCTCTATATGTTCAACCACATCGAATACGACTCGACGTCGCTCAAGGAAGAATACGATCGCGACGTCAATGCCGGCGTGTCGATCGCGGTACCGCACGAATATTATCCGGACGACGACCCCAGGCGTCCTCCGCTCAACCGCTGGCGCTCGCATGCCCATCTGCTGTTCGGCAACTGGATCAACAGCGTCTATCAGACCACCGCCTACGACCTGCAAAACATCGGCAGCAAGCGCTGACCGAAGGCCTGGACCGCGCCTGTCAGGCGCGGTTTTGCGGCCGGAATTGCTTAAGAACAAAGCGTTGGAGCATTTCCGCGTTTCCGACAAGATCGGAAACGCTCTAGGCTATGCCGCTGCGGCGCGGTGCTCGCGGAAGGCGCAGGCGATGGTGCGCAGCGCGTCACGCGAACGCTGGTCGGTCAGCGTCGAATGCAGCACGATTTCCGAGGACGGCAGCGGCGGCAGGTTGAACCTGCGGCTGACTTCGACGGTACCGACCGGTGCGAGCCGCTCGGAGAATACGGCCATGGCAAGCCCCGCTGACACAGCCGCCATAACCACCGACGAGCCACCGCCAAGGAATACTTCCGTCCACGCGATGCCGGCATCGTCAAGTGCATGGGTGCCGATGTCGCGCACGCCGCATGCGGGAGACAGGGCGGCAAGCCGTATCGGCTCGTCTGGCCGGCAACGGAAGTTGGGGGCGGCGAACCAGCCGAAATGCTCCGGCCCCAAAACCTCGCCGTCGCGGCGGTCGTCCTCGCGCCGCACGATTGCGGCATCCAGTTCTCCACGATCGAACGCATCGAGCAGATTGCGCGAATTGTCGACCTGCACCTCGATGGTCAGCGCGGGATCATGTTCGTTGAGGTGCGCCAGCAGGGTCGTCACTTCCGGGCCGGCGACGTGGGCTGCGATGCCCAGTGCGAAACGGCGGGCACAGGAGAAGAGCCCGGCAACGGCGCGGTCGTGCGCAACGAGAAACTCACGCGCAGGCTGGATGAACACCGCTCCCTCCGCCGAAAGCCGCACGTGACGCGGCGTGCGCTCGATCAGCTTGCGGCCGACCTTCTCCTCGAGGCGCTTGAGTTTCACGCTGATCGCCGCCTGGGTCGTACCCAACGCGTCGGCGGCGCGGGTGAAGCTCTGAAGGTCGGCGACCATGACAAAGGCCTGCACGGCTTCAACGTCTAGTGACAACATTGTCAGCATACCAATTTGTTATCTCTGAAATAGATTTACATCGCATTTTCTTATGTTCAAGCTGCAACTATCTGGAACTCGGATTTCACAACGCAATTGAGCGGCGTGGGCGTGGACATCGCCTCCGTCGACGCCGGAGGTTTTTGATGGCTACCCCCAATAGAAACGGCCTCGTGCTGGCGGCCGTGTGTCTGTCTGCCTTGATGTTCGGCCTGGAGATCTCGAGCGTGCCAGTGATCCTGCCCACGCTGGAACGTGTGCTGCAGGCCGATTTCAAGGCCATGCAGTGGATCATGAATGCCTATACCATCGCCTGCACCACCGTGTTGATGGCGACCGGAACGTTTGCCGACCGCTTCGGCAGGAAATTTGTCTTTGCCATCACGGTCGCGGCCTTCGGGTTGACCTCGCTGATGTGCGGCCTGGCCCCCAACACCTCGTTGCTGATCGTCGCGCGCTTCCTGCAGGGCATGGCTGGTGGCGCCATGTTCATCTGCTCCATCGCCATTCTCTCGCACCAGTTCCAGGATGGCAGGGAACGCGGCAGGGCCTTCGCCATCTGGGGCGTGATTGCCGGCATCGGTCTCGGCTTCGGGCCGATCATCGGTGGCGGCATCGTCGCCCTGTCCACCTGGCAATGGGTTTTTCTCGTTCACGCACCGCTGGCGGTGCTCTGCCTGATCCTCACCTATGCCGGCGTCACCGAATCGCGTGATCCGCAGGCCAAGAAGCTCGACATTTTTGGCATCGTCACCCTCAGCGCCGCGGTTTTTGGCCTTGCCTATTACATCACCCAGGCTCCCGACTTCGGTGGTTTCCTGAGCCCCGCGGCGCTCGGCATCGCCGCCGCCACCATCGTCGGCTTTATCGCATTCGTGCTGGTGGAGCGCTACCACACCCACCCGATGTTCGACTTCTCGGTCTTCAAGATCCGTGACTTTTCCGGCGCGATCGTCGGCTGCGTCGGCATGAACTTCAGCTACTGGCCTTTCATGATCTACCTGCCGATCTATTTTTCGGTCGGGCTGGGTTATGACAGCACCAGGACGGGTCTTGCGGTGCTCGCCTATACGGTGCCTTTCCTGGTGATGCCGCCGATCGCCCAGTACCTGCTGGCACGCTTCAATGCGCGCATCGTCATTCCGCTCGGCTTGTTCACCATCGGCCTCGGCTTCATCCTGATGTGGCTGGGTTCCGCTTCCGAGGCGGCAAGCGGCCTCACAGTGCTGCCCGGTGCGCTCGTTGCGGGCATCGGCCTTGGCCTGACGACGACGCCGGCCACCAACATGACCACCGGTTCGGTGCCCGCAAGCCGTGCCGGCATGGCCTCGGGCATCGACACCAGCGCCCGCCTGATCGCGCTTGCCATCAACATTGCCGTGATGGGTTTTGTCCTTGTCGAGGGCATCCTGCACGGGCTGAAGAAGGGCCTGCCGAACGCCCTCGACGGAGTTGACCTGCGTGCGATCGCCGAAAAGATCGCAGCCGGCAACACCACGACGTTGCACGATGCCAGCCAACCGGGCCTCGTGGTGCCCGCGGAGGTGGTCCACTCGGCTCTGGTCGAAGGTTTCGGTTGGGTGATGCTCTATGGCGGTCTCGGCGTATGGATCCTGGCCGCGCTGTCCTTTGCCATTTTCGGTTCGAGCAAGGCCGGACCGATCTCCGCATCCGAGGCACGCGCGGAATCACACGTCCTCTGATTGCAGTGGGTGTCTCGTTCGAAAACCGCCCCGCCGGCAACGGGGCGGTTTTCGTCTTAGTTCACGCGCTCCACGCTCTCGTCGTCGCGATCATGCCTGGCACCGCTGCCATTGCGCTTGCTACCGTTTCCGTTGCGCCTGCGGATCAGCGGTGGCGGCTCCAGCGCGCCGGCCCGTATCCGCGGCGGTTTCAGCGCCGGCAGGTCGGCGCATTTGATGATCTCGAGTGCACGCGGGAAGAAGTTGTAGTTGTGCTGGCCACGGCCGATGTTGACGACCCCTGCCTTGGGCAGATGCTTGCCCAGCATGGCGAACACACGTTTGGCAACCGTGCCACTGAACGTGTCCATCGCCTCGTCGATCACCACCCAGTCCGGCTTCTGCAGGGCGAGCCTGGCGAAAGCCACCAGCCGCTGTTCTTCCTCGCTGAGTTCCCTGTCCCATCGCGCATGGCGATCAAGCGACGGCGCGAGGTGATCAAGACCGGCCTCGGCCAGAACACTCTTGACGCTCGCATCGTCGATACCGGTCACGCCATCGACCAGCACTTCGCGCAGCGTGCCGGGCGCAAAATAAGGCGTGCGCGGGACGAAGGCGAGATTGGCACGCGCCGGCATGCCGATGCGCCCTGCCCCCCATGGCCACAGCCCGGCTACTGCCCGGAAGAACAGGGTCTTGCCGGCACTCGGATCGCCGGTGATCAGCACATGCTCGCCCGGTTCGATCGTCACCGACTTCTGCGCCAGTCTCGAACAGCCCGATGTCGCCCCCACGATCAGGTCCTCGAACACCATGGTGCCGTCCCCGGTTTCGAACACCTCGATATGCTGTTCATTGCCATGCAGCTGATCGGTCTCCTTGAGCGCCATGCGGAAGTCGGCGACACGCATCAGCGTCGCGCGCCAGTCGGCGATCGCGCCGATGTTGTTGACAAACCAGCGCAAGGAGGAATGGACCTGGTTGAAGGCGCCGACCGCCATCATCAGCCCACCGAAAGTGATGTCGCCGGCGAAATAGACCGGCGCTGCCACCAGGATCGGCGCAACCACGGTGATCCAGCCATAGGTGTCTGTGACCCAGCCGAGATTGATCTGGGCGCGGAAGATCCGCATGATCGAAGCGATCAGCGCGGCGAGATCCGCTGCCAGACGTCGTTTCTCGCTTGCTTCGCCGTGCGAAAGCGCGATGGCATCGATGTTCTCGTTCACCCGAACCATGGAAAAGCGCAGGTCCGCCTCGCGCGCATAGCGATCGCTGTTCAGCCCGATCAGTGGCCGCCCGACCAGCCAGCTCAGCCAGGACGCAATCCCGGCATAAAGGAACGCGGCCCAGACCATGTAGCCTGGAATGGCGATGGCGTGTCCGCCGATGTTGAAGACGAACCCCGAGGAGAGTGCCCAGAGCACACCGACGAACGACACCAGCAGGATGAAGGATTGCACCAGACCGACGCCGAGATCGGTCGAAAGATCGGACAGGTGCCCGGCATCCTGCTGCAGGCGCTGATCGGGATTGACGCCGATCGCTCCCGCATTGGCGACGCGGAATGCACGGTTCGGTTTCAGCCATTCCTCGATCAGGTCGATGGTCAGCGCCTCACGCAGCTTCAGGCGAAAACGCTGGTTGAGCCATTGCTGGCCGATGTTGAGGACGAGCAGCCCGCCTGCAATCATCGCGAAAACGACGAGCTGATCGAGAAAGGCGGTCAGGTCGCGCCGTTGCAGCGAATCGTAGAACGGCTGGTTCCAGCGATTGAGCAGGATCTGGCCATAGGCCGTGGCGAGGATGACCGCGAGAATGCCGCCGCCGAAGATCAGCAGCGCGCGGCGTCCTGGCGAGAGACCCAACCCCTGCCGGACCGTGGCCACCTGATCGCGAAGGCTGCTCATTTCGGCCTGGACGGTGCCGGATACGTCGCTCATCGCCGTTGCGCTCCGGGAACGCCCAGCCCGCTGGGCTCCTTGATTTGCCGACCGAGCCGCGTCGCACCTTGCGGTGAAAACACCGGCACGAAGACTCGACGCGATGCACGCTGCGCCACCGGCACGCCCTGGTAGAGCCGCTTCTGTGCCGAGACCGCGATCACGCCGGAGAAGATCGGCCACAGCCGCCGCCCGGCGCTTTCAAAAAGCGATTGGAAGCGCATCATGAAACGGCGTTGCGAGGGCGGGAAATAAAGTCCGTCCGACCAGGCGGCCGGGGTAAAGTTCGCCTCGCGCAGCAGCTCTGCGATCTGCCCACGCGAATAGGGTCTCCCGGTGCCGAACGGCGTGTGTTCGAAACGCGCCCACACGCCGCGCCGGTTCGGCACGACGATGACGACATGACCGGCCGGCGCCAGTACCCGCCAGACTTCATTCAGTGTCTCGCGCGGATTTTCCGTATGCTCCAGGGAATGGATCAGCAACATGCGATCGACGGAAGAATCGACCAGCGGCAGTTCCTCGTCGAAGACCAATGCGGTTGCCGACGGGCCGGCGGACGGCCAGATCACCGCACCCTGCGTGGCCGGCATGAAGGCAAGCGCCCGCTCCGCGTCGGCACCGAAACGCTCCAGCCATGGCAGCGCATAGCCCAGCCCGACCAGCCTTTCGTTGGGCACGGAAGCCCAGATCGACGAGAGCGCCATGGTGATCGAACGCTCGGCCAATTGTCCAAGCGGCGAAGCATAGAAGGAGCGCAGGTCGACAATATCCGAATGCATGGGCTGGACCGTATCTGCGGGAAGGCTGGTGTCAACAAACAGCGGTGCTGATGACCGTATCCTCCGACAAGTAGGATCACGCCGGCATCTTTAAAGCATGTCGCGCAAAAGTGCGCAGCGGTTTTGCGATAACGACATGCGAGAGAAGAAAACCTCATGCGCAAGGAGCGAATCTGAAAGATCGCGACATGCATTAGAGGGTGACAGGAACGGCCGATCACCCTATCTGTGCGGACGACAAGGGAGACCGGCGATGGCGATCGAAATCGAACAGTTCATGTGCCGCCAGGATAATTTCGGCGTGCTGCTGCGCGAGCCGAAAAGCGGCGCGGTGGCTCTCGTCGACGCACCGGAGGAAGCCTCCATCACCGCCGCCATGAAACGCACCGGCTGGACACCGAAAACCATCCTGACCACCCACCACCACACCGACCATGTCGAAGCCAACCTGACGCTGAAGCAGCGTTTCAATCTGGAGATCATTGGCCCCGAGGTCGAAAAGGCCAAGATCCCCGGTATCGACCGCACCGTGAAGGGCGGCGACACCTTCAAGTTTGGCGAAGAGACGGTCGAGGTCATCTTCACCCCGGGCCACACCGCGGGTCATGTCTCATACTATTTCCCGCAATCCGGCGTCGTCTTCACCGCCGACACGCTGTTTGCACTTGGCTGTGGCCGCCTGTTCGAAGCGCCGGCCGCCGTGATGTTCGAATCATTGAAGAAGCTCGCCGCACTCCCGGCTGACACAAAGGTCTATTGCGGCCACGAATACACCTTGTCCAACGCCCGTTTCGCGCTGACCGTGGATCCCACCAACTCGGCCCTGAAGGAGCGCGCCGCGAAAATCGAAAAGCTGCGCGCCGCCGACAAGCCAACCCTGCCGACGACGATCGGAGAGGAACTCTCCACCAATCCGTTCCTGCGCTGGCACGACCCGGCGATCCGCCGCCATCTCGGCATGGAAAAGGCGAGCGACGCCGAGGTCTTCGCCGAAATACGCAAGCGCAAGGACGTGTTCTGACCGTGACGCCAGCAGAGATCGTCGCGGCTCTCGACATGCAGCCGCACCCGGAAGGTGGATGGTATGTCGAGACCTTTCGTGACGCGCCGCAAGGCGGACGTGGCTTTTCGACGGCGATCTATTTCCTGCTCGAACGCGGCCAGGTTTCGGTTTGGCACCGGGTCAAGGATGCTTCCGAAATCTGGCACTATCACGCCGGCGCTCCGCTTGAACTGTCGTTGCATCGCGAGGGCCACGGCGTGACCCGGCATATGCTGGGCGTCGATCTCATCGCCGGCCAACGGCCGCAGATCGTGGTGCCTGCGGGCTGGTGGCAGACCGCGACCAGCCTTGGCGACTGGACACTCGTTGGATGCACCGTGGCGCCGGGCTTCAATTTCGGCGCGTTCGAGATGGCAGCGCCCGGCTGGCAGCCCTCCTAGCGCATCCAGTGCCTTGCGGCGCTTCTTCCCGGAAATCGATGTCGATTTTCGAGCGCTAGGCCGCAAGCAGGAAGCCCAGCGTGATCGCCAGCTGCGCCAGATAGTAGAGCACCCACACCGCATAGCGCATCCAGACCCGATGCCGCTCCACCGCTTCGGCCAGGAATTTTTCGATCGCCAGAAGCGCGTCTGATGCCATGAACAGGATCGCACCCCCGATCACCAGCGTGTTGCTGGTGGTCAATGCAGTCACCCCCATGGCGAAGATGGCGGTGACATAGACGGCAACCGGGACTTTGAGGTCCGAACCGATATGCGGCCACAGCAGGCGCAGCATGCCAAGCGCGAAAACAGCCATGATCAGGGCTGCCACGATGTGCCAGGGCGTTCCGGTCAATGCCGGCACCCCGCCGCCCGCGGCAGCGAACAGGGCGACATAGGCGAGATGGGCAGCCAGGAAACTGCCCAACCCGCCGAGGAAAGCCTTGTCGCCATCCTGTGACAGGAATGCGTCGCCCAGCGCACTGAGCACCAGTGCAGCGACCAGCAGCACCGGCCCGCCTTGCAGATAGGCGAGCACGGCAAGCAGCGCGACCGCAAGCGTCTTTGCCGCCGAGCGCTTCCATGACGGAGGCCTGTCGATGGCAAAGGCATAGAGCACGGCTGCCACGATAGAGAAGATCAGCGTGCCGTTCGGCGTCGCTTCGATACCACCGGGAAAGGGCATCATGCGCCGGCTCCGTTCTCGACCGCCTGGCGCTTGCCGAACAGCAGCGATTTCGCCGCCAGCACGGCGCCACCGGTGATGAGCACGCAGGCAGCAAGAATACGCAGGCTGGGTTCCGCAAAACCGGCGACGATCAGCACCAGGGTGGACAGAAGCGGCGCGGCATAGCTCGCCGCGCCCAGCACCTGGATGTTGCCGCGCTTCACGCCGATGTCCCAGGCGTAGAAGGCAGCTCCGACCGGCATCAGGCCCAAACCGAACACCGCCAGCCATTGGCCGGCGTTTGCGGGCCACACGGTCTGCTCGAGCAGCAGATGGCAAACCAGGGACAGCACCGACGTCGCCAGGCAGAACCAGGTGACGATGGTGGTCGGCACCGATGGAAAGCGCCGCGACAGAAGCGAATAGGACGACCACAACACCGCGCAGACCGCAGCCATTGCATAGCCGAAACCATAGCGGGGATCGAAGGCCAGTCCGCCACCCTTTGTGACGATCAGGAAAGTGCCAGCAAGGCCGAGCAATGCACCGGCGACATGATTCCAGGCCAGCTTTTCACCCGGCATCAGCGCCGAACCGAGCACGATCAGCAACGGCCACAGATAGGCGATCAGGCTCGCCTCGACCGCTGGCGCGTTACGCAGCGCCGTAAAGTAGAAGAAATGATAGCCGAACAGGCCGCCGATGCCGATCACCCAAACGATCGCCGGGATCGGCTCCGGTTTGGCGGCCGGCATGAACAACCTGGCCACGAGGCCGACGCAGGTGCCGATGGCGAAGGTGATTGCCGAAAGCTGGAAAGGCGGCATCGTACCGGAAGCGTCTGTGAGCAGAGCCAGCAGGGCCCACATCGCCACGGCCGAGAAGCCTATCAATGTTGCGCGCGCCATGTCCCCTCCGGTGGCGCATCTTCGCGCGCCTAGCTTTTTGCTTCGAACCGTCGCGCCTTGACGGTGATCGTGCCGATTTCCGTGCCGACCGTGGCATGGATCGGCGCATATATCCCGGTTTGGCCGAGCGGCGCAAACGTCACCACGATCTTCGAACGATCGCGCAGGAACTTCAGCGCCTTGCGCCGCTGCGCATAGCCGGACACCGGCTGAAACGTCATCAGGCAGGTAACGGTCGGTCCTTGGTATCCTTTCACCGCCATCTTGCCCTTGCTGACCGGCGTCAGCACCAGATTGGCGCGCATCTCGCCATCATACATCTTCACCGTGCGGCCGCAGACTTCATCCAGGCTGCCGGCACGGATGACCGTCGCACCGATCGGATCGGCGACGCCCTTCAGATCACCGGCATCGAGCGGCAGCCAGTCGTCGCCGCGCGGTTTCGGAGGTGGCAGTACCTTGGAGGACGATACCGCGCCGCCGGAAAAGCGGATGTCGACCATCGAGACTTTCTTGCCCGAAGTGTAGTCCGCGCGGAAAGCCTGTGGCTGGATGCCGGCGCGCGAAAACCGGCCGGACGCCGTCAACGTACCGGTGGTGTCGTCGAAGATCAGCGCCAGCCCGGCCGCCGAAGCTCTGCCATCGATGGTGTATTTGTCACCTTCGTAGCGGCTGTCGAAACTTGACCGCGCCACGGTGATGCCGAGAAAGGAAATCGTGTATTCGCCGTGGAAAGCTTCCGCGGCAGGCGCCGAGGAGGTAGCCATTGTGGTGCTGGCAAGCAGGGCGGCAAGGACAAGGGTCGGGCGCGGCATCGAAACGTCGGTCCTTTCAAGATTGGCTCTAATGTCCCTGGTGGCTTCTCAAGCGGGCAAATCCGGCGAATCTATGGGGCGCCGTCAAGGCATTTGATGATCTGAAGCATGGCTTGTCCCTCAACGCCGCAAATGCTGTTGCGTTGCACCATCAGCCTGTGAAATATGCATCCTGCAAAACGCCGGAGAGCCGGCGAACCAAAATTTGACCCGGAGAGGCCCGATGAACGCTCCCGCCGCAGCTTCCACCACTTTCGTTCCCTTGCGCCTTGCCGGCCGTTCGGTTGCCGTCCAGGCGACCGCCGTCTTCCTCGGCACGCTGTTCCTCGCTGCTTCCTCCTGGATCGAGGTGCCGATGTTCCCGGTGCCGATGACCATGCAGACCTTTGCCGTCACGCTGGTCGGCGCGCTGTTCGGCTGGCGCCTCGGCCTCGTCACGGTTCTCGCCTGGCTGGGTGAAGCTGCCGTCGGCTTCCCGGTTCTCGCTGGCGGTGCCGGCGGCCTCGCCTATTTCGCCGGCCCGACCGCCGGTTACCTCGCTGCTTTCCCGATTGCTGCCGCTTTTGTCGGCTGGCTGGCTGAACGCGGCTGGACTGCCGAAGGCCGTCTGGTTCGCAACGTCGTCGCCATGCTGGCCGGCAACGCCTTCATCCTGGTGTTCGGCACGCTGGTGCTGGCCGGCATGATCGGCGCGGAAAAGGCCTACACTTTCGGCTTCGCCCCGTTCGTGCTCGGCGGCATTCTGAAGGCCGTGCTGGCGACCGCGACCATCGAAGCAGTCCGTCGCGGCAAGATCTCGCTCTGAGACGTGATTTCGCGGATCTGACGTGACCGTCCGCATCCGCGGACACCACCTGCTATGCATGCTGACCTATGTCGGCAAGGGCTACAGTGAAGCCTTCACGAAAGGCTACGACAAGGTGGTGCAACGACTGAGCAGCGGCGAGGACATGCTCCTCGTCGCCGGCCCGGACGACATCTGCCAACCATTGCTGGCCGACCCTGATCCCCATTGTTTCCGGGACACCGTGCCCGAACGCGATCGGCTTGCCGCCAACGCGGTCGAGACGCTGATCGGCCGTCCAATCCACGTTGGCGAGCGTTTTTCCCTCGATGCGTCGACGATAAAACGCATGCGCGAGGCGTTCCATGCCGGGACCACGCGCCAGGCCTGCAACGGCTGCGAATGGTTCGATCTGTGCACCAACATCGCCGATTCCGGCTTCAGAGAAGTCAGGCTCGACCACCGGCACGCAAAAGCATAGCCATATGCTGGTGATATCGGCGCTTGCATCGGCTGGTTGACTGATTGCTAAGCCGAACAACGCTTGACGCACCGGCGAAATGCCACTATGGAACGCCAACTTTTTCCTTGAGGCCGCCGAAAGCATCGCGCGCCATCTGGCGTGGCTCGAAGGTTTGGCCCGGTATGAACTGAAGGTAGCAAAAATGTCCCGCGCTTGCGAACTCACCGGCAAAGCCGTCCAGACCGGCAACAATGTGAGCCACGCCAACAACAAGACCCGTCGTCGCTTCCTGCCGAACCTGGTCAATGTCACGCTGATCTCGGAAGCGCTGAACCAGAACGTGCGCCTGCGCATTTCGGCCAACGCCCTGCGTTCGGTCGAGCACCGCGGTGGTCTCGACGCCTTCCTGGCCAAGGCCGACGAGAAGGAACTGTCGCAGCGCGCTCGCCTGCTCAAGAAGCAGATTGCCAAGAAGAACGCTGGCCAGGCCGCTGCCTGATAACTTTCAGGCGGGGGACGACCGCCTGAGCATCGGATTGTCCAGCCTGGCTTGAACCATCCGATGCTCGAATGAAGGACGCGCCGCCCGTCCCGGCCAGGCGCTCCGCTGGTTCCATTACCCAGGATAAAAAAATGCGTTTCCTTTCGCAGTATTTGCCCTTCGTGGTTGCCATGGCTGTTGTCGTCGTGGCTTCGAACATCCTTGTTCAGTTTCCCATGCAGGGACAGGTCGGTGCGCTGTCGCTGGCAGATATCCTGACCTGGGGTGCGTTCACCTATCCGTTCGCCTTCCTCGTCACCGATCTCGCCAACCGCCGCTACGGACCGGCTGTGGCGCGCCGCATCGTCTTCGTCGGCTTCATGGCCGCCGTCATCTGTTCCATCGTTGCGCCACCGCGTCTCTTCCGCGCCGGCCTGATCGAGTTCGACACCGCGGCTGCCCGCCTGGTGCGCATCGCCTGCGCTTCCGGTGCAGCCTTCCTGACCGCACAGCTTCTCGATGTCACGGTGTTCAACTGGCTGCGCCGTCAGAGCTGGTGGCGTGCGCCAATCTTCGGAACCCTGGTCGGTTCGGTGTTCGACACGCTGATTTTCTTCTCGATCGCTTTTTCTGCCGCCTTCGCCTTCATCGGTCCTGACGATGCATTCGCATTGGAGAATGCACCGCTGCTCGGCCTGTTTTCGGTCGAAACCATGCGCTGGCTGTCCTGGGCATTGGGCGACCTTTCGGTGAAGCTCATCATTGCCGTCGTCGCACTGATCCCCTACCGCCTGATCGCAGCGCGCTGGAGCCAGCCCATAGCGGTCCGGCCTTGATTCCCTGGGAACAGCTCGACGCCGCCAGGACACCTGACGGCAAGCAGGAACTGCGCTTGAAGCGGCGCGGCAGCGAATTCTCCATCATGCTCGGTTCCAACGAGCTGATGAACAGTCGTCTCAGCGGTTCGGAGGAAGCACTCGCCCGGCTTTCGCTGGAGAAACTCGGCAAGCGCGACCGCATTCATATCCTGATCGGCGGTCTCGGCATGGGTTTCACCCTGCGAGCCGCTCTTGCCGAACTTGGCAACGACGCAAAGATCACCGTCGCCGAACTGGTGCCGGCGGTGGTTGCGTGGGCGCGCGGCCCGATGACGCCCATCTTCAACGGTTGTCTCGACGATGCACGTGTCGCCATCAGGCAAGGCGACGTCACCCGCGTCATCGATTCCGCTCGCTGCGAATTCGATGCCATCCTGCTCGACGTCGACAATGGGCCCGAAGGGCTGACCCAAGACAGCAATGACACCCTTTATAGCTTTGCCGGTCTCAAGGCCGCGCGTAACGCGTTGAAGCCGGGTGGCGTGCTTTCTGTCTGGTCTTCAGGACCGGATCGCGGCTTCACCCGCCGCCTGCAGCAGAGCGGCTTCGCCGCGGAGGCGGTCACCGTGCGTGCCCACGGCAAGCGCGGCGCCAAGCACACCATCTGGCTCGCCATCAATCCACGCTAACATTCCTTTGGAGAAGCGCGCCGTCTGACGACGCCCCATCAATCTAGCGACGCAAACCACGCATATCGCAATGAACTCCTCAGCCTGGCTCT
>WPCJ01191507.1_pt1 | contig 19762 bp, 19 predicted proteins | sample 5399831 | NCBI WGS metagenome assembly WPCJ01 (sample SAMN12869470, study PRJNA574797) | sludge metagenome | isolation source: wastewater treatment of pH10 | place: China:Beijing | collected 2019-05-20 | reverse complement strand
TAGCTTTGGGCTTATCTTTGTATAATAAAATAAATGCTAATATTGTAAGCAGCACTCCAAAAATTATATAAAAAACCAATGAGCTTACCTAAATTAATTTATTGACATTACTAATACCATTTCACAGCAATCTCCGTTCTTTAATTTGCAACGGTCCACTTTATGGTATATATACCAAAAAAGATAAACCAATTCCACTGTTTGATGGATTTAATTATTTAGTAGTCTTTCTGAAATCTCTATGATCGCTTGGTTTTCTTTTTGCTTGGGATTAATTTCTATTTTATTTCTAGAGAAAACAATAATACCTTCTTTCGATCTTTCTCTTTTTTTTTGTTTATTTACTTTAGATTGTGAAGGTTTAATTGGTTTTATGGGTTTATCTTGGTACATGCTTTGCCTATTTATAGGCATGGCTTCTTTCAAAAAACTTTTCCATCTGGAAAGCACCTTGCTAGCATAGAGTTCACCTAAATGTGGGGTATGGGAATGGTATCTAGCTACTGCTAAAAGCCAGTTTTTAGTATTGTCAAAATGGCTTTTTAAAAATTTTGCTGCATAATTACTATTCATTATAGGGTTGAATGCTTGCTCGACATTAGAGAAGTTTTTTCCATGATGGTGCAAATTTATCTGATTACAACCAACATCTATGTTGCTTTTTCCTTTTCTAAGCAGATCTTTTACAAACTTTACTGCTTGGTGTTTATTATCAAAGAAGTAAGGTTTTCCTTCTACCCCAACGGCCCATGGCCAGGGATAATATTTTTTTGCATTTTTATCCCACCTTCCGGATTCTATTAATGCAATTGAGTGTAGAAGATTATTTGGAATGTTATATTTATTCTCATAGTATTTGATCGCTATATTGCACTGTTGGGCATCATGTGAGTAATATCCGGCATTAGCATTAAAATAAAAAAAACTAACTAAAATGGAAAACAAAGCCTTAATCCATAGCCTCATATTATACCAATTTCCATAAATAATTAACTATTATATTTTTGATAGCAGGCAATCTGGTTTGACAAAAAATACTTAAATAAATATATACTCGCATTTTTTTCTTCCCTCTTAAGCCCCAAGTGCTTAAATATTTGCGGGAATTAGCATACTACCATTTTTATTATCCCTTCTACCCTTAATAAAATTTAGCATACTTATAGATTGATTAAAACACTTTTTAGATAGAGGCCTATTGGAAGCTGGCATTTTTTTAACTTATAATATAGTTATTCTCTTACGGATTGAGAGTAGTAGTTAGTATAACGCTCTGAATGATAAAACAGTCTAGCCTCTCTACTGCCTTAATTAAGTAATCTTAATTATAATATAAATCATCATCCTAGTCGAAAATTTTGCAATATTCAGGCTTGGCTGCCTTATTTTCTTATGATGATTTATACTGATTACCGTAAATAATTGTACAATTAGGGCCTGAGATTTGCGTAATAAAGATCGGAGAAAAAAGCTTGAATATGGAAATATTTAACTTTATTTGTCAAACCGGATTGCCAATAGATTAAGAATCTAGCGGTTAATTAGTTTTGGGAATTGGTACTAAGCGACCTTTTTTAAAATATCTATAGTAATGTGCAATACTAAAAGGAATCAATAGCAGGTAAGTCAGTCCGACAAAGGGGAGAGTTATCCAAGGTTCTAGTACAATACTTGCAATCAATAACGCAGCTGAAACTAGAATTACCGTAATGTATTTTTTCTTTATGTTTATCCTTTTGAAAGAAAAAGTGGGCACGCTGCTCACCATTAAAATTCCAATTAAGAACATATAAGCAGCAATAAACCAAGGTGAAAATTTAATATTTAATAACTCGAAGTTAGAAATCATGGGGGTTAAAGCGATCGCTGCAGCTGCAGGCATTGGAATACCTGTAAAATAATATTGTGCAGCAATAGCACCAACCTTATCTGTGTTTTGCACATTAAACCTCGCAAGCCTCAAGGCGGAGCAAGTGACATAGAATAATACTACTGCCCACCCAACTCCTCGGAATGGGATCTCATTCAATGACCATATATAAATTACAACCGCAGGAGCTACACCAAAGCTTACAATATCAGCTAGAGAATCCAGATGCGCTCCGAAAGAGCTGGAACTATTTAATAGCCTAGCAATCTTACCATCTAAACCATCCATAAATGCTGCAACTATAATAAGTCCTGCAGCTACTTGCATCTTTAGATCTATAGCATATCTTACAGAGCTAATTCCCAAACATAACCCTAAAATTGTAATCATATTAGGAAACAGCTTTTGTATAGGAATATGTAAGCTAGATTTATGTCTTCTTCTACTCATTAATTACCTTACTTCGCCTTCTCTTTTGCTTTGAAGACCATTAAGGTTTGCAATAATACTCTCTCCCCCGATAACTTTTTGACCTTCAACAACTTGGGGCTCAATTCCTTTCGGAAGATAAACGTCAACCCTGCTTCCAAACCTAATAATACCAAACCTTTCACCGGTTTTGACTTTTTCCCCTTCTTTAAGGTCGCAAACTATTCGTCTAGCAATTAAACCGGCAATTTGAACAACACCGACTTGCCGGTTATCATCGGTTTCTATTAAAATTGATTGCCTCTCATTATGTTCACTAGCTTTATCAAGGGAAGCGTTAAAAAATTTACCCGCATGATAATGGAGTTTTGTAGCTACTCCTTCAATCGGTATCCTATTAACATGTACATCGAATACATTTAAGAATATACTAACTCTAGTATATTCCTCGTCACCCCCTTCAAGTTCAGGAGGTAAGGTAGAGGTTACGATTCTTTGGACTAAACCATCAGCGGGGCTTACCACTAAGCCTTTATCCAGTGGGGTTACTCTTTCAGGGTCTCTAAAGAAAAATACACACCAAAGGGTGAGCACTACTCCTATCCAGCCTAACTTCTCTGAAACTAAGAAGAGCACAAGGGTAGCAATAACAAACAGAAGGATAAAGACATAACCCTCTTTATGAATTCCCGGAACAAAATCTTTTATGCTTTCAATCATTAAAATATTGGTATATGTTGCTTACTTGTGTCTACTATATACTGAAAAGGTAGATTATTACAAAGAAAATTTTTAACAATGAAAGATGAATATATGGCAATAAAAAGTGTTTGTGTGTTTTGTGGTGCCCGTGATAGCGTTGATCAAGAGTACTTAGATCTTGCTAAGGAGTGTGGTGGTATCATTGCTTCAAAAAAACTTGATTTAATTTATGGTGGGGGAAGAACCGGTATGATGGGAGCTGTTTCAAAAGCGGTTTCAAATTTGGGTGGCAAGGTGGTAGGAATTTACCCAAGGCTATTAGATATGCTTGAGCCTTTAAACTTAAACTTGGATAATACTATATTTGTAGATAGTATGTTTGAGCGAAAAGAACTGATGATTCAAAAGTCAGATGCATTTATCATTCTCCCTGGTGGGTTTGGAACACTTGATGAAGTATTTGAAGTGATAACTTTAAAGATTCTCAAGCAGCATGATAAACCTATAATAATTTATAATTATAATAATTTTTGGAAGAGCTTAATCGCTTGTTGTAATGAGATAATTGATAAGAAATTTGCACGAGCTAATGCAGAGGAAACTTATGAAGTTGCTGAAACTTTAGAGGATGTATTTATAAAACTTGGCTGTTAAGATAATATGAAAATAGGCATTATCGGTGCATCGGGAAAAATGGGGCAGGAACTTATTAAAGTTGCTTATGATGAGCTTTTATATAAAAGATGTATTATTGTTGGGGCGAGTGTAAGAGATTCTAGCAATCTTATGGGTAAAGATATCATTAAGCCTTTGAGTAGTGAAAGTATTGGTATAGCCTATTCAAATAATATGGAAGAAATTATTAAAAATTCAGAGGCAATAATTGATTTTACCGTGCCTACTCATTCTTTGAGGGTTGCACGGTTAGCTGTAAAATATAAGACTACACATATCTGTGGAACTACCGGGTTTAATGAAGCTGAATTTAATGAACTAAATGAGTTAGCTAAGAGGACGGTGGTTTTTTGGTCGCCCAATATGAGTATTGCAATCTATATACTTGCATTGCTTGTTGAGAAAACTGCTCAAAGGCTCGATGATTCCTTTGATATTGAAGTGCTTGAGATGCATCACAAGCACAAAATTGATGCACCTTCCGGGACGGCATTAATGCTTGGTTCATCTGCTGCGAAAGGAAGGAAATTAGATTTTGAGGAATCCAAAGTTTTGAATAGAATTGGAAGTAATAGAGCTAGGCAAGACGGAAGTATTGGTTTTGCAGCTCTTAGGGGTGGGAGTGTGGTTGGTGAACATTCGGTAATTTTTACTTCATCAAATGAACAAATTAAGCTTTCACATACAATGTATAATCGAAGGGCATATGCGGAAAACGCTTTTAAAGTTGCCTATTGGACGGGGTCGCAAGCCGCCGGAAAACTTTATACCATTCAGGATTATGTGAATGGTAAGTTATAATAGGTTAGTTTAGGTTAACTATGAGTGAGAGAAATTAGTACTGCGGTATACCTCAGCAATTGACATAATAAGCAAACTCAATTAATCAGTATAATTAGAGTCTTCAGGGCAGGGTGAAATTCCCTACCGGTGGTAATTCGTTATTTTTGATGAGAAGCCCACGAGCGCTTAAGTATATACAATTTATTTATATTTAAGGACAAGCAGATCTGATGCAATTTCAGAGCCGACGGTATAGTCCGGATGGAAGAAGGCAGCAGTTAAATTTGATAAAATCATTTTATGAAAAGTGATATTTCATAAGTATTTCTCTGCCTAATTCTTTTGGTAAAAACAAAAGTTTTAAGGAACTATAGTGGAACTAGAGCGCCATATTTACTTCATGAAGAAAGCACTCGATCTTGCTAAAAGAGGTGAATACACTGTTTCTCCAAACCCAATGGTTGGGTGTATAATTGTAAAGAATGGGAATATTATAAGTGAGGGGTGGCATGGAAGAGCGGGTGAAGCTCATGCAGAAGTAATAGCCCTTAGCAAAGTCGGAGGGTTGGCTGTAGGTGCAGATATGTATATAACTCTTGAGCCTTGCTGTCATTATAATAGAACTCCGCCTTGTACGAATGCAATAATTGCTGCGCAAATAAAACGTGTGATTATTCCTTTACAGGATCCTAATCCAGAAATATCCGGACGAAGTATCGAAATTCTTCAAAATGCAGGAATAGAAGTACTCACAGGGGTTTACTATGAAGAAGCTCTAAAGCTCAATCAAATATTTTTCCATTACCAAAAAAGTAGGACTCCTTATGTGATTGCAAAATGGGCGATGTCATTAGATGGTAAAACAATTACTAATATAAATGATGACAGAAAGTTGAGTTCAGAGGAATCATTAAAGCATTTGCACTTGAATAGAGCAAAAGTGGATGCAATATTGATTGGCGCTAATACCGCAATAACTGATAACCCACAGCTAACTTGTAGAGATAGTAAATACAAAGATCGAAACCCACTAAGGATAGTGCTTTCCGGTAAGTTAAACTTACCTGAAGGCCTACGAATCTTTCAAAATCAAAATGAAGCTAAGACGATTATAGCCACTCTAGCCAATTCTCCTCAAAAGCAAGTAGAAAAGTTTGAGTTATTAGACATTGAAGTTCTGCGGCTAAATAAGAATGAGCAAAGCCAGGTTGATATATGTAGTTTATTAATTGAGCTTGGAAAGCGAGAGATTACTAGCTTAATGGTCGAAGGAGGGAGTAAAACACACTCTTCATTTTTTAAAGCAAATTGTGTAAATGAAGTTGAGGTTTACCTAACACCTTATGTAATTGCAAATTTATCAAGAAAAGTAAGCTTAAATAAATTGAATGTGCAAGTGTTGAGCAATGATATTTTTTTAAAATCTTTTTTTGAGTAATTTATGTTTAATGGAATTGTAGAAGGGACTCTAAAAGTATTATCTAAAAAAATGGGTAATAAGTGCTGTATAATGGAGTTTGAGAGATTGAAATCATTGCATGATTTAAAGGTCGGCGGAAGTATAGCTATAAATGGTGTGTGCCTGACTGTTGCTCAGCTATCAAGCAGTAAATTTACTGCTGATTTGATGCCTGAAACTGTGGCAATTACAAATCTAAAAAATCTTGAGGTAGGTAGCATGGTGAATTATGAAAGATGTTTAAAATTTGATTCAAGAATTGAAGGTCACCTGGTTAAAGGTCATGTTGATGAAACCGGGATAATTATGGATATTCATCAAGAAGGCAATGCAAAGATTATAAAAATAAAAGTTTCAAATAAGATTTTCCATTATTTGATTACTAAGGGTTCGATTGCTATTGATGGAATGAGCATTACTATAATAGATATCGGAGAAAATTACTTCACTATAGGCTTAATTCCTCATACTACAAACTACACTATTGCTAATCAATACAAAATAGGTACGGAAGTAAACTTAGAAGTTGATGATATGGCAAAATACATGTGGAATTTTATACAAAATAATTTGTTAAACAATAATGGATGAGGATATGAATCGGTTTGAAATAGTTAATAATGCTGTAAATAGTTTAAAATTGGGCAAGATGATAATACTAGTAGATGACCATGATAGGGAAAATGAAGGTGATTTAATATTAGCGGCTGAGTTTGTAACTCCTGAAGCAATAGCGTTTATGCTTCGCTATACAAGTGGAATTATATGTGTTTCTATGCTCAAAGAAAGGTTAGCCAATCTCAATATAAACCTTATGGTGGATGAATGTGATAACACCAGTAGAAATAAAACTAAGTTTACTACTTCAGTAGAGGCAAGACATGGGGTTTCAACTGGGGTATCTGCATCAGATCGTACAACAACTATAAAAGCTTTAATTAACCCTATAAGCACGCCGCAAGATATCTCTCAACCCGGTCATGTGTTTCCGCTTTTGTATACTGATGGAGGGGTTATCAAAAGGAGGGGGCATACTGAAGGTGCGGTTGATTTGATGAAAATTGCAAAGCTTGATGAGAATGCAATACTTTGTGAATTGATGAACGATGACGGCACAATGATGAAGGGCGACCAAATCCTAGAATTTGCCAAGTTACATAATATGGAAGTGGTTTCTATAGAAGATATATATCAATATAGAATAAACAAAGGTTTAGTTAGTGAAGAAGCTTTTGCAACCTTGCCAACTGAATACGGGAATTTTAAGATTAGAGTTTTTAAGAGTGAAATAGATGATAAAGAACATATTGTGCTTAGCAACTTAATTGATCAGGATTTTCCGATAAGATCCGAGTCTGTTTTAGTTAGGGTACATTCCTCATGCGCCACCGGCGATATTTTTCACTCTCTTAGATGCGATTGTCGGAAGCAACTTGAATATTCATTAAAAGAAATAGGTGAAAAGGGTGGTATATTATTATATTTAGACCAAGAAGGTAGGGGGATAGGCTTAACATCTAAAATTAAAGCTTATTCTTTGCAAGAAAAATTTAATCTAAATACCGTAGAAGCTAACCAGGAACTAGGATGTCCTATAGATTCGAGAGAGTATTTTATAGCTGCGCAAATTATCAGGTATTTTGGTATCAAGTCAGTTAAGTTGTTGACTAATAATCCGAAAAAAGTTGAAGGTCTTATTAAAAACGGGATCTTAGATATAGAAAGGTGTGCTATGCCAGTTTTTGTTAATGAAATTAACAAAGGATACTTAGAAACAAAAGAAAGTGTTCTAGGTCATATACTTAGGTAAAAAAGGTAGGAAGATGAAAAATTATAAAATTGCAATAATTCAAAGTAAGTTTAATTCTGATATCACGAATAGTTTGTCTTTTATGTGTATGGAGAAGTTGATTCAACATGGAATGAGCAAGAGTAATATAAGTTTGTATATTGTGCCAGGTGCAGTTGAGCCAGGTGCAGTTGAGCTCCCTCTTGCAAGTAAGGTAATTGCTAAGCAGGGGAAGGTGGATGCAATTATATGTTTAGGGGCAGTAATAAAAGGGGATACGGATCATTATCAATATGTATGCGATCAGGTTAGCTATGGTTGTCAGAAAGTGGCATTAGAGTTAGAAGTTCCGATTATATTTGGCGTGTTAACCGTCCCGACATATGAATTGGCTCTTGCTAGGTCGGGTACGAATTTAAGCGCTAATAAAGGTGCTGAATGTGCAGATGCTGCGGTGGAAATGATAAATTTTATTAAAGCATGTTAATGATTATGTCACGAACATAATTGATGATACACTCTCGAATCGCCATTACTTATTAATATTAAAACAATAGGTTGGGTATGAAGATTGTAATCCCCTTAACATTTATTCCATATTTTTAATATAAAAAACATTTGATTTATAATTTTTACTTATAATGTATTGTTATCTCAGTTTTTTAATTATACTGGAATATGTGCATTTAACTTAGTAATGAGGCTATTTTATGAAATATAAGAATTGGTGCGAGTTGCTTGCTTATACATTAGTGATTATCGGTGCCATAAATTGGGGGCTGGTAGGTAGCATTAATTTTGATCTAGTGAGGTCAATTTATGGCGAATATTCCACAGTAAGCCGTATTATATATGGTTTAGTGGGTTTGTCCGGAATATATTTAGCCATTACTAAAGTAATTAATCTCTTAAAATCAGAGGCAGATTAGTTTATTTTATATTTCTGGCCTTATTTGAGGTTAATATAATAAAAAATGTTAAAGTTTAGATAAATTTTACTTTTAATAACATTATTGTAATATTTATGTTGTATAATGTGCTTATAAATTAATTTAAAGGAGTACAATAATGTTATTAAACACACTTAATTTTTTAACTGGTGGTGCTTTTAGCGTAAGCACTGCGTTAGAGGGATTCTCCAGCACACTTTCCAGTTTAGCTAATTCAATTACACCTGCTGGTTTAACTGATGAATATTGGTTGACTGATGCTTCAATTACCAGAGGAAACGAGTTTTTCGGTCTTATTTCTTCTAAAACCCATTATTACCATTTAAATAAAGATGAAGAAGTGAAGTTTTTGGAAGCTTTGAAGGTTACTAAAAATGAAACTAAAGCTATGCAGATGATGTTTAGGTATGAGTATGAAAATAGCTACTCCTATACTATAGATAAAGTTTTGCAACTTCCGGCACACTTACTTAGCTTTGGAGCGATTGTGGCAAATGGTGGCAGTTATATGGCTTATGCTGCAGGTAAGGGCTTAGAATATCAAATTTCATTCTTAGAAAGCTTAGAAGCTACTATGGCAAAGGCTTCAAGCTATATAGCTTATGCTGCTGATAAGAGCTTAGAATATAAATCTTCAGTATTAGAAGGCTTTGAGTCTGCTAAGGCGAGCGGCGCAGATTTTATGACTTATGCCTCTGATAAAGGCTTAGAATATCAAGCTTCATTTTTGGAAGGCGTTGAAGTTGTTAAGATCGCGAGTGTAGATTTTATATCTTATGTCGCTGATAAGGGCTTAGAATACCAAGCTTCATTTTTGGAATATACAGAATCTTTGTTTGCTAAAGATGAGATAGGTGAAATGCAATATGGTAAGCAGGATCTAGTAGAGTTTTTCCAACCAGAAATTTTGCTCCCGGAGCTAGTTCATGGTTCAGTTGTTATGTTATGCCAAGCTTCAGCAATATAATTTTATATAAGTGAAAAAAGATCCAGGGCGTTTGCATTTAAGCAACGCCTGAAGTTTTGCTGTATTTTCTACATAAAAAGGGTTTTTCCATAGTACCTTTTTCTTAAATCTTCGACACCGAATATCAAGTTCAACAATATAGTTATATATTATTGATAGCCTTGCAAAGCTAAAATATGTGATCTAAAGCTTTTTATATAGATAAATAACCTGCGCTTTTCATATATAATTTATTGAAAATATACATAGTATAAGAACTTTTCAACGTCCAAATATACACATAATTCTAAGAATTCGAAAAACTTTTATAATACAAGATTACATTGCAAAACTATAGTATGAATTAATTAGCTTTTTTTGTTACTCGATCAGCTTTTTTGACTACCGGTGATTTTTTCGCTGAGCTTTTAGAAGCGGGGCGCTTTTCACTTTCATAAATCATTAGCGGAGTCGTATTATTTTTTATAACTTCTTCCGTTATGATAACTTCTTTCACTCCTTCTATGCCTGGTACCTCGTACATCAACTCTAAGAGGGTATCTTCCATAATAGCCCTTAAGCCCCGTGCCCCGGTTTTTCTTTTAATTGCTTTTTCAGCAATTTCTTCTAAAGCTTTCTCCTCAAATTTAAGGCTGATATTCTCCATCTCAAAGAGTTTTGCATATTGCTTAACTAAAGCGTTTTTAGGTTTAGTTAGAATTTCAATTAATGCTTCCTTATTTAGATCGGTAATAGTAGCAATTACAGGCATCCTTCCGACAAACTCCGGGATTAACCCATATTTCAAAAGATCTTCAGGTTCAACTTTCGCAAGTAATTCTCCAACGTTCAGATTTTCAGGATTTTTAACGTCTGCCCCAAATCCAATCGCAGTATTTTTCCCTCTTGCTGAAATCACTTTTTCAAGACCATCAAAAGCACCGCTACATATAAAGAGAATATTTGTAGTATCAACTTGTAGAAATTCTTGTTGAGGGTGCTTCCTTCCTCCCTGTGGAGGAACTGCCGCAATGGTGCCTTCTAGTAATTTCAATAAGGCTTGTTGCACACCTTCACCTGAAACATCTCGGGTGATAGAAGGGCTATCAGACTTTCTGGAGATTTTATCTATTTCATCAATATATACTATACCTTTTTGGGCTCTATCTACATTATAGTCGGCAGCCTGCAATAATCTTAAAATTATATTTTCTACATCTTCTCCAACATATCCGGCTTCAGTTAAGGTAGTTGCATCTGCTACAGCAAATGGCACATCAAGAATTTTTGCTAAAGTTTGTGCCAGCAAAGTTTTGCCACAGCCGGTCGGACCGATTAAAAGTATGTTTGATTTTGAGATCTCTACATCACTGCTAGCACTCAAGTTAGAAAGCCTTTTATAATGATTGTGAACAGCTACGGAAAGAATTTTTTTAGCTCTTTCCTGACCTATAACATATTCATCTAATATTGCTTTTATATTTTTTGGTTTCGGTAGATCATTACCATGAGAGACCATGTTTCTGTGATCTTCTTCAACAATATCCATGCAAAGTTCAACGCATTCATTGCAGATGAACACAGTGGGTCCGGCAATAAGTTTTCTCACTTCGTGCTGGCTTTTTCCACAGAAAGAGCAGTATAATGTATTTTTTGCTTCAGTCATGATTACTTATCCCTTTATTTATCTTCACCCCCTGATGGCTCCTTAAATGCTACTCTTTCACAAAGAATTTCATCAATTAATCCAAATTCCTTTGCATCTACCGGAGACATAAAGTTATCACGTTCCATACTATTTTTTATAGTACTCAAGTCTTGGCCTGTGTGTCTAGCATAAAGTTTATGTAACATCTCTTTAGTTTTTAAGATTTCTTTAGCGTGGATCTCAAAATCAGTTGCTTGACCTTGGAACCCCCCTAATGGCTGGTGGATCATAATTCTAGAGTTAGGCAGTGAACGCCTCATCCCAGCTTCTCCTCCGGTCAGTAAAACCGACCCCATTGAGCAAGCTTGACCTAGGCAAAGCGTTGCAACTTTAGGTTTTATATATTGCATAGTATCATAAATTGACATACCGGCACTTACAACGCCACCGGGAGAGTTGATATACATAGATATATCTTTATCCGGATTTTCGGATTCTAGAAAAAGAAGCTGAGCAACTATTAAAGACGCCATATTATCTTCGACCTGACCTTGTAAAAAAATAATACGCTCTTTAAGCAATCGAGAATAAATATCATATGCCCTTTCTCCCCTTGATGTTTGCTCAACAACAATCGGAACTAGGTTCATATTAATTGCATCCTCAACTAAGTTATTAAACCTCATTCTCATAAAACCCATAAAATATATTAAACTGTAGTTGTTAAATCTTTAGCATAGTTATCAAAAAACTCTTGTGAAGAGATAACCTTCTTATTAGTTTTGATCTTTGTTAAGATAAAATCAACAGATTTTTCTTCAAGTAACGGACCTTTTAATCGCTCAAGGTTTTCTTTTTTGCTATAAAAATCAATTACAAGCTTCTCCTGCCCGGGCCTTTGCATAGCTTCAGCATAAACAGCTTGTTGAAGATCGCGCTCCTCAACATTGATCTCATTATTTTTTGCAGTTTCAGCAAGTAAGATACCAAGTCTTACTCTTCTAGCTGCAATCTTTTTATATTCATCTTCAAGCTCCTCAAGCGGCTTATTGAAAGCAGCAGGGTTCTTCTCATATTGTTTCTTAATTTCGGCCCACATAATTTCGAAATCCATTTTTAGCATTCCTTCAGGGATCTCAAAGTTATATTGGTTATCTATTGTATCAAATAAGAGCTTCTTGGTTCTAAGTCTTACAACGCCATCAAAGTCAGCTTTGATTTTTTGCTTAATCATTTCATTTAGTTTATCTAAAGATTCTAAGCCTAATTTTTTAGCAAATTCATCATCAATGTTAGATACTGCTTCAGGAGCTAAAACTTCTTTAATCGTAACCTCAAATGTTGCTGGCTTTCCGGCTAAATTTTTACTTGTATAATCAGTAGGGAAGGTAACATTAACTTCTTTCGTATCACCTTTCTTACTACCAATTAATTGATCTTCAAAGCCGCTGATGAATTGGTTTGAACCAAGCTCAAGCCTAATTCCTTCACCCTTACCGCCTTCAAATTCTTCACCGTTTACTTTGCCGATAAAGTCTATCATCACTGCATCACCGGTTTTTGCTTCATAAGCATCACCCGCCGGATTGAAGTTTTTAAAGTTTTTTAAGATATCATCATGAGCTTTTTTGAGATCTTCATCCGTAATATTTATATCTAAAACTTCAATTTCTAAGTTTTCCCAATTTACTGTAGGAACTTCAGGGAAAATTTCTACTTTAGCTTCGAAAACTAAGCTTGATTTATCATCGAAAGATTTAATTTCAACATGTGGCTGAAGAGCCGGTCTGATTTCATGCTCTGAGAAATAATTACGAAGTGTCTCATCCACAGAAGTTTCAATAATTTTCCCCAGAACTTCAGCACCGATCCTTTTTCTAACGATAGGAAGAGGAACTTTTCCATCTCTAAAGCCTGCCATTTTAAAAGTCTTTGCTCTATCCTCTATCTCTTGCTCGACTTTTTCCAGTATCGGTTTTGCAGGGAGGGTAAAATTAAATTTTTTGCTTAGTCCGTTACTCTCTAAGATTTCAACTTGTTCTGCCATTATAATATCTCTTTAATATGTTAAACCGGTAAGTTAATGAATTTATATTTAAAATCAACTATCATAAGAATAGTGCTTTTTGTTTGATTGTAAACTATATATTTGAAACGCTAAAGGCAAAACTTATTTGGCATAATGAAAAATAATAAGAAATGTTTACATTGTCAGCTACCCCTATCATCAAAGCAAGGTGATTTCTGCTGTTTTGGCTGTAGAACTGCTTATAACTTAATTGATAAATTAAATTTAAATGATTATTATAAACATTGTAAGCAAATATATAATAAAGTTCCAATGAAGATTGAAGAAGTAAAGAATGAGCTGAATTATATTGAATCAGTAATATATGATAAAGAAAAAAAACAATTTGAGATTAATTTGTTAGTCGAGGGAGTGCAATGCGGATCCTGCGTTTGGTTAATTGAAAATACCTTAAAGTCTGAGGAGGGGGTAATAACCGCAAGAATTAATATCTCAACTAATAGGCTATTTCTTGTTTGGCAGGGTGAAGCAAAAGATATTAATGAATACGTTATAACTATACAAAAACTTGGTTATAAACTAATTCCATTTGATTATAGTGAATTTGAGAACAAGAACGAGAAAAAGGAATCATTTCTTTTGAAGTGCATTGCAATTGCAGGTTTTGCAACTGTTCAATTGATGATGATTGTTATGGGCATTTGGTTTGCTAATCTTGATAATTCAATGGAGGCGCAGACGCGAAGTTTACTCCACCTAATTTCTATGCTGGTTGCCATTCCTTCAATAGCTTACTCAGGATTACCATTTTATCGCTCAGCTTTTGAGGCGATAAGGAATAAACGTAGCAATATGGATGTCCCAATAACAATTGGTATTATTGCCACAACACTAATAAGTATTTCAGAATATATTAGAGGGGGGGTTGATACATATTTTGATTCGGCAGTAATGTTAATTTTTGCATTACTGATTGGCAGATATTTAGATATTAAATCTAGAAATAAGGCAAAAGAGAAAGCCAGAGAGTTAATTTTGAGGCAGGCAAGAACTGTTACATTAGTTGAAAATGGTGAGCTAAAGTTATTACCTATAAATAAGGTAAAAATAGGGGATGTTATCTATGTTAGCATAGGAGAGAAAATTCCAGTTGATGGTGTAATAATTGAAGGCAAAACTGAAGTAGATAATAGTATAATAACCGGTGAGACTTTAGCAGCTCCAGTAAACCAAGGGGCTGATGTATACTCAGGCACCATAAATTTGCTTGCTCCGATAAAGGTAAAGATTAAAAAATTGGGAGATGCAACTATACTTGGTGAGATCATCAAGCTTATTGAAAATGCAGAGCAGGGGAGAGCAAAATATGTTAGGATTGCGGATAGAGTTGCAAAGTTATACACCCCTGTTGTGCTAGTGGTCTCTATCTTAACTTTTATTGCTTGGTTTTTGTTAGGTAGTGGGACCAATGTAGCAATTTTTAATGCGACCGCGGTTTTAATTATAACCTGCCCATGTGCACTGGGGCTTGCTGTGCCTGTCGTACAGATTATTGCATCTTCTAGAATGATGGATATAGGGATTTTAATTAAATCACCTGATGCTTTAGAGAGGTTATCTGAGGTTAATACCATTGTTTTTGATAAAACGGGTACACTAACCTGGGGGAAGCCAAAATTAGAAAATTTAAGTGAAATTGCTGAATCGGAAATTAAAATGATTGCCTCACTTGCAGCACAAAGTAAGCATCCTCTATGCACTGCAATTGTAAAGGAATTCAAAGGGGAGGTACTATCGCTCCTAGTGAGTGAAGAGAAAGGCATGGGGTTAGAAGCAATATATCAGGATGAGATTATTAGACTTGGTAATAAGCAATGGTGTAATATTGATACTATAAAAGGAGAGGATGACAGCAATGATATTTATTCGGAAATGTGGTTTAAAAGGGGAAAACTGCAGCCAATAAGGTTGAAGTTCTCTGATTCTATTAGAGAAGAAGCTAAAAGTGTTATCGAGCAGCTATATAAAAGGGGTTACGAAATATGGATGCTTTCAGGGGACAGAAAACAAGTAGTTGAGCATGTTGCGAACGCTTTAGGTATAAAAAATTATAAGGCGGAACATAAGCCGAAAGATAAATATAATTTTTTAGAAATATTAGAAAAAAGTGGTAAATTAACGGCAATGATAGGGGACGGATTAAATGATTCTCCGGCTTTAAAGAAAGCTCATGCTTCAATGTCGCCTTCTTCTGCGATTGATCTTTCGCAAAATAATGCCGATATAGTTTTTCAAACCGATTTAAAAGCTATTTTAAAAGCAATAAGTGTTTCCAAAAGATCAAATATTTTGATAAAACAAAACTTTACAATATCATTTGTATATAATATAGCTAGCATTCCAATTGCCGCCACCGGTATGATTACTCCGCTTATTGCTGCAATTGCTATGTCATTATCATCAATTTGTGTTGTGTTAAACTCTTTTAGGTTGAAAGGAAGGGACGATATATGAAACTTACAAAACCCAAAGCGGTAATTTTTGATTGGGATAATACTTTGATAGATGCATGGAGCATCCTGCATGAAGCTATGAAAAGTACATTTGAGGAATTTGGTAAGAAGCCGTTTACCATTGAGGAAACAAAAATATATGTGCATAAATCATTAAAAGATTCTTTCCCTGAAATTTTTGGTGATAAGTGGCAGGATGCAGCGAAAAGATTTTATGTATATTATTTAAATAACCATTTAACTCACCTTAAGCCGTTTGAAAATACAATTGATACTCTTATAAAGCTTAGCGATAACAATATTAAAATGAGCATTTTAAGTAATAAGAAAGGAGATATATTAAGACAGGAGGTTGAGCATTTTGGTTGGACGAAATACTTCCTGAAAATAGTGGGTTCTCTCGATACCCCAGAGGATAAACCTTCAGCTATTCCGGCACTTGCAATAATAAAGGACATGCAGCTTGATTCTCCAAAAGAAGTGTGGTTTATCGGTGATAGTGTTGCAGATATGGAATGTGCAAATAATTCTGGTTGTATCCCGATATTTTTTGGGCAAAATAATAGCTTATATAATGGTCTATACAACTATTCAGTTGGTAGCCATAAGGAATTACTTAAGCTTTTCGAAGTCTCAAGTAAGACTTGAGGATTTTTCTTGACCTTTAAGAAATATAATTACATAATTTACATAAATAAATATTGAAAAAAAATAGGTAAAATAAAATGGCTGCAAAGGGTGGAAAAGGTGGTGGTTCTAAAAATAATATTGCGAACCGCGGATCAAGTGCAAGGATAAAAGAAGTTAATGGTAAGCAAATTGTTCCGGTTGAGTATAGAGGTGCAAATGTAGGACATGGTAATTATATGGCCGGGAAGTATGCTGATTCAGGACTATTAGTTAAAGATGAAAACAAAGTGCCGATTCCTTATCAACTGATCTAATTAATATTGAATTCACAAAATAGATATATATTTAAAGTTTTAAGTAAAAGAATTACACAAAAAATAATGGTAGTTGTATAGTAAAGCTAGTACTATAGTGGTCTTAGTTGTATTAGTGTTGTCGGGAGGGGCGAGTTAAGCAACAAATTATTAGTCTTGATTTGCTATATAATTCTTAACCTATTTTTGATTATGCTAATGCAACTGAGATTACTATAAAATTGGCTTATATTAAAGTATGTACTTACGTTCAAATGATGGATGTTCAGATAAATGATAAAGTTTTTTCGCAAAATTTCTTTTATTTTCTACCTTACAAATGCAATTTGAAGTATAGCTAGGCCTATTTAAGTTGAGGCGGTAGAAAAGACAAAATGTTTTATTATCCAAAGAGTTATGCTAACCACCACTCTCAATTTATAAGAGAATAGCTATAATAACGTAATTTCGGATTGAATATTGTGTGAAGAGGGGAGAATCTATAAAAAAATTTAGTTGTTAATCATTTGTTAATGTTTAGGTGGTAATCTCATAGAATATAAAATTTTTGTATTCTGCTATGCCATTGATAATTGAAGGAGCATTTGGAAGAGTTCCGGTTGAAAGCGTAAAACAACTTTCAAGCAATGAAATGGCAATCGTTGCTTTAACTATCCAAAGTTTTATGGGAGTAATGTTTGAAGAGATAAAAAAAGCAGGGTTTGTCAGTGTAGAATTTCTAGAAAAAGCAGAGCTTTTTTTAAGAGCCGTGACTCCTAGCTATCCTAGAAATGAGTTCGATACCTTATTAGATGTCTTTATTCAAATAGATGAGAACTTTTCGAAAACAAAATTTTTCTATGGTTTGAATGCTTTGAGGCAACTTTGCACCCATGAAAGCCAAGAAGCTAAAATATTATTGGATGAAGTGGGAGTTACACTATCAGACTATACTAAAGTTAATTCCTCTTTGATTATATTTGCCTCACATCTTGTTGAAAATATTATTAAATTCATTCAAAGTGTACGTAAAACTAAAGGAATTGAGGATATGTCAATTGATGAATTAAGATTTAAGATTGACTCCCAATTCCAAGGCTGCTTGCTAAATACAGTTTCCGAAGTGAATATGACGCTTACCAAGCTGAATGTATAGTACCCGTTTATGAAACCATTTCCCATAAATAATTAACTATTACTTATGGGAAATAAATATATAATACCAGTTTCCAATGTTCCCATAATATGAAAATTGAGGCTACATCATAAAATAATCACAAATATAGGTAGGAAAGATATTCTGGTCCTCAATAAGTGAACCTAAATTAGCAAAGTCCTTATAAATTCCTTTGGAAATAAGAAGGGAGTCAATTCCAAAATTTTTAGCTCCGAGGATATCAGTGTTTAAGTTATCACCTATTGCAATGATTTGAGATTTATCAAGTGCAATATCTTGAGTTGCGAATTCATACATCGAAATATGAGGTTTCCCATAATACTTAACTTTGCCGCCAAGCGATTCATACTTATTTGCAACGTATCCGGCAGGGTAGCGCAATTTATTTCCATGATATACAGCTGCATCAGGATTTGGGCAAATGGCAGTAATTTTTCCTTTTATAGCAGTTTTTAATATCTTATCATAGTGATCAAGTTCGCTTGGGTCTTCCATATAAGTAAGTATTATAAAAACCTCAGCTTCCTCAATATTTTGTGTTATATTATAATAATCGCTCAAATTAAGGTCAGTATTTTTCTCAGCTCCTAGTATATAAGCTAGGCTTTTATGACTATTTTCTTTCCTAATCTCCTTTAGTTCTTTTAAAAATAAATCTCCGGAAGTGATTATTTTTTCTCCTGTATAGGCATAACCTAAACTAAGCAGCTTTTGCTTTACAACTGCTTGAGGCCTTGGCGCATTGGTGAAGAAAATGATATCTTTTTTCTTTGCTTTTAATTCCTCTAAAGTGCTTAAAGAATTAGGATATGCTTGTAACCCATCGTGTATTACCCCACTCATATCGATTAAAAAAATCTGGTAGTTATCTATTATAGATGAAAGCCCGTTAATATAATTTGTCATAAACTACAGGAAGTTATTTTGCTCGAAGCTATACTAAAAGCTGGGGATAATCAACTATTAGGGATTATTTTGGGAACGTTTTCATAAATAATAGATTTAGTTAAAATCTCGGGTAGTATTATCCCAGTTGGATTTTCTTTATTGTAAATAATATTAAAAGGGACCCCATGGCGGTTATGTCTTTTTAAATATTGGCTAATTTGAAGTGATTTATTGGTGTAATCAGCCCTAATTAGTTTAACGTTATTATTATAAAGAAATTCTATGATGTCTTTTTGGCCAAGTACGGTGAACTTGTTAACTTTGCACATTAAGCACCATTCTGCAGTAACATCGACAAACACAACGTATCCTTCATCTATATAACTATTAATTTTTTCTTCGGAAAATCTTTCCCATAGCATTTCTTCCTGGACTTCATGAAGTTGCTCTAACTTTTCCATTTTAAAGGTAAGGAAATAGGCGCTTAGAATTAATGTCAAAATAACAAGAATTTGTAATGTAGAATGTTTTTTCCAAAAGGGGTTAACTATTATAAATTTCATAATTACTAAAGATCCAATAAGTATCAGTACTGCTTGCGAAGAAAGCTGGAATGAGAGAACATAAAGTAACCATACTGTCGTCATGATTAAGATGATGGCAAAAAACTTTTTAAGTTTTATCATCCATGCGCCCGGCTTCGGTAAGAACTTTAATAAATTGGTTCTAAGTAATAATATAATAAACGGCAAAGCCATTCCTACACCGATAAATATATATACAATTAGAAGGTTAACAAAGCTTTGACTTAACCCAAAAGCAATAGCAACAGATAAAAAAGGAGCAGTACAGGGGGTAGCAAGAAGAGTTGCAAACATGCCTGAGACGAAGCTGCCTATATAATTTACTTTTGTATCAGAGTAATTAATTAGTTTATAAAAAGCCTGTGGCAAAGGAACTTCAAAGTCTCCCCATAAATTA
>WPCJ01017842.1_pt1 | contig 19770 bp, 25 predicted proteins | sample 5399831 | NCBI WGS metagenome assembly WPCJ01 (sample SAMN12869470, study PRJNA574797) | sludge metagenome | isolation source: wastewater treatment of pH10 | place: China:Beijing | collected 2019-05-20 | reverse complement strand
GATTGTTATTCTTCTAAAATCCATCTTTATAAACCGCTGTTTTGTAGTTCGGACACGCACATATCAATTTCTTTTACCAATCTGTTGATGTGATTCTTCATCAGCCGGTTGTGTTCTGCGTTTCCGGATATTGCTGAATAGAGCTTTAATTCTTTATTTTCTTCTACTAAAATCTGGTTTCTGCGTTTTTCCTCATCATAATCTGCCTTCAGCTTTTGTAGTTCATCAGATAATTCTGCGTGTTTTTCCGAAAGATTCTTGTGCTTCTTGTAAAGACTGAGAATCTTTTTTTCCAAAACAGAAAAATTATTTTCTAATTCACTTAACATAACCAGAGTTAAATTCTAACTTTTACAAAAATAGGAAAAATTAATGATGAATTAACAGGATATTATTGTTTTCTGAAAAACTAGCGGTTTTTGTTTGATTTATAAGGAATTAGAGTTCTATAAATTGTTTTTTATATCAAGATAATGATATGATTGGTGTTGAAACCACTGCTTTTACGCAACAATTAGAATAAAAAAGTCTGTTGTCAATAATGATAAAGATACAATATATTACCAGAAAAAGGCTTTTTTTAGGAAAGCTCAGTTATTTCTATTCAAATTTCAGGACAAACATGAATGCTCTGGATTGCAACATAGAAATAGCAGGTGTCCAATACGGAGAGGTTGTTGATTTGTCCTGGACGATCTCATTGTTTGTGAAAAATGTTCCACGGATGGCCGGTGTCAACTTAAATCTGCTGAAGTAAAACTGAATTCCCAATTCTGCAGACCAGCCAAAGTTGTGCGTTGTTGACCGAAAGGTATTTAACTGGTTGTCGTTTTCTGATGTTTGGTTGGATTGTAAATTCACCAGATAATTGATACCCGCAGCAGCGTAAGGACGGGAATTATACCAACGATCTCCATGAATTTCTAACATGATAGGAATATCTACATAAGTAGATTTTACAATTTTCTTAATATCAACATCGGTTGGCTCAGTTATGACTGTAGTAGAACTTCCATCTGGTAAAGGAAAACCTCCAGGATATAATTCATTGATGTGATCAAAAGTCTTAAAGGTCAAATCTCTCTGTACAAAATGCAAACCCGGCTCTATCCTGAGATCAAGGAATTCATTAAGTCTCATTTTTCCAATTAATCCTGCTCCAAAACTGTAAGTGGATTTGGATTCGACAAGACTCTGATTGCCATCCATCCCATAAGTAGGATTAAGGACCATTTTATAATCAAAATTATTACCAGCCAGGAAAAATCCCCAGCTAAATTTTTGCAGATCAAAGTCTTCCAAATTATCTGGTCTGTCCTTTGTCCTGAAAAGATTATTGAAAGTCTGAGCATTAAAATTACTGCTCAAAAGTACTGCAAATGATAAAATTTTGATAAAACGCTGCTTCATTCTATTTCGTAGCTTTATAAATGGTGGCTATCCCTAAACTTAGTTTTTTGTATTCTACTTTTTTGAAACCCGTATTCAGAAGAATGGTTTTCATTTTTTCTCCAAAAGGAAAAGCGTTTACAGAATCCGGAAGATAAGAGTAGGCTCTGTTATCTTTAGAAACCAAACGCCCGATTGCTGGCAAAATGTTCTTGAAATAGAACATGTAGAAAGGTCCTAAAAATCCTTCAACTTTTGAAAACTCTAATATATAAATACTTTTGTTCTCTTTCACTACTCTTCTCAGTTCCGCTAATCCTTTTTCCAGGTTTTCAAAATTTCTTACTCCAAATGCAACGGTAACTCCATCAAATTTATTGTCCTCAAAAGGAAGTTGTTCCGCATCACCTTTCTGCATCTTAATTTTATTGTCAAGATTCTGTTTCTTGATTTTCTCGATCCCAACGTTCAGCATTTGTTGTGAAAGGTCAAGCCCGACAACATTTGCACCGGTTCCTTTTTGTACAGTGATCGCCAAATCTCCTGTTCCTGTTGCAACATCTAAAACCAACTCCGGCTTATCTTGTTTCAACATTTCCACCAGTTTATTTCTCCAGATCACATCAATCTTCATAGATAAAACATGATTCAAGAGATCATATTTTGGCGCAATATTGTCAAACATATCTTCAACCTGGCTTTTCTTGCTGTTGTCAGAATTATATGGTGTTACTTTGTTGTGTTCCAATGTTATAAATTATGGTAAGTTAATATGAGAATATAAATTCAGGGGAGTTAGAATTTATAATAATTGTTATAATAATTGATGAAATCCTGCTTTCTGAAAATCTTTGATCTGCTTTCTACTTTCGCTACGTTTTTGATAACCCGGTCATAATCTTCGTCAAGGTTGTAATAAAAGTCTTCGGAATAAAGCTTGTTCATTTTTTTAACATCGCCAAGATATTGCTTTTTATCAATCTGGATTCCTGGTTTTGTGGCCATCAACGAATCTTTGTTCAGGCCGTAACCGTAATATTGATTGTTAATGTAATAGTCTTTGTGCGTGATATTCAGAAGCCCTCTTAATTTATTAACCGTAAAAGTTGAATCGTAAAGCATCTGTTTATTTTGATCAAAAACTTTCACGCTGTTTTTTCCTTTGTTGAGATCAACTTTCAGATATTGTCCTGCGGATAGTATTTTTTCCTCACCATTATTGATTTTGAAATAATAAGTTTCCGGTGTAGGATTGTCTACGAGATAATAATTCGGTTTTGCCAAAAACAAAAAGTAAATCGCAAAAGCAAATCCCATTGCCAACAAAGAAAAAATCAAACCTTTTACTGGTGCACTCAGATTTTTCATAGAATGAAAATCAAATTAAAGATGCGAATTTACGGATTTTTTCTGAGCTGTAATTCTGATATTAATCAAGACTTCCGTTACTGAAAAATAACACTTCGGTGTCTCTCAGGTTTTGAGTTTTCTTAGGTTCAAAATCAAAATTAGGAGCTTGTGTCCCTGTTTTCAGATTTAAGTTCGGATTTTTAAAAATCAGGGCTTCATCCCAAAGATTTTTATTGATGAATTCTTGTAGCGTAAATCTTCCGCCTTCTATAATCACAGATTGAATTTGCAATTCATACAGTTTTTCTAAGATCTGACTGATTGAGTTTTCTCTTTCGATCTTGATGAATTTCAGATTGTTATCTTCGACGTTTTTAACCGAATTAAAAATAATTGTTTTAGCTTCGTCATTATAAATATTAGAATTTTCAGAGACTTCGAGATTGAAATCAATCAAAATTCTAATAGGATTTTTCCCTTCGATCTCTCTTACTGTCAAACTCGGATTGTCATGAAGTGCCGTGTTTTTTCCAATTAGAATAGCGTGCTCTTCACTTCTCATCTGATGAACCAATTGCTTTGAAAGAGAATTACTGATTGGATAAGGTCTGAAGTCTTTATCCATAAAGCCATCTGCGGACTGCGCCCATTTCAAAATGATGAAAGGCCTTTTTCTCTCATGATAAGTGAAAAATCGTTTATTGAGTCGTCTGCATTCGTCTTCGAGAATTCCGGAAATAGCTTCAATTCCTGCATCGGTAATGATTTTTTTTCCTTTGCCATTCACTTTGTCATGGCTATCCATTGCACCGATTACTACTTTTTTGAACCCCAGTTCTTTAATCTTAAGAGCGCAGGGTGGCGTTTTTCCAAAATGAGCACAAGGTTCCAGTGAAACGTAAATGGTAGATTCCGGGATCAGATGTTGGTCTTCGTCTTTAATCGAATTAATTGCATTGATTTCTGCGTGTGGTTCGCCTGCTTTTTTGTGAAAGCCTTCGCCGATAATTCGGTCATTATAAACGATTACCGAACCGACTAAAGGATTCGGGTAAGTTTTCCCCAAGGCTTTTTCGGCTAATTCTATACAACGTTTGATGTAAAACTCATCATCATTTTTAACTTCTGACATCTTTAATCTAACTTCAAATTAAATTTATTTCTTCGGTTCTACAGCAGTCGGTTTGTAAGTTATAGTGGGAATTGCAGTTGTGATAACAGCTTCCATCAATTTGTTTCTTTCTTTGGATAGGGCTTTGCTGGAATATTTCAAATCACCGGCAATTCTTTTTGAATAAGAAAAAATCAGGAAAGATTTTTTACCGTTGGTATCAAAATTTTTGAATCGATCAATATTATATTCTGCATAAGATTCGCCTTCTTTTGGAACAACCGTTACGAGATAATCTACAATAATTTCCTTACCATCAGGACTTTCGGTCACGCTAACAAATGAATATTTGTCCTGAGTCCTTTCTTTTCTATTCTCAACGTATTCTACTTTTTGTTTAACAGCCATTTCGATATCAATTTCTTTATCGAAGTAAGAGATATTGATAAGTTCTTTGTAATTGTTGAAATCGTCGTCCCTTAAAATATATTGCTGCTGCGCCCAGGTTGCCGAATTTTGTTTGCTCCAGGTTAGAAAATATTCATTGCCATTGAAGGTTAATGGTCCCGGAATATTAAGTCTGTCAATCACTTCAACAGGAGCAGGAGCTGTAGTTTCTTCTGTTTTAGTTTCCTGAGAGTGAACAAGGGATGAAAAAGCTAAGCCGATTGAAATAGCAAGTAGGTTTCTGATTTTCATATATTTTAGATTTGTTGTTTGTATCTAATTACCTTCTAATTTATTTTTCAGAATCAATTTCCTTTAGGATTTGATTAATCTGATTTAATGCATTTTGATATTCATCGATCAAGCCTTTACTATTATAACTCAAATTAGAATAATTAGACTGCATTCTTTGACTTTTATAAAAATCGGATAAATTAAGATTACCGGGATCCGCATCTTTTATTTTCAGTTGTTCAGAATTTAGAAAATTAACTCTGAATGTAAGATTAGGTAAAGTTTGTTGATAATATGCCAAAATTTGGTTCTTTAAAGAATCGTTTTCTATTGTTCCAATTTTACCACTCGATTTGAAACCTTCATATCTTCCAACATTGAAAGCAGAGCCCAAAAGATAAAAATTTGAATGAGAACCTACCAAACTGTCTGTTACAGGTATTTTTTTGTTTTTTAAAGAGAGAATAAATTTATAATCACTATCAAGACTTGACAATATTTTTTTATTTTCTTCAATCAGTTTTGCATCTGCTTCCAGATCAGTTTTCAGTTCTTTTAGAAATTTGTTAGACTCTTTTTGCTCGTGTCTGTGCTCGCTCCAGCCGTGAAGCCAAATAGAAAGTGATACTGCAAAAACAATAATAAAGATTTCGACAATGATTTCTTTAATTTTTTCGTTGACTGTATGTTTTGGATTTTTTACAGTTTTATAAATTTTTCTGGAATGTTTGCTGATTTCTTCTTGCATAAACTATTGTTTTTGTAGTTGTCAAAAAATTAAATTCTATTTTAATTCTTGCGGAATTTCACAAACAGGAATTGGATTCATCTTATGTTGAGTTGCTCTGTTGAATCTCAGATAGATTTCCATCACTTCTTTTTCTCTCCCGCTAAAATCTTCTGCATTTTTTCCTGCGATCTGCTGTTCCATTGCCCATTCCAATTCCGGATAAGTGGCGCCAATTTGATCTTCATCCGTTCTTTCAACTTCCCAAAGTCCATCTGTAGGTTTTGCTACCTGAATGCTCTCAAGAATTCCTAATTCTTTTGCAATTTCGTAAACCTGAGTTTTATAAAGATCAGCAATAGGAGAGATGTCAACGCCACCGTCACCATATTTTGTAAAAAATCCGACTCCGAAATCCTCCACTTTATTTCCTGTTCCGGTTACCAATAATCCGTTGATTTGACCATAATAATAAAGAGTTATCATTCTCAGTCTTGATCTCGTGTTGGCTTCAGCCAGATTTTTATTAGGTGAGTCATCTTTGTAACCTTCCGTCGTTTTTTCAAAACTTTCAAAGGTCGGTGTTAGGTTAACAGTAAAGCCTTCAACATTGGAGAAATTGGATTTGAGGAAATCGATGTGATCTTGTGCTCTATCTACCTGATCGGGCTTTTGACGGATTGGCATTTCCAGGACCAAAGTTTGTAATCCGGTTTTTGCTGCTAAAGTTGAAACAACAGCCGAATCAATTCCTCCGGAAACGCCTACTACAAAACCTTTTGAGTTAGCTTTGGTTGCATAATCCTTTAACCAATTGACAATATGATCTATTACTTTTTGTGTCTGCATTATTTTTATTTTCTATTATTTTTTTCTAATTCGTACCAATTACAAATATCACCTTTATCAAGAAAAGTTCCTTTATTTTCAAAACCTAATTTTGTGAGAATACGACTGGAAGATTCATTTCCAACATCAGCGTAAGCATAAATTTTATCAGTATTCAGTTGATTGAAGCCAAGATCTAATGAAGCTATTGCTGATTCGGTTGCGTAACCTTTTCCCCAAAATTCGGGAAGAAAACGATAGCCTAATTCATATACATTTTTGAAGCCGTTCACTTCCTCTGTCAAAAGTTTAATTCCGCTCCAGCCGATAAACTGATTGCTTTCTTTTTCAATAACTGCTAATCTCCCTGTTCCGTTTTTTTCATATTGATTCAGAATGTTATTAATCATTTTTGCGGATTCTTGTTTGTTGTTTACAGGTGGAACTCCAACATATTTCATCACTTCAGGATTGCTGTCAAGTAAGAAAATGTTGTCAATATCTTTCTGTGTTAATTTTCTTAACATCAATCTTTCTGTAATTATTGGGAGCTTCATCTATTAAAATTGTATTTTTGCTTTTCGAAAATCTTAATGTAAAAATAATGAAGTTTTTCAGATATATCACGATTTCTGCAGTTTTAGTTTTTGGATTGATTTCCTGCAAAAAAGAAAATGAAAACCAATGGAATATCGAAATCAAAAATCCTGTCAAAAAAATAGAAATCACAGATCTGTCCGGTGAGTTTTACAATCCATCGGTGAGTTTGGACGATTTCAAAAAGAAATATCCTTGGTTTCAAGGCTCAGTTCCGGATTCTGAATATGGTGAAAGAAGAAAAGATACAATGGAAGTTCGGATTTATAAAGAAGCGATTTCCAAGATTGATAAAACTAAGTTAAATAAAGATTTAATCGATCTTTTTTCACGTATCAAAAACTATTTTCCGAATTTTATTCCACCCCATATTTATTTATATTCATCAGTTATTGATCCGCAAAATGTAACGGATCCGATATTCCTGAGAGAAGATCAGAATATGCTTTTTGTTGATATCACAGGTTTTCTAGGAAATGGAAACAAGAACTACAAAGGTTTGGAATTATATTTTCAAAAATCGATGAATCCGGAAAATTTGGTTCCTAAAATTTCGGCATTTTTTGCAGCAAGATTAGTTCCTGTGCCTTTGGATCAACAGAAATTTCTTGATCAAATGGTTTATCAGGGAAAGATTCAGATTCTTCAGGATGCATTTTTACCTAATGTTCCGGATTATTTAAAAATCAATTATACCAAAGAACAATACGATTGGGCAGTTGCTAATGAAGCCAACATCTGGAATTATTTTGTAGAAAGCGATTTGTTGTTCAGTGCAGACCCGAATCTATCCGAAAGATTCATCACGCCTGGACCATTTTCAAAATTCTATACGGAAGTGGATAGAGAAAGTTCCCCACAAATCGCGATCTGGACAGGCTGGCAGATTTGTAAACATTATCTGAAAGCACATCCGGAAGAAAAACTACAAGTGTTTTTGAAAAAGAATGCAACAGAAATCTTCAATGGCTCAGAATACAGACCAAAATAATTATTAGTTATGAATTATTAATTATGAGTTTCATTTTCAGAATCACTTAATTTCTAAATATTTAAAATTTTATAAGAATAAAATCAATGAAAAAAACAAAAATCGTTATAGATGTCGAGCTGGACGATAATCACGTTCCGGAAAAAATGTTTTGGAAAGCCGAAGATGGCGGAATCAAGAGACAGGAAACCAAAGCTGCGATGATTTCCGTTTGGGACAGCAAAGCTATGGAAGCACTTAGAATCGATCTTTGGACAAAAGATATGCCTGTTGACGAAATGAAAAGGTTTTTCCACCAAATCTTAGTTTCCATCGGACATACTTACGAAAGAGCAACCAGTGAAGAAGATGTAGCGCAATGGATTGGAGAAATGGCTGAGGAATTTGCTGTGAAGTCGGCGATAAAAATGTAAAAAAATAATGTACCAATGTAAACGTATAACAATGTAACAATCTTTAAGCATTGGTAACTGATACATTGTTATATTGCTAAATTATAAATAATATGAAATTCAATACAAAAGTTATACACGGTGGACAACACCACGAACCAGCAACTGGAGCGGTAAATGTTCCTGTATTTTTAACATCAACATTTGCACAAAAAAGCCCGGGACAATTGCTTTCCGGCTACGAGTATTCCAGAGGAGCAAACCCAACAAGACAAGCTTTAGAAGATTCGTTGGCGAGCATCGAAAACGGAGCGAGAGGTCTGGCTTTCGGTTCCGGTTTGGCTGCTATCGATTGTGTTCTGAAATTGCTAAGTCCTGGCGATGAAGTGATTGCTGTGGACGATCTTTACGGCGGTTCTTATAGAATGTTCACAAGATTATTTGAGAAATATCAACTGAAATTTACTTTCATCGGTTTTGAGAATGTTGAGCAATTGGAAAGTGTTATTACTGATAAAACTAAATTAATCTGGTTAGAAACACCAACCAATCCTTTGATGAAATTGGTAGATATCAAAATGGTTTCTGATGCTGTGAAAGGTAAAGATATTTTGGTGGCGGTTGATAATACATTTGCAACGCCTTATATTCAGAAACCATTGGATTTGGGAGCAGATATTGTGATGCATTCTGCAACGAAATATTTGGGCGGACATTCTGATGTGATTGCCGGCGCTTTGATTGCAAAGGATGCAGAATTGGGTGAAAAATTACATTTCATCCAGTTTGCAAGTGGTGGAATTTTGGGACCTCACGATTCCTATCTAGTGTTGAGAGGAATTAAAACTTTGGCGCTTAGAATGCAAAGGCATTCTGATAATGGTTTCGAAATCGCTAAGTATCTTGAGAATCATTCTTTGGTTGATAAAATTTATTATCCGGGATTATCGTCTCATCCGCAATACGATCTGGCGACAAGACAAATGACAGAATTTGGTGGAATGGTTTCTTTCACGTTCAAATCAGGAAAGAAAGAAGATGCTATTAAATTCCTGGAAAATGTAAAAGTTTTCACTTTGGCAGAATCTTTGGGTGGAGTAGAATCGTTAGCGAATCTTCCTGCGATGATGACGCACGCTTCAATCCCCGAAGACAAAAGAGCGGTTCTCGGAATCACTGATGATTTGGTGAGATTAAGCGTTGGAATCGAAGATGCAGAAGATCTGATTGCCGATTTGGAACAAGCATTTAACTCAATAAATGATTAATGATAAATGATTATTGATTGAGAATATGATAAAATCATTTATCAATCATCATTCATCAGCTATAATAAAAGTATGACTTTTCGTGATGCAACTTTAGATGACCTTCCGAAGATTGTGGAAATTTATAATTCTACTGTCGCATCACGCCTGGTCACTGCTGATTTGGAGCCTGTTTCTGTCGAAAGCAAAATAGCTTGGTTTCATCAGCACAATTCTGAATTTCGTCCGCTTTGGATGGTCGAGGACTCTCAAAAAAATACCATTGGCTGGGTTAGTTTTCAGGATTTTTACGGAAGACCGGCTTATCAGAAAACGGCTGAAATCAGTATATATCTTTCTGAGCAATCTCGTGGAAAAGGCTACGGAAAGCAGATTCTGGAATCTTGTATCGAAAAAGCGCCAAATCTCGGAATCGAAAATCTTCTCGCATTTATTTTTGCTCATAATCTTCCGAGTTTGACTTTATTCGAAAAATTTGGTTTTGAACTGTGGGCTAATCTTAAAAATATTGCTGAACTCGACGGGGAAAAAAGAAGTTTAATTATTCTTGGAAAAAATATTAAGAATTAACTTAAATGGAAAGTATCACACACTGTTTGTATCGGGTCATTTCCGTTTTAGCGATTCTGTCGGTGCTGATTCCGGCTATCAGAAATACTTACTGGGCTTTCCGTGTTTTTGATTATCCTCGTTTTCAGAAATTTGTTATCCTTTTAATTCTCATTTTCGCTTGGTTTTTCATCTTCGAAAATCCAAATATTTATGAGCAGATTATTTTAGCTGTTGAGATTATTTGTGCCGGCTATTTGTTTTATATCATTCTTCCTTACACAGATTTTGGGAAGACGATGATTGATAAAACGCAACCAAATCCTAGTGAGAAAGTTCTCGATATTCTCGTTTGTAATGTTTATCAGCATAACCGGAATTATCAGAAATTAATTGATTTAGTTAAAAAGGAAAATCCGTCGGTCTTATTTTTTCTGGAGACTGATGAAGAATGGCAAAATGCCTTAAAAACGGTTACAAAAAATTACGAATACAAAATTGAAGTTCCTTTAGCCAACACTTATGGACTTTTGTTTTACAGTCATTTTCCGGTTAAAAATTACGAGGTTAATTATTTGATTGATGATGATATTCCGTCAATTGTTGCTGATGTTGACTATAATAATCAAACGGTCAGATTATTCGGAATTCATCCAACACCACCGGTTCCTCAGGAAAATCCTGAAAGTACAGAACGCGATGCGGAAATTCTTCTGGTAGGAGAAAAAGCGAGAAATTACGGTAAACCTTCCATTGTTTTTGGAGATTTGAATGATGTCGCCTGGTCCAGAACGACTAAGTTATTTCTAAAATCCAGTGGAATGCTTGACCCTCGGCGTGGACGGGGAATGTTCAATACATTTCACGTCAAATATTGGTTTTTGCGTTGGCCTCTTGACCATTTTTTCGTAAGCCCGCATTTTCGATTGGTCGATATGAAAGTAATGAAATCTGTGGATTCCGACCATTTTCCGATTTGGATTTCGTTGGTTGTAAGGAATGAAGATAAAGAAGACCAATTCGATATTTCCAATGAGGAACAAGAAGAGGTATTTGAAAAAATCGAAGAAGGCATCGAAAAAGGTGATGCGAATTAGACTTTAAAATAAAATTTCACCCAGATCTCGCAAATTGGGCAGATTTTTGATGATTTGCTAAATCTAAAAAATCAGCGAGAATAATTTTAATTTTGCTGATTCTTAATTTTAAAATTAACTCCAATTTTTATGAAAAAGCTGATTCTTGCTTTCGCCGTTTTCTTTTGTGTTCAATTTTCTTTTGCTCAGAAATCTGAAGTCAATCCAATTTATATTGTTGATAATGTGATTGTTTCTAATGTTTTACTTCATAGTTTTAATCCAGAAGAAATTCAAAGTGTTCAGGTTTACAAATCGCCGTCTTCGCAAATCGAACAATATGACGATCTTGTGAAAAATAGTTTGATTAACATCATCATGAAAAATCCGCAGAATATAGAAAAAGTAACAATTGCTGAAGCTAAAACGAAATTAAATCTTACATCAGAATCAAGATTTTTTCTAAATGATATCGAAGTTCATAACCAATCAATTCTAATTGCGGAAGACCTTTTGAAAAAAGCCAGAATTCTGCAACCAGATAAGAAATTCAATAATTATAAAGTTCCTGCCATTAGCATAGAAACTAATTAAATTTTAATGAAGTTGAAATCTTTGCACCTTACAACGTAATTTTCATTTTGAAGGATTTTTTGCCTTTGCGTTAAAACTAATTATAACTTAACCAATTTGCTTTTCCCTTTCTGAATCGTTAGTTTTGTAGAAATCGATAAAATTTCAATATGATTTTCACTAAAGCAAAATTATTCTTTAGCGCATTATTCTTAGTTTTAGTTTCAAATTCTTTTTCCGCGCAAAACCGGATCAGCAATCACAACAATATCGGCTGGTACGTTTACAACGGAACTTTTAAATTAGATTCCAAATTCTCAATCCACACCGAATATCAGTGGCGAAGAAATGATTATATCACGACTTGGCAACAGAGTCTTTTGCGTCTGGGAATCAATTATCAGGCAAATCCGAACTTGCAATTGCGCTTAGGTTACGCTTGGGCTGAGACTTTTCCGTACGGCGAAATCCCATTGAACGGAATGGGAAAAGATTTTACGGAACACAGGATTTATGAGATGGCAACAGTGACCGACAAGATTGGAAAAGTTGATTTGTCACATCGTTTTATGTTGGAACAACGTTGGGTTGGGCGATATTCTAATGCTAATCTGACTTCCGAAGACCAATACCCATTTATGAACCGAGCGCGGTATATGATTCGTTTGCAAATGCCTTTGAAAGGAACTTCGATTGCGGATAAAACACCTTATGCAGTGATTTACGATGAGGTAATGATTGGCTTTGGTAAAAATGTCGGCGAGAATATTTTTGACCAAAACCGGATCGGTGTTTTGTTAGGCTATAAATTCAATGATTTGGTAAGAGTAGAAGGCGGTTATCTGAATCAAATTGTTCAATTGGGAAGGGAAGTGGAAGGTAAAAATGCATTCCAATACAACAATGGTTTTATCGTAAGCGCCAATTTTAATTTCGATTTTTCTAAAAAGTAATTAACCACAAATCGCAGATTCGACTTAGTCAAAAGGCACAAAAGATTTTCTTCTCTATGTTTTCAAAAGTTCAAAAAGCTTGTAATTCTTAACGTTTCGTTTTTTGCACTCGATTATAAAATAATTTCAATATTTACTTTTGTGCCTTTGTGGTTCAAAAATTCTTTAATTTCGCAGTATGAAAATAGCATTCCTAGGACCTGAAGCCTCTTTTACGCAGTTGACCGCGACTCAATTATTCCCCAACGACGAATTGATTCCAAAAGCCAATATTTTAGATTGCTTTTTGGCGGTTCAAAATAATGAAGTGGATAAAGCGGTTGTGCCGTTGGAAAACTCAATAGAAGGAACTGTTTCTATGACGTTGGATTATCTTTATCAGACGCCGGAAATCAAGGTTGAAGCAGAAGCAGTAATGCCAATTGCGCATCATCTGATGATTCATCCAAGTCAAGAAAATGATACTGCAATTGAGAAAATCTATTCTCATCCTCAGGCACTTGCGCAGAGTTTTCATTTCCTGAATGACAAATACCCCGACGTTCCAAAGCAGGATTTTGCATCAACTGCAGCAGCAGCAAAACGTGTTTCCGAAAATCCTGACAGAAAAATTGCAGCGGTTGCAAACAAATTTGCAGCAAATCTGTACGGCTTAAAAGTCATCCACGAAAATATTCACGATGTCGAGGAAAATCATACGAGATTCATTGTTATTTCTAAAACCGAGAATTCATATGAAAATGAAATGCAAAGTATCGGAAAGAAAACAGCGCTTCTGATTACTTTACCACAAGACCATGCCGGAGGCTTGCATCAGGTCTTGTCGGTTTTTGCTTGGCGAAATATGAACCTTAGCAAAATCGAATCCCGAACTTTGAAAACCAAATTGGGAAATTATTTTTTCTTCGTCACCGTTGTTGGTGGTTGGGACAATGTTCTTTATGTTAACTCGATTGATGAGCTAAAAGCGATTGGTGCTGAGGTTAAGTTTTTAGGGAATTATAGGGAGTTTTTGTTGGAATCTTAATCTTTTATTCTTGATTTTAAATCCATATTAGCACCAATGATTCTTGTGATTTCTATTTCATTGACATTTAAAATTCGGTAAAAAATAATATGCCGATTGGCAAGAAATCCAAAAATGTCAGAAGCAATTTCGCTGTAATTTTTACCAATAGTCGGATTTTCTGAAAGCATTTGACAAAAACTGATTAGTTCTTCATAATATTTATCAGCTTGATTTTCTGACCAAGATTGAAAAGTGTATTCATAAATATTTGACAGGTCTTCAACAGCTTTGTTTGTGAAGAAATATTTAGCCATTTTTCATTTTGGCTTTTAAAGATGCAAGATGATTTTCTGGTTCAAAATCTTTTGCAATCCCACTTTTGATGCCTTCTTGAACAGCGTTTTTAAGAAATTGTAATTTATTTTCCTCCTCTTCCAAAAGTCTCAATCCAGCACGAATCACTTCACTTGCATTCTTGAATCTTCCTTGTGAAATTTTGTCGTCCACAAAATCTTCAAAATGATTTCCTAAAGAAACAGATGTATTTCGTCCCATTTTTATTTTTTTACAAGTCAAAGTTACCAAATTTTGGTAACAAATAAAATTTATTTTTTGCTTAACTCTTCTTGTAAAATTCTGAATTAAAATAATTTCCTGCCTTTAAAACTGATTTTGCATTAGAAAATTTAATATTCTCATTTTCAATTTTTAAGATTTTTTCATTGTCGAAATAATAAACTGCATTGTAAATTTTTTGTATTTCTGATTTTGAATTCCAATCTTCATTTTCTATAATAGCTTTAATGAGTTTCTTATTATGATAATAATAAGTCTTTTTATAATAGAAATCTGTTGAAGAATAGTCTCGAATTCTAAAAAGTTCCTTTTGTGATTTGTTTTTCAAATCATAAGTTGAGAAGCCTCCTTTTATACCTCCTTTTTTATTTGAAATTTCTCCCTCTGAAATTCCTTCTATCAAATCTTTGTTTCCATCAATGGAATTAGCAATACTATCTATTTTTTTTTTTTTTTTTTACTATTCAGGTTGTAAACCTTGAGAAAAGACAAATGCGGAAAACAATAAAACTAATAAAAATTTAATCTTCATTAATATTTTCATTAGTATTTACACTTTTCTTATTAATAAAAAAATAAACCGGCAACCCAAGCAAAATCAATCCCAATCCCGGCCAGGTATATTGTGGTTTATAGATGAATAACAGAATACAAAATCCGGTTCCAATCAAAAGATAAAGAACAGGTGTGAAAGGATACAAGAATGTTTTGTAACCTCTTTCCAGCTCAGGTTTTTTGATTCTAAGATAGATGACGCCAAAAACCGTAATCATATAAAACAAAACAATCACAAACGAAATCATATCCAGCAAATCACCGTATTGTCCACTCAGACAAAGCAGACTTGCCCAAATTCCCTGCATCCAAAGTGATTTCGCGGGAACTCCGTTTTTGTTATTTTCAACCGCGGATTTCAGAAATAATCCGTCTTTTGCCATTGTTTGGAAAACTCTTGCTCCGGCTAGAACAATTCCGTTCACACAACCAAAAGTCGAAATCATCACAAGAATTGCAATTATTATTGTTCCAGCATTTCCAAACATTTTTTCAGCAGCAGCAACGGCAACTCGGTCATTAGCAGCAAATGCGATAGAATCTCTGTCGAGTGCGTTGAGATAAACAAAATTCACCAAAAGATAAAGAATCATCACGGCAGAAGTTCCCAGAATCATTGCTTTGACCACATTCTTTTTCGGATTTTCGATTTCTCCGGAAATGAAAGTCACATTTTCCCAAGCCACAGAACTGAAAACCGAACCAACCATCGCAGCGGCAATTCCGCCAAAAATAGTTGCTCCGGAAATACTTTTCCATTCATTTTGTTTCAGATTTTGGAAAGCGTCCCAGCCAAAGCTCATATTAGAGTTCCAATTGGATTGAGAAATGAGAACAAAACCAAGAATGATCAAACCGAGAAGCGCAATAATTTTGGATGAGGTAAAAATATTTTGGAGAAGTTTTCCGCTTTCTACACCGCGAGTATTGACAAAAGTCAGAAACAAAATCACAACAATCGCCAGAATCTGAATCCAGGTTATCTTAAAGTCACCATTTTGAAAAATGGGAGCAGCGTCATTAAGTGCCGGAACGAGGTAGGCCGTAAATTTCCCAAATGCAACCGCAACTGCAGCAATTGTTCCGGTTTGGATAACAGTGAACATTCCCCAGCCGTAGAGAAATCCCATTGGCTTCCCAAAAATCTCGGTGATGTAAGTATATTGTCCACCAGCTTTTGGAAACATTGCCGATAGTTCGCCGTAACTTATTGCTGCTGCCACAGTCATAACTGCAGTGATTAGCCAAACGACAATCAGCCAATAACCAGAACCAAGATTCCGCATGATGTCTGCGCTTACAATAAAAATTCCGCTTCCTATCATCGAGCCCATTACGATCATCACGGCGTCCCAAAGTTTGAGTTTTTTCTCCATAGTTTTTCTTTGAAATCAAATATATAAAAACTAATGATATCTTTTTCGGATGAATTATACCCGATAATTTTCCCTAAAACTTAAAATTTTTTGGTTCAGAACTTATTTTAGTAAAAATAAAGTAAATTATTCTTAAAAATTTTCTATAAAATGAACCTTTTGTTAAGCTTTTGATAATGATTTGTGAATTAGCATAGAAATATTTAATTTTGCAAACTTAATTTTGAACCCGATGGAATTAGAATACATAGAACATCTGAGCCCGATGCTGAAAGGTGATATTAAAAACTACCTGATCGATATTGATGGAACGATTACGGATGATGTTCCGAATGAAGAACCGGAAAGAATGATTACCTGCGAACCTTTTCCGGATGCGCTGGAAACAATCAACAAATGGTATGATGAGGGTCATCAGATTTGCTTCTTCACTTCCAGAACCGAGGATCTCAGACAGATTACAGAAGAATGGCTGGACAAACACGGATTCAAATATCACAGTGTGCTGATGGGCAAACCAAGAGGCGGGAACTACCACTGGATAGACAACCACCTTGTAAAAGCAACAAGATACAAAGGGAAATTCACGGATATGGTTGAAAAACAAGTGACCATAGAAGTTTTCCGTGACTAACAATATCAATGATAAACGATTGAATGATGAATGATTTAGTAATTCGGAATCAATTCATCATCAATAATCATTTATCAACTATCAATTATAATACTATGAAAGTACTTGCAAATGACGGATTGACACAGTCCGGAATAGATGCGCTTAAAGAAAACGGATTCGAGGTAATTACGGATAAAGTGCCTCAGGAAAATCTAATTACTTATATCAATGAAAATCAAATCACGGTTTTGCTTGTAAGAAGTGCAACAAAGGTGACGAAGGAAATGATAGATAACTGTCCAAGTCTGGAAATCATCGGTAGAGGAGGCGTTGGAATGGACAATATCGAAGTGGCCTATGCGAGAGAAAAAGGAAAGCATGTGATTAATACACCTGCAGCTTCTTCGGAATCTGTAGCGGAATTGGTATTTGCTCATCTTTTCTCAGGAAGCAGATTTCTTCAGGATTCGAACAGACAGATGCCTGTGAAAGGAAATACTGAGTTTGCAAAACTGAAAAAAGCTTACGAAAAAGGTGTTGAGCTGAGAGGTAAAACTATCGGAATTGTCGGAATCGGAAGAATCGGGCAGGAGGTTGCAAGAATCGCTCTTGGATTGGGAATGAAAGTGATCGCTTCTGATACCAGAATAGGAAAGGCAAGTGTACGCGTAGATTTCTACAATCAGCAATATATTAATGTGGAGATTGAAACAGAGCCGTTGGAGCAGTTGATCCAGCATTCTGATTTCATCACACTTCACGTTCCTGCTCAGAATGGGCCAATTATCGGTAAAGCAGAACTGGATAAAATGAAAACCGGTGCCGCGATTGTAAACTGTGCAAGAGGCGGCGTAATTGATGAGGAAGCTTTGATTGAAGCTTTAGACTCTGGAAAATTGGCGTTTGCAGGTCTTGATGTTTTCGAGAATGAACCGACACCTTCCGAGAAAATCCTGACACACCCAAAAATATCCTTAACGCCTCACACCGGCGCAGCAACAGAAGAAGCCCAGGACAGAATCGGAACCGAGTTGGCTAATCAGATTGCCAGCATCCTTTTGGTTAAATAATTTAACTTAAATATAAAATTAATGCTCGTTTTTAAACGGGCATTTTTTTATTTTTCCGATTCATATTAAAATTTTACTTTTGCTGAGGTTTTTATGGCTGCTTAATTGGCGTGAGTTTATCCTGAGAAAGTAGGCTGCAGTTTTGACCTTCGAATCAAATTATTATATGAAAAGAAAAGTTCTATTGATCTATACCGGCGGAACCATCGGGATGGAAAAGGATTACACCACAGGCAGTCTCGTTCCGTTTGATTTTTCTACCATTTTCAAAAGAATCCCGGAAATGAATCTTTTGGAATGTGAAGTCTCGGTTCACCCATTCGAAAATCCTGTAGATTCTTCTGATATGGGACCGAAAGAGTGGCGGATGATTGCGGAATGGATTCATAAGAATTACGACACATTTGATGGGTTTCTGATTCTTCATGGGACAGATACAATGTCGTACACGGCTTCTGCATTGAGCTTTATGCTGAAAAATTTGGGAAAACCAGTGATTTTAACAGGTTCTCAATTGCCAATCGGAGATTTACGAACCGATGCTAAGGAAAATCTTCTGACAAGTCTATATTATGCAAGTCTCTATGAAAATGATGAAGCGGTTATAAAAGAAGTGGCTGTCTATTTCGAATACAAACTTCTTCGCGGAAATAGAAGCTTAAAATATTCTGCAGAATTTTTCGATGCTTATCAAAGTCCCAATTATCCTATTCTTGGACAATCCGGTGTTCATCTTAATATTGAAAAGGATTTGCTTTGGAAACCGAAAGGCGAATTTCAATTGGATACTTATCTCAATGAAAATGTTCTGTTCTACAGAATCTTCCCGGGAATGAACTTCGAATCTTTACTGGAGCTAAAAACACCCGAAGCTATTGTTTTGCAGGTTTTTGGTTCGGGAACAATTTTCAATAGTGATAAAACACGATCGGTACTTCAGGAATTAAGAAGCCGTGGAATCGAGATTGTGGTGATAAGTCAGTGCATATCGGGAGGTATTAGTTTCGGAAAATACAGCAATAGTAATATTTTTACGGAGATAGGTGCAATCAGTGGAAAAGATATGACCGCAGAATCTGCTATTACCAAAGTCATGCATATTCTCAAAAATCCTAAATATGAACAGGCTTTCCCGGAAATCTTTAGTGAGAATATTTGTGGCGAAATTACAGAAGAGTTTCAATAATATTTTGCAAATCCGGATATTTCATTATATTTGCAACCTCAATTAGAAAGGTGTCCGAGTGGTTGAAGGAGCTACCCTGGAAAGGTAGTATACGGGTAACTGTATCGAGGGTTCGAATCCCTTCCTTTCTGCAAAGTTGAAAAACTTGATAAAAAAACCGTCTAGATTTTCAGACGGTTTTTTATTTTATTAAATCTCAGTTACTTTACTTTTTCTAAAAGATAAAGCTTAGCACCTGAAAAAGCTAGTTTTGGCATTAGATTACCTTCAAGAATCATTGTTTTGCTATTGATGTCGATGACAGATATATAATTGCTGGAATTGTACTCGATGTAGTTTTCTTTCTCTTTAGTCAAAGGATTTTTTCCAAATTCGAAATCATACTTTTGCCAGTCTTCTTTCTCGGTGCTGCAATGTACCGGTTTGAATTTGGATTTTTTGGAATTGAAGATAATCTGGTCAAAACCTTCTGCACAATCACTATTAAAGGAACTGTCAGGGGCTTGGTCATTGCTGAAGGTTTCAAACGAACCTTTGTAAACACCGACAACTTTCCAGGTTCCGTCGATACGGTCTTCATCAATTTTTCCGTTGGCTTTGCTTACCGCCCAGCTTACACCTTTCACCGTTCCTTTTACCGTTTTGTAACCAACTTTTGCAACACCTTTTACTACCTTTGCAGCAGTAGAAACAACACACGACTGCAAAATTACTACGGTACAAACAGAAAGAATTATTTTTCTCATAACATCAGTTTTGTTTTACGAATATAGATACTTTATCGTCGCAATTCAAAAAAAATAAATTATTGTCAGTCATTATTTAATTTTCATTGTGTAATGAAGTATTATAAATTGTCTGTAATTTAAATGGTTATATTTTTAATAAAATTTATTT
>WPCJ01003458.1_pt1 | contig 19803 bp, 15 predicted proteins | sample 5399831 | NCBI WGS metagenome assembly WPCJ01 (sample SAMN12869470, study PRJNA574797) | sludge metagenome | isolation source: wastewater treatment of pH10 | place: China:Beijing | collected 2019-05-20 | reverse complement strand
TCTCTGGCGACAGATGCCATTTCTCCGGGTGCACCCGGTCCTCCGTGAATAACGGCTGTAGTAAAAGGTGAATTTCCGTATTTCCTCAGATACGTCATACGTCTATCAGGTTAGACCTGTTTAGCTTAAAAACAATTGGTTTTAGAATCATATTGTCCTTACTTTTGCTTCGTAACTCTTATACACAAACCAGCTCTTTCGATAACCATTCTGGCTATTTATATGTGTTCCATATATTCTCACGTTTTTCATGCTTACCATGTTAAGTTTTTTAAATTTAAAACAACAGTTTTTCAATATTCATCGGTTTTTATCTTTGCCTTCGCAACTGTTATATACAACTCAATTCTTTCGATTATCATCCTCATTGGTTACATATGTAACCATCTGAAATTAATAAAATTTGTAATAAATTTTCGTAATATGTTTGGTATAACTGCTTTTAGAATTATTTTTAATAGTGCTTGTTATAACTGCTTATTATAATTGTTTGTAATATTGCTTACCAAAATTGTTTGTAACGACTTCAATAATAATTGTTTATAATAGTGTTTGTAATAACTTTTAAAATAGAAAACCAAAAAGGATTACTATGCTTTCCCATAAAAAAACAGATAGTTCCAATGAAAATTTAAAAGGAAACCTGAGGGGGACTCTGCCGCTTCTGGCTCTTTTAACCGCTTTTCCAGCACTGTCGACGGACATGATCCTGCCCGCAGTCCCGTCCCTTGCCAGGACCTGGGACCAGCCTCTATCCGTAATCAACCTGATCCTGGTCTGTTTTTTCATAACCTACGGATTTTTCCTGCTCTTTTACGGCCCTATTTCTGACCGCTTTGGCCGCCGCCGTCCTTTGCTTGCCGGGCTTTTTGTGTATATAGTGGCAAGCCTGCTCTGTGCCCTTGCAACGAGTGCTTCCATGCTTATAGGCTTCCGGATGCTGCAGGCTGCAGGAGCTGCTGCCAGTTCATCCCTCTCCATGGCAATGACAAAAGACATCTTCTCAGGACAGGAAAGGGAAAGAATTCTCGCCTACATTGCAATTATAATGGCCCTTGCACCTATGATCGCTCCTGTACTTGGCGGGTGGATACTTGCGGACTTTTCCTGGCCCTGGATCTTCTTTATTCAGGCAGTTATGGGAGTAATAGGGATTACTGGAGTCCTCCGCTTTCCCGAAACGCTTTCTGAGGTCTCGGATGTACCCCTGTCGCGGATGATGCACAGCTACGGTCGTCTGCTTCTCAACCCTTCCTATATTGTCATGGTTCTTGTGATGTCAGCCAGCCTTTTTCCCCTTTACAGCTTTATTGCAGGCTCTTCTGCAATTTACGTTAACGAGTTCGGCCTGAGCGAACAAAAATACAGCTACTTCTTTGCCTTCAATGCCCTCGCCCTGATGATCGGTTCCTTTTCATGCCTCCGGTTGACGGGAAGCATCAGCTCAAAGCGTCTCATGACCATAGGATTTGCCGGTGTTTTCCTGGGCGGGTTTTTTCTCCTTCTCACAGGACAACACGGTCCATGGAGTTTTGCTCTACCCATGTTTTTAATCACGTTTTCCCTTGGCCTGAGCCGTCCCCCAAGCAATAATCTCGTGCTCGAGCAGGTGGACCGTGATGCAGGCTCAGCTTCTTCTCTGATGATCTTTTGCTATTTTACTCTCGGGGCTGTGGGTATGTGGTTTATTTCCCTTGAATGGGCGGATAAGATTTCAGTACTGGGGATAATTGCTCTGAGCTGCGGAGCCATGGTGCTTGCCGCGTGGTTTATTTTGCAGAAAAAAGGAATCAAAGGGGCTGCCTGAAAAAAAACAAACTATAAAATATTATTTCTGCAAAACCATAGAACTTTATTTCTGTGTATGCATACACAGATACATGGGTACGAAGACTATCTCAATTCGGGATAATACCTATGACATGTTAAAAAATGCAAAAAGGGAAGGGGAAAGTTTCAGCGATACTATTGATCGACTGTTGAAAAAGGAAAAAAAAGATCTGTCAGTTTATTTCGGAGCCCTGGAAAATGATGACCTTCTTGAAGGGCTGGCTGAGGATTCCAGGAAAATGAGGGAACTGTCGAGGCTCAGAATATGATAATACTTGACACCAGCGCCCTTGTCGATTATTTCAAAGGTGTAGAAAAGACCCGTGAATTCATGGATAACGATGTAACAACTACTGTTATAACTTACTATGAAATTCTCTCAGGGGTCAAACATAGAAAAGCCAGAAAAGAAGAACAGTTCTTCAGAAGGTTCTTTTCCGAAATCGATATACTGGACTTCAATCTAAAAGCTGCGGAGGAAGCAGGTAGTATAATGGGCAGGCTGCTGAGCATTGGTACTCCGGTAAACAGCGTGGACGTCCTTATAGCAGGCATAGCTGTGGTAAACGGAGCAGAAAAAATTGTTTCCAGGGATAAAAATTTTATCAGCATCGGGAAAGTTTCCGATCTGGAAGTTTTAGTCTACTAATTTGCATTTTTTATGAACCGCTTTCCCTTCATTTTCATGCCTGAACCACTGATCGCGATTAAAATCTGTTTAACTTGATAAAACAGCTCAAACTTTACTGCTTTTATCCCGTGCTTCCAGATCTTTTTGCCGTTTCACAAACCTTGAACCCATTTCAAAAGCTTTCTCACAGTCCTGAGGGAACACTTCTTTTCGCCTTTTTGCTTTCTCTTCGGGATCAAACCTGTCCGCCACATATTTTGAGTAGTCATCAAACTGGTAGGTATCGGTGCTGCACAGTGATGCTGAATCTCCGAAAATTCTCTTTGCAAGGTTTTCATTTAATCCAATAGTTGTTCTGAGTCCAAACATATCGAAGAATTCTTCCTTTGCCCCCATAGTGTAGATAAAACCTACAGGGATATTTCTCGGATAGAGCGTGAGAGGCTCATCAGAGTAGACGAGGTACGGGAATATGTAGCGTTCCATGAATGACCTCATTTCGCCTGTAGAGTTTCCAAGGTAAATGGGTGATCCGAGTATTACGGCATCGGCGTCTTCCAGCTGCTCCAGCACAGGTGTCAGATCGTCCTGCATTGCGCATTTTCCATAGCTTTTTCCGTCCCTTAATTTGCAGGCAAAGCAACTTATGCATCCTTTGAAATCAAGGTCATAAAGATGGATCATTTCCGTTTCCGCACCCTCTGAGGATGCCCCTTCAAGAGCTTTCTCAAGCAGGGTAGCAGTGTTCCATGTCCTGCGAGGACTTCCGTTTATTGCTGTCACTTTCATGATTTTACCTCTGATTTCCTCCCTTTTAATCAGGTTTTTAATGATATGATTTCATCTACAATCAGTTTTTCTGAGTTTAATCAAAAGAACAGGTGAATTTTAAACGGGTTAATGCAGGAAAAGAGAATTTACAGAAAGAGAATTTACAGAATGAGAATTTACAGAAAGAGAACTTACAGAAAAAGAGAATTTTCCATGACATTTTCATGGTGACTTTGAAAAATAAAGAAGTGGATAGTTACGGTACTGGCAGGCCGTATACTATCCTTGCCTGCAGGTTTTAAATATTCTGTGCAGGTGTGAAACAGTTTCCTGAAAATGAAACTACCGGCCTTGGGAGGTCAAGGTCCAGAGCTTCTTTCAGGACTTCTTCAATGGTCTCTACAGGAACAAACCTGAGCTCGTTTCTGACTTCTTCCGGTACGTCCTCAAGGTCCCTTTCGTTTTCTTTTGGCAGGATTACTTTCTTTATGCCTGCCCTGTGGGCTGCAAGAACCTTTTCTTTTATGCCGCCTACAGGCATTACCGCACCGCTAAGTGTGATTTCTCCTGTCATCGCAAGTTTCGGGTCAACCGCTTTGCCGGTGATCAGGGACGTAAGGGCAGTAAAGAGGGTTACACCTGCCGAAGGCCCGTCCTTGGGGGTTGCACCTGAAGGCACGTGGATGTGGACATCGCTTGCAATAAAATCAAAACCTTTTGCGACGTTTGCAAGCCTTGACCTTGCCAGGCTCATGGAGATCTGTGCAGACTCTTTCATCACATCCCCCAGCTGGCCTGTAAGCGTAAGCTTTCCGGTTCCGGGCATGAATGTGCCTTCTATGAAGAGAATGTCTCCTCCTACAGGAGTCCAGGCAAGCCCTGTTACAACTCCGGGAACGTTCTCTTTTCTGGCTTCTTCCTGCCTGATTATCTCTTTTCCGAGAATCTCTTTTAGCATGTCGGCTTTGACAAGATAAGGAAGGTCGACCTTTCCTGACACAATCTTTTCGGACACAAACCTTGCAGTCTTCGCCAGCTGCTTTTTAAGCCCGCGGACTCCTGCTTCCCTGGTGTATTTGTCAATGATCACCTTCAGGGCTTCATCTTCGATCTGGAGTTTATCGGTATCAAGACCGTGGTCTTCCAGTATGCTGGGCAGCAGGTGGTCTTTTGCAATTGCAAGTTTTTCGTTTTTAGTGTAGCCCGAAATTTCAATTGTCTCCATCCTGTCAAGGAGCGGCCAGGGGATGCTCGCCACGGAGTTTGCAGTGGCAATGAACAGTACATCTGACAGGTCATACGGGACTTCCAGATAATGGTCAGAGAATGTGCTGTTCTGCTCAGGGTCAAGGACTTCGAGAAGGGCGCTTGCCGGGTCTCCGGAGTAAGAAGCTGAAAGCTTGTCGATTTCATCAAGGATGAAGACCGGGTTTTTAGTTCCCGCCTTTCTCATTCCCTGGATAATCCTTCCGGGGAGAGCTCCAACATATGTCCTCCTGTGGCCTCTGATTTCGGCTTCATCTTTAACACCGCCGAGGCTTGCTCTGACATACTGCCTTCCAAGGGCATCTGCAATACTCTTTCCCAGACTGGTTTTACCGGTTCCAGGAGGTCCCGTAAGGAGAAGGATTGAGCCCTGTTTTTCCTGTTTCAGTTTCATTACCGCAAGGTGCTGGATTATCCTTTCCTTTACTTTTTCAAGCCCGTTATGGTTGTTTTCAAGCACACGGCGGGCTTCGGCAATGTCTATGCTCTTCTTTTCTTCGGTTACCCAGGGGAGGTCAAGCATGAGGTCCAGGTAATTCCTGATGACAGAGCTTTCAGGGTTGTGCGGTCCTCCGGTTTCAAGTTTCTTAAGCTCTGAGAGTGCCTTCTTTTTCACTTCTTCAGGCATCTTCGAGTTTTCTATCCTGTCCCGGTAATTTGCCTCGCCCGAAGCGCCATCTTCGCCACCGTTAAGCTCTTCCTGAATCATCTTAAGCTGCTCACGCAGCATGGCTTCACGGTTCGATTTGGTAATCTTATCGGTAACTTTTTTTGCCATTTCCATCTGGAAATTAATGTTTTCTTTCTGCTTTACCAGAATCTCAAGGAAAGTAAGATACCTTTCACGGACAGAAACGGTTTCCAGAAGATCCTGTTTTTCTTCAAGTTTTATTGGCATGTACGGCATGACATATCCGATTAGCTGGTCAATGGAATCCATCTTCTCGATGGGCCTGGTAAACTGCTCAGAACTCTGGAAGCGGCTGCTGATCTCACGGACTGTTTTTTTGATATTTCCCATCATTTCTGTCTGGATATCTTCGTCAAGGTCAGGAATATCAGGAACAGGCCTGAATGCAGTATAAAAAAGCCCGTTTCTTCTGTGTACGGAAACAGCCTCCACTCTCTGGATAGCCTTTGCAATGACGAGATACCCGTCGTCAGCAGGCTGAACATATCCGATTTTGAGCAGGTTTCCAATTTTATACAGGCTGTCTTCCGACATCTCCGAAGGTTTAGTTTCGCTTTTTACTGTCAGCCCAACCGCATAAACGGATTCGGAGTTTTTCATTTCATTAAGGAGTATTTCTCCGGTTACTTTATCAGCCAGGAATTTTGCCCGGCTCCGAGGATAAACCACTATATCAAAGAGAGGCATCACAAGGCTCTCTCTGTTACCATAGGTTTGTTCTGAATACATTGTCTATCGTCTCAATTATTATCAAAATGTTGTCTTGGTCGTTTCAGCAGTCCCGGTTATTCAATAGTTCAGTTGCTTCTGTTGCTTCTGTTGCTTCTGTTGCTTCGATTTTACAGGTATTTCGGCAATATGATCATCATGATTTATTTAGTTTGAATTAACCTAACTATCTGGCCGGACAAAAAAAATTACCGTACCTTTCCCAGAATCCTGATCAGGGTCTCAATCTCTTTTTCATTGAGAGATTCTGCCATTTTTTCTATAACCCTTAATAAAGAACTCTCTTCTGCCCGGGCTATCCTTTGCCCTTTTTCAGTCAGGCGGATGTAAAAAATTCTGCCATCCTCAGGACATTTTTCCCTGTACACGCATTCCATCCTGACAAATTTGTTGACCATCTCCGTGATGGTCGGCTTCGAGTTCTTTGTGATTTTCGCAAGCCTGCTGAACGTTACTTCTCCATGTTCATCAATGGCTTTCAGATATCCGATCTGCTTTACAGTGATATCGGATATCCCACATTCAGAGAAGATCTCACAAGAGCACTCGCTTTTGATTTTGATCAGGTTTTCAAAGACTATGAACAAATGCTCTTTTTTCGCCGTCATGTCTGGATCTGGGTTGTTAGTTAGGCATTACCTAATTAAATAGTTTTTGGTCATGGCAGCTAAATTAGCAATTAATGAAAATCTATATCTCTCCTTCTCATACTCCTATCATTATGCCCTCTTTGTTGAGCCCAAAGGAAATGCCTTCAATAGAAGGTATCCGAATTCCACTGAACTTGTATGTTGTACTTAAAGAGCCTGTTCTTCTTGCTGGCATGTCCCGCCCGGGGAAGTCCACGCCGTGGGAGAAAATTGGTGAAGCTGGTTTTTCAAACGTGGTCTGCCTCAGCAGTTCAGAGGTTAATTACGACCCCTACCCACTCAAAGTGCTGTTCTCTGAAGAACTGGAAGACCTTTATCATGGTTATGACCCTGAGGACCCTGAAAGAGAAGAGCGGCTTATCAGACAGGCGACTGCCGTTATAAGAAGTAAAATGGATGAAGGAGAAGGTATTGTTGTCCACTGCATGGGAGGCATAGGCAGGACAGGCACAGTTCTCGGATGTGTACTCAGGGACCTCGGGTTTTCGGCTGGTGAGGTACTGGACTATCTTGATGAAATAAATATGCATAGAGGCTTTGGAGGGTGGCCGGAGACTGAATGGCAGGGAGAAATGGTACGAAAATACTAACTGAAAGATACGAAAACACCAACTAAAATTTTAAGATTTGTTCGATGGGTTTTTAATGAATTATGATAGAATTTGAGATGAGTGTTTTTTCGAGAGCTTTTAGTGGCAAGCACTCCAAAATTCTGGCTGGAAAGTCTGAGCTTGCTAATTCAGCATCTTAAAATCAGGTATTTTCTATCAATTTGATAGATTCTGATAGATTCTGATAGATTCTGATAGACTTTGATAGATTCTGAGAACAAACCACCCAGAGAATAGAAACTCAATAAGCTCTCTTGTATACGAAAATAAACTCCTTTCCTGCCTTCCGTTTTTCAACATACCCCAGTTCTTCCAGCCGGAAAAGGTCACTTCTGGCTGTAGCATATGCCACGCTGTAAGTGGTTACTATTTCTTTAATTGTGACTGGTTTTTCAGGTTTCTTCAAGAACTGTTTGAGGATTTCTGCCTGCCTTAAAGTAAGATTTCCGGATTCTGTAATGATTTTCAGGGCTTGAACCTGCTCTTTTTGTTTTCTTTCCAGATACTCAAGGGTATCATCAAGGGCTTTTTTTATGCAGTCCAGGTTGTATTTGATGAAGTATGTGAGATCTCCGGAATCGTTGGGGGTTCTGTCGGATTCTGTGTAAAGATAGGCATTTCGATACTGTTTCTTTGAACTGTTTATTACTCTTGAAACTGCCATATACTCAAAAAGCCAGTAATCATTTTTGAGAAGATACCAGTAAAAAAGAGCTCTTGCAGTCCTGCCGTTTCCGTCGTTGAACGGGTGGATATATCCGACAAGGAAATGGATGATTATCCCTTTAATCACGGGGTGTATGAACTCTTTATCCTTGCTACTGGCAAAATCACACAATTGATTAACCAGTTCAGGGACTTTGGTGTATTCCACGGGTCTATGAAGCAGTGTCCTATCTTGAGAATAAACGGCAATCTCATTGGTTTCTCTGAAACTGCCTTCGTATTCGGGCTTTTCAAGCGTTCCATTCGTGATCATTCTGTGGATTTCAAGAATTTTTTCAGGGGTGATGGCTTCTTTTTTTAAATTCATGATGTGCTTTACTGTATCGTAATTATTTACAATCATTTTTTCGTCCTTACTTTTTGGTTTCCTGTCCTCCTGAAGCATCCTTTTTGCGATTTCCCTTGTGGTTGCTGCCCCTTCAATCTGGCTTGAAGCTATTGCTTCTTCCATTAAGGAACTGATAATGTATTTTCTCCTGTTATCCTGCAGGGCTTCAAGGCTGCTAAGAAGATTTCCTGCTGCGGATTTATCAAGGATATGAAGTTTTTCCTGAAACTCATCTATCAGATTATACTTGAAAACCCAGTCCCCAAATTTTATGGATTTTGCTTTTAATTCTCTGGACAATTTCATCAGGTTCCATACAGTAACAGGGTCCAGAGGAAGTTTTCTGTGTTTCAATTCCTCCCAGTGCAGATATCTCTCGTTATATCTGTGAGTTATCTCTTCTATTTGACCATCGTGCAGAAATTTTCCAGCACTTTCAAGGGCTTCTTTTGAAAATTCAGGAACTACAGGGATTTTCATGATATCAGCTTTTATCAATTTGATAGATATTGATAGATATTGTTAGTTTATTTCATATATTTTTTTCTATCAATTTGATAGATTTTGATAGATTTTGATAGATAGTGATAGATTTTGATAGACTTTGATAGATTTTGATAGATTTTGATAGATTTTGATAGATAGTGATAGATTTTGATGGATAGTGATCTTAAAACCGTAGTTTAAAGCCTTGAAATAAACCAATAAAAACGATTAAAGAGAATTACCAAAAAAGGTGTTTATTATTTAGTTTCAATAAAGAGTTTAGTGTATAGCTAAGCAAGCTACTTTACTATACACTTATTTATCCTTTTCAGATTTTACTACTTACTTTTCAGGCATTATACGCATCATAGAGCTGCCAGATCCATATAATTGTCCATATTAAAAATCCGGTCCTGATGATATGCATGGCTCCGGTAACCGCAAAGGCTATCCAGATGCAAAGTGCCTTGAAAAGATCTCCTTTTACAAGCTGCCCCAGACCGGGCACGAAAAAAGAAAATAAGGCGGGAACTCCATGTGTTCTTTTACAATAGTTCATAGAACTCATCTTTTTAAGAACTCATCTTTCTTTAAACACTTAATGAGAGAACCGGTATAAATAATGACCTGAAGAGCCTTTCTCTTTTAAGTCATGTGTCTAAATCACGTATAAAATCGTGATCTTAACATGTACGCAGCAGACCTGCGTTATGAATTTAAGGTTTTGATTTCATTTTAAAATACTTTTTGGACATAAGGTTATGGACAGCATATAAATATGAATTAGTCCGTAGACACCAGATTAATATGAATTAGTTCGTATATACTCTCAGTCACACGTGTCATATTCATAGTGCATCATGTTAACAGCAATAGTTGATAATTATTAGGGGCAGAGTATAATGGGACAAAATAAAGAGCTTAATCCTGAAGAGCTTACTACGGAATGGAATGATTCCTATCTTTTCAACAGCACAGGAGATGCCTTGGAAAAGCTTGAGACGTTAAAAAAGGGATCCAAAGAAATAAACCAGACTTTCCGCCAGGAATTTGAGAAACTTTCCGGGTCGGTATTACTTGATTACCTGGAAACTGAAAAGGAGTTTTCAAAATCTATTGACGTTCTCTATATTTACGCATATACTCAGCTCACTAAAAACGTGAATGAACAGTTTTTTAATTCTCTCCTCGCGGAATCTCAGGACCTGGTTACTGAACATAAAAAATCGAGTGCATTTGCAGCCGTGAAACTGACCTCGCTCAATAAAGAAGAATGGGACCGGCTCTTTTCCGAAGATCCCGGACTTGAGCTGTATCGGGCTTACCTTGAAGCAAATTATATGAGGTTTATGGAACACAGGCCGGTTAATGAAGCCCAGGCTGTGCGTCTGGCAGAGATAGAAAACAAGCGCATGAAACTGGAGACCGAGGCGCTTTCAAGGATCACAAATGAAGTCACCATGGCAGGCGGCATAACCCTTGAGAACGGGGAGGAGTTTCAGGTTAATTCCCAGTCCTACAATACCCTGCTTTCAACAGACCAGAGCCGGGAAAACAGAAAAAGGTGTTATGATAAGAGGTTTTACCACCTTATAGACGAGTCCAGCTCAATGGCATCTCTTTATTCCGAAAAATCCCGGCTTGACGACCTTGCTGCAAGGGAGCTGAAATATGCTGACTCTTACGAATCCAGCCTGTACAACTTTTACCTCACGAAAAAACAGGTTGATGATATGAATGCGGTTTTCAAGGAAAGAAAAGATGTTTTTGAGGAATATAACGAGTTCAGGAGGACAAAGCTTGGGCTTGAAAAACTCAGGCCGTATGACCTTATGCTGCAACTGACGGGCCAGCCTGCTAAAAGTTCTAAAAGTTATACTTATACGGATGCCGTGCAGGAAGTCCAGAAATCCTATTCCGGGATGGACCCCCTTTTTAATGAGATTTTCTTGAAAATGGTAACAGGAGATTTCATAGACGTATATCCTGACCCGGAGAACGGAAAACAGCCAGGGGGTTATTGTTACGGGCTCTGTGCCCTGAAGTCTCCGGCTCTGATTTTTATGAATTATAATGGCATAATCAGCGATCAGAAGACCCTTACTCACGAACTGGGGCATGGGATTAACGACTACCTGATGGGTAATTCCGTAGACTATCTCTACTGTTCAGGCCAGATCTACGAAATGGAGGTCCCTTCCACTTTCAACGAAGAACTTTTTGTTGATTATATCATTGAAAATTCCGATAAGGAGACAGCAGTTGCCGTGCTTGCCCAGCACATAGGCGAGTACCAGAATTATTTTACCCGCCAGCCCATGATCACGGAATTCGAATATAAAGCTCACCAGTTATGCGCTGAAAAAGGGAAAGCCAGCGGAGCTGAACTCAATGCCCTATGGACAGCCCTCTCTAAAGAGTACAGGAGCGAATCCATTGAGTATTATGCTGAAAATTCTGCGGAATGGACCTATATAAATCATATTTTCCTTACAAATAACTACTATACTTTCAATTACGCAATTTCAAAAGCAATAACTCTCGCTCTCTTCAAACAATATAAAGAAAAACCGGAGACCTTCAACAAAAATTACATTGTCTACCTTTCCGCAGGTTCGACAATGCCGCCTGAAGAAAAACTCAAAAAATACTTCGGGATCGAAATTAACAGGCAGCTCTTTGAAGACGCTGTGGATATCGTGAAGTTACGGATTCGGGAGTTGAGTATGCTGGAAAAACAGACTGAGCCGAAATAACTGGATAAGCTGGAAATTGGATAAGCTGGAAATGGACCGAATAATCAAAAATAAGAATTATTAGATTAAATCCGGCCATAGGGAAGTAATTTACTTTATTTTTCTCTTATTTTCTTTTATTTGGCATGAAAGTACTTCCAGATACTTTCATTTTTTGGGCATGTTATTCCAAGAATATCATGAGCGTTTTCTTTTATTTTGTTTTATTTTGTTTTATTTTTTTATTTACTTAATTTAATTTACTTTATTTACTTTATTTGTTTTATTCAGGCTCTTTTAACTTCTATTTTTATTATTTAAGTTCTTTTTACCCGTTTTTCAGGCCCTTATTCATCATGAATTATATGCATCATAAATCTGTGCAACCCAGATGACCATCCCCATCAAAAGTCCAATCCCGATCACACTCATGAATGCACTGAATATCAGGGCTGCCCATATTCCCACCGCCTTGGAGACATGTCCTTTTACAAGCTGTCCCAGGCCGGGGATGAAGAAAGAGAATAGTGCTGGAACTCCATGTGTTTTTTTATAGCTCATAAATTTCCTCTCTTATCATCTGTTTTATACCATACATTAGCGAGTATAGATATAAATATTACAGCACAGAAATATTACAGCATGACCTTCTTTAGTAGCCACTGATTTTAACAGGCCTGTATAAGCAATTTATATAAAACATATCTAAAAAATGATGTAATTGTTTGGTGATATAATTATCCGGTTCTGCAGGGAACTCTTTCTTATTTCTTTCCAATTATAAGCGAAAATTAATATATATTGTAATATTAAACCATTGTTATAGTCTTTGCCAGCTACAAAATGTAAAATTAAGAACCTGCAGAGTGTGAAGCGTCAGTTACGGTTTTGAAAGAGGATTCTGGATGTTTTAATCAAAATATCAGTTCAGGCATTATTTTGAAAAACCGGAGTCGAAAATAATTATAAAAACTTAATCTTGAGTAGAGATCTGAATACGCTTTTTCTCTTTGATACAAATTATTTTTCAGTAACAATTGACCAGGTATGCTCATTTGCAGGTTTTCGGAGTCGGTTTATGGACGAGAAGGATAATAAAAAATCAGTATTGGAAAATGCCAAGACCTTATGGAAATCGTTACCAGAAGCGATAAAATTGCTCGGTACCATCCTGAGCATAGCCATCGCTTTTAAAGTCCTGTTCCCTGCATCGGCTGTGGGAATCAGTTTTTTTGATGCTGGCCCTGATATTATCGAACCGGGAGAATCTTCCGTTTTAAGCTGGGAAGTTTCAGGCGCTGATAACGTTACTATAGAACCGGATCTCGGGGCTGTTAATTCAAGCGGGTCACTTTCAGTATTTCCTTCTGAAACAACAACTTACAAATTGATAGCTACGGGAGATGGAAAAGAAAAAGTAGCCATGTGCACTGTCACGGTTGAAGAACAGGACCTGCTTATCAGTTCTTTTGACGCAAGTCCAGACTCCATAAGCCCTGGAGAAAGGGCTGTCCTGAACTGGCATGTTTCAGGGGTCTCAAACGTTACCATAGAGCCTGATATAGGGACTCTGGAACCTGCCGGAACATTGAATGTGTCCCCCACGGCCACCACTTCATATAAGCTTACAGCTTCAAATGGTGATAAAGAAGATGTGGCTTATTGCACGGTCACAGTTGAAGAAAGCCCTCTGCCTCCTGAAGAGAAAACAGTACCTTCTGAAGAGAAGGCTTTACCTCCGGCTGATAATCTGCCAGCCCCGGAAGAAGAACAGGCTCAAAAGGATCTGCCTTCTATCGTTTCTTTTAACGCAGACCCTGATGTCATTGCGAAAGGAGAGAGTTCCAACCTCACCTGGAACGTTTCCGAAGCTGCTGATATTTCCATAGACCAGAGGATAGGGCCTGTAAGCCTTACAGGAAGCCAGCGTATATTTCCGGAAAAAACTACCACCTATACCCTGATAGCTACGAATGAGGCAGGTAGTGTCAGTGCCAGCAAAATGGTATATGTCGAAGAACCTTCCACATCACCTTCTCCTTCTGCTGTCAGTGTTCCGGAGCAGGTCTCCCCTGCAAACGGAGAAGTGTTCGATAATTCTACGGCACAGGCTACACTCAAATGGAAAACAGTTTCAGGCGCGGTAAGTTATTCTGTAGAAATCGACTCATATGATTCAAGCACAGGTAAGTGGCTTTCGGAATCCTCCAGGTCCGATGTGGTCTCAGGCATACCAGGGATCAGCTACTCCTTCGAGTTTGATGAAGGCGTAAATCAGTACCGCTGGCGTGTCTGGGCTTCCGGTTCCGAAGGCGTGGAAGGCAAGAAGAGCGAGTGGTGGGCTTTCAGTTCTCAGGCTGGCTCTGTCACGGAAACAGGGAATACTTCAGCCGCTTAATTTTTTTCTTCGGAGACTGATAGTTCCTGCGTTGATAACTGGAAAATAATCGGATATTGACCGGAAAATAACCGAATATTCTCCGGTTAACTATTTTTATCTTCTGTGATTCTTTTTCTGTGATTCTTTTTCTATGATTCTTTTCTGTGGTTCTTTTCTGTGATTCTTTTACTCCTTTTCAGTCTTTATGCCAGCCTTAAAGAATTCAGAATCGACGCAAAAAGTAATTTCTGATTCAAAAAAGCTTATATTCCCAGGTTTGCAAATACTCTCGGACCGGATGCGATAGAGAGTCTCATTATCGAGATTCATTATAGAAACTCAGATTCATTATAGAAACTCATGTAGAGACTCATATAAAAGTTCGTTATATAGACTCGTTATAAATATGCGCTATAAATACTCCTATAGAAACTCATTATAGAAACTCGTTATAGAAATTCATATAGAAGTTCGTTATGAATACTTATTATAGAACTCCTTCCCTTATTAAGTGCAGATTCCTGCAAAATCTGAATTTCAACAGCCAGATCTTCGACATCCAGATTCTACAATTAAAAATTAAAAATTAAATACAATAACCATGATTCGCAAAAAACAAACCGAAAAACCCTCTGAATGGGACCCTCCAGCTCCTTCAACAGTCTATATCAAAATAAAAAATATACCTTACGAAACTTTCAAAACCAAGCTTAACCAGGGGCTGGTTACTACCGATCTTGACCAGATCAGATACCGGCTCGAGAAGCATATTTACTGCTGCGGGGTATGCTCAAAACATGTGAACGGGTACTGTGTCATTACAAACAGAAAGGCTGAGCCGGGATGGATCTGCAAGTCTTTCGTGCCAAAAGAGGAGTTCATATATCTTGATTCCAGGCCTGACAGGAAAGATCCGGCAGAATTCAGGTATCTTTCTGAAACCGGGCTCGAAAAAGATTATATCGAAAGCGCAGGAGCAAGAGAACGAAGACACGGAAATGAAGGTACAAAAGCTCTTTACGATGAAGGAGTAACCCTTTACAGACAGGGAAGGTTAAAGCTTGCTCTTGAGGCTTTTGACAGCGTGCTTGAGGCAAATCCTCTGGACTTTGCAGCCCTTTTTCATAAAGGAAACGCCCTTCTGAAACTCAAGCGTTATGAGGAGGCTCTTGAGGTATTTGAAAGAGCTTCGGAAATTAACCAGGAAAACGCGGGTCTCTGGACCAACCTTGGATTTATTTTTACTAAACTCGAACGTTTCCGTGATTCTCTCGAAGCTTTTGAAAAATCGATATCATTGAATCCTGTGCAGAAAAATGCTTGGGAAGGCAGGGATGCAGTAATTGCCAGAGTTCGCCTGTGTGAAGAGAGGCTCCGAGAATCTGAAGAAGCCCTTAAGAAAAACCCTGAAGACCCTGACACTCTGTTTAAAATAGGTAAAATTCATCTCAGACTTGGAGAGCAGGAAAAAGCTATTCAGGCATTTAAAAAAGCCCTTGAAATAAAGCCTGAAAATGCCGAAGCCTGGCAGTTCCGGGGAAAGGTTCTTTTTAAAGCCGGGTCGGAAAAGGAAGCTCTGCACGCTTTTGAAAAGGCAACCCGCCTTAAACCCGATTACGCCGAAGCCTGGTTTGAAAAAGGAAATGCATTCCTTAAACTTGAAAACCTTAAAGGGGCAGAAAACGCTTTTAAGATTGCAGCCCGCCTCTGGGACAGTAAAGGGATAAAATCAAAAGCAGAAAGTGCGCGTGATAAAGTTAAAAGACTGCACTCCTCAAATTGAGCCGCTTTTCGCGTTATGAAATAGAAAAAAGAGAGATGAAATAAATTGAAAACATCGGAATATTGGAAATAGGGCTACGTGCAGGGGAATTATTTTTGGCGCTGACAGTCGGGCTGCACATTTTCTGCATCTGGCAAAGTTAACCAGTTTCAGGGCAGCCCTTCCTGAAATTTAAAGATAGGCATGCGTGACGTAACGCCTCATCATCCTGTGGCTGTTGAAATAGTAGGCAATCATGCCTATTGAGTTGTTCATCATTTTAAGCCAATCGTCTTTACGCTCGTAATACATGGGGACTATGATATAGTAAAGTTTATTGTAGAGGTCGTTAAGCTCAGCAACCCTCGCCTCTTCTCCGATGAGATTTTCTTCAGGCATTGGACCTATTGACCAGCCTGTTACTCCTTCGATCCATCCTTCGATCCACCAGCCGTCAAGTATACTGAAATTCACTACTCCATTATGGGCTGCTTTCATGCCGCTGGTGCCCGAAGCTTCATAGGGGCGAGTTGGGGTGTTAAGCCAGAGGTCAACGCCGGAGACCATTTTTGCAGCCAGGTCCATATCATAATTTTCCAGAAAGACGATTTTTACCTCGTTCCTGAGGGTTTCTATGCTTTTGAAAATATCTCTTATGAGCTGTTTTCCTGCTTCGTCACGGGGATGAGCTTTGCCTGCAAATATAATCTGGATTTTGCCCCTCCTGTTTACCTTCCGGAGCCTTTCAATGTCGGAAAGCAGTAAGGTTGCCCGTTTATATGCCGTCATTCGGCGTGCAAAACCTATGGTGAAGGTCTCATATTCCATGCCTGCCCCGGTTCTTTTGTTGACCTCATCTATAAGGGCTTTTTTTGCTTTCCTGCGGGCTTCCCAGATTTCATCATCAGGAATTCCTCCTATCCTTACCAGGAGTTCGGGCTCATTTGCCCATCCGGGCATGTAACGGTCAAAAAGATCCCTGAAATAAGGACAGGTCCAGGTATAGGAGTGGACGCCATTTGTTATTGCCTGGATTGAATATCCCGGGAAAAGTTCGCTTGAAACCCGGCTGTGCCTTTTTGTAACTCCGTTCACATAGTCGGATAAGTTGAGGGCAAAAAGGCTCGTATTAAAACGGTCTTCTCCGCCGTATTTTTTCAGGATTTCCATATCGTTCTGGTCCCGGATCATGTCTTCAACGAGACTGTAATCGAACTTATCGTGCCCGGCTTCCACAGGGGTATGGGTGGTAAAAATACAGAGGTCCTTTACTATCGGACATTCCTTGCCGTTGCATTTTAAAAGCTCCAGAGCAAGCAGGCTTGAATGCCCTTCGTTCATATGGTATTTCCGGATTTTAAAACCAAGCGCGTTGAGCATGCGCACTCCCCCTACCCCGAGCACTATTTCCTGCTTGAGCCTGTAGGTATGGTCTCCCCCGTAAAGGAAGTCTGTAATCCTGCGGTCTTCAGGTGAGTTCCCTTCCACATTGGTATCAAGAAAAATAATAGGTACACAGCCCCCGGTCAGGCTTTTGCAGTTATAGTGCCATGCCTGAATTTTAACATCCCGGCCCTGTATTTTAACGCTCACTTCCTGCGGGAGCCAGGTCATAAAATTTGAAGGGGTCCACTCTTCAGTCAGTTCTGTCTGTGTCCCCGAGGCATCAAGTTTCTGCCTGAAATATCCTTTATTGCTTACCAGAGTTACTGCTACAAGTGGGATATTGAGGTCTGCAGCCGAGCGGATTGTATCGCCTGCAAGCACTCCCAGCCCTCCCGAATATGTGGGAATTTCATTCCGAAGCCCAATTTCCATAGAAAAATAAGCTATTTTTTGTCCTTTTAATACTCCTTGAAGATTATTTTCCATATCCTTAAACCCCTTATCTGGTTCTCATTTGGTGATGTTCTAAAAATATTTTTAATTACGCCTCTAATAAAACAATTTCTAATTAACAATTATTCTGAGATGTATATTCTTTAATTATTCCAGCTTAAAGCAAGTATAAACCATATTAAGAAATGTACCCTACTGTTTATTTTCTTTGTGGAGGGGTTTTAAGAATATAGGGTTTAAGAATAAGGATTTAGGAAAATAGGATTTAGGAAAATAGGTTTGAAAGTTCAGGAGGCAGGCTTTTAAGAAAACTGATTTAAAAAGTCATCAGGGAAATAGGATGTCTTCTATCCTGAAAATAAGAGGTCAAAAAAGTATCAAAGAAGTTTATCTAAATAAGATTTCTAAAGTGCCTTCTTGATATCTTTTTTTCTGACTTTTCCTGATATTTTCTCTATCCTTTATTGGTATTTTTATCCTTTATTGGTATTTTCTCTTACTTTTTTACTTCTGAAAGAGTATTCTAATTAAATATATATATTTTTCTCTTTTATTTTGGTTTTTTCTGCTTATTTCCCGAGATCTACAATCTCAAATATTTTTTAATCCATAACGCTATTAAGCCTGCTGATAATGATATTTTATGAGGATCAAATCACAATCTTTTTAATTTATGATGCCTATCTATGTTATAGCAGCAAAAAGATTAAATACGCAAGACTTTTTTATAGCTTCCTGTAAAAGGTTTTGCATGGAGAATAAAATGGCTAAAGTGACTTCCAGTTCTGCTAAAAACGGAAATAACGGCAGGCAGAAACCCTGCAAATATATCAATGAGATAGCTTTATGCAGTGCTCTTGAGATGGCAAAAGAGCTGATCTCAGTAATAAATAAAGTCCCCGTTACTGTCTTTTTATGGCGTCCTGAGAAGTACTGGCCTGCGGATTTTGTTTCTGAGAACGTAAAAAATTTTGGGTATACGGTAGAAGAGTTTACGTCAGGAAAAGTCCTTTACGGGAATATTGTCCACCCGGATGACTTTGAAAGGGTTGAAAGAGAGCTTTCAAGAAGGATAGAAGAAGATTATGTCGATTTTTCTCAGGAATACCGGATACTGACAAAGTCAGGAGAAGCTCGCTGGGTTGAGGAAAGAACCTTTATCGAAGCCGACGAAAATGGAGTTGTAAAATACCTTAAAGGCATAATTCTCGATATTACCGAAAGAAAAAGAAAAGAAAAACTGCTCTATATCCAGAGGGACCTCGGGATTTCACTGAGCACTTCGAATTACCTTGATGAAACCCTTGACCTCCTGCTTGATTCGTGCCTTCAGATAGATGAGATTAATGCCGGAGGCATCTATCTGGTTGATGAAGAAACAGGTGACCTCAATCTTGCAATTTACCGCGGTCTTTCTCCAGTTTTTATCGAGAACGCTTCATATTACAGTGCAAATTCTCCAAATGCCAAACTCGTTATGATAGGTCAGCCCGTCTACAAACAGCACATAGACCTTCTTCTCACTTCAAAAGACGATATTCTCAGGCAGGAAAACCTCAGAGCTACGGCAATCATCCCTGTAAAATACGGAAAAAAGGTTATTGCTGCTTTTTATCTTGCTTCAAGGATGGAGTACGAGCTCTCAGATAGTGTGCGCACGGTTATAGAAACAATTGCAACCCAGTTCGGGGTTTTTATCTCCCGGATCAGACTTGAAGAAAAACTTAAAGAGTGTGTCAAGAAGAGAAAGTCCTGAAGTACAGGCCTTAATAATTTTTTATCCATGGATTCTTTAATTTATAAGAAAAATTTATAAATTTTGTCTCATAACTTGTATTGGGAAAGAATTGCAAATATCAGCAAATTACTGTTAATTTTTCCCTTTACGGCATTACAGGATATCCGGAAAAAAGATCCGGAAATGGTTGATGTAAAATTTCTCCGGGACCATATCTGACCGGAGAAAATAGGTAAATAACATCTGGTGGGGGAGTATGACAGAACAAATTAAGAATAAGATTTGTGAATACCTTGCAAATCACTATTATCTGAACCTGGCAACTGTAAGCCCTGATGGCAGGCCAATGGCTCATACTATGGCTTATGTTTCAGAAAGGGAAATTGTATATCTGGCAACCAATAAAAATACCCGAAAAGTCCAGAACATCATGCAAAATCCACAGGTAGCATTTACTGTTGATGAAGATGACCCTGACTGGTTTGATATGAAGGCGCTTCAGGTCGAAGGCAAAGCGACAATAGTTGCCAGTGAGGAAGAGCTGCGAGAAGTAGGGGAAATTATGGCAGCCAAATTCCCTGTTATTGCAGATTTGCCGCCTGACCCCGATACTATCATGATAAAAATAGA
>WPCJ01271330.1_pt1 | contig 19808 bp, 18 predicted proteins | sample 5399831 | NCBI WGS metagenome assembly WPCJ01 (sample SAMN12869470, study PRJNA574797) | sludge metagenome | isolation source: wastewater treatment of pH10 | place: China:Beijing | collected 2019-05-20 | reverse complement strand
TGGGCGCTCTGGCGCTGCAGGTGCAGCGTCCACAAAGCCTGCGAGACCGGATCCTTGCCGCCGACCGCGAGCGTATCCTCCAGCGCGGTCGCCGGGCGATGCGCCCCGTCCATGGACTGGTCGAGCCGGGCCAGCGCCTCGCGGCGGCTGGGCCAGCGGCTAGTGACGGCCGGCCAGAAACTTCCGAGCAGGAGGAGAGCGAAGATGGCGGAACCGGCCGCCCGCCCCCACCAGGGCAGGTGCAGCCAGAGCCCGAACCAGGAAACGGCGAGGAAGGCCAGGACGACGCAGAGGGGCGCCCACAGCTTTGGCCAGAGGCGCTCCCAGGCAAGAGACAGCCGCGACGCCGCAGTGAGGCGGTCCAGCCTCTTGCGGATCATACCGACCGGATCAAGCGCCGTGCGGCGCGGTGCTTCGCTCATCCGCTGCTCCGGGCCGCCCCCGCGGCGCCTCTCCTAGATCACGATGATTTTGGATCGAGTCGATCCAAAATCATAAACGTGATCGATTCTAAGAGTTAGAGCAGGATCTCAGCGAAAAACCGGTTCCCACTTTTTCGCATCCTGCTCTAGCTTCATCGATCGAAGGGAGAGGCTAACACGGGAATGTGGCGTGACCAGCGTCGAAGCGTCACGCCCCACAGGTGCTCCGGGAAATGTGAAGCAGGCTCAGGCCAGCCAGGGCGGCGCGCGATCCGTGCCGATCAGCTCTTCATAGCTCTGGCGCGGCCGTGTCACCGCGAATTTGTCGCCCTTCACCAGCACTTCGGCGACGAGCGGACGCTGGTTGTAGGTCGAGGACATGCTGGCGCCATAGGCGCCGGCGGTCATGAAGGCGATGAGGTCGCCCGGCTTCAGCGCGGAGAGTTCACGCCCGGTGGTGAAGGTGTCGCCTGATTCGCAGATCGGCCCGACCACGTCATAGGCGATCGTCTTGGCGCTCTCCGCCGGCTCCGCCACCGGCCAGATCTCGTGATAGGCCTCGTACATGGCCGGCCGCATCAGGTCGTTCATCGCTGCGTCGACGACAAGGAACTCCTTGGTCGGGCGCGGATTGAGATGCAGCACCTTGGTCAGCAGGATGCCGGCATTGCCGACGATCAGGCGGCCCGGCTCGAAGCCGAGCTCGGCGTCGAGCCCTTTCGTCACCCGGGCAACCATCGCGGCATAGGCCTCGATCAGGCCGGGGCCGTGATCGAACTCCCTGGGTATCTCATAGGGAATGCCGAGCCCGCCGCCGAGGTCGAGCCGGTCGACGCGGTGCCCTTCGGCCCGCAGCGCCAGCACGAGGTCGCGCATCTTCACATAGGCTGCTTCGAAAGCGTCGACCTCGCGGATCTGGCTGCCGATATGCACGGCAAGACCCATGATCCTGACACCCGCCATATTGGCGGCGCGGGCATAGAGCCGGTGCACCTCTTCGAAGGAGACGCCGAACTTGTTGGCCGAGGAGCCCGTGGTGATCTTGGCATGGCCGCCGGCGCCGATGTCGGGATTGACCCGGAACACAGCCTCCTGGCGCTTGCCGAGCCGCTGCGCCACTTTCGACAGGAGGTCGAGCTCGCCCTCGGTCTCGATATTGACCTGGTAGATGCCGGCCTCGACCGCGAAGGCAAGCTCGCTCTCAGCTTTGCCGACGCCGGAAAAGACGATCTTGCTGGCCGGGAAACCGGCGGCGAGCGCCTTGCGGATCTCGCCTTCCGAGACGGTATCGGCGCCGGCGCCGAGCGCGGCAAGAGTCTTCAGCACGCCGAGATTGCTGTTCGCCTTCATGGCGTAGAAGACATGCGCCGGCTTGCCCGGAGCGATCGAGGCCATCGCCGCTTCATAAAGGCGGTAATGCCGCTCGATCGTCGCGGAGGAATAGACATAGACCGGCGTTCCGACCTCTGCCGCGATCTGGCGCAGGTCGACATCCTCGGCGAAGAGCGCGCCGTCGCGATAGGCGAAGTGATGCATCGAAGGTCCGGAAGACTGTCAGAGCAGCGGGTCGAGGATGAAGGGCTTCTCGGGAATCTCGATCGCCTTGTTGCGCTTCGCCGGCTTGCCGAGAGGCGAGGCCTCCGAGGCGTTGAAGCTGTCCTCGACCGCGCCGGTCTGCTGATCCGGCAGGTCGATCGCGTTCTTGGCGTTCGGCGGCGGCTCCAGCGGTCCACGGCGGCCGCAAGCCGCCAGGGCGAGGCCGAGCAGGCCGACCACCAGAACGGTGCGGCCGAGTTTCAGGCGGGATTGCAGCACGAACGGTGATCCTTAGGCGAAGCTTCGGGACGAGTGTAGCGAATGGCGCGCAAGCTTGCGAGCCTTTGCGCCGGGATCATGGCTGCGGCTTCGCGTCCTTGGCGAGCTGCTTAAGCCAGCGCTTGGCCTGCCGCTTCACATTGGCGGGAGCGGTGCCGCCATAGCTGGTCCGGCTCTTCACCGAGCGCTCGACGCCGAGAACGGCGAAGATCTCGTCGGAAATCTTCGGCTCGACCTCCTGCATCTCGGCCAGCGAGAGCTTCTCCAGCCCGACGCCCTTGGCCGAGGCGATGCCGACAAGGCGGCCGGTGACGTGGTGGGCGTCGCGGAACGGCATCTTCAGCACCCGCACCAGCCAGTCGGCGAGGTCGGTCGCGGTGGCGTAGCCGAGGCCTGCGGCCTTCTTCATCGTCTTCAGGTCCGGCTGCATGTCGCGGACCATGCCGGCGCTGGCGGCGAGGCAGAGCGACAGGGTCTGCACCGCATCGAAGGTGCCTTCCTTGTCCTCCTGCATGTCCTTCGAATAGGTCAGCGGCAGGCCTTTCATCATCGTCAGCAGACCCTGCAGCGCCCCGAAGACGCGGCCCGCCTTGCCGCGCACCAGTTCGGCCGCGTCGGGATTGCGCTTCTGCGGCATGATCGAGGAGCCGGTCGAGAACTTGTCGGAGAGCTTGACGAAGCCGAATTGCGGCGTCGCCCACAGCACGATCTCCTCGGCCAGGCGCGACAGGTGCATGGCGCAGATCGAGGCGGCCGACAGCGTCTCCAGCACGAAATCGCGATCCGAAACCGAATCGAGCGAGTTCGCCGTCGGCCGGACGAAGCCGAGCGTCTTGGCGGTCATGTGCCGGTCGATCGGGAAGGAGGTGCCGGCGAGCGCGGCGGCGCCGAGCGGGCATTCGTTCATGCGCTCGCGCGCATCGCGCAGCCGGCTGCGGTCGCGCGCCAGCATCTCGACATAGGCGAGCAGGTGATGGCCGAAGGTGACCGGCTGCGCCGATTGCAAATGGGTAAAGCCCGGCATCACCGCCGCGGCATAGGTATCCGCCTTTTCGGCGAGCGCGAGTTGGAGATCGGCGACCTGCTCGTCGAGCTGGTCGAGCGCGTCTCGCACCCAAAGGCGCATGTCGGTCGCAACCTGGTCGTTGCGCGAGCGGGCGGTGTGCAGGCGCCCGGCGGCGAGACCGATCCGGTCCTTGAGATTGCTCTCGACGTTCATGTGAATGTCTTCGAGAGCGCGCGAGAACGTGAAGCGCCCGGCCTCGATCTCGGCCTCGATGCCCTTGAGTCCGGCAGAGATGACGTCCACGTCGTCTTTCGTCAGGATCCCGGTCTCAGCCAGCATGGCGGCGTGTGCCAGCGAGCCGCGGATATCCTGGCGCCACAGGCGCTGGTCGAAATCGATGGAGGCGTTGATCTCCTCCATGATGGCGTCGGGACCTGTGGCGAAACGCCCACCCCACATGCGGTTGCTCACGGCGGTCTTTCCTGCTCTTCAAGGACGCGCGATGACGTCTCGGTCGAAAATAGTGCTGGCCTGCGGGGCTCTGGCGCTGCTGGTATTCGGCGGCGCTGGCGCCTTCTACTCCGTCCGGGGTGGAGCCGGCAATTCCGTCTGCAGCGCCGCCGCGACGAAGGTCGAGACGCTGCGCCCCCTGGCGAAAGGCGAAGTCGCCGCCGTCGAGATCGCCAAGCAGCCGGCGCTCCTGCCCGATCTCGCCTTCAACGGCCCGGACGGCAAGCCGACGACGCTGTCCGCCATGCGCGGCAAGACCGTGCTGGTCAATCTCTGGGCGACCTGGTGCCTGCCCTGCCTCACCGAGATGCCGGCGCTCGATGCGCTCCAGGGCGCGCTCGGCGGCCCCGATTTCGAGGTGGTGGCGATCAATATCGACACGCGCCACCCCGACAAGCCGAAGAAGTGGCTGGCCGACAAGAATATCGGGCGCCTCGCCTACTATGCCGACCCGCAGGCCAAGGTCTTCCAGGACATCCGCTCCGTGAAGAAGGTCGAAGGCATGCCGATCAGCCTGCTGGTCGATCCCGCCGGCTGTGAGCTGGCCCTGCTGCAAGGTCCGGCCGAATGGGCCGGTGCCGACGCCAAGGCGCTGATCGCGGCCGCGATCGGCCGGCGCTGAGCCGTACCTCGTCGATCACAGTGCTGACACGCACAAAGTGGATAGCCGGTCGTTGCGGCAGCCCTTAGCGCTGTGCAGCGATGGCGACCAATTTTGCGAGCGGAGCGAGCTTATGATCAATGTCATCAAACGAACGGCGCAGAACGCCGGCCGAACCGCCCTTCATTTCTTGATGGGCTGCGTGCTCGTTGCCGGGCTGGCGACCTCCGTCTCTGCGCAGGAACGCACCGTGATTTCCGGCACCACGGTCTCGCTGGCGCCGCTGAAGGGCTTCGTGCCGTCGAGCAAGTTCGCCGGCCTCGAGCATGCCGAAGCCAAGGCCTCCGTGCTCGTCGTCGAGCTACCGGCCGAGGCGCATCCGCAATTATCGGCGCTGTTCGCCAATCTCGAGACGGCCAAGACCAACTTCGCCAAGCAGAACATCACCATCGACGACGCAGAGGACATCGAGACCGCCGCCGGCAAGGGCCGCATCCTGACCGGCCAGCAGGCGCTCGGCGCCACGACCTTCGACAAATGGATCGTGCTGCTCAAGGGCGCCAAGACCGTCATGATCACAGTGCAGGCGCCGGAGGATTCCGATCTCGACGGCGACGATGTCGTCACCATGCTGAGGAGCGTCTCGCTCGGCGCCGAGCCGACGCTCGACCAGAAGCTCGCGGCCTTGTCCTTCCGTGTTCGCGCCGCCGAGCCTTTCCGCGTAGTCGATACCTTGGGAGGCATCGGCGTGATCATGACGGTCGGTCCTCTGAACACCGACTCCAAGGGTACGCAGCCGCTGCTGATTGTCTCTTCCCAGACCGAAACCGGTACCCGAGTCAGCGTGGGACAGCTGGCCGCTGTGGGAGAAAAGTTACTGCAGACGACGCGCGGCTTCGAGAAGGCCGAAGTAACACAGCGCAGTACGGTGGCCTTCGCCGGTAGCAGCGATGGCGCGATGCTGTCTGGCACGATCACCGATGGTTCGACCCGCAAACGCTTCGCCCAATATATCGGCCTGGGTTCGAACGGCATTTTCCTGCGCATGATCGTCAGCGCCGACGAAGCGACATATCCCTCGCTTGAGCCCGCCATCAAGGCGATCGCCGACAGCATCGCTTTCGCCAAGTGATTGGAGCCTGACGCCAGCGCCCGGCGTCACCGATCTGCAACATTTGCCATGGCCGGCCGGCTGCTCCATACGCTGCCGGCCATGAGCTACACCATCGGCCTCGCCACCACCTTCCACGACCCGGCCATCGCCATCGTCGACCCCGCCGGAGAGGTCCTCTTCGCCGAGGCGACCGAGCGCTATCTGCAATACAAGCGCGCACCGAACTGCGAGCCGGACACGGCGGTGCGGATGGAAAGCCTGCTCAAGCGCTACATCCCGAAAGGCGCCGAAATCCGGCTCGCCACCAGCTGGGGCGAGGAGTTCACCGGTTTCCTCGACCAGATGAGCCGCGCCGGCTCCTTCAGTCTCGACGCCCTGCTCAAGCTCTCGCCGGCCTTCAATCGTTCGCTCGTGCCGGAGCGCAGCGAGCGCGCCTTGATCGCCAACCTGCATCACCAGCAGCAGCGCGCCGGCCTCGGTACCGTGCTCGGCCTCGACCGCGCCTTCGGCGAGGCGAAGGTCAGCGGGATCAAGCGCTATGGCCATCATCTCAGCCATGCCGCCTACGCTTCCTGGTCCTCGCCCTTCCGCGATGCCGCCTGCCTCGTCGTCGACGGCATGGGCGAGACCGGGGCTTCCGCGATCTTCGCGCTCAGGGATGGCCGCCTCACCGAGCTGAAGCGCCATCGCGGCCGCGAATCGATCGGCTTCTATTTCGGCTTCGTCACCGACCTCGCCGGCTTCGACCAGGCCAAGGGCGAGGAATGGAAGATCATGGGCCTCGCGCCCTATGGCAAACGCGATCCCGAATTGCTCGCTCTGCTGCGCAAGCTCTATCGCGTCGACGGCACCAAGCTCAGCTTCGCCGACGCGGCGACGGTCCAGGGCGTCGCCGACGAGATCCTGGCTCGCCGCCCGGCCGATGCGCTCGACAAGGGTTGGGCCGATCTCTCGCGCTGCGGCCAGGACGTCTTCGCCGAGATGATGGAGGCGCTGCTCGCCGAGACCGCGGCACTCTGCCCGTCGGAGAACCTCGTGCTCGCCGGCGGCTGCGCGCTCAACTCCTCCTTCAACGGCAAGATCGTCGGCCGCCACGGCTTCAAGCAGGTTCACGTCCCCTCCGCCCCGGCCGATGACGGCAATGCGATCGGCGCCGCCTGGCTCGCCCATGCCGAGGCGAATCCGGACTGGCAGGCGCCGAAGGGCCCGATGAGCCCCTATCTCGGCTCCAGCCTTTCGACTGAACCCTTCGAGCGCATGGCAGCCTGGGAACCGCGCCTGAAAAAGCTCTCGCCCGACGAGATCGTCACCGCGACCGCCAAGCTCCTGGCTGAGGGCAAGCTGATCGGCTGGGCGCAGGGACGCGCCGAGTTCGGGCCACGCGCCCTCGGCAACCGTTCGATCCTGGCCGACCCGCGTCCGGCCGACGCCAAGGACATCCTCAACGCCAAGGTCAAGTACCGCGAGGCCTTCCGACCCTTCGCGCCGTCGATCCTGGCCGAGCACGGCCCCGACTGGTTCGAGAACTATCAGGATGCGCCCTATATGGAGCGCACCCTGACCTGGAAGGAATCGGTGCGCGACCGCGTGCCCGCAGTCGTCCACGAGGACGCGACCGGGCGCCTGCAGAGCGTCACCGCCGAGCGCAATCCGCGCTATCACGCGCTGATCTCGGCCTTCCACAAGCTCACCGGCGTGCCGGTGATCCTCAACACCTCCTTCACCATCATGGGCAAGCCGATCCTGCACAGCAGCGAGGATGCGATCCTGATGTTCTACACGAGCGGGCTCGACGCGCTGGTGGTCGAGGACTGGTTGCTGGTGAAGTGAGGCTGTAGAAATAGCCCTCGGCAGACACCACATCGCAACAATCACGGTGTTTCGTTTTTGGGATTGTGCCAGGAGCAGACATGACGAAGCGCATCTCTGATCTGAGCCTCGACCAGTTGAAGATCGAGGCCTCTCACGCTTGGAGCGAGGCGGCTTCACGTGCGCTCAAAGCCGGGTTGAAGATCGAAGGCGTCGTCCGGCCATCGCATGGCGATGAAGCTTCCCAGAAGACGCCTCCGCGCAAAGCCGGAAAGAAAGGCGTGCGGGCAGCGTGACGCCGCCGACCCGGCCCCAGCCCGTCATGACGATTGTGGCGGGCCCTAACGGTTCGGGGAAAACGACACTTACGCGGCATCGATCTCGGCACATATATCAATTCGGACGATATTGCCGCCGGCCTGACCGGGGATGATGTCGAGCGCAGTCGAAAGGCTCAATTTGCAGCCGACCGGCTGCGATATGACTGCCTGAATCGAGGTGCGGATTTCACCTTCGAGACGGTCATGTCTCATCCCAGCAAAATCGATTTCATGCGTAAGGCAAGAGAAGCTGGTTATTTCGTCCAGCTCGTTTTTGTCGGCATCGAGGATCCGGCCATCAATGTCGCGCGCGTCAAGCAACGCGTCAGCCTAGGCGGGCACGATGTGCCATCCGACCGGATCGTTGAACGCTGGAAACGGACGATGGCCGCGCTTCCCGAAGCAATCAGGATCAGCAACCGCGCGCTTCTGTTCGACAATACCGCGACGATCGCCAAGCCCGGCGACATCGCGACTCCACAAGTCGTCGCGGAATGCCTGGATGGCAAATTGGCAAAGCTGGAAGCACTGACGCTGCCGGGATGGCTTCGTCAGTGTCTGGCTCAAATCACCAAGGATTGATGCTTCAGCTCGCCTGCTTGACGGCGATGCCCTTCTCTTCGAACAGCGCCTGCAATTCGCCGGCCTGGAACATCTCGCGGGTGATGTCGCAGCCGCCGACGAACTCGCCCTTGACGTAGAGCTGCGGGATGGTCGGCCAGTTTGAATAGGCCTTGATCCCTTCGCGGATCTCCTGATCCTCGAGAACGTTGACGCCCTTGAACGGCACGCCGACGTAAGACAGGATCTGCACCACCTGGCCGGAGAAGCCGCACATCGGGAATTGCGGCGTGCCCTTCATAAAGAGCACCACGTCGCTGGACTTCACTTCGGCATCGATACGGGCGTTCACATCGCTCATGGCTTCATCTCCAAATGCGGGTTCAAGGCCCGCCGGATCAACTCGTTCTAATCTTGGGGAACCGTCGTCGTCAGCGCAAGGGCATGCAGCACGCCGCCCATGTTTCCTTGCAGGGCGGCATAAACCATCTGGTGCTGCTGCACCCGGCTCTTGCCCTTGAAGGCGGCCGAAGTGACCGTCGCGGCATAATGGTCGCCGTCGCCGGCGAGGTCCTTGATCTCGACGAAGGCGTCGGGGAACGCCGCCTTGATCATGCGCTCGATCTCGCTTGCTTCCATCGCCATGGCGATCTCCTCAAAGCATTTTCAGGCGAAGTGGAAACCGGTTCGCGTGAACAAAATGCGTCAAAACAAAACTCTATCAGGCCTTGCCGGCCATGTAGTCCGGCAGCCAGCTCTCATGGGTCTTGCGCAGAGCGGCGATCAAGACGGCGGCCTCGCCCGGCAGGGCAAGCTCGCTGCCGCCGGTCTTGCCGATGACCTGAGCCGGCACGCCGGCAGCCTTCGCCTCGGCAACGACCGCCTCGGCTGCGCCAGCCGGCAGCGACAGCAGATAGCGGCCCTGATCCTCGCCGAACAGCACGGCATGAGCCGGACCGGCGGGCAGAGCCGTGATGCTGGCGCCGATGCCCTTCGCCATCGCCATCTCGGCCAGCGCGATCGCAAGACCGCCATCCGAGAGGTCATGACAGGCGGTAAGGCGGCCTGCAGTGATCAGCGAGCGCACGAACTCGCCATTGCGGCGCTCGACGGCAAGATCGACGGGCGGCGGCGCGCCCTCCTCGCGGCCGCAGACCGTCGCGAGATAGGAGGACTGCCCGAGCCAGCCCTTGGTCTCGCCGATCAGGACGATCGCCTCGCCCTCGGCCTTGAAGCCGACGGTCGCATGCTTCGTGACATCGGCGAGCACGCCGACGCCGCCGATGGTCGGGGTCGGCAGGATCGAGACGCCGTTGGTCTCGTTGTAGAGCGAGACATTGCCGGAGACAACCGGGAAATCGAGCGCCTTGCAGGCCTCGCCAATACCGCGGATGCAGCCGACGAGTTGGCCCATCACCTCGGGCCGCTCCGGATTGCCGAAATTGAGGTTGTCGGTGATGGCGAGCGGCAGAGCGCCGACCGCGGTCAGGTTGCGCCAGGCCTCGGCCACCGCCTGCTTGCCGCCCTCGAACGGGTCGGCCTCGCAATAGCGCGGCGTCACGTCGGCGGTCATGGCGAGGCCCTTGGGCCCGTCCTCGATGCGGACGACGCCGGCATCGCCGCCCGGCGTCACCGCCGAATTGCCGAGGATCAGCGTATCGTACTGCTCGTAGATCCAGCGCTTCGACGAGAGGTCGGGCGAGCCGACCAGCGCAAGCAGCGCCTCGGCGTTCGACATCGGCGGCGTCACGCTCGCGGCGTCGACCACCGGCCGCTTCGGTGTCTCGACCCAGGGCCGGTCGTATTCGGGAGCCTCGTCGCCGAGCTCCTTGATCGGCAGGTCGGCCATGGTCTCGCCGTCATGTTTGACGACGAAGCGCAGCGTATCGGTGGTCTTGCCGACCACGGCGAAATCGAGCCCCCATTTGCGGAAGATCGCCTCGGCCGGCTCCTCATGGCCCGGCTTGATCACCATGAGCATGCGCTCCTGGCTCTCCGAGAGCATCATCTCATAGGCGCTCATGCCGTCCTCGCGGCACGGCACCGCGTTGAGGTCGAGCTCGACGCCGAGGTCGCCCTTGGCGCCCATCTCGACAGCCGAGCAGGTCAGGCCCGCCGCGCCCATGTCCTGGATCGCGTCGACATGGCCGGCGGCCATGATCTCGAGGCAGGCTTCGAGCAGCAGCTTCTCGGCGAAGGGATCGCCGACCTGAACGGTCGGCCGCTTCTCCTCGGCTCCCTCGCCGAAGGCAGCCGAGGCCATGGTCGCGCCATGGATGCCGTCGCGGCCGGTCTTGGAGCCGAGATAGACGATCGCCTTACCGACGCCCGAGGCCTTGGCGTAGAAGATCTCGTCGGCCCGGGCGAGGCCGACCGCCATGGCGTTGACCAGGATGTTGCCGTCATAGCGGCGGTGGAATCCGGTGGCGCCGCCGACATTGGGCACGCCGAAGGAATTGCCGTAGCCGCCGATGCCGGCGACGACGCCTGAGACCAGGTGGCGGGTCTTCGGGTGCGACGGATCACCGAAGCGCAGCGCGTCGAGCACAGCGATCGGCCGCGCGCCCATGGTGAAGACGTCGCGCAGGATGCCGCCGACGCCGGTGGTCGCGCCCTGATAGGGCTCGATGAAGGACGGGTGGTTGTGGCTCTCCATCTTGAAGACGATCGCGAGCCCGTCGCCGATATCGATCACGCCGGCATTCTCGCCCGGCCCCTGGATCACCCAGGGCGCCTTGGTCGGCAGCGTCTTCAGATGGATCTTCGACGACTTATAGGAGCAGTGCTCGTTCCACATCGCCGAGACGATGCCAAGCTCGGTAATCGAGGGCTCGCGTCCGATCAGGTGCAGGAAGCGCTGATACTCGTCCGGCTTGAGGCCATGCTCGGCGACCAGCTGCGGGGTGATCTTGATGTCGTTGGGAATCACGCGGCCTGTTCCTGACGGAGGGGGCGAGCCAGAGGCTCGATCTCAAGCGGGGGCAATAGCCTAAAAGCAGCGGGTGAGACAATCGCGGCGGAACGCGCCGATTGAACGGCAGCTCCATGATGTGTATGTTTTACACATCTCTTACACATCGGAGCGGTCATGCGCACGAATATCGAGCTCGATGACGCCTTGCTCGCGGAGGCGATGGAGGCAACGGGCTTGCCGACCAAACGCGCGACTGTCGAAGAGGCTTTGCGCACGCTGGTGCGCGAGCGTCGTGCGCGTCAGGCCCTCAATAACCTTCGCGGGCTGGGTTGGGAGGGCGACCTCGATGCCATGCGCCGCGGTGAACCGGATCACAGGCAGAAGTGATCCTCGTTGACAGCTCAGTCTGGATCGCACTTCTGCGCAACCAGGTGACGCCACAGGTTGCCACGCTCCTTGCCGTCCGCGACCCTACGAATCTGCTCGTGGCCGATCTCGTCCTGACAGAGCTTCTCCAAGGAGCGCGTAGCGATCGTCATGCTGCCGAGATCGAACGCGAGCTGGCGTCCTTTTCGCATATTACAATCTCAAGCCCTGCCATGGCTCCCGTCGCGGCACGTCACTATCGCCGGCTACGCGATCGTGGCATCACGATCCGCACAACGATCGACCTGATCATCGCCACCTATTGCATCGCCAACGGCCATCACCTGCTGCATCAAGATCGCGATTTCGAGCCATTCGCCGAGCACTGCGGCCTGCTGATCGCGTGACGTGAGGGCGCCAAAGCGCCTACCTCACCCCGATCTCCGCCATGGCCGCGCGTAAGCTGGCCGGGATCGGCACCGGCGTCTGCGGGCCGCGCTCAACATAGACATGGGTGAAGAGGCCCTGCGCCGCGGTCAGCTCCCCGCCCTGCCGGAAGATGCCGATGCGATAAGTCACCGAAGAGCGGCCGAGCTTCTCGACGGCGAGCGCGCCCTCGACCACTTCCGGGAAGGCGACGCTCTCGAAATAGTCGCAGCGGGTGCCGACCACGAGACCGACGATCCTGCTGTCCTTCACATCGAGAAAGCCCTGCTCGATCAGCCAGGCGTTCACCACCGTGTCGAACCAGTTGTAGTAGATCACGTTGTTGACGTGGCCGAAGACGTCGTTGTCGGCCCAGCGCGTCGGGATCGGGCGGAACAGGCGGAAATCGGCCCGCCCGAGCCGGATCGGCTTCTCGCTCATGGCTTCTCCCCGCCCGCCTTGTCGCCCGCGCCGATCTCCGGAACGCCGAGCGCATCCGCGAGCCGCGCCTTGGCCGAGCCGGGCCGGAGCGGCTTCTGCTGGCTCTCATGCGGCGCCCAGCCGGACAGCCAGACGATCTCGAAGGTCGCGCGCAGGCGCCCGTCCGGATCGGTAAAACGCTCGGCATAGAGCTCGGCTGCCCGCAGCAGCACGCTGCGCCGCAGCGGCTTGCGGCTGCGCTCGCTCAGCGCATTCGCCCAGCCCATGGCGCGCAGATCGCGCAGCAGGCCGAACATGTCGCCATAGCGCACGGTGACGCTCTCGCTGTCGATGACGGGCAGCGCGAAGCCGGCGCGCTGCAATAGCCCACCGAGATCGCGCAGATCGGCGAAAGGCGCGACACGCGGGCTTGCGCCGCCGGTGACCTCGACCTCGGCCGCCAGCAGCGACTGGCGCAATTCGGTCAGGCTCTGGCCGGCGAGCAGGCAGGCGATGAAGAGCCCGTCCGGCCTGAGCGCCCGCTTGATCTGGATGAGAGCGCCGGGCAAATCGTTGACCGCATGCAGCGCCAGCAGCGAGGCCGCGAGATCGAGCGATTCCGCGGCGAAAGGCAACGCCTCGAGATCGCCGACTAGCGCGGCGCCCGGCTGGGAGACCTCGGCCATGCGCAGCAGGTCACCCGCCCTCGCCTGCAGTACCGATCCGACCAGCGGCAGCGGCGTGCCGAGATCGGCCGCCCGCTCGAAGCGGCGCAATACGGCGGAAAGCCGCTCGTCGAGATCGGCGACGCAGCGCGCCAGCAGGAAATCGGGATAGCCGGCAGCAAGTGCCGCTGCGAGGCGGCGGTGATAGAGCGCGCGGTCGAAGACGACTGAGCTCACCGCGCGCCCCGCTTCACTCCATGCCCTCCAGCTCGCCGATCAGCCCCTCGATCATCTTGAGGCCGATCTGCCAGAAGGCTGGATCGCGCGCATCGAGGCCGAAGGGCTTCAGCAGCTCGGAATGGTGCTTGGTGCCGCCGGCCGAGAGCAGCGCGAAATAACGCTCCTGAAAGCCCGAGGCCGAGTTCTGGTAGACGCCGTAGAGCGAGTTCACCAGACAATCGCCGAAGGCATAGGCGTAAACGTAGAACGGCGAATGGATGAAGTGCGGGATATAGGCCCAGAAGGTCTCGTAACCCGGCCCAAGCCGGATCGCCGGACCCAGGCTCTCCGACTGCACGCTGAGCCAGAGATCGCAGAGATTTTCCGCCGTCAGCTCACCCTGCCGGCGGGCTTCATGGACCTTGCGCTCGAAGGAGTAGAAGGCGATCTGGCGCACGACCGTGTTGATCATGTCCTCGACCTTGGCCGCCAGCATCGCCTTGCGCTGCTTCTGGTCGCGCGTCTCGTCGAGCAGCTTGCGGAAGGTCAGCATCTCCCCGAACACGCTCGCCGTCTCGGCCAGGGTCAGCGGCGTCGGCGCCATCAGCGCCCCGTTCGGCCCGGCCAGCACCTGGTGCACGCCATGGCCAAGCTCATGCGCCAGCGTCATCACGTCGCGCGGCTTGCCCTGGTAGTTGAGCAGGACATAGGGATGCGCGGATGGCACCGTGGGATGGGCGAAGGCGCCCGGCGCCTTGCCGGGGCGGGCCGGCGCATCGATCCAGCGTTCATCGAAAAAGCGCTGCGCGATCCCTGCCATCTCCGGCGAGAAGGCGCCATAGGCCGAGAGCACGGTGTCGCGCGCTTCCGTCCAGGGAATGGTGCGCTGCTCGACCTTGGGCAGCGGCGCGTTGCGGTCCCAATAGTCGAGCACGTCCTGCCCGAACCAGCGCGCCTTGAGCTTGTAGTAGCGGTGCGACAGGCGTGGATAGGCCTCGCGCACCGCGGCGACCAGCGCATCGACGACCTCGCGCTCGACCCGGTTCGCAAGGTGGCGTGAATCGGCGACGTCCTCGAACTTGCGCCAGCGGTCGGAGATCTCCTTGTCCTTGGCCAGCGTGTTGGTGATCAGGCCGAAGGTGCGCAGATGCTGGCGGAAGACGGTGCCGAGCACCTCCGCCGCCTCCTTGCGCACGTCGCGGTCGGCGTCCTGCAGCCGGTTCAGCGTCAATTCGAGCGTGAGGTCGTCGCCGCCGACCTTGAAGCGCAGCGAGGCGATGGTCTCGTCGAAGAGCCGGTTCCAGGCGCCGTGGCCGGTGACCGACTTCTCGTGGAAGAGCTCCTCGATCCGGTCTTCGAGCTGGTGCGGCTTGTCCTTGGCGAGGTCTTCGAGCCAGGGCTTCCAGTGGCTGAGCGGCGCCTGCGCCGCCGCCTTGGCCAGCAGCGCCTCGTCGATCCGGTTGAGCTCGAGCCCGAAGAACAAGAGCTCGGTCGAGATCGCCGTGACTTTGTCCTGCGTGTCGCCATAGAACTTGGCGCGCTGCGGATCGGTGGTGTCGCCGGAATAGACCAGGCCGGCATAGGACATGATCCTGCCGACGAGATCCTCCAGCCCCTCATAAGCCTTGACCGCTTCGGCCAGCGCGACGCTGGCATCCTTGCGCGCGGCGAGAGCCGCGAGCTTGCCGCGATAGAGCTCGGCGAAACGCCGTGCCTCGGCCGCCGCGCGCTCGACATCGGCGGCGAAGGCCGGCGAATCCATAGCCGGATAAAGATGCGTCAGATCCCATTCCGGCAAGGCGCCGAGCGCCTCGGCCGCGCCTCCGCCATGGGCGGCGCGTGCGATTGCGGGACGGTCGAAGGGGCGGGTCATGTCGTCTCTGCCTCGGCCTGTCGGGATCGGTTGTGGCCCCCTCATATGCGCGGCCTGCCGCTTCCGATCAACGGCAGCGCTGCCACAGGCCCCCTATTTCCCGCAGGCTTCGCCGGCTTAAGCGGCGCTTAACCGTTCTCCCCGACAGTGACCCGAAACGGAACAGCCGATTCCGGCTAATAGCTTGGCCTGCCGAGGTTTCATGTCCGCAACAATCCTCGTCGTCGACGACGATCCGGTCCAGCGCCGGCTGCTCGATGCGATGCTGAAGCGCTTCGGCTACGAGGTCGCGCTGGCCGAGGGCGGCGAGCAGGCTCTGGCGGTTCTCGTCGACGAATCGCGCCGCATCGACTGCCTGATCCTCGACCTCGTCATGCCCGGCCTCGACGGCATGGGCGTGCTCGCCGCGCTGCGCGAGCGCGGCAATGAGGTGCCGGTGATCGTGCAGACGGCCAATGGCTCGATCGAGACCGTCGTCGCGGCGATGCGCGCCGGAGCCGTCGACTTCGTCGTCAAGCCGGCCGGCGCCGAGCGCCTGCAGGTCTCGCTCAAGAACGCGCTGAAGCTCGGCGCGCTGGAACACGAAATCCGCTACATGAAGCGGCGCGCCTCCGGGCAGCTCGGCTTCCGCGACCTCGCCAGCAAGAGCCAGGACATGGGCCGCGTCGTCCAGCTCGCCGAACGCGCCGCCCGTTCCAATATCCCGATCCTGATCGAAGGCGAATCCGGCGTCGGCAAGGAGGTGCTGGCCCGCGCCATCCAGGGCTCCAGCGACCGCAGGGGCAAGCCCTTCGTCACGGTCAATTGCGGAGCGATCCCGCACAACCTCGTCGAATCCATCCTGTTCGGGCACGAGAAGGGCTCGTTCACCGGCGCGACCGAACGCCATATCGGCAAGTTCGTCGAGGCCAATGGCGGCACGCTCTTCCTCGACGAGGTCGGCGAGCTGCCGCTCGATGCGCAGGTCAAGCTGCTGCGCGCCATCCAGGAGAGCGAGGTCGACCCTGTCGGCGGCAAGAAGTCGGTGCGCGTCGACATCCGCATCATCTCGGCGACCAACAAGAGCCTGCTGGAGCAGGTCAAGCGCGGCGAGTTCCGCGAGGACCTCTACTACCGGCTCAACGTTTTCCCGATCACGCTCCCGCCGCTGCGCCGGCGCCGCGAGGACGTTGCCGATCTCGCCCGCGGCTTCCTCGCCCGCTTCGCCGCCGAAGAAGGCCGCAAGCTCAGAGGCATCAGCGCCGAGGCGCTGACCCTGCTCGCCGACTATGACTGGCCCGGCAATGTCCGCCAGCTCGAGAACGCGATGTTCCGCGCCGTCGTGCTCTCCGACGGCGACGAGCTCACCATCGCCGAATTCCCGCAGATCGCCGCACAGATGGACGGGTTCGACGTCCGCATCCCGCCGGCGCCCGCCTCGATCGCCAGCGAGCCGCGCGGCGAAGCGCCGCCGCGCGTCATCCAGGTCCCGGTGCGCGATCCCAATGCGCTCGACCTCGTCGCCGGCTCCGACATGCGCACGCTCGACGAGCTGGAGCGCGAGATCATCAAGTTCGCGCTCGCCCATTACCGCGGCCACATGTCCGAGATCTCGCGCAAGCTCGGCATCGGCCGCTCGACACTCTACCGCAAGCTCAAGGATTACGGGCTGATCGAGGGCGAGGACGCCGCCGACGGCGTCGACGCCGCCTGATCGGACCGAATCGAAACACCGTCTGCGACCCACAGGGGACGGGTTGCAGAGGGCGAATATCGGCCGCTGTTGCAGGGCGGCATCTTGTCGAAACAGGCCGAGTCACGCAGTTATCGGCGTGGATCGGCCAGGGACCGGGGAAGTTATCGATGCGCCTTCGCCGCCTGGCGGAAACCGTCTCAGCCACCACGCTTGGCCTCTCGCTGCTTCTCGCCTCCGCAACTGCCCAGGAGGCTACGGGCGACATCGGCGTTCCGCTGCCCGAGCAGCCGGCTCTGGTCATCCTGAACAGCGAGACCGGGCCGCAGAAGCTCGACATCCCTGCTCCCGCGGAGGTCACGCTCGACCTGCGCCCGTCCGCCGGCCCGCAATCGGCCGATGCGGCCGAGACCAGGGAGATGGTCACCGGCGCGCTCTCGACCAGGCCGGACAACAGCGCGGCGGAGCTTGAGCTCGACCTGCCCGAGCCGGAGATGCCGCCGGTCGACCCGGCCCTGGTGAAGCCAGTCGAGCCCGCACCGCAGCCGCAACTGGCCAGGCCGGCGCAGATCGATCTGCCACCGCTTCCCGACGTCGCGGTCACGATGCCGCCGGGACTCGAACTCTCCGGCCGGATCGCGGCCCAGGCCGAGATCGCCGCCGCCCTGCCTCGCCTCTCCGCCCGCGAGCGCGCCGACATCGTCGCCGCCTACGCAGCCAACGAGAACCGGCCGTTCTGGATCGACGGCAAGGAGCTAGGCGCCGCCGGCAAGCAGATCGTCGCGCAGCTCGGCCGCGCCGGCGATGACGGCCTGCGCCCCAGCGATTACCTGCTCCCGGTCTTCGAAGGCAGCGACAAGGACAGCCTCGCCGCGGCCGATATCCGACTCTCGGCGCTGGCCGTGCTCTATGCCCGCGACGCCCGCGGCGGCCGCATCGACCCGCGCCGCCTCTCCAAGCTGATCACGCCGAAGCTCGAACTGCCCTCGGCGACCGAGGTGCTGTCCGAGCTCGCCGGTGCAGCCGATGCCGGCGCCGTCCTCGCCGCCTATAATCCCCGGCACACCGGCTATCGGCATCTCAAGGCCAAGCTCGCCGAATTGCGCGGCCACAAGCCGGAGACGCCGGTCGCCCGCATCCCGGCCGGCCCCGCCCTCAAGGTCGGCATGCGCGATGAACGCGTGCCGCTGATCCGCGCCCGGCTCGGTCTCGGCACCAGCGAGGAGCCGGTCTATGACCGCTCGACCGCGCTGGCTCTGGCCGACTTCCAGAAGCAGGCCGGCCTGCGCGCCGACGGCGTCCTCAGCGACCAGACCGTCGCGGCCCTCGCCATGCCGCGCTCGACCCGGCTGGAGAGCGACATCATCGCCCAGATGGAGCGCTGGCGCTGGCTGCCGAGCGATCTCGGCGAGAACCGCATCGTCGTGAACATCCCCGAATACAAGATGCGCGTGATGCACGGTGACAAGCTCGCCTATGAGTCGCGCGTGATCGTCGGCAAGCCGGACTCGGCCACCCCGGTATTCTCGCACCGGATGGAGCACGTCGTCGTCAACCCCTCCTGGTACGTGCCGCCCTCGATCCTGAAGAAGGAGTTCCTGCCCGGGCTCGCCGCCGATCCGAACTACGGCGCCAAGCGCGGCTACGTCGTGACGCGGGGCAAGAACGGCAGCATCTCGGTGCGCCAGCCGCCGGGCGAGCGCAACGCGCTCGGCTGGATCAAGTTCATGTTCCCGAACGATCATGCCGTCTATCTGCACGACACGCCCAATCGCGGGCTGTTCGGCGCCGGCAAGCGCGCCTTCAGCCATGGCTGCGTGCGTGTCGAGAACCCCTTCGCCCTCGCCGACCAGGTGCTCGGGCCTGAATGGACGAGCGAGCGGCTGAAGCGCCTGATCGGGTCCGGCGAGCGGACCATCAAGCTGCCGCAGCCCCTACCGATCCACTTGGTCTATGAGACCATCGTCGTAAACGAGGCCGGCGCCGTCACGACATTCGACGATATCTACGGTTTCCACAGGCTGGTCAGGAACGCGCTCGAGCAGCGGTCCTGACCGTTCCGGCCTGGAAAAAGTCCCATTCGGCACGGTTTCGCCACGATCTGCCGGTAGCGAGCAATCTTGCTTGCCGGATTCCGGCGGGGAGTTGTCTCGCCGGTAACCTCCCGTTAAGCCTTCTCGGCAACTGTTCCTTCACGTTTACCGCTCCGGTTCGCCCGGATGCTTCGAGACGGGTCTGACAGAGTGAGCAGGTCGAAAGCCGAGATCGCAGCACGGCTCCCGCGGTTTTTGCGGTTGAGCGCGCGTGCCGGCTTCCTGCTCGCCACCAGCGCGAGCTTCCTGGTCCTGGGGGTACGCAGCACCCAGAACGCCGTCGCCAATGGCGATACCCGCACCATCAGCATCCGGCACATGCACACCAAGGAGGAGACGACCGTCACCTTCAAGCGTGACGGCCGCTACGATTCCGCGGCGCTGGAGAAGCTGAACTGGGCGCTGCGCGACTGGCGCATCGACGAGCCGATCCGGATGGATCCGCGCCTGTTCGACCTCGCCTGGGAAGCGCATCGCAAGGTCGGCTCCGACCAGCCTTTCCACGTCGTCTCCGCCTATCGCTCGCCCGGCACCAATTCGATGCTGCGCCGGCGCTCGCGCGGCGTCGCCAAGCACAGCCAGCACATGCTCGGCAAGGCGATGGACTTCTATTTGCCGGACACCCCGACCGCCCGCATCCGCGAGGTCGCGATGCGGATGCAGCGCGGCGGCGTCGGCTTCTATCCTGGCGCCCACACCCCCTTCGTCCATCTCGACGCCGGTTCCGTCCGCTCCTGGCCGCGCATGACCCGCGACCAGCTGGTCCGTCTGTTCCCCGACGAGAAGACCGTGCATCTGCCGGCCGACGGCAAGCCCCTCAGCGGCTACGAGGTCGCCAAGGCCGAGATCCTGTCCAGCGGCGGCTCGGTGATGGGCTATGTCGCCGGGGACTATGACGAAGGCGCGATCATGGCGTCCAGCGGCGGCGGAAAGAGCTTCTGGGCCGCGCTCTTCGGCGGGGACGACGAGGAGGCCGACGCCCGCCCGACCCGCGGCCGTGCC
>WPCJ01094282.1_pt1 | contig 19821 bp, 15 predicted proteins | sample 5399831 | NCBI WGS metagenome assembly WPCJ01 (sample SAMN12869470, study PRJNA574797) | sludge metagenome | isolation source: wastewater treatment of pH10 | place: China:Beijing | collected 2019-05-20 | reverse complement strand
GGCGCCGAGCTCGAGTGGCTGCGTGCCGCGCTCGGCACCGACGCGTCGGTGTGGGAGTCGGAGTTCGGGATCGCCCGCGACGCCTCGGGCGTCGGCGTCGAGCGCAACTTGCTCCGCTACCGTGCGGTGCCGGTGACGGTGCGCGCCGCGGCGGACGCTCCGATCCACCACGTGGTCAGGACCGTGGCGGCCGGCGTCGCAGCGGGCTCGAAGCCCACAGTGAGCACCCCGACCGCGCTGCCCGAGCCGATCTCGAAGGCGTTCAAGGCGGCTGGCGTTGAGGTCGTCTTCGAGGACGACGCAGCCTGGGCAGCGCGCCTCGGCCGCATCGCCGCGCAGGACGGCCCGAACGCGAGCGCTCGCATTCGCCTGATCGCTGGCGCAAGCCGCGCCGAAGGTCTCGCGGCCATCACCGCGGCGACCGGCGGCAAGCCCGATATCGCTGTGTACGGTGGCGACGTCGTCTCGGCTGGTCGCGTCGAAATGCTGCCGTTCATGCACGAGCAGGCCGTCTCGATCACCGCGCACCGGTTCGGCACGCCGAACAAGCTGTCCGAGGGCCTGATCTAGGCCGTCCTGCCGTTGGGGCCGGGAACCGCAAGGGTCCCGGCCCCTCGGCATGTTCCGGGTTACGTTAGATGTGGCCCGGACCTCCCCCATCGAAACACCACTAAGAACCCACACCCAGCACCTACGCCCCAACGCAACCAACGGAAAGGCGACACCGATGTCTGACCAGTTCTTCCTCTACCTCGCGCTCGGAATCTACTTCGCAGCCATGCTCTTCATCGGCTGGCTCGCGTTCAGGCGCACGAGCGACCACGAGGGCTACATGCTTGCGGGCCGGGGGCTGCCGCCGTGGGTCGCCGCGCTCTCGGCAGGCGCCTCCGACATGTCCGGCTGGCTCATCATGGGTCTGCCCGGCGCGATCTTCGCGACCGGCCTCATCGAGGGGTGGATCGCCGTCGGCCTCCTCATCGGCTCCTACCTCAACTGGCGACTTGTCGCCCCACGGCTCCGCGCCTACTCCGAGGTCTCGCGCAACTCGATCACCGTGCCGAGCTTCTTTGAGAACCGCACGCGCGATCGCTCGCACCTGCTGCGGAGTATCTCGAGCGTCATCATCCTAGTCTTCTTCACCCTCTACGCATCGTCTGGCATGGTCGCCGGTGGCAAGTTCTTCGAGAGCGCATTCGGCGGCGACTACTTCGTCGGTATGCTCCTCGTCACCGCGGTGACGCTCGGCTACACCCTCTTCGGCGGGTTCCTCGGGGCATCGCTCACCGACGTCGTGCAGGGCCTCATGATGGTCGTCGCGCTCGTCGTCGTGCCCGTGATTGCGATCATCACGATCGGTGGCTGGGGCGAGACCGTCGATATCGTCGAGACCGTGGGCGCCGCGAACCTCTCCCTTTTCGGCGGCGGCAGCATGACGACGAGCGCCGTGGTGCTCGTCGTCGCCTCCGGCCTCGCCTGGGGGCTCGGCTACTTCGGGCAGCCGCACATCATCGTGCGCTTCATGGCGCTCCGCACGCCGGGCGAGGCGAAGTCCGCGCGGCGCATCGCGACCTCATGGCAGTTCCTGTCGCTCGCTGGCGCCGTAGCAGCGGGCCTCGTCGGCATCGCCTACTTCGACAAGTTCGGCGGCGCCCCGAGCGATCCCGAGACCATCGTGCTGCTGCTCGCACAGGTGCTGCTGCACCCGCTCGTTTCCGGACTCGTACTCGCCGCGGTACTCGCCGCGATCATGAGCACGCTCTCGAGCCAGCTCATCGTGTGCTCTTCCGCCCTCGTCGAGGACCTCTACCGGATCATGCGCAAGACGCCCCCTAGCGAGAAGACCCTCGTGGTGCTCGGCCGCCTCGGCGTGCTCGCTGTCGCCGTCGTCGCCGCGTTGCTGGCGATCAGCCCGAACGACTCGATCCTCGGCCTGGTGAGCTTCGCGTGGGCGGGCTTCGGTGCTGCGTTCGGCCCGGTCGTGCTGCTCAGCCTCTACTGGCGCAAGCTCACGAACTGGGGCGCGCTCTCGGGCATGCTCGTCGGCGCGGTCTCCGTCTTCGTTTGGAAGGCGTTCGACACCGGGCTCTACGAGTTGCTCCCCGGCTTCATTCTCGCCCTCGCGACCGCGATGATCGTGAGCCTGTTCACGTTCAAGCACGACGCTGAGATCGACACAGAGTTTACGACGACCATGAGTCTCGTGATCCCCGGCGCCAAGAACGCCGACTAGCACTCACCGCGTGGGTGGGGCGGAACCTCGGCCCACCCACGCACCCCATCCTTCTCACCTTGAAAGACCGACCGCAATGACGCACCCCCAGTCCCCCTCGACCTGGATCCACACCACCGACTATCACACGGCGGGCGAGCCGTTCCGCATCGTGCACGAGGGGCTCCCCGAGCTTCCCGGGGAAACGGTGGGGGAGCGCCGCGTTGCGGCGATTGACAACGCGGGTGGGATCGACGACCTGCGGGCGCTGCTCTGCAACGAGCCGCGCGGCCACGCCGACATGTACGGCGGCTTCATCACGCCGCCCGACGACGACGGCGCCGCGTTCGGTGTGCTGTTCTGGCACAAGGACGGCTTCTCGACGGCGTGCGGGCACGGCACCATCGCGCTTGGCGTCTGGGCGACCGACACCGGGCTCGTCGAGAGCGACCCCGACGGCATCACCGAGGTTGTCATCGACGTCCCCTCCGGCCGCGTCGCAGCCCTCGTCGAGCGCTCCGGCGGCAAGCTCGTCGGGGCGACGTTCAGGAACGTCGCGTCGTTCGTCATCGCCCGCGGCGTCTCGGTGCAGACCTCGCGCGGCGAGGTGACGGCGGACCTCTCCTATTCGGGCGCGATCTACGCATCGGTGCGCGCGCAGGATCTCGATCTCACGGTTGCCCCAGGGCAGTACACGGATCTCATCGCGCTCGGGCGGGAGATCAAGTGGGCGCTGAACGAGTCGGCCGAGGCGCAGTTCGCTGACGATCCGCGCCTCTCGGGCGTGTACGGCACGATCCTCTGGGACGACCTCGGACGCCACGACGGCGGCCCCCGGCAGCGCAACATCACCGTCTTCGCCGATGGCGAGGTCGACCGCTCCCCCTGCGGCTCCGGCACCGGCGCCCGGGTCGCGCTGCTCGCGGACAGCGGCGTGCTCGGCCCAGACGAAACCCTTGAGCACCGCTCCATCGTGGACACGGTATTCTCGGCGAGCTGGGACGCCGCCGCCGAGCGTGCGGACGGCACCGCCACGGTCGTCCCACACGTCACCGGTACGGCCTACCAGACGGGCGAGCACCGCTTCATGCTCGACCCGGCGGACGCCCTCGGGACCGGGTTCACGCTGCGCTAAACCAGTATCGCCGCGGATGGCCGGAGGGGTTTCCTCCGGCCATTTGTGCGCTCGCCCAGCGGCGTCACGGACTGAGCGGTATAGAGTTTCTGCCACGAGGAGTGGAGGAGCAACGCCTGTGATCGAGATGCTGCGGTTCCCGCCAAAGACGCTACGGGAGCAGGCGCTCGTCGAATTGCGATCCCTCCTCGTGTCGGGCGCGCTGAAGCCAGGCGAGGTGTACTCCGCTACGGCCATCGCCGCGGAGCTCGGGGTGTCGCACGGCCCCGTGCGCGAGGCCATGCTGTCGCTCGTCAACGACGGCATGATGGAGGTCGTGCGAAACCGAGGGTTTCGCGTCGTCACGATTAGCCGTCGCGATCGCGAGAACATCGCCGAGATTCGCACGCTGCTCGAGGTTCCCTCGATGATGAAGCTCGCAGGCTCTCCGCGCGTGAGGGAGCGAGCCGACGACTTCTCGGCGATCGTCGACAAGTTCTTCGCCGCCGCTAAAGCCGAAGACATCCTGGCATTCTTCGACGCTGACCGGGAGTTCCACCTCGGCTTGCTCACGCTGCTCGACAACCCCCGTCTCACCGACTACATCGGCACCCTGCGCGACCAGACCAGGCAATACGGCATCTACGAACTCGCGGTGCGCGGCGAGCTCGCAGCCTCAGCGCAGGATCACCGCAACATCCTCGACGCGCTCCTTGCCGGCGATGTCGACGCCGTCGAGCGCCTCATGATCGACCACCTCCAATACCTCAGGTGGAGCCGGTGGACCTTCCCGGACCTTGAGGCCGCGGTGGAGCCACGCGGCGAGTAACGCACGGTGGCCGGCCCCTAGCGAACCACGCGGCCGCCCTGCACAACCGCGAGCCGCGCTGCAGGCTCCGAGAGGGCCGCCACGAGTTCGAGCGGGTTCTCCGAGAGCAGCAGCGCGTCGCCGTAGCTGCCGGGAACGAGCGATCCGGCACGTACGTCCCCGATGAGCGCGGCGTTGACCTCGGTGAGCGAGCGAATCGTCTCCACGGGCCCGGCGGCCTCCGCTTGGAGCTTCACACCCCTGAGCTGGTCGTCTTCAAGGTCGCCCATGAGGTCGCTGCCGAATCCGACCTGGACGCCTGCGGCGAGCGCGAGCTGCACCGCTTCCTGCCCCCTTGAGAGCACCTCGGAGTTCTTGGCGAGCGAGATCTCGTTCAGACCAATCTCGGCTCCGCGGCGATCCATCGCGTCGTACGCGGCGAGCGTCGGAACGAGGAACGCGCCCGCCGCGGCCATCGCCTCCGCAGTTGTCGCGTCGATGAGGTTGCCATGTTCGATCGATCGCACGCCGTTCTCGATCGAGTGCATCACCGCCTCAGAGGAGTAGGCGTGGGCCGCCACATAGCTGCCCCGGCGGGCGGCCTCCTCAGTGACTGCGCGCACCTCTTCGGGTGAGTACTGCGGGATGCGGAGCGGGTCGGCGAGCGAGAACACCCCGCCCGACGTCATGATCTTGATCGCGTGGGCACCGGTCCGCAGACGGTTACGTACCGCGAGGCGGAGGGCATCGACGCCGTCGACGACCTCGCACATGTGGCCGTGAGAGAAGCAGATGTCGACGTGCTCCGCGCGGGGATCACCGTGCCCGCCGGTTTGGCTCAGAGCCGGCCCCGTAAAGAGGTAGCGGGGCGAGTCAAAGAGTGACGCATCGATGGCACGGGCGAGACCGATGTCGCCGCCCGCGACGTCTCGCACCGTCGTGAAGCCCCGCCTCAGGGCCTTCTCGAGCCTGCGGGTGCCGTTGATGGCTGCGTAGCTCAGCGGGCCGCGCTCGTTCTCGAGCCCATCCATACTGGTCGCGTAGGCGTGGAAGTGCGCGTCGATGAGCCCGGGAAGCAGCCAGCCGCCGCTCGCGTCGAGCTGTTCGGCGCCGTCCACCGGCGCATCGACGACGACGCCGTCGGCGATATGCACGTCGCGCGGAGTGAAGCCCTCGCCATTCCATACCTGCGCGCCAAGAATCGAAAGCGATTGCGTCTTCAACGTGTCTCCTCAATGTGACGGCGGACGGTTCCCGCCCTGGGTGAATTCTGTCAGATAGGTGCCGCGGGTGGCCCCGCGACACCTATCACCGCCAGTGCTAGCGACCGCGGGCGAGCGCGGTCGCGGCCTCGTCTACGACGAAATCTGTTCCAACCACGACCCCGTAGTCTCGGGTTGCGGACTCCGGTGAGACGAACCCATTACGCACGTCTCGGGCGACCGCGGCAGGGTCCCGGTCGAACGGATTCCCGTAGCCGCCGCCACCACCCGTTGCGTTGACCAGCACGTCACCGGCGTCGAGGTGGTTGTAGCTCCCGCCCTGAACCACTTCGCGTGGGGTGCCTGGGTTGAGCACAATCTGGTTCGGCAGTCCTTCAGCTCCTCCGGCGATTGACCACGGCGCGGTCTTCGTTTTGTAGACCAGGCAGATGCCTGTCGCCGGCGCGGTAAAGCGGTACGTGCGGGTGACTCCGACGCCGCCGCGGAACTTCCCCGCCCCACCCGTGTCGGGTCGGTACCCGTAGTGGTCGATGATCATCGAGGACTTTGTTTCGAGCACCTCGACCGGGTTGTTGCGGCACCCCGGCTCCGACAGGTGCATAATGCCGTCTTCGCCGTCATGGTGGGCTGTGCCACCGTAGCCGACGGCTTCGTTGGTAGCTTCTTGCCAGGGTTCACCGGTGCGGGGGTTCACTCCAAGGCCCATCATCGAGCACACATCTCCGCCAGAGCAGGCAGGGACGAGGTCGGGCATCCCCTGCGAAAGTGCCTTCAGGATCACTTCGCCCGCGAGCAGCCCCGTCCACAGCGTAAACGTCGGCATCGGCGGAACCGCGTGCATCACTGATCCGGGAACGGTGACGACGCGCAGTGGCGCGAAGTTCCCCGCGACAACGGGTGAATCGGGTGTGGTGAGGGACTTAAAGATGAGGCTTGATAGTGCCTCGGTCTGTCCGACGGGGAGGTTGATAGGCCCCTCGACGTTGTCAGCTGAACCGGTCCAGTCGACGACCATCTCTTCGTCGGTCACGGTCACCGTGCACTGGAGCTTCACCAGCTGATCCTTCGATATGCCGTCGTCGTCGACGTAGTCCACCGCGCTCCACGTACCCTTTGGCAGCTTCTTGAGCGCAAGCTTCGCCAGCCGCTCGCCGTGCTCATTGATGGTGTTCATCGCCTCTTCGAGGACGGCAACTCCGTACTTCGCCGCAAGTTCCTGTGTGCGTTTGACACCGGTCACGCATGCTGAGACTTGCGCCTGGATGTCGCCAATCGTGTGCTTCGGCATGCGGCTGTTGAACCTGACGATGTTAAAGACGTCGTCGTTCTTTACGCCTCGACGGTAGAGCTTTGAGGCTGGCATGACCAGCCCCTCTTGCGAACGGTCCGTGGAGTCGAGCACGTACCCCGGATCCTTTTGATGCAGGTCGGTGATGTGGACGCGGCATGAGGCGAAGCCGATGAGCTTGTCCTCCGCATGAATCGGCGCGAACACGAGGGGATCGAGGGTGTGCGCGCTCGACCAATAGGGGTAATTGATGATGAACACGTCTCCGGGCTCCATCGCGTCGACCCCGAGAAACTCCATCGAGTGCTTGATTCCCGCGTCGTTGCCCCGCGTGAACACTGCGATGCCGGGAGCGTCCGCGACAACGTCTCCGTTCGCGTCGTGAATGCCGATGCCGTAGTCGTGGATCTCGTAGACCACAGTGTTATAGGCCGTTCGGCAGAGGTTTCTGGCGATCTCTTCGGCCGCAGCGAGGAGGCCGTGCCTGATAATCTCGGTCGTGATTGCGTCAGCCATCTCAGGCTCCCTTCTGAATTGAAATGACGAGCTCGCCGTAGCTGCCGACCTCGAGTCGGTCACCCGCGTGCAGCACGGTAGTCGCCGTGTGCTCCGTAACGACGGCAGGCCCTTCGATGACATCACCGGCGAGTAGCGCCTCCCGAGCTACGAGCGTGTACTCGGCCTCACTCTCGTCGGGGAGCGTCACAACGCGCGTCGCGGAGGGATAACTCTCTTCTGCCGGCCGGGCCGCAACCTGCGGCAAGTCCGGCTTGTCGACGATGCCGACCGCGTGCAGCCGGAGCGTGGTGATCTCGATTGGGTCATCCATGGTGTGCCCGTACTGCCGGAGGTGCAGTCTGTCGAACTCCTCACGAATGGCTGCGCGGGGGTCAGCTCCGTCGGCCGGGTAGTCGACCGTCACCGAGTGCTCCTGACCCGAGTAACGTACGGCGACGACTCGGCTAAACGCGCGACGCTCGGCACCGAACCCCTCGAGCTCGAGCGCTTCGGCGGCCTCCGCCTCCATGTCGGCGTAGAGTGCGTCGGCGGCGGTAGCGTCGAGTTCATCGAGCGCCTGGATCGTCGTCCGCGAGTAGTCGTGCTGGACGTCGGCCATGAGCATGCCGAGCGCGGAGAACGCGCCCTGCCCAGGGGGCACGATGACCTCGGGGACCCCCAGTTCCCGCGCCACGTCGACGGCGACGAGCCCGCCGCCGCCGCCGAACGAAAGCAGCGCGAAGTCTTTGGGGTCGTGGCCAAGCTCAATGGTGATCGCCCGCACCGCACCGACGATCTTGGTGTTCGAGATCTGCACCATGCCGCGCGCCAGCTGCGTGACGGACAGACCAAGGGTCTCGGCGATCGGTTCGAGCGCCGAGATGGACTTGTCGCGCGCCAGCGTCAGCTCTCCGCCGAGCGGTGTGTCGACGCCGAGGTAACCGATAGCGAGCGCCGCATCGGTGAACGTCGGTTGTGTACCGCCCCGACCGTATGCAGCTGGACCGGGGACTGCGCCGGCACTCTTCGGCCCGACCTGCAGCGCGCCTGCTTCATCGAGGTAGCCAAGCGAACCGCCGCCAGCGCCAATCGTGTGAATGTAGAGCGACGGCGTGTTGATGGGGAGCCCCTCGAACTCGGCGCCGTGATACAGCACGGGAGTACTGTCAAGCACGAGGGATGCGTCGAGACTGGTGCCGCCCATATCGATCGTGATGAGGTTCGGCCGATCGATCAGTCGCGAGAATCCACCGGCGCCAACGACGCCCCCTGCCGGCCCCGAAAGGATCAAGTTCACCGGCTGTTCGCGGGCCGCCGATGCGGTCATCGCGCCGCCGCCGGAGCGTGACATGAGGAACCGGCCCTCAAAACCGCGTTCAGCGAGTTCATCCTCGAGGGCGCGGAGATAGCTTCGCATGATGGGTTTGATGTAGGCGTCGAGCACCGCAGTGCTTGTGCGCTCATATTCGCGATACTCGCGTGAGAGCTCGTTCGAGAGCGTCACCTCAACCCCTGGCGCCTCCTCCTCGAGAATCGCCCGCATCTGGAGCTCGTGCTCAGGATTCGCGTACGCATGCAGGAACGCGACGGCGACCGCGTCGTAGCCGCGCTTCGCGATCTCCCGCGCGACTGCGCGAGCATCATCCGCATCGAGTGGGGCCACCACACTGCCGTCAAACATGCTGCGCTCGGTGACCTCGAAGGTGTCGTAGCGTTCGAGCAGCGGCTCCGGCTTCTGGTACGCGAAGTCGTACATGACTGTGCGGTCCGTACGCCCGAGGAGATAGACGTCTCGAAACCCGCGGGTGCCGATGATGGCGATACGGGCGCCGGAACGGGTGAGCAGTGAGTTGAGGCCGAGCGTGGAACCGTGGTTGAACGTCTCGACCATGCTGGGGTCGGCCTCGGCCTTGTCAAACGCCGCGAGCACGCCCGACGTCGGTTCCGACGGCGTCGTCGGAACCTTTTCAAACCGTAGTTCGCCTGTTTCTGGCACAAGTTTCACCACGTCGGTGAAGGTGCCTCCGACATCGATCGCTACGCGAACCTGATGTGACATGAGATGTGTACTCCTGTGAATTGTTGAGGGTGGACTATCGCTTGGTACGGCCGGCGGCTGCGAGGCCGACCGCTGCGAGAATGATGAAACCGGTGACCATGTCCTTGAGCTGCGGGTTCAGATCGAGGAGGTCGAATCCGTTCCCAATCAGCGCGATCAGGAAGACTCCGGCAATCGAACGCCACACGGCCCCGACGCCGCCGTAGATGCTCGTGCCGCCGAGGATCACCGCGGCGATCGCCGAGAGTTCGAGGCCTGCCCCGGCGAGGGGTTGCCCGGAGGCGATTCTGGAAACCCCAATGGCGGCCGCGGTACCAGCCGCGAGCCCCGAGAGCATAAAGACAAAAATGCGGGTCCGCGTGACGTTAATTCCGGAAAGCTCGGCGGCCTCCGCGTTGCCACCAACGGCATAGACATGACGGCCAAATACAGTGCGCGACAGCAGCAGCCAGAACGCGCCGGCGATGACAACCATGACGAACACCGCGATGAATACTCCACCAACACGGTCTCGCCCCAGCGCGGTGAATCCCGGAGTGGTGACCGTGATCAGGCTGCCACCGGTGATGAGGACGGCGATCGTCGTGAAGATCATCGACGAAGCCAGCGTTGCGAGGAATGAATGGACCCTGAGTTTGGTGATCACGGTGCCGTTAAAGGTGCCGAGGATGAGGCCGACTACCGGTGCCGCGGCGAGCGCGACAACGACGTTTCCCGTTGACACCGCGAGCCAGGCGGATACGACGCCAGCAACTCCATAGATCGCGCCCGTTGACAGGTCGAAGTTTCCCGACACGATCACGAAGGTACCCGCCGACGCAATGATCACCAGCGGAGCGTTCTGGTTCAAGATGTTGACAATGTTGCCGAACGTAAAGAACGACGGCGACAGGATGGCTAGGGCAATAATGACCGCACCGAGCAGGATGAGAACGGCGTACTCGATTGCGATCTCGCCTACCGAAAATCGCTTGCGTTCCCGCGTCTGTGTGGCGGTGGTGTTGGCAGCCTGCGTCATGCTGCTGACTCCTCTTCAGAAGGAACGTGGAAGAGCTGGAACAGCACGTCATCCACTGTGGTGTCGGCGGGAATAATCTCTCCCATGGTCTTGCCGTCGGAGACGAGGTAGGCCCGATGCGCGAGCTCCATGATTTCCTCGTGTTCGGACGAGATGAGCAGGATCCCGATGCCCTGCTCAGCGAGCCGTGCGATGAGCTCGTAGATCGTGCGTTTGGCGCCAACGTCGACGCCGCGGGTTGGCTCGTCGAGCACGATGACCCTGGGGTTGGTAGCGAGCGCTTTCGCAAGCAGCGCCTTCTGCTGGTTTCCGCCCGAAAACCACGAGACTGGAAGCTCGATGTTCGGCGGGCGCATCTCGAGGGCAGTCGCGAGCGATTCCGCATCCGCACGCTCTTTGCGAAGACGCACGACACCCGAGGTCGAAACCGAGGGAAGACTCGACAGCGATATGTTCTCTCGAACGGAACGCTGCAGCACGAGGCCGTCGCGATGGCGGTCCTCCGAAACGAGGACGAATCCGCGTTCGATCGACGCACGTGGCGAGTGCCTGAGTACCGGGTCGCCTGCGATCTCGACTGTCCCCGCACGCAGTTTGTCGACGCCAAAGATTGCGCGAGCGCATTCCGAGCGCCCACTACCAACGAGGCCGAGAAGCCCGACGACTTCGCCGGGTCGCACGACGAACGACATGTCGGCCACGCCGGTGTCGGTCGCGATTCCGTCCGCGACAAGCACGGGTGCAACCGCCGTGTCGATCGGGGCCGGCCGTTCGGGGTAAGCCTGGCCTAGCGAACGGCCAAGCATCGCTGTCACCACCTCCTGCTTCGTCACCTCCGCAGCGTCCACGGTGTCAATGCGTCGACCGTCGCGCATGATGGTGATTCGGTCGGAGACGTTGAGCACTGAGTCGAGAAAGTGTGACACGTAGATGACGCAGCATCCCCGGTCACGAAGCGTGCGCATCAGCGCCTCAAGTTGCTCCATCTCTTTGGCGGTGAGAGACGATGTCGGCTCGTCCATTACGATGACTCGGGCGTCGCGGGCGAGGGCCCGCATGATCTCGACCTTCTGCTGATCAGCAATCCGCAAGTCGCGAACGCGCGCGTGCGGGTCGAGGCCAAAGCGGATCTCGGTTTCCAGGGCGGCGAAGCGCTCCGCCAGATTGCGGCGTTCCCATCCCAGCCAGTGCTGCTCTGTTCCCAGGAACACGTTTTGGGCGACGGAGAGGTCAGGCACGAGCGCGAGCTCTTGCGCGATCATGGCGATGCCGCGGCGCTGCGCGATCCCTGGATTCCACCGTTCGACCGGGGCTCCCTCGATGAGGAGGTCGCCCCAGTCTGCGGCGTAGATTCCGGCAATCACCTTGCCGAGCGTGGACTTGCCAGCACCGTTCTCCCCGACGAACGCATGAATCTCGCCCGACGACACGCTCAACGACACCTCATTGAGCGCCTGAGTTCCACCAAAGCGTTTGCTGATCTCACGAAGCTCAACGAGCGGCGTGCGCTCCGGAGAAGTGTTCATCGTGAATCAGCCGTTCCATTCGCCAGTGAAGTCCGGTGCAGCTTCAAGCACTGCCCGGTCAGCGATGGGGCCAACGGCAACGAGGCTGTCGGCGTCGACCACGACCTCGACCTCGTTGCCGAGAATCGAATTCATGATCTGCTCGAGTGCGGCTTCGCCCATGGAAACCGGGTAGTTTAAGAAATCGTTCGTCCACTTCCCGTCACGAACGGCCTGCACGCCCTCCGTCGTTCCGCCGCCTCCGGTGAGGAAGACGGTCGAGGGGTCGATCCCGGCGTTCTCAAGCGCGATCTGCGCGCCCATGGTCTGCTGATCCGCGTTGCTGAGAATGCCGTTGAGGTCGGGGTTGGCCTGGAGCAAGTTTGAGACCGCGGTGAGCGACTTATCTCGGTCGTAGGCTCCCTCGAGCGTGCCGACCACCGTGATGTTCTTGTGTTTCTCAATGACGGCGTCCCAGGCGGCTACGCGCTCCACGTCGAGCGGGGAGTTCAGCAGGCCGGCAAGGTAGCCGATCTTGCACGGATCAATGTCCTTGCAGTACTCGACGACAGTCTCAGCCTGGAGTTTCGCGCCGTTCGCCGGGGGTGACGCAACCGTCGTGACCACCCCGTCGACCTGCGGCTGCATCTCGCTGATCTCCGGCCCGATGGGGTTGAGCACTGCGGCGACGGGCTTGGGGTTTGCGAGGGGGAACGCTGCTGCGAGGGCAGGGCCGTCATGAGGGACGACGATGATGCCATCAGTCCCGCCGCTCGTGCCAGCGTTCTGCAGCTGCGAGAGCTGGGTGTTGGCATCGAACTGGCCATCCTGAATTTTGGTCTTGATCGTGACGCCGAACTCTTCGGACAGTTCCTTCGCCTTCCGCTCGACGCCCTCGTAGACGGCCTGGTTGTAGCCGTTCTGCGAGGAGGAGGCGAGCACGACGACCTCGTAGGTGTCGCCTCCGGCTCCGCCGGTTTCAGCCGAGCATCCGACCAGTGACGCCCCAATGGCGAGGACCGACAGGCCGGCGAACAGGGTTTTGGTGTGCTTCATTGCATCTCCACTCTGTGGGTGTGGGTGAGGGTGTGGTTACGGTGGGTCAGTAGGTGTTCGGCTTCGCGACGCTGTGGTCGATCGCGAAGGTGCGGCCGACGCCGATGCGGGCGCCGTCGAGCAGCCGCTCGAGATCTGGACCGGTTCGACCGCGGTTGGGGTGATCGATCCATTCCTGGTAGGCAGCTTCATCGGGCCACACCGCCGTGACGAGAATCTCCCCGCTCCCGTCCGTCGCGACCGAAATCTCAGACGCCACCGCCCGCGTGAGGTCGAGTGACTCCTGAAGGATCTGCTCCGAGCGATACAGCTGCACGACTGCCGGCGCGCGCCCTTCGAGCGGGGTGAGGGTGAGGAGGGTGCGAATCATGTGTCAAACTCCGTTGTGACAGGACCTGGGATCTCGTGAGACGCTACCCCGCGGCGCCGCAGCATCGGCGGGCATTTTGCATGTCCTGTGACATTGCACCGGTGCATTTTGCTATCGTCACTTCATGAGGTTCGGTCTTCACTGCGCCGGCGACCGCGTTGTTGCCGCCACTTTCGCTCGCGGAGTTCTCCGCGAGCACCGCACCGCGCCTGTCATTTCAGGTGACCCGCTCACCACTGCGGTGAGCCTGCTCACTGAGCTCCCCGGGGCCGATTCCCGGCGGATGGATGCGCCAGCCGTCACCAGCTTCACATTCGAGGTGTCCGAAATCTTACGGCCCGATGTGACGACACCCGTCCACCTCATACGGGTCAGCCCTCGCACGGGGCAGGGATCGCTCGACCCGTTCACTCTGCCGTGGTTAGCCGCGACAGGAGCCACTGGGCCCCGAATCCTCCACGTCCCCGGAGGCCACAACGCGAGGGGGCAGGAGATCGTTTCGCTCGATGTAGCGAGTCTTGCGAGTCTCCCTACGGTGTCGCGTACCGCCCCACGCTTCGTCGTGACCGCGGTGGGATCGCTCCTCAACCCCGCACACGAACTGCGGGTTGGCTCCGAGCTCCAGCGCCAGTTTCCAGGAGCGAATATCGAATACTCTCACCAGTTCCACCACACCTCGTTCGCCGTTCGGGAGCGAACTGCGTTTCTGAATCTTGCATTGCGCGAGCGTGCCGAGAGCATCGTCACGGCGCTGTCCGTCGCCGCACGCGGAGCGCATCCGGGCGCACGCCTGTTTGTCGCTACGAACTGCGGCGGCAGCATCCCACTGACCAGGCTCGCCGCGACACCCATCGACGCGCTCGCGTCCCTTCACGCGACGCAGGCGATGGGAGCCGCGGCCGTCTCAGGGGTGACCTCCGGAACCCTCGCGTTCGAGGTCGGTGGGGAACGACGATGGTGCGAACTCTCGAACGGAATCCCCTCGGTCGTACCGGCTCTGCACAGTGCGACGTTCGGCAAACTCGCGACGCCAGCGAGCAACGTACGGCTCGGCGCCGGAAACGTTGCCAGCGCAGCAACGGATGTCGGCCCGCACGACTCGACAGCACCCGGGGGCGAATCGTTCGCCGCGGCCGGGGCCGCCCGGATGCCGAGAGTCGACTGGCTCATGACGCTGCTGCAGAGTCGCAACGAAGCAGAGATGCTCCGCTCAAAGGAGGCTGCTGAAGCCAGGCTGCACGCGCGACTCGTATCCACAGGCGTTCCCCCGGAACACGTTCGAACCGTTGAGTCGCTCGTCACGGCAACGAGCTACGGCAACCCCGAAGTTATCGCTTTGCGCATTCGAGCGATCGCGGACGAAGACCGACCCATTGCAAGGGAGGGCGTGCCAGCATGACGCAACTCACGAGCGATGACCTGCAGCACCTCGCAACCGGATCCCAATTCCTCGCCTGTTCGGTCGACGCGGACTGGCTCGCAGAGGCGTTCCAGCGAGTACAAATGCATGTGGCGAACGGGCTCAGCCTGCCGCTGCTCATTGCGGCTAGTCAGCTTCCTGACGACGCCCATACGGTGTCGGTTGGGTTCGTAAACAATGGGTTGCCACCGTCGGACCTGCACCCGGTCGGAGACGAGTTTGTGAGGAGCGTTCGCGAGCTTGAAGCCGAGCTCGGGGTGACATTTGCCGGACTCATCCCACTCGCAGGGGCGAACATCAATGTGATTGTTGCCGTCGAGACCGCGATGCTGCTTGGGGTTCCCGTCATCGACGCCGATCAGATGGGTCGAGTGTTCTCGCTGCTCTATCAATCCGTGTTCACGCTCGCAGGGCTTCCTGCCGGGCCTCTGGCCGCCACCGGCGCCGCAGGCGAGTCCGCTGTCGTGCGCGTCTCCGATCCTCTTCGGGCCGAACGGCTCGTTCGCGCGCTGGCTGGCGAGTTCGGCGGCTGGTCAGCGACCGCGCTCTATCCGATGACCGCCGCGACGCTCCGGCAACACGGCCTACACGGCACGCTTCGCAGGAACATTCGTATCGGGAGCATCCTCCACAGTGATGCTCCGCTGGACACGCGGTATCGACGACTCATGACCGAGGAAGGCATCCGGCGGACGATCCACGCGCGCGTGACGGACGTCACTGGGCTCTCGCGCCCAGCGCCCCCTGGCCAGCCCGATCGGCCATCAACCGTCATGTTCGAGGAGGTTGGCACGGGAAAGATCGTCCAACTCGAGATCCAAAACGAGTTGCTCATGCTCATGGTCGACGGCGCGGTCGAGGCGGTCATGCCCGACATCATCACCATGATGGATCCCGAGAGCGAGCGGGTAGCGAGCTTCGAAGATCTCTGGGTTGGGCACCGACTAGACCTGATGGTGCTCCCTGCCGCTCCCGAGTGGTACACCGATGCGGGTCTCGCGCTCGCCGGCCCAGATGCTCACCACATTTTGCTTCGAACCAGGCAACGGAGACAGCGATGATTCAACGTGTCCAGCAGTCCGTCACGCTGCGAACGCTCCTCGCGCAGCCCATGAGGATCGGGCTCACCCAGCTCTGCGCCGCCGCGGACTCCCGCCCCGTTCGGACCGTTGTGGTGATCTCTGACATCGACGAGATCACCTCGATCGAGCCGGACACCGTCGTTCTGCTCAGCGCGGACGTCGCACGCGGCAGCTGGATGGTGTCGGCCGCCCTCCGCTACGCCTGGGAACGGAACGCGTGTGCGCTCATCGTGCCCGAGCGGCTACTGAACCCCAGCGTCGTCCAGCTCGCAGAGCGATTCCAGGTCTCGTTGTTCACAACCCCCGCTTCGATCACCGCGGCCGCGATCGAGGTTGCGTCTGGCCTGGGGTTTGCCAGAGCACAACTCGTGTCAGCGCTGCACAGGCTCACGTCCCTCGTCGAGGCAAGTGAAGAGATCAACGAGATTCTTGCCCTCGCATCCGAGTGGCTGGAGGGAGCGCGCGTGGAGCTTGAGTCGGCCGGTGCGGTCGTGCGCACGGCGACGATTCCCACCGCGCGCGGCTCAGCTCCCGGTCTGAGCGTCCCCGGCCGGGTATCGGTACCGGTCGGAGCGGGACCCACCAGCGCTGACCAATTGGTGACCGAAGTCCAACTGGCATCGCGTGATCGGGCCGCCGCGGTACTGGAAATCTGCGCCACCAAGCTTCGCGCGCTCCTCGCTGAGGCTGAGCTTGCGGCACTGCACCAATCACTTCCTACGCTCGGATTCGCAGCGCTAACCGGCAGCGAACCACGACTGCCGAGGCAGCCACGCGTCTCCGCCTGGTTGGATCACCCGGAGACGGCGAACGAGTACGTTGTGGTGTGCATGCTCTCTGAGCACATCGAACGGCACGGTGCCGCGTTGCACCAGGTGTGGTTGGCCGAGTTCCGCGGAAGCAGCCTCATACGAGCCACTGACGGGTGGCTCGCCGTTCTGCCGGTTCAGGAGCAGAACAGCGAACGCCTTCTCGAACGGGTCCGGCACCGTCTCAGCGATTTACACCTGCTCGACCTGCGCATCGGCCAGTCGCTGCGCCACATCGGCCGGAGCGCGTTCCCAAGCGCGATACGCGAAGCTTGGCTCGCTGCTCGCGTCGCCGAGGCGAATGGCCAATACACTGTCGTGCGCTATGGGGAGATCCCGGTTGCGCTCGTCCCGCACCTGTTGCCACCTGCTTTCGCACGGGACACTCTTGAGCTCCGCTACCCAGACCTGTTCGGAGACGCCCATCGAGACGAACTCATCAGGCTATATACCGAATACGCCTCGCACCTCGGTTCGGCCACAGACACTGCTTCCGCTCTCGGCATCCACCGAAACACTGTGAAGCAGCGGCTCGAGCGACTCCAGGAGCTCGGTGTTCCTGTGCATCACCCAGAAGCAGCGCTGGGACTGCACCTCTTGTTCGCAGGATTTCGCGACTCCGAGCCCGGTCTTGACCGAGGACAGCTTTCGCCGTGACCGTCTCCGGGCTGGAGGAACCTCGAGAAGACAGCTCGCTCACACCGCCTTCTTGCGTTCCCCGCCGAACCTGGGTAACCTGTGCAATGTCACACACTACGTGCGGCCCAAGAACTCCCACCCACCTCCGAAAGGAACATCTCAATGGCTGAGAAGAAGCCCTGGCACGGCGTCATCGTTGCGTCTGCCCTCCCGTTCAAGGACGACCTCTCGGTCGACTACGACAAGTTCGCTGAGCACGTGCAGTTCCTCGCAGACAACGGCTGCGACGGCATCGCCCCCAATGGCTCGCTCGGCGAGTACCAGAACCTCACGCCCGAGGAGCGCGCGAAGGTCATCGAGGTCGCCGTGGACGCCGCGCCCGAGGGCTTCTCGGTGATGGCAGGCGTCGGCGCATACGGCGCGATGGAGTCGCTCCGCTGGGCTGAGCAGGCCGCAAGCGTCGGCGCCGACTGCGTCATGCTACTCCCCCCGAACACCTTCCGCGCCGGCCGCGAGGCCGTCAAGCACCACTACGCGACCGTCGCGAAGGCTGGGCTCCCGATCGTCGGCTACAACAACCCGATCGATACGAAGGTCGACCTCGTGCCTGACCTCATCGCCGAGATCCACGAGGCTGGCCACATGGTCGGCGTCAAGGAGTTCACCGGCGACCCTCGCCGCATCTACGAGATCCAGGAGCTCGCTCCGAGCATCGACATCCTCATCGGCACCGACGACTCGGTGCTCGAGGTGGGCATCGCCGGCGCCGTCGGCTGGGTTGCCGGCTACCCGAACGCGATTCCGCAGGCCACCGTCGAGCTCTTCAGGCTCTCGACGTCGGGCAACGTCGCGGACCTCGAGCGTGCGAAGGTGATCTACCGCGATCTGCACTCGCTGCTGCGCTGGGACACCAAGACTGAGTTCGTCGAGTCGATCAAGCTGTCGATGGACGAGCTCGGGCTCTACGGTGGCCCCTGCCGCCCGCCGCGCCTCCCGCTTGCCAAGGAGGTCGCCGACAAGATCATCGCCGACACCCGCGCTGCGGCGGCGAAGGGCTACGGCAAGTAGCAAATCGAAGTACCCTCGGGGTGGATCGTGCGGCGACAGCGCGGCACGATCCATTCCCGTCTTCGGGATGACCCCGAACCGGCAGATCCAACGAAGCATCCACGCAGGCTCGCCGAGCCGCACTCCCCAGAAAGGCCGCCGATGCGCACCTCCCGCGTCTACCACGCAGTCGATTCGCACACCGAGGGCATGCCCACCCGAGTCATCACGGGAGGGGCACCAGTCTTTCCGGGCAACTCGATGGCTGAACGCCGCACCTGGTTCATGGAGAACAACGACGAGCTCCGACAGCTGCTCATGTTCGAGCCGCGCGGCCACGCCTCGATGAGCGGTGCGATCCTGCAGCCCCCGACCCGGCCAGACTGCGACTGGGGCGTACTGTACATCGAGGTCTCGGGCTGCCTGCCGATGTGCGGACACGGCACGATCGGCGTTGCGACGGTACTTGTGGAGACCGGCATGGTCGAGGTCACTGACCCCGTCACCACGATCCGGCTCGACACCCCCGCGGGGCTCGTCGTCGCTGAGGTCGCCGTCACGGACGGCCACGCCGACAGCGTCACCATCACGAACGTCCCCTCGTACTCGGAGCGCCTCGACGCGACCGTCGAGGTCCCCGGCCTCGGAACCGTCACCTACGACCTCGCGTTCGGCGGGAACTTCTACGCGATCGTCGAGCTCGAAAAGCTCGGCATCGAGTTCCGTGAGGATCGGTCGAACAAGGACGAGCTCTTGCAGGCCGGCCTCAGGATCATGGAGGCGATCAACGAGGCCGACGCGCCCGTGCACCCGGAGCGCCCCGACATCCGCGATTGCCACCACGTCTACCTGCAGGCCCCCGGTTCGACGGCCGAACACTCGCGCCACGCGATGGCCATCTACCCGGGCTGGTTCGACCGTTCGCCCTGCGGCACCGGCACGAGCGCCCGCATGGCGCAGCTGCACGCGCGCGGTGAGCTTCCCCTCGACACGGACTTCCTCAATGACTCGTACATCGGCTCGCGCTTCATCGGCCGACTCGTCGAGGAGACGACCGTTGCCGGCCGGCCCGCGGTGATCCCGAAGATCACCGGCCGCGCCTGGGTGACCGGCACGGCCCAGTACATGCTTGACCCAACCGACCCATTCCAGAAGGGATTCCTGCTGTGACAGCGATGCCGAGTATCGATTTCTTCTCCGCCGACGAGGTGCGCGAGCTCCTCACGTTCGACACCGCCATCGGCGCGCTCGAGTCCGCACTTGCCGCGGGCCTCAGCCCCGAGGACGACGGGCCGCGGCTGTTCGCGGACGCACCGGACGGCGAGTTCCTACTGATGCCAGCGCAGAGCGCCAAGTTCAGCGGCGTCAAGGCGCTCACGATCGCGCCGTCGAATCCGGATCGCGGGCTCGAGAAGATCCAGGGCCTGTACCTGCTCTACTCGTCGGACACGCTCGCGCCCATCGCCGTGATGGAGGGATCGTGCCTCACCGCGATCCGCACCCCGTCCGTGACGCTCACCGCGATTCGTCATCTCGCCCGCCTCGCGCCCGAGGGGGCGCGGCTCGGCAGTGCCCCGCGGATCCTGCTCTTCGGCGCGGGCACCCAGGCCATCGAGCACATTCGCGCCGCGCTCGTCGACTTCCCCGACGCAACCTTCGAGGTCGTCGGCCGCAGG
>WPCJ01341603.1_pt1 | contig 19883 bp, 13 predicted proteins | sample 5399831 | NCBI WGS metagenome assembly WPCJ01 (sample SAMN12869470, study PRJNA574797) | sludge metagenome | isolation source: wastewater treatment of pH10 | place: China:Beijing | collected 2019-05-20 | reverse complement strand
GATGGTCTCCAAGCTGAATACGGTGGCCCAGGTCGCATTCGCCGCCCTGGTGCTCGCGGCGCTCGGATTTGGTTTCAATTCGTCGCCTTACGATCTGATTTTAATGGGTTTTGTGACTGTCCTGTCGCTCGCTTCCGTAAGCCTCTACCTGGTCGAGTGGGTACGGCACATGAGCACGATCGAGGCGGGCGCGCGCCCTGAGTAAATGCCGGCGAGCCGGCCTGGAGTATCTGCGTGTCTGTCCGCGTCCAACCTCGTCAACTGGCGTTTGCGCTGCCCCATGCGGAGAGTTTGTCGCGCGACGACTTTCTTGAGGGGGACGCCAATGCCGAGGCGCTCGGCCTGATCGATTGCTGGCCGGACTGGCCGAACCGCGTCATGCTGCTGGCCGGACCGGAAGGCTCCGGCAAAAGCCATCTCGCCGCGATCTGGGCCGAAGAGGCCGGTGCGCGTTCGACCATGGCTCATTCCCTGACGGCCGCGACGGTGCCGGGCGCGCTGGCCACCGGCGCGGTGGTGGTTGAAGACCTGACCCCGGACAGTTTCGATGAGCGGGCGCTTTTCCATCTGCTCAATCTTGCTCGCGAAGATGGTGCTTACGTGCTCATCACCGCCCGGATTGCGCCGGTCGCCATGGAGATCGGGCTGCGTGATCTGCGCTCGCGGTTGCGCGCCGTGCCGGTGGTGCAGCTCAAGGCCCCGGACGATCTCCTGTTCCGGGCGCTGATCGTCAAATTTTGCGCCGATCGCCAGATGAGCATCGACGAGACCGTCGTCAGCTACATCGCCAGCCGGATCGAGCGATCCTTTGTTGCGGCGCGGCGCACCGTCGAACTGCTGGATAGCGAAGCTCTGCGCCTCGGCCGGCCTGTCACACGAGCCTTGGCTGCCGAACTATTGCGGGAATCCTCAGCCATAGATGCGGGGTTTCGCTTGTGCGGAAATTCCGTATAATCACTTGATGGCCGAGGATAGGTTCGACCCTTCCAAAGATGCGGTGAACCGCCGCAAGCACAAATTGCCGCTCGCTTTTGGCGACCGCATTTTCGAGGACGACAAGCACCTCGTAACGCCCTCGATCCGTGCTGCCGACCGAGAAGATCGATCCAAAGTTGTCGGTGCCGTTGACGGCAAACTATTCACTGGTGTGTTTGTTTGGCGGGATGGGCAGCCTCGCTTCATTTCGGTACGAAGGAGCAACAAAAATGAAGAACGAGCATATCGCGATACCCGCTGATCCCACCGACCCCGAGGATTTTGACGTCACCGTTGAAGCGCTGGAGCGTGGCCAGCGCGCGCGCTTGATCCGCATGACGCGAACCGGGCTCGGTCTGTCGCAATCCGAGTTCGCCAGTCGTTTTCGAGTGCCTGTCGGTACGTTACGCGATTGGGAACAGGCACGGGTCACCGCGCCCGAATTTGCCATCGCCTATGTTAGGGTGATTGCGCAGCATCCCGATTTGGTGGCCGATGCTATCGCTTAGTTTTGTCATATAACTGTCATGTGACCGTCGCGGAGAATGCGGGTATTGGCTGGTTAAGATCATGACTCGAACTGGATGGATTGCGACCTGATGGACTCCGCGGAAGAGATTGCGATTGAAGAGAAAAAAGGCGAATCGAAGCCCGCAGAAGCGATCGCATCGGGACCCGAACGTTTCATCAATCGCGAACTCTCCTGGCTGCATTTCAATCGTCGCGTGCTGGAGGAGTCGGTCAATCCCGGCCATCCTGCGCTGGAGCGGGTCCGGTTCCTTTCGATTTCAGCCAACAATCTCGATGAATTCTTCATGGTGCGCGTCGCCGGCCTGAAGGCCCAGGTGCGCGAAGGGATCACCGAGCGCAGCCCCGACGGGCTGACGCCGGCCGAGCAACTCGTGCTGATCAATCATTCGGTGTCCAAGCTCGCCAACGATCAGCAGGCGATCTGGCGTGATCAGCGCAGCATGCTGGCCGATGCCGGTATTGTGCTGCTCGACGGCAAGGACGTCACCAAGGCCGAGCGGAGCTGGATCGAGGATCACTTCCTCCACAACATCTTCCCGCTGCTCACTCCGCTGGCGATCGATCCCGCGCATCCGTTCCCGTTCATTCCGAATCTCGGCTTCACCATCGCGCTGCATTTGACGCGCGTGGCCGACGGCAAGACGATGAACGCCCTGATCCGCATGCCCGGCAAGATCGATCGCTTCATCCGGCTGCCGAATCCCGGCAGGGATGGCGAGGTTCGGCTGATCACGCTGGAGCAGGCGACCAGCCTGTTCATTGGTCGTCTCTTCCCCGGCTATGTCGTGCAGGGGCAGGGCGCCTTCCGCATCATCCGCGACAGCGAACTGGAAGTCGAAGAAGAAGCGGAAGATCTCGTTCGCCTGTTCGAGTCTGCGCTGAAGCGCCGCCGCCGCGGCTCTGTGATCCGCCTCGAGATCGAAGCCACCATGCCGGTCGAATTGCGCGCCTTCGTGCAGCGTGCGCTGGCGACCTCCGACGATGAGATACTGCTGGTCGATGGCGTGCTCGCCATGAATGAAGTGTCGCAACTGACGCGGCTCGATCGTTCGGACCTTGAATTCGTGCCCTATGTGCCGCGCCATCCCGAGCGCGTGCGCGATCACGGCGGCGATATCTTCGCGGCGATCCGGCAGAAGGATCTGGTGGTTCACCATCCCTACGAATCCTTCGACGTCGTCGTTCAGTTCCTGCAGCAGGCGGCGCGCGATCCGGATGTGGTCGCGATCAAGCAGACGCTGTATCGCACCTCCAACAATTCACCGATCGTGCGCACGCTGGTCGAGGCGGCCGAAGCCGGCAAGTCGGTGACCGCGCTCGTCGAACTCCGCGCGCGCTTCGATGAAGAAGCCAATATCCGCTGGGCGCGCGATCTCGAACGGGCCGGCGTACAGGTGGTCTACGGCTTCCTCGAATTGAAGACGCACGCAAAGCTGTCGCTGGTGGTGCGCCGCGAGGGCGGGGCGCTGACGACCTATGTCCACACCGGCACCGGCAACTATCATCCGGTCACGGCGCGCATCTATACCGACCTGTCCTATTTCACCTCGGATCCGATCATCGGCCGCGATGTGGCGCGGGTGTTCAACTACATCACCGGCTATGCCGAACCGAGCGATATCGAGAAGATGGCCGTCTCGCCATTGACGCTGCGCAAGCAGATGATCGATCACATCAAGGGGGAGGCGGAGTTCGCACGTGCAGGCAAGCCCGGTGCGATCTGGCTGAAGATGAATGCGCTGGTTGATCCCGGCATTATCGATGCTCTCTACGAAGCGTCGAAGGCCGGTGTCTCGATTGAACTCGTTGTCCGCGGTATCTGCTGCCTGCGGCCGGGCGTGCCCGGTCTGTCGGAGAACATCCGCGTCAAGTCGATCATCGGCCGTTTCCTCGAACATTGCCGCATCTATTGCTTCGGCATGGGCCACGGCCTGCCGAGCCCCAAGGCGATGGTCTATATCTCGTCGGCCGACATGATGCCGCGCAATCTCGATCGCCGCGTCGAAGTGCTGTGCCCGCTGCAGAACCCGACGGTACATACGCAGGTTCTCGAACAGATCATGGTCGCGAATCTGAAGGACACCGAACAGAGCTGGCAATTGTTGCCCGACGGGTCGTCAACGCGTATGAAGGCCGCGAAGGGCGAGGAGCCCTTCAACGTGCACAATTACTTCATGACGAATCCGAGTCTGTCTGGCCGTGGAAAGTCGCTTGAGAAATCATCGCCGCGGCGGCTTACGCGCCGTTCCGAACGCCAGCAATCGTCGTAAGGGATCGGTCACGTGGTAGCGCGCACGCGCCAACGCGCTTCCAGCGTTGCGGTCATCGATATCGGTTCGAATTCGGTTCGTCTCGTCGTCTATGAATCGCTTGCCCGCAGTCTCGTCACCATCTTCAACGAGAAGGCGCTCTGTGGTCTCGGCCGCGAAGTGCAAAGCACGGGGCTGCTGGCCAAGGACGCCGTCGACAAGGCATTGACGGCGCTGCGGCGCTTTCGTGCGCTGTGCAAGATCATGAAGGTCGGCCGTGTCTATGCGATCGCCACGGCTGCGGCGCGCGATGCCAGCAACGGTCCGGAATTCATCGCCGCGGCAGAGAAGATCTGCGGCTGCGAAATCCAGATCATCTCCGGTCCGCGTGAAGCAAAACTCTCCGCGCTCGGTGTGATCTCCGGAGTGCACAAGCCGAACGGTCTCGTCGGCGACATGGGCGGCGGTTCGCTCGAACTCATCGATGTCCGCGGCAATTCCTTGCGGCAGGGTGTCACGCTGCCGCTTGGCGGTCTCGCCTTGCAGGATGCTTCGAAGAATTCGCCGAAGCGCGCCGAACGCATCATCGCCAAGGCTTTTGCCGATGTCGAGCAGCTGAAGGCATGCGTCGGTCGCAATTTCTATGCGGTCGGCGGCACATGGCGCGCGCTTGCGCGACTGCACATCCTGCAGAGCGGCTATCCGCTCAAGGTGATGCACGGCTATACGATTCCGGCCGCCGATGCGCTCAGCTTCGTCCGCCGCGTGCGCCGTTTTGCAGCGGCCAATGTGCTCGCCGATATCGAGACGATCACCGAGGCACGTCAGCCGCTCTTGGTCTATGCGGCGCTGCTGCTCGAATACATCATCCGCATAGGCAAGCCGAAGGCCATCGTGTTCTCGACCTATGGCGTTCGCGAGGGCCTGTTTTACGAGATGCTGTCGCCAGCGCAGCGCGCCGAGGATGGTTTGCTCGGCGCTGCCGAGACCATGAACAGGCTCTACTCGCGATCTGCACGTCATGCCCAGGAGCTGAGCGCCTGGAGCGATCATTTCATGCGTATCGCCAGACTGTCGGAGACCGACGAGGATCGCCGGCTGCGCCGTGTCGCCTGTCTGCTCTCGGATATCGGCTGGCGCGTGCATCCCGACCATCGCGGCGAGCAGACGCTGCATCTGATCACCAACGGCAATTTCGGCTCCATCGACCATCACGGCCGCGCCTTCCTCGCGCTGTCGGTCTACTACCGCTATGCCGGCTTCAGCGCCGAGAATGAGCCGCCGGAAATCGTGCGGGCTTTGGTGACGCCGGCACAAGTGGAGCGTGCGCGCCTGCTGGGTGCGCTGTTCCGCGTGGCGCATCTGATCTCGGCGGCGCAGCCTGGTGTCTTGCCGGCCGCGCATTTCACCGTGCAGGATCGCAAGATGATGCTCATCTTCGAACATCGCCTGGTCGATCTCGTCGCCGACCGTGTCGGCAGCCGCTTCAAGCAGCTCGCGCGACTGGTCGGCAAGTCAGGCTCGATCGTCCGGCGCTAGTTTTCTCTCAGCCCTCATGGTGAGGAGGCGCGAAGCGCCGTCTCGAACCATGAGTTGATGGAGCTCCGCTGCCATCCCCAGCGAATGGCTTTGCCATTCGCAAGGAGACGCGCACTTTGCGCGCTCCTCAGGAGGAGGGAAGAGCTAGTTACCGACGCGGTTTTCCAGCACCCCGATCTCCGCAATCTCGAGCGTCATGACGTCGCCGGCCTTCAGCGGGCGCGGCGGCGTCATGGCATAGCCGACGCCGGATGGCGTGCCGGTGGCGATGACATCGCCGGGCTCCAGCGTAAGGCCAAGCGACAGCTCGCTGATGATGCGTGCGATCGGGAAGATCATGTGCTTGGTGTTGGAACTCTGACGGACTTCGCCATTCACCTTGAGTGACAGGTCGAGCGCCTGCGGATCGCTGACGTCGCCACGCTCCACCACCCATGGTCCCATCGGGCAGGTGCCGTCGAGACCCTTGCCCTTGAACCATTGGTCGTGACGACGCTGGACATCGCGGCCGGTGACGTCGTTGATGATGGTGAAGCCGAAGATGTGGTCGAGCGCTTCCTCGATCGGGATATTGACGCCGCCGCGGCCGATCACGACGGCGAGTTCGACCTCATAGTCGAGCATGGCGGTGACATTGGCATGCAGCGGGACCGTCGCGCCTGCGCCGATCACAGCGGTGCGTGGCTTGGTGAAGAACTGCGGATATTCCGGCAGTTTGATCTCGGCACCGCGGGCGCGATAGCCCTCATTGACATGCTCGACATAGTTGCGGCCGACGCAGAAAACGTTCTTGCGCGGCGAGGGGATCGGCGCTTGCAGGGTGACATCGGAGAGCTTGCTGGTCGCATGCTGCGAAGCGCCGCCGGCTGCGGTGGAGGCGACACGTCGTGCAGCTTCCAGTCCGGCATCGCCGGCCTCGATCAGGCTGATCAGATCGGCGAACGCGGCGTTCGGCTCGGCCTTTGCGAGATCGAGCACCCGCTCACCATCGAGCATCACGCCCAGGCGCGCCGCGCCGCCCGACAGGATCGATACGAATTTCATGACGTCTCCCCGATGGATGCTGTCCTTGGATGGCAGCCGGGCATTTGTGCCAGAGATCGGAGAGGTTTGGGAAGGCCCGTAAAGGCCTTCTCGGTCAGGTGCGTTCCACGCGGATCACGCGGCCCTTTTCCATCGCCAATGCGAGGCGGCCGTGCTTGAGCGCCAGCGCATCCTTGCCGAACAATTCGTGGCGCCAGCCGTGCAGGGCGCCGACATCGGCATTGTCATCGACGGCGATCTGTTCGAGATCGTCCACGGTGGCGATCACCTTGCTGGCGACGGCGTGACGTTCGGACGTCATGCGCAGCAGTACCTTCAGCAGTTCGACCGTGGCTGCGCCATTGCCATTGCCGCGCGGCTTTTCAAGCTTCGGTAGCGTGTTCGGGTCGCGGCCGATGCCGCGCTGGACGGCGGCGATGATGTCGCTGCCCCATTTCGAACGCTCGAAACCCTTTGGCAGCGAGCGCAGATTGGCGAGCCTGTCCAGCGTGGTCGGCGCGTGGGTAGCGATATCGCCGACGGCGTCGTCCTTGAGCACGCGCGAGCGCGGCACGTCGCGGCTTTGCGCTTCCTGTTCGCGCCAGGCGGCGACTTCCATCAGCACTGCAAGCTCCTTCGGCTTGCGTACGCGTGTCTTCAGACGCTCCCAGGCGCGCTCGGGATGGAAGTCGTAGGTTTTGGGCGACGTGAGGACCTTCATCTCCTCGCTTACCCAGTCGCTGCGCTTGCGTTTCTTGAGATCGGCGTCGAGCTTGGCGAATACGTCGCGCAGATGCGTCACGTCGGAGACGGCGTAGTGTAGTTGCTCGTCGGTCAACGGGCGCCGCGACCAGTCGGTGAAGCGATGGGTCTTGTCCGGGCGATGTCCTGTGACGCGTTCGACAAGCTGGTCATAGGCGATGCTGTCACCATAGCCGAGCACCATGGCGGCGACCTGCGTGTCGAAGATCGGATGCGGCACCACGCCATTGCGGTGGACCATGATCTCGATGTCCTGCCGCGCTGCATGGAAGACCTTCAGCACCGCTTCGTTGTTCATCAACGCGAAGAACGGTGCGAGATCGATGCCTTCGGCGAGGGTGTCAATGACCACTGCTTCGTCGGCGCTGGCCATCTGCACGACGCAGAGGAGGGGATAGTAGGTGGTCTCGCGGAGGAATTCCGTATCGACGGTGATGACGGGATGCTGGGCGAGGCGCTCACAGGCAGCGGCGAGTTGGTCAGTGGTGGTGATCAGTTCCATGGACGGTCCATAACGCGTATCTCATGGCGTTCGTCCCAAAACGCTGGTGAGTCAAGGGAATCCCGCAGATTTGAGGTCTGCAGGGGCAAAAATAGGGTGATCAGGTACCGCAGAATGTGCGTAACACGCGCTCATCCGGCATCGGCGGGTTGGCATAATCCGCCATCTGCGGTTGATCTTCATAGGGTTTTGCCAGCACTGTGACGAGTTCCTCGAATGGCGCGAAGTCGTCGTTGAGCGCGGCTTGAATGGCCGCCTCGATGCGGTGATTGCGGGGGATGAAGGCCGGATTGACGGCATTCATGGTCCGGGCCCGGGTGGCGCCGTCCTCGGATTCCCGGCTGAGTCGCTGTCGCCATTGCGCTGCCCAGTCGTCGAAGGCGGCGGGATCGGTGAACTCCGCGCGCACGTTGCCGTCGTCTTCCGGATCTGCGGCAGCAGTACCGAGGCGGCGGAAGGTGTTGGTGAAGTCTGCTTGGTTCGCGGTCATAAGTGCCAGCAGGTCCTGCACCAGGGCGTCGTCATCGGGCTGCGCGGTGAACAGGCCGATCTTCCTGCGCAGGCCGCTCTGATAGGCGTCGTTGAAGATATCCGTGAAGGCGCCGAGGGCGGATTGCGCGATGTCAATCGCCGTCTTCTCGTCGGCGTCGATCAACGGCAGCAGCGTTTCGGCGAAGCGGGTCAGATTCCACAGCGCGATGCGCGGCTGGTTGGCATAGGCATAGCGGCCCATCTCGTCGATGGAGCTGTAGACCGTCGCCGGATTGTATTCGTCCATGAAGGCGCATGGGCCGTAGTCGATGGTCTCGCCGGCGATGGAGCAGTTGTCGGTGTTCATCACGCCATGGATGAATCCGACATGCAGCCAGCTGGCAACGAGCACCGCCTGACGTGCGATCACCGCATCGAGCAAGGCGCGATAAGGGTGCTCGGCCTTTGTGAGGTCAGGATAGTGCCGATGGATGACGTGATCGGCGAGATGCTTCAGCGCGTCGATATCCTGGCGCGCTGCGAAGAACTGGAACGTGCCGACGCGGATATGGCTCGATGCCACACGCGTCAGAACCGCGCCGGGCAGCATGGTCTCGCGCTGCACTTTCTCGCCTGACATGACGGCTGCGAGCGAGCGCGTGGTCGGAATGCCGAGCGCATACATCGCCTCGCTGACGATATATTCGCGCAGCACCGGGCCGAGCGCTGCACGGCCATCGCCACGGCGCGAGAATGGTGTCGGGCCGGAGCCCTTGAGCTGGATATCGCGGCGGGTGCCGCTCCGGTCGATGACTTCGCCAAGCAGGATGGCGCGGCCGTCGCCGAGCTGGGCGACAAAATGGCCGAACTGGTGTCCGGCATAGGCCATCGCGATGGGATCGGCGCCGTCGGGGACGCGCCTGCCGGCGAGGACGTCGACGCCTTCCGGGCTGGCGAGCCAGTCGGGATCGAGACCGAGCTGCCCTGCAAGGGCGGTGTTCAGCTTGATCAGCCGCGGCGCCTGCACCGGCGTCGGCGCGACGCGGGCGAAGAAATTGGCGGGCAGCGCCGCGTAGCTGTTGTCGAACGGGAAATGGATTGTCATGGGCCTAAAATAGGCCAGATGGGCAGTTTCTCAACCGCCTATCTCCGTCATTGCGAGCGCAGCGAAGCAATCCAGAAAGCCAAGAGCTGGATTGCTTCGTAGCTGCGCTCCTCGCAATGACGGTCGATGGAGTTACGCCACCCGAACCGTGTCGAGGAACTTGTCCACCTCGCCCTTCAGGCGGTTGCTTTCCAGCGACAGCGACTGCGCTGCAGCAAGAACCTGGGTCGAGGCCGAACCGGTTTCGCTGGCGCCGCGATTGACTTCGGTGACCTCATTGGCGACCTGGCTGCTGAGATGGGCCGACTGCTGCACATTGCGCGCGATCTCCTGGGTCGCGGCGCCTTGCTCCTCGACGGCAGCGGCGATCGCTGACGAGACTTCCGAGATCAGCGTGATGGTCGCGCCGATCTCCTTGATGGTCTCGACGGTTTCCGAACTCGCGGCCTGCATGCCCGCGATCTGCGTCGAGATCTCGTCGGTGGCCTTGGCCGTCTGCGAGGCGAGGGCCTTCACCTCGGCGGCGACCACGGCGAAGCCTCGTCCGGCTTCGCCGGCGCGAGCTGCTTCGATGGTGGCGTTGAGCGCCAGCAGATTGGTCTGCTCGGCTACCGCGGTGATCAGTTTCACCACATCGTCGATGCGTGCGGTGGCGTCGGTCAGCTTGCTGATGCTGAGATTGGTCTTCTCGGCCTGCTGCACGGCCGTCGCCGCAATACGGTTGGACTCCTGCACCTGACGGCCGATCTCGTTGACCGACGAGGTGATTTCCTCGGTGGCTGCAGCCACGGACTGAACGTTCTCCGACACGGTGTGGGACGCGGAGGCCGCCGAGCCGGACAGGGTCATGGTCACATCCGAGGTGCGGGTCAGCGTCGTGGCGGACGCCTCCAGCTCGGTGGAGGCCGCGGACAGCGAGTGCACGAGCTCTCCGATCATCGCTTCGAAATTCCGGGTCGCACTGCTGATCGTCTCGGCACGCGCCGCCTTGATCTTTGCTTCCGCAGTTGCCGCTTCGTCCGCGGAGCGCTTGGCGATCAGCGCATTCTTGAAGATCTGCAGCGCGCTGGCGATACGGCCGATTTCGGTGGTCTCGCCCTGATGCGGGATGCCGACATCGAGCTCGCCATCGGTGAGCTTGCCCATCGGATTGAGGATCGACGAGATGCCGCCCGAGATGTCGCGGACCAGATAGATCGCTGCGCCGATGCCGGCGATCACGGCCGCTGCGAGAATGCCGATCATCATCCAGATCGAGTTGTTATAGGTCGCGTCGGCATGCGCGCCGGCGGCGCCTGCGCCCTTGTCGTTCAGCTCGGTGAGCTTGGCGAGGGTCGCATCCATCGTGCGGCCGACCGGAACGACCTTCTTGGCGTTAATCTCCTTGGCGGCGGCCATGTCGCCCTTGTTGGCGAGCGTCTGCACGTCCGTCGCGGCGGTGATGAACTCTTTCCATTCCTTGTCGAGCTTGTCGGCGAGTTCGCGCTCCGCCGGCGACGAGACGAGCGGGGCATAGGCCTTGGCCGCCTTGTCGAAATCGGCCTTGCGGGCGGCGAGGTTCTTGTCGACATCCGGACGGTCCGCATCTGCCACGATGAGGTGATCGCGCAGCACGGCGCGGAAGCGGGCCGACTGGACGCGCATTTCGCCGATCCATCGGACGCTGGGCAGCCAGGAATCCTTGATGTCGTGCGTTGCGGCGTTCATCGCACCCATCTGGACGAAGGAGAGGCCGCCAATACTCGCAATCGCAACGAACAGAAAGGCAACGATGACGAAGAGTTTGGTGCTGATGGAGTATTTGGCGAGCACGGATCAGATCCTCGGCGTTGGCCGCGAACCCCGGCTGGCCATCACGGCAATGGAGGACACGCAGCAGGCAATGTGTGCAGCAAGTTCCAGCTGAAGAGCCTGCCTTCAAAACGGGCAGGTTTCATGCGGATAACACTGAGCGCGGCTGGTCAATGTTCGGTAAACTTTTCTGCGAATGTTTCATAAGTTGTTGAATTTGGTGCAGAAGTACCGCCGCATCGCGTTGATGCGGTGCGCCGGGCGGATGCTCCGGCGTGTCGTCCATTTTTTGCGCACCCTAAGGGTGTCGGTGGTCGATGGGATGCCGAGACGTATGGATTCGCTCTCGCCCTGCCACCGCCATTCGGTTGCCGCGCATGGCACGGTCGGGTAAACCCTGCGCTTCGCGCATAGGCGCGACCGTCGATTCTGACCTTTTACGTGTTTTCCAGGACAACCATGCATCGCTACCGGTCCCACACCTGCGGCGCGCTCCGCGACAGCCATATCGATCAGACCGTGCGCCTGTCCGGCTGGTGCCATCGTATCCGCGACCATGGCGGCGTGCTGTTCATCGACCTGCGCGATCACTACGGCCTGACCCAGTGTGTCGCCGACCCGGACTCGCCGGCCTTCAAGGTCGCCGAGACCCTGCGCTCCGAATGGGTGGTGAAGATCGACGGCAAGGTGCGTCGGCGTCCGGAAGGCACCAACAATGACGAACTGCCGACCGGGCAGGTCGAAATCTATATCAGCGACATCGAAGTGCTCGGCCCCGCCGCCGAACTGCCGTTGCCGGTATTCGGCGATCAGGACTATCCGGAAGACATCCGTCTGAAATTCCGCTTCCTCGATCTCCGCCGCGAGAAGCTGCATCAGAACATCATGACCCGCGGCGCCATCATCGACAGCATGCGCCGTCGCATGAAGGACACCGGCTTCTTCGAATTCCAGACGCCGATCCTGACGGCGTCGTCGCCGGAAGGCGCGCGTGACTTCCTTGTGCCCAGCCGTATCCATCCCGGCAAGTTCTATGCGCTGCCGCAGGCGCCGCAGCAGTACAAGCAGCTGCTGATGATGTCGGGCTTCGACCGCTACTTCCAGATCGCGCCATGCTTCCGCGACGAGGACCCGCGCGCCGCTCGTCTGCCGGGCGAATTCTATCAGCTCGATCTCGAAATGAGCTTCATCGAGCAGGAAGACGTGTTTGCGGCGATGGAGCCTGTCATCACCGGCATCTTCGAGGAGTTTGCGAATGGCAAGCCGGTGAGCAAGAACTGGCCGCGCATTCCCTATGCCGAAGCGATCCGCAAATACGGCAGCGACAAGCCGGACCTGCGCAATCCGCTGGAGATGCAGGACGTCTCCGAGCACTTCCGCGGCTCGGGCTTCAAGGTTTTCGCGCGCATGCTCGAGGACCCGAAGAACCAGGTCTGGGCGATTCCGGGGCCGACCGGCGGCAGCCGCGCATTCTGCGACCGCATGAATTCCTGGGCGCAGGGCGAAGGTCAGCCCGGCCTCGGCTACATCATGTGGCGCGAGAACAATGAGGGCGCAGGCCCGATCGCCAACAATATCGGACCGGAGCGTACCGAGGCGGTCCGTGCAGCGCTCGGCATGAAGGCTGGCGATGCCGCCTTCTTCGTCGCTGGCGATCCCGAGAAATTCTACAAGTTTGCCGGTCTCGCCCGTAACAAGGTGGCCGACGACCTGAACCTCGCCGACAAGGAGCAGTTCAAGCTCGCCTGGATCGTCGACTTCCCGATGTTCGAATACAACGAGGACGACAAGAAGGTCGACTTCGCGCACAATCCGTTCTCGATGCCGCAGGGCGGTCTCGATGCGCTGAACGGCCAGGATCCGCTGAAGATCAAGGCGTTCCAGTACGACATCGCCTGCAACGGCTACGAGATCGCCTCCGGCGGCATCCGCAATCACAAGCCGGAAGCCATGGTGAAGGCGTTCGAGATCGCCGGTTACGGCGAGGAGACGGTGATCGAGCGTTTCGGCGGCATGTATCGCGCGTTCCAGTATGGCGCGCCGCCGCACGGTGGCATGGCTGCTGGTGTGGACCGTATTGTGATGCTGCTGTGCGGCACCAACAATCTGCGCGAGATCTCGCTGTTCCCGATGAACCAGCGTGCCGAAGACCTCCTGATGGGCGCGCCGTCGGAAGCCTCGCCGAAGCAGCTGCGTGAAGCCCATATCCGGCTGAACCTGCCGGAGAAGTAAGTCGATGGTCGGTTCAACCTCTTCACCGGCAGGACGAAATGCCGGTGAGGAGAGTGCTCGGCCTGCATGGTTCGAGACGCCCGCTTCGCGGGCTCCTCACCATGAGGGTCTTCGATAAGCCCACACTCAGCCCTCATCCTGAGGAGCGGCCTTCTTAGGCCGCGTCTCGAAGGATGGCCGCGGGCTGCATCAAGGTCGGCGTCCGGGCACGCACATCACTTATTCTGAATATCGATATCGAACAGCGTGAAGGCTGCTGCCGGATCGTTCTTCGTCAGCTCGATGAACTGCATCACCGGCAGTTTCGCCCGCGGTGTGATCTTCACGACCACCGTGCCGCGCGGCTTTTCGATGAAGGCTGCAACGGCATCCGCCAGCTTTGCCGAGATCGGATCGTTGTTGCCGGCAGCCCGGCCTTTCGTCCTGATCTCGCTCGCCAATGCCGTTCGTGCATCTTCCAATGAGACATTCTGCTTGCGTGCATATTGCGCGATCGACAGATCGACGGCACCAAGATCGCGTGCAACGATCTCGAGCGGGCCATACTCGACCTGTATCGCCGACATCATGGCTCGCTGCGGGTCGGTGGTGAACAGGCTGCGCGGGACATTGTTGAGCGACGTCTTTGCATCGATCGCGAACAACTTGCCGATCTCGAAGGTGCCGGGCGTCAGCACCAACTTTTTCTCGCTCTCGTTCCAGGCCAGGCCGATATCCATCTCGGCGGTCGCTTCAGTGATGCCGGCATCGCGTAGCAACGTAAACGGCTCGCCGTCCTTCTCCTCCAGCGGACCAGTCATTTTCAGTTTGAAATTGATCTTGCTCGGGATCGGGCCGACGAACTGACCCCAGCTCAGGCTCGCGTCATGGATTGTGATCAGCTTGCCGCTATCCTTATGCGGCGCGACCATGCCCTTGAGCTCGACGCCCTCCAATGCCTTCAGCATCCCGACGATGCTGTCGGTCGAGGGCGTTGCGCCGGCCGCGGTCATTTGCGAGGTCTGCCGCATCAGTCCGGAAAGATCGAAGCCCTTGAATGCGAAGCGGTCGACTTTGACGGGACCATCCTTCGATCGCATATCGACGCCTTCGACGGCGAATTCGCCGATCTTGCCGCGATCGAGATTGAAATACATGCGCCCGAGCTTCACCGGACCATCCGGTGCTTGCGCGGACAGGCCAAGTATTTCTGCGCTGTCGATCTGGATGCCTTCATAGGTCGACGCCACCGTCTCGATCATGGCGCGTGTCTTGGCGAGATCGGCGGTTTTATTCGCTGCAGGCAGCGCTGCGAGCAGCTCCTGCATTTTGAATTTGGACGGCTGGATCTTCATGTCGCCCATGCGGATGCCGTCGATACGGAACGAAGGGCCGTTATCCGATGTCAGCGTATAAGCGCCGGTGCTGACCTGCCCCTGAACGCGATAAAACTTTTCGTCATTCGCATGGGAGGGATCGAGCACGATTGCTGCTGCGGTGGCGTCGAAGTCGCGTGCGGAGATGTCGACGATCTCGCCTGTCATCCGCATTTGTTTCTTGTTCGGTTGCGCAGCCGTCATCGCGACCGTCACACGGCTCGCATGCGTCGTCGCGACCTTGCCGTCCTTGATGTCGCGGATCGCCAGGTCCGAATATACATAGTCAGCGCCGCCGGGCAGCGCCGTGCCTTTCGCTGCGACGGTGACCGTCGGTGCCGTAATGGCGCGGGCCGATATCGCGGCGAATTGCGCAAGGCCGGCGCGATACATATCAATGGGCGCGGTGATTTTGGTCTGCGCAGGCAACTGCGTTGGTCCGGAATAATCCGCGATCTCGACGCGGGGCGCCTTGATGGAGACGGCGAGGCCGCCTGATGGCACGACAGCGCCGCTGGCGTCGATGTCGGTCAGGACAATGCTGTTCGCTGTAAACGTCGAAGTGCTTCCGAGGCCGATGTCCGACGCGGAAAAGCGACCGACCTTGATGCTTGCTTGTTGCGGTGCACTAAACTCCACGGCGATATCGGAAAGTGTGACGTCGCGCTTCCACAGACTGAAAGCGAGATCGCCATGTTTGGCCTGGCCGCCGCTGGCTCGGATTTGCGCGAAATTCGCTTCTATTTCATCGGCAATCCGGTGCTTGAGATAGGCTTCGGCGCCGAAATAGCCGCCGACAGCGACGATCGCGGCCGCGCCGAGACCGATGACGATTCTGGACATTGGGGAAACTCCGTTAGCGGGCCGCGGGAAGGGCAAGTGCCTGATTTCGCCAAGGATCGAATTGCAGCGCCGCAGCACCGTCGGACACATTTGCGTGTGGTGGCATCAAGGTACCCGCTTTTGCCGTGGCCGGGCAACCCGACCGATCATGGGACGGCCGATCGCGCGAATGGGTTCGAAGCGGGACGGGACGAATTTTGAGCTCGGAAAGAGCGTCTGACATGCAGTCGGAAGCGGTTGCGCCAATGCCGTCCGGCGGGATAGACATCGCGCTGAATCTGCCGAGCAACCCATTCGTTCAGTTTTCCTGCAGTCCTTTCTGTTCGGCCCCGACCGGAGCGCTTATGTCATCTCCTTCCTCCGAAGAATTGTCGCGCGCGGCGCTCGCTTATCATCGCCTGCCCAAACCGGGTAAGCTCGAAATCCAGGCGACCAAGCCGCTGGCCAATCAGCGCGACCTCGCGCTCGCTTACTCGCCCGGCGTTGCCGCGCCGTGTCTCGCCATCGCAGCCGATCCCAATGAAGCGGCGTCGCTGACCTCGCGGGCCAATCTCGTCGCCGTGGTATCGAACGGCACCGCCGTGCTCGGCCTCGGCAATATCGGCCCGCTGGCGTCGAAGCCTGTCATGGAAGGCAAGGCCGTCCTGTTCAAGAAATTCGCCGGCATCGATGTGTTCGACATCGAGATCGCCGCCGAAACCATCGAGCGCGTGGTCGAGACCGTCGCCGCTCTGGAGCCGACCTTCGGCGGCATCAATCTCGAGGACATCAAGGGACCGGAGTGCTTCGAGATCGAGGCGCAGCTCAAGGAGCGCATGAAGATCCCGGTCTTCCATGACGACCAGCATGGCACCGCCATCATCGTCGGCGCCGCCATCAAGAATGCGTTGCTGCTGAACGGCAAGAAGATCGAAGACGTCAAGATCGTCTGTTCCGGCGCTGGTGCCGCCGCGATCGCCTGTCTCAATCTGCTCGTCTCGATGGGGGCGCAGAAGAAGAACATCTGGGTCTCCGACAGCGACGGGGTGGTGCATGAGGGCCGCTACTCGCTGATGGATCGCTGGAAGGCGGTCTATGCACAGAAGACCGACGCCCGCACGCTCGGTGACATCATCGGCGGCGCCGATATCTTCCTCGGTGTGTCAGCGCCCGGCGTGCTGAAGCCGGAGATGGTCAAGGCGATGGCCGACAAGCCGCTGGTGCTGGCGCTCGCCAATCCGGTGCCGGAAATCATGCCGGATGAGGCGCGCAAGGCGCGTCCGGATGCGATGATCTGCACGGGGCGCTCGGACTTCCCGAACCAGGTCAATAACGTTCTCTGCTTCCCCTTCATCTTCCGCGGCGCGCTGGATTGCGGCGCCACGGCTATCAACGAGGCGATGAAGATCGCCGCCGTCGACGCGATCGCGCAGCTCGCGCAGGATCCGCCGTCGGATGCCGTGACTGCCGGCTTCGAGACCGAGACGCAGGGTTTCGGTCCGGGTTCGCTGATCCCGTCGCCGTTCGATCCGCGCCTGATCCTGCGCATCGCGCCGGCTGTTGCCAAGGCCGCGATGGAGTCGGGCGTCGCATCGCGTCCGATCGCCAATTTCGACGAATACACCGCCGGCCTCGAGCGCTTCGCGTTCCGCTCGGGCCTTGTGATGAAGCCCGTTTTCGCCAAGGCGAAGACGCAGCCTGTCCGCGTGATCTATGCGGAAGGCGAGGACGAGCGCGTGCTGCGTGCCGTGCAGGTCGTGCTGGAAGAAAAGCTGGCGCGCCCCATTCTCGTTGGCCGTCCGTCGGTGGTCGACGCGCGCATCAAGCGTTTCGGCCTGTCCATCAAGGCCGGGCAGGATTTCGACCTCATCAATCCCGAGGACGATCCGCGTTATCGTTCTTACGTGCAGTCCTATATCGACGTTGCCGGCCGCCGCGGCGTGACGCCAGATGTTGCTCGCACGGTCGTTCGCACCAATGCGACGGTCATCGCTGCGCTCGCCGTGATCCGCGGCGAAGCCGACGCGATGATCTGCGGCATCGAAGGCCGCTTCATGAGCCATCTGCGCCATGTCCGCGAGATCATCGGGTTCCTGCCGGGCGTGTCCGATTTCGCGGCGCTGTCGCTGATGATCTCGAGCAAGGGCGCGCATTTCATCGCCGATACGCAGGTGCGCCCGAATCCGAGCGCCGAAGAACTCGCCGAGATCGCTGCGCTCGCCGCCAACCACGTGCAGCGCTTCGCGATGAAGCCGAAGATCGCCTTCGTCTCGCATTCGGATTTCGGCAGCTACGACACGGACTCGTCGCGCAAGATGCGCCGTGCTGCGACGTTGCTGCGCGAGCGGCATCCGGAGATCGAGTCGGACGGCGAAATGCAGGGTGACACGGCGTTGTCCGAAGCCGCGCGAAAAATGGTGTTGCCGCATTCGAAGCTCGAAGGCGCGGCGAATGTCCTGATCATGCCGACGCTGGACGCCGCCAATGTCGCCTATCAGATGATCAAGACCCTCGGCGATGCGCTGCCGGTCGGACCGATTCTGATCGGTCCGGCGCGTCCCGCGCATATCCTGACGCAGGGCGTGACCGCGCGCGGCATCCTCAACATGACCGCCGTCGCTGCCGTCGAAGCGCAGGAACGGGCAGGGCGCTCGCAGGCCAATCTGTTCGGCTGAGCCGAACGAACCATCGCTGCGTGACCGACGACAAATGGATGACTTCGCGAGAAGTCATCCATTTGCGTTTGAAAAAGCGACAAGATTGATCATACTTGTCACGTTTCGATCCGCAGTCATTGCAGTTCGTGGGGCCTTACATGCCGGCGTTTATTACTTTCGGCCGCATTCTGTTTGCGGTGATCTTCATTGCCTCTGGCGCGATGAAGTTCCTCGACCTCGGCGCTGCGGCCGAGATGATCGCGAGCAAGGTCATTCCCACGCTGCCGGCTGATCTGTCGCCCTATACGACGCAACTTGAGCAATTCGCCGGCATGGAGCTGAAGCAGATCCTTGCGATCGCTGCAGCGGCGCTGGAACTGATCGGCGGCATCGCCATCGCGCTGAATTTCGGTGCGCGATTCTTCGCCCTGGTGATGGTGCTGTTCGTGATGGCGGCGACGTTCTACTTCCACGATTTCTGGAATCTCACCGGCGCCGATGCCAAGGGACAGATGATCCATGCGCTGAAGAACCTGTCGCTGATCGGCGGGTTGTTCATGGTCGCCGGCATCGGCAAAGGGCCGCGGCTCGATGGATACGGCGAAGGGTGATCAGATTCTTTGTGTAGGATGGGTAGAGCGCAGGCGCGCAGCGCCGGAGCGAAACCCATCGGCGGAGCTTGCCGCACCGACGGAATGATGGGTTTCGCTACGCTCTACCCATCCTACTTGCTCCGCCACGCTGTGACGGTGACTTGATGCGCCGCATCCAGCACGCGTGTCTCCGCTGCCTTCAGCCCATGACTTGCCAGCACATCTTGCGGCGATTGTGCGGGGACGTTCGGGAAGCAGCCTTGTCCGTTCGGCACGATGACATCAGGTGCTTCCGACAGCCAGAACGTATCGAAGCGGTCCATGAACATGCCGAACACGATCGGGCCGCCGATGATCGCGATGGTTCCGCGCGCAACATCGGCATGCGCGCAGGCCTGTTCGAATGTTGCGCCGAGCGGATTCCACAACGTCGCCTTGGCATTGGTCGGATCGCGCGCGATGCCGTCGATCTGCCGTGTCAGCACGATGCGTTTGCGCTGCGGCGAGTTCGGCTGATCCTCGAAGGAATTGCGGCCGTGCACGATCAGACTGGTCCGATCGAGGGCTTCATTGAAGAACTGCTGGTCGCCCGGAAATTTCAGGCTGTCCGGCATCACGCCACTTGCGTCGGCGAGCATGCCATTGCCTGAGACGATCACATAACCTTCGAAACGCAACGCTGACATCGGGACGTGCTAGCTTATTCCGGGACCGTCGTCACCACACTGTTCACCGGGCGAGTGCTGACCGTCGGCAGCTTGGCATCCTTGGCGAGCGCCTCGTCATAGGATGCAATCGTCTGCACCGGCGCTTTCGCGCGCATCAGGACGACCTTGTAGCCGCCGGCCTTCAGCTTCTGCAGCAGCGTTGGCAGTGCTTCTGCCGTGTGCTTCTGGAAATCGTGCATCAGGATGATGCCTTTGCCGAGCTTGTCGAGCTTGTTCATCACATTGGTGACGACCTGTTCGGACTTGCGCGTCTTGAAATCGAAACTGTCGATGTCGCAGGAGAAGATCGCCATGTTGCGCTCGCCGAGATAGGTGACGATTTCGGGCGGATGCTGCAGAGCGGGCGCGCGGAAGAAGGGGGCGGGGGCGGCGCCCAGTGCCCATTTCACGGCGCTGAAACCCTTCTCGATCTCGTCCTTGCGTTGCTGCTCGGTGAGCTTCTTGTTGGTCAGCGCGATATGCGCCCAGGTATGGCCGCCCACGGTGTGGCCGGCGGCGGCCACCTGCTTGAGGATTTCGGGGTGATAGGTGGCGTGCTTGCCGATCGG
>WPCJ01017195.1_pt1 | contig 19888 bp, 17 predicted proteins | sample 5399831 | NCBI WGS metagenome assembly WPCJ01 (sample SAMN12869470, study PRJNA574797) | sludge metagenome | isolation source: wastewater treatment of pH10 | place: China:Beijing | collected 2019-05-20 | reverse complement strand
GTGAACTCGTCGGTGTGGCAGATGCCCGTCGCCTTGACCTCGACCAGCACCTCGCCCTCGCGCGGGCCCTCAAGGTCAACCTCCATCACCTCCAGAGGCTTGCCCGCTCCAACAGCTACAGCGGCGCGCGTTTTCATTGAGATGCTCCTGATATTCTTTGGCAGCAACATAAATACTTGATTTATTCTGAGACAGGCGACCAACATCGCCGCCCGCCTCACCGTGATCAGTCAGCCGGTGGAGAGAGCCGACCCGACGGAGCCTTTGGACGCAGTCGATGCCTCGGCCGCGTCGGTTTCTTCCCCAAAGTCCTTCGGCATGCGACGGCGCAAGATTGCGACGCAAATGATGCTCAGCACCGCCATGGCCGCGAGGTAATAGCCGATGGAGTGCGAACCGTAGGTGGCCGCGAGGTCCGTGGCGATGATAGGCGCCAACGCCCCTCCGAATATCCCGCCCAGGCTGTAGGCGAGCGCAGCACCCGTATATCGCAGGCTGGGCTTGAACAATTCCGGCAGGAAGGCGCCCATCGGACCATAGATTCCTCCCATGACGGCCAGCGTCATGGACAACGCCAGCGCAATGAGCCAGGAATTGCCGGTGTCGAGCATCGGGAAAAAGAAGAACGACCAGATGATCGCGACGAAGGCCGAAATCGTGATGACGCGCGGACGGCCGTAGCGATCGCCCAGCATGCCGCAAACCAGCGTCGATGTGGCCATGGCGACAACCGCAACCATCGTCAGGCTCAGCATATGGGAGCGCTCGAGGCCAAGTGTCTGCACCCCATAGGAGAGGCCGAAAGTTCCGGTGGTGAAGAACAGCACATAGGTAATGGCCGTCGACATGCCTCCCAGAACAACCTGAACCGAATTGGTCTTCAGGACACTTACGATCGGCGCGGACGACTGGGCTTCCTTATCGAGCACCCGCTGGAAGACCGGCGTCTCGGCTATGCTGAGCCGGATATACAGGCCGAAGACGATGAGGACGGTGCTGAGCAGGAACGGAATTCGCCATCCCCAGTTCATGAATTGCTCGTCGCTGAGGAAAAGGCTGAGGCCGAGGAAGATGCCGTTGGAAAGCAGGAAGCCGGGGGCGCTGCCGAGCTGCGGAAGAGCACCAAACAGCCCCCGCCGCCCCTTGGGTGCGAATTCGGTCGCGACCAGCGCCGCTCCGCCCCATTCGCCACCCAGGCCTATGCCCTGAAGAAAGCGCAGCAGGCATAGAAGGACCGGTGCGGTAATGCCGATGGAATCGTAGGTCGGCAGGAGGCCGATCAGAACCGTCGCGACGCCCATGGTCACCAGCGAGGCGACCAGCATGGCCTTGCGGCCGATGCGGTCGCCGAAATGGCCGAACACGACCGCTCCCAGAGGGCGCGAAACGAAGCCCACCGCAAAGGTGGCAAAAGCCGCGATGGTTCCAACTACAGGATCAAGGCTCGGGAAGAAGATCTTGCTGAATACAAGTGCTGCGGCGATGCCGTATATGTAAAAATCATAGAATTCGATAGTCGTTCCTATCAGGCTTGCAATGGCCACGCGCCTTTGCATCGCTTTCGGGGCTTCCGCCATAACTCCCTCCCATCATGTAGATGCAGTGGTCCGTCCTGCGCCGGCCGGGTTCTTGCGATTCAGCCTTGCCGGGCAAACTTCATCCGGACCAACGCAAACGATACTCAAAAGTTTATCGCATGCAATATCGATTACTTTGTATGCATTCCCAAAAATTTATGTTACGCGAGCGCGCGCACAGGCGAGCAAAATCTGGCGGGCCCGGGTTTTCCCGCTAAATTTTTTTCAGTTTGCCTCCATCCTGGCCGCCGGAAGGCACCGGAACCGGCCCACCGGGCAGCAACTCCCGGTTCAAGGCGGCCTGACGGCGCGAAATCCTGACGATCCAGGCCCGCAGTTCTGCGCCGAGCGGCTTGTCGAGCGCGGAAAGCTCCCATGCCAGGAAATAGGTTTGCGCCAATTTGAGGCGCAGATCGAAGGGGGCGACCAAGCGGCCGGCCATCAGGTCGTCGCGGACCATCGAAAGCTGGGCCAGGACAAATCCACGCCCGTTGACGGCGGCATCGATGGCGGCGCTGGAAATCGAAAACCGCAGATCCCTGGGTGCGTTGGGCGGCCGTTCGCCGATACTTTCCGCCCAGTCCCTCCAGCTCGGCGGCTGCTGGTAGCCGGAATCCCATTCGATGCCCAACAGTGTCCTGCGCAGAATATCGGCCGGCTGCCGCACAGGATTTGCGGCAAGGAATGCAGGCGAACACGCCGGCACGACCCAGTCGGTGAACAGCTCGGCATAGTGTTCGAACGCCTTGACCCGATCTCCGTAGGAAATTCGGAAATCGACGGGTTCGTCCCCGCGCTGCGGTTCGGCGCCGGTTCCCACCAGACGAACATGGGCGCCGGTCTTCATCTGCCAGTCGAAAAGCGGGGGGCCGAGCCACTTGCTGGCCAATGAAGGAAGGCAACTGACCACCAGGCTGCTTTCCTCCCGCAAGACCTGCAATTCGGCCTGCGCTTCCCGCAACTGGTCGAACGCCCCGCTGATCCGGCTGTGGTAGATACGTCCCCACGGCGTCAGCGAAATGACCTTGCCGTGCCGTTCAAGCAGCCGCAGTCCGAGCATATCCTCGATACGCCGGATCTGCTGGCTTACCGCACCACTCGTCACGCCCAGTTCGTCGGCGGTCGCCCTGACGCTTCCATGGCGGCCAAACGCTTCGAACGCCTGCACCGCCCGCAATGGTGGGAGCTTTTTCACACCCGTTCCCTCTTTCTTATTTTGATTTAGTAAAACTAAACCAGAGCGCAATTGCAATCGTTTTGCTCCGGTTGGGTCCGGGGCTATCATCCGGTTGTCAGAAGGGCAGTTCGCAGGGATCAGGCGAGCAGGCGAATTTCAGAGCCCGGACAACAGAGCAATTCACAATCCTGCACGGTCGGGTCGGCATCGGTCATTCGATGACGCGGTCGTGCGGACGAATACCGCAGCTTTGCGAAGGAGGAATGGACATTGGTTGACGTGCGCAGGATCAGGGGCGGAGAAGGCCTGGACGACATCAACGACGAACTCGACGAGATTCTGGATTCGGTCGTCGAGAACACGCGTCAGGCCACAGAAGCGTTCTTCGCCGCTTACGATCAAAATCCTGACCCCAAAATTCTCGCAGCATGGCTGCAGCCGCGCGCCTGGCGTGAAATCGACTACGTTTTCCTGCTGAACGAACAGATCCGGCGCTATGGCCTGGCCTTCGAGCGGCGCCACATCACGCTGCTGGCCAAACAGTCGTTTCAGGAAGCCGAGCACTACGAAATGGTGGGCAGGGCCATTGAATCCCTGGGTGGCAAGGTTCCCCTCTCGACGCCTCCCGAAGCCAAGCCGTGGAGCGACTTCCTGTGGGATTGCCTGGAGCGCCACCCGCTGGCCGCCATTGCCGCGTGGAACTGCTCCGAGACCTCCGCATCCGGCAGCTTCGAGCCGACTTTCAGAGCCGGCGAACGCCATGGCTTCGATGAAGTGGTGCGGATCTACAAGCAGATCGAGAACGACGAGAAGTTTCATGTCGGACTGGGCCGGCAGGTGCTGGCCGCCTATGCCAAGACCGACACTGACCGCGAGGAAATCCTGAGGGCCATGCGCGGCATGCGCGACCTCGCATGGAAGACCTTCACGCCTGAATCCGTCACCCAGGCCCGGAGCGCCTGAGGCCGCTGCCCGAAATCATCTGGAACCACGGAAGATGTCGCGGGTGGCGACATCTCAGCCAAGCCGAACCGGTTGCGTAACGAGATTGGCCGAGCTTATGACGACATTCGACTCCTGGTCGCTCGAACAGGCGAGCAAACTGTTCGACCTGGTCATCACGCGACTCGATCGCATTGCCGAAGGTGTACTGAGCATCGAGCTTGCTGCACCGGACGGAGAACGCCTGCCGGCCTGGCGACCGGGCGCGCATATCGATGTGCTGCTGCCCGGAGAGATCGTGCGCCAGTACTCTTTGTGTGGGAACCCCGAAGATGCGGATCGCTGGCGCATCGGCGTGCTGCGCGATCCCTGCAGCCGGGGTGGCTCCAGCTATCTTCATGAAGAGCTGGAAGAGGGCGGCCGGCTCACCGTCGCCGGACCGCGCAACAATTTCGGCCTGGTCGATTCGAAACGCTACCTCTTCATTGCCGGAGGCATCGGAATAACGCCGATCATCCCGATGATCCGCACGGTCGCCGGGCAGGGAAAGCCATGGACACTTCTATATGGCGGGCGCAGCCGGCGTTCGATGGCCTTCCTTGAAGAGATCGGGGAGATCCCCGGAGGCGAGATCCATATCGTTCCGCAGGATGAATTCGGACTGCTCGATCTGGATCGGTTTCTCGGACAGCACGATCCGGAAGCGGTCGTCTATTGCTGCGGGCCTGGTCCGCTGCTCAACGCTGTCGAGGAAAAATGCCAGACATGGCGGGCCGGCGCCCTCCATCTGGAACGCTTTGCCCCGAGCGAGAAGGCGGCCGGCAAGGAGGCGGGCAGCTTCGAGGTCGAACTGGCCCGATCCGGCCGCCGGCTTGTCGTCCCGCCCTATCGCAGCCTGCTCGACATTCTTGAGGAAAATGGCTGCCAGGTCACCAATTCCTGCCGTGCCGGCATTTGCGGCACCTGCCTTGTGCGCGTGCTTTCCGGGGTCCCCGAACACAATGACGACGTTCTCAGCCGCGCCGATCAGGAAGCGGGGAAGGTGATGCTGGTTTGCGTATCCCGGGCCAAGAGCGATCGCCTCGTACTCGACCTTTAAGGGTGCGTGCCGGACACGGCCGGCGGAAGGAGTGCGCCGAAACAACCGATGCGAACCGATACGGGCTTTGAGCGGGACACCCAGAAACCCGGAGGCCAGGCAGGATATGAAAAAGGGAGGTATAAGAATAATGACGAAACAACCACGGAAAAGCGCAAGGGGAATCCCGTTTCTGATCGCGCTGGGTTTTACCCTGGCGTTTTCGAGCCTGTCGGCAGCACAAGAATGGGCCCCGTCCAAGCCCTTGCACCTGATCGTGCCTTACCCGGCCGGGGGCACCAGCGACACCATCGCCCGCTTGATCGCTCCACAACTCGGTGAGGCGCTCGGGCAACCGGTCGTGGTGGAAAACAAGACCGGCGGAGGCGGCGTTACCGGCACGGAGGCGATCCTGCGCGCGCCCGCGGATGGGCATACCTTCGGCATCATCGCAAGCTCATACGCCTCGAGCGTCCATCTTGTCCCCGACCTGCCCTATGACCCGGTCAAGGATGCCCAGCCTCTGACCCTGGTCACCCGCGTTGGCGTGGCCCTGGTCACCAATCCCCAGTTTCCGGCCAAGACGCTGGCTGAACTTCTGGAAATGGCGAAGAAGGACCCCGGCACCATCCCCTACGGTTCCGCTGGAAACGGCCTGTCGGGGCATTTTGCCGGAGAGGCGATGAAGCTCGCGGCCAATGTCGACATGGTCCATGTCCCCTATCGCGGCGGCGCCCCGGGTCTCAACGACGTCATCGCCGGCCAGATTCCCATGATGTTCAACGTGATCTCGTCGGTGATGTCTTCGGTCGAGGGCGGCAAGGTGCGGCCACTGGCCGTAACCAGCGCCCAACGCTCGAAAGTCATGCCAGATGTTCCCACCATGGCCGAGGCCGGGTTGGAGAATGTCGAGATCTATGAGTGGTACGGCCTCGTCGCGCCAGCCGGAATTCCACCCGAAGCCACCGGACGCCTGCATCAGGAGCTGGAGAAAGTGTTGAAGCAGGACGCTTTCACCGAGCGGATGGAAAAGCAAGGTATCGAGGTGGTGGCGAATTCACCGGAAGATTTCGCGACCTTCATCTCGGGGGAAATCGAACGCTTCGGCGCCCTCGTCAAGTCGGCGAATATCACGCTCGACTGAGATGACGACCATCATGCGCGGCAGGGAGGCGATCCCGCAACCTGCCGCGTCTTTCAACGGTAAAATCTCACATCTGGAGCGAAATTGCATGAGAAGAACGACGTTCGTCGACGCCGTCTACACACAGACCGAAGGTGAAACCACCTGCATCATAAACGGGCAATTCCTCTTTCCGGGAGGGACCACCCTTCTGGAAAAGCGCGAGCATTTCAGGAAGCGCTTCGACTGGGTGCGCAAGGCCATCCTGAATGAACCACGCGGACACAATGACCTGTTCGGCGCGTTGATCGTGCCGTCCTCCACCCCCGAGGCCGATGTCGGCGTCATCTGGCTGGATGGCGACGGCTATGGCGACATGTGCGGACACGGCACCATAGCCACCTCGATGATCATGACGGCTTTCGACCTGACCCCACAGTCGTCGAGCCCCAACCGGATCCGGATCGAAACACCCGCCGGGATCGTTGTCTCCGAAGTCGAAGTCGATGGCGACGATGTAAGGTCGTGCCGCTTCGAAAATGTTCCGGCCTTCCTGGCCGAACGCGACATCCCCGTGGAACTCCGCGATCTCGGTACGGTGCAGGCCGACATTGCCTTCGGCGGCAACTATTTCATCACCATCCCGCTTCCGGAATCGTTTTGCCGGATCGCGCCGGAGAACGGGGCAATCCTCGCCAAGCTGGGCGTGCTGGCCAAGCGCCAGATCAATGAGAAAATCCAGCTCGTCCATCCGGAAAAGCCGCACATCACCGAAATCGACCTGGTGACCTTCTACCAGCCGTCACAGCGGCCCGGCGCGTTCTATCGCTGCGTCCACACCTATCGCAACGGCAAGATGGACCGTTCACCGGGCGGAACCGGCACCTCGGCCATGCTTGCAATGCTCGAGGGACGCGGCCGGATAAAAATCGGCGAACCGATACAGGCGGAAGGACTGCTGGGCTCCGGCACATTCGAAGGCTGCATCGTTCGCGAGACGACCGTGGGCGGAAACCGGGCGGTGGTCCCTACCGTCAAGGGCCGCTCGACCATCGTCGGCTTTGCCAAATGGCATCTCGATCCGAATGACGAAAACGGCAGGGGCTACGTGATCAGCACCGTCTGATCACCGTTGTTCCCGTGTCCCGGAGGGTTCGAAGTGGCAAGTGCAAGGGCCGTGGCGCAGGCGCGCAATATCGATGATCTGCGAAGTCTCGCCCGACGGCGGGTCCCGCGCTTCTCGTTCGAGTATGTCGATGGCGGTGCCGAGGATGAAACGACGATGGCGGCCAATCGCGCCTCCTTTGCCGCCACGCGGATCCTGCCGCGGCAACTGGCCGGCATTCGCGCGGTCGATATGTCCGTCGACATTCTCGGCAAAACCTCGCAATTGCCTTTCGCGGTTGCGCCGACGGGTTACAACGGCCTGCTGGCCAAGAACGGTGACCTGGTCCTGGCCCGGACCGCGCGCCTGGCAGGCATCCCGTTCACGCAAAGCACCATGTCGAGCAGTTCGATCGAGGAAGTGGCCCGCGTGATCGATGGCGGCCGGCATTGGTTCCAGCTCTACATGCTGAAGGACACCGCCATCACCCGCCGTCTGGTCGAACGGGCGCAGCAGGCGGGATGCGAAGCGCTGGTGCTGACCAGCGATGCCATCGTGCTCGGGAACCGCGAAACCGACAAGCACAATTACGCGAGCCCCGGCAAACTGACATGGGGCGCAAAACTGGATGTCGCCAGGCGCATGGCCTGGCTGCTCGACGTGGTGGCGCCCCATGGCCCGCCGGGGTTCGGCAATCTGGCCGAGTTTCTGCCACGCGGACAAACCAGTGCCATCGACGGCGCACGCTTCATTTCCGCCCAGATGGATACGGCCCTGTCCTGGGAAACCGTCGACTGGCTGCGCTCGATCTGGCCGCACAAGCTCGTGGTCAAGGGCATCATGCGCGTGGAGGATGCACTCGCCGCCGCCGAGCGAGGCGTCGATGCCATCGTCGTATCGAACCATGGCGGACGGCAGCTCGACGGCACGGCAAGCTCGCTCGAAGTACTTTCAGCCATCGGCAAGCCGCTGAACGGGCGCTGCGACATCATTCTGGACAGCGGCGTGAGGCGGGGCAGTGACATTTTCAAGGCTTTGGCCCTCGGGGCCAAGGCCGTGCTGTGCGGCCGCGCGATGCTTTACGGCCTGGCGGCGGGCGGTGCGACGGGGGCGGCCAGGGCGGTAGAAATCCTTCGAACCGAACTGGAGCGCACCATGATGCTGGCCGGCTCCAGCTCGCTCATGCAGATCGACCGATCTGCGCTTTGTGTGGCATCGGGCAGCTTCCTGCACCGGTAGCCGACCGATCCAGTGGAAGGGAGGTTCCATGCGTGCAATCAAGAATCCAAACGACATTCTCTTTGCGGCCACGCTTTTGTTGATGGCAGGCTTGCTCTACTGGCAGATTTCCAGCTTGCGGATCGGCACGATCCTGCGCATGGGCCCGGGATATATGCCGACGGCATTGTGCGGCCTTATTGCCCTCGCCGGTCTGGGCATTCTCCTACGCTCGTTCTTCCTCGGCGGCGACAGGTTGCATTCCTGGCCGATACGCCCGCTGGTCTTCCTGTTCACCGGTCTGTTGTCCTTCGGCCTGCTGGTGGAAAGAGCGGGCCTGCTCGTGGCGATGCCGGCGCTCGTCGTGCTCGTCAGTCTGGCCGACCGCGACAGCAGCAAGGGAGAAATTCTGGCTCTGGCGATTGGCCTCACCGTGTTCTCGGCGGGTGTCTTCGTATTTGCGCTGCGCCTTCCCATTCCTCTGTGGGTGATGGGATAGGACGATGCTCGACGCCTTCTCCAATCTGTTCGCCGGCCTTTCGGTCGCCCTGCAAATCCAGAACGTGTTCTACTGTTTCAGCGGCGCGCTGATCGGCACCCTGATCGGTGTCCTGCCCGGCCTCGGGCCTGTTGCAACCATAGCCATTCTGCTTCCGGTCACCTTCTATCTGCCGCCCGTGGCCGCGCTGGTCATGCTCGCCGGCATCTATTACGGCGCACAATATGGCGGATCGACCACGGCCATTCTCGTCAATCTTCCCGGTGAAAGTTCATCGGTGGTCACCTGCCTCGACGGCTACAAGATGGCACGCAACGGGCGGGCTGGGCCCGCGCTTTCCATCGCCGCACTTTCCTCGCTGTTCGCCGGCTTCATCGCGGTGATTCTCATGGCGATATTCGCGACCGGCCTCAGCGAGCTGACGATGTTCTTCGGGCCGGCGGAATATTTCTCGTTGATGATCTTCGGGCTGATCGCCGCCGTCATCCTGGCGCAAGGATCGGTGCTCAGCGCCCTGGCGATGGTCTTCGTCGGCCTGCTGCTGTCGCTTGTCGGCACCGACGTTTCAAGCGGCGTGCAGCGAATGAGCTTCGGTTTCTTCGATCTCAGCGACGGCATCGATTTCGTCCCGCTGGCCATGGGCCTGTTTGCGGTTGCCGAAATCCTCAAGAATCTCGAAAGCCCCGAAGAACGGGTGATCCTGAAAGGCAGGATCGGCCGGCTGATGCCCAGCCGCGAGGAGTTCAGGAAGGTCGTCCCCTCGGCATTGCGCGGCACCTTCATCGGCTCCTTCCTCGGCCTGTTGCCGGGCGGAGGACCCACCTTGGGTTCCTTCGCCGCCTACACGGTGGAAAAGCGCATCTCGAAATATCCGCATCGCTTCGGAACGGGCGTCGTTGAGGGCGTGGCCGGCCCCGAAGCAGCCAACAATGCCAGTGCCCAGACGGCGTTCGTGCCGCTATTGACACTGGGCATCCCGTCGAACCCGACCATTGCCATGATGGCCGGCGCCATGCTCATCCATGGTATCCAGCCCGGCCCGGAGGTGATGACGAAAAACCCCGACGTGTTCTGGGGCCTGATCGCCAGCATGCTGATCGGCAATCTCATGCTGGTCATCATCAACCTGCCCCTGATCGGGGTCTGGGTATCCCTGCTGAAGATCCCCTATCGGCTGTTCTATCCGGCCATCCTGGTTTTCTGCTGTATCGGCGCCTACAGCGTGAACAACAATGTCTTCGACATCTATGTGATGATCTTCTTCGGCTTTGTCGGATACGCGTTCATGAAGTGGAAGGCCGAACCCGCGCCACTGATCCTGGCCTTTGTGCTCGGTCCGCTTATCGAAGAGAATTTCAGGCGGGCAATGCTGCTTTCGCTCGGCAACCCCACAACCTTCATCACGCGGCCGATCAGCCTTGCATTGCTGTTTGCCGCCGTGGGCCTGATTGCCATCACGCTCGCACCTCGCCTGCGCCGGCAGAAAAACGTTTAGAGCAACATAGCTTCATCCTGCCCCTTCGCGACAAGCATGGGGCGGGTTTTTCTTGCGCATGGGGTGCGGTTTGCCTATTGCATGGCCGGAACGGATTTTCAGGAGAACACCTTGTCCGCCCTCACCCGCTTCCTCGGCGATTCGCCGCTGCGCATCCTGCTCAAGCTGCTCGTCGTCTCGTTCCTCGTCGGGCTGGTGATGAGCGCCTTCGGCTGGTCGCCCTACGATGTCGTCATCGGCATCCGCAATTTCTTCCTCGACATCTGGAACCTCGGCTTCCGCGCCATCGACCGCGTGCTCGGCTACATCCTGCTCGGCGCCGCCATCGTCATCCCGGCCTTCCTGCTCATCCGCATCGCCAATTATCGCAAATAGCCGGAACGCCGGGCTGTAGGCAGGGGATCGCCGGCCACGGCGAGGAACAGGGCGGACACCGTGAGCATCGACAGCAAGGCGCTTCGCCCCACACGCGGCTTCACCGTCTCCAACCGCACGGTGCTGGCCATAGCCGTGCCGATGACGCTGGCCTACATGACGACGCCGCTGCTCGGCCTCGCCGACACGGCGATCATCGGCCAGTATGGCGATGCGGCGCTGCTGGGCGGGCTCGCCGCCGGCGCGCTGGTGTTCAATGTCGTCTTCACCACGCTGAACTTCCTGCGTTCCGGCACCACCGGGCTGGTGGCGCAGGCCTTCGGCGCCGGCGATGCCGGCGAGGAACAGGCCGTGTTCTGGCGTGCCTTTCTCATCGCTTTGGGGCTGGGCCTGCTCATCGCCCTCATGGCCCCGCTGATCGCGGCCGGCGGCATAGGCTTCCTCGGCGCCGAACCGGCGGTGAACCGGGCGCTCGACACCTATGTCCGCATCCGCCTGCTGGGCGCGCCCGCCGCGCTGATCAACTATGCGCTCCTCGGCTACCTGCTCGGGCGCGGCGAGGGCAAGGCCGCGCTGGGGCTGCAAATTTTGCTCAACGGCACCAACATCGCCTTTTCGCTCTATCTCGGCCTCCATCTCGGCTGGAACGTGGCCGGCGTCGCCTGGGGCACGGTCGGCGGCGAGCTGGCGGCCATGCTGGCCGGCATGGCCATCGTGCTGTCGCGCTTCCGCACCGGGCCGCGCATCGACCTTGCCCGCATCGCCGACATGGCGTCCGTCGGGCGCATGCTGTCGCTCAACCGCGACATCATGATCCGCTCCTTCGCGCTTCTGGCGACTTTCGCCCTGTTCGCCCGCCAGGGCGCGCAGTTCGGCACGGTGACGCTGGCCGCCAATGCCGTGCTGATGAATTTCTTCATGGCAACCGCCTTCTTCCTCGACGGTTTCGCCACCGCCGCCGAGCAGCTTGCCGGCCGCGCCGTCGGCGCCCGCGACCGCAACGCCTTCCGCCGCACGGTGCGGCTTTGCGCGGTGTGGGGCTTCGTGCTGGCGGGCGTGGCGACGGCGGCGCTCCTTGCCTGGGGGGGCGGTCTCATCGCCTTCCTCACCACCGCCGAGGACGTGCGCGCGATGGCCACCGCCTTCCTGCCCTGGGCAGCCTTTACCGCGGTCAGCGCCGTGCTTGCCTTCGAGATGGACGGGGTCTTCATCGGCGCGACATGGTCGACGGACATGCGCAACATCATGCTTCTGGCGCTGGCTGCCTTCGCGGCGGCCATGACGGTGCTGACTCCGCTGCTCGGCAATCACGGCCTGTGGATCGCGTTGCACATCTTCCTGCTGATGCGCGGGCTTGGCCTTGCCGCCATGCTGCCCAGACGCGAACGCGCGACCTTCGCGCCCGGCCCTGCGCGAACGGTCTCGTAAAGCCGGCCTTCAGAGCGGCTTTGCCGCCCATTTTTCCAGCGAGACGTCGCGCAGCTCCCGCACCGAAGCGTGCCCGCCCCGCTGCAACGCACCGGCCATGCCCGACAGCATGCGCGCCGGCAGCGAGGGGCCCGCGAAGATCATGCCCGTATAGAGCTGGACGAGGTCGGCCCCGGCGCGGATCTTCTCCAGCGCCGTCTCAGCCGAATTCACCCCGCCGACGCCGATGATGGCGATCTCGGGACCCAGCAGCCTGCGCATCTTCGCCAGCACGACCGTCGAGCGCTCGAACAGCACCTTGCCCGACAGCCCGCCCGTCTCGCCGGCGACCGCGCCACTTTTCAGCGGCGGGCGCGAGATGGTGGTATTGGAGACGATGACGCCGTCGATGCCGCTGGCCAGAACCTCGGCGGCGATGTCCTCCAGCTCGGCCTCGACCAGGTCGGGAGCGATCTTGAGGAAGACCGGCGGCCTTGCCGCCGCGGCCTCGCGCGCGGCCATGACGCGCGACAGAAGCTCGGCCAGTTGCGCGCGCGCCTGCATGTTGCGCAGGCCCGGCGTGTTGGGCGAGGAGATGTTGGCAGTGAGATAGGAGGCGAGCGGCGCAAAGCGCGCCACGCCGCGCTCATAGTCGGCGATGCGGTCGGCGCTGTCCTTGTTGGCGCCGATATTGACGCCGACGATGCCGCCCCTGCCCTTGCGGACGCGAAGCCGGCGCTCGGCCGCCTCATGGCCCTCATTGTTGAAGCCGAGCCGGTTGATGACCGCCTCGTCCTCGGTCAGGCGGAAGATGCGCGGGCGCGGATTGCCCGGCTGCGCCAGCGGTGTGACGGTGCCCACTTCGGCAAAGCCAAAGCCGAGGCCGAGAAGCGCATCCGGCACCTCGGCGTTCTTGTCGTAACCGGCCGCCATGCCGAGCGGATTGGGAAAATCGAGGCCGCACAGCCGCACCCGGAGGCGTTCATCACGCGGCGACTTCGGCCCGACCGGCAGGCCGCAGCGCAACGCGGCGATGGAAAGCCCGTGCGCGGTTTCGGGATCGAGGGAAAACAGCAGCTTCCTGCCGATCGCATCCAGCGCGCTCATGCCTACTCCGGTTTGGAAAATGGGGGCGGTTCAGAAAATGGGGCCAGTTCGGGAAACCGATGCCGCCCGTCCTCCGCCAGCGGCAGCGGGCGCACCCAAAGGGCCGCGTCGACGGCAAGGGCCGCGTAGAGATGCGGAAACAGCGCGCCGCCGCGCGAGGGCTCCCAGCGCAGGGCCTCGCCCAGAGCCGCGCCGTCGACGGCGACCAGGACCAGGTCGTCCTGCCCGGCGAAGTGCTTTGCCGCGGTCTCGCCCAGCTGGGCGGCGGTCGAGAAATGGATATAGCCGTCGGCCAGGTCCACCGGCGCACCGGCGAAGCTTCCCGTGCGCTCGGCTTCGCGCCACAGGGTGCGCGGAACGATCTTGTAGATGAGGCTCGACATGAGCGGGCTATACCGCCAAGCCCCGGCCATGGAAAGTGCGCCTGTGCGGCCATCCCCATTTCGGGCACAATGGCTGCTATACTCCGGCCACCATATTTGGGGGCAAACAGCCGGAAGGAGGCTTCCATGCGAGACCGCATCCTGATCGCCCTGCCCTTGCTCGCCCTGCTGGCGATCCCGGCTTCGGCCCAGGGCGAGGCCGAGCGCTACCGGATGGAAAAGACCAACGACGGCTTCGTGCGCATGGACACGACCACCGGTGCCATGTCGACCTGCCGCGAGCAGTCCGGCCAGCTTGTCTGCCGCATGGCGGCCGACGAGCGCAACGTCGTGCAGGACGAGATGGAGCGCCTGCAAAGCCAGGTGAAGGCGTTGGAAGACCGGGTGGCGAAGCTCGAGAACTCGCTGGCCGCGCGGCTGGAATCCACCCTGCCCACGGAGGAGGAGTTCAACAAGACGATGAGCTATGTCGAGCGGTTCTTCCGCTCCTTCATGGGCATCGTCAAGGACATGGAAAATCAGGACACCGCCGGACCGAAGCCGGCGCCGGACCGGACCTGAGCACGGCCGCGGGCCGGACCGGAGGCGCCGAACCGACGGCGTAAAGTTTGTGCTTGAAAACACGGCACGCCGACGCATAATTCGCCGGCTGCCGTCGAAACGGGCAGACAAGCGGTGGCGGGGAGGAATCATTGCCGTCAGGCTACACCTTCGTAATCGCCGATGATCACCCGCTGTTTCGCGGGGCCTTGAAGGAGGCGATCGCCGGCATCGGCGAGGAGCCGTCCATTCTCGAAGCCGGCGATTTCGAGAGCGCCAAGTCGGTGCTGGTCGGCAATGGCGACATCGATCTTTTGTTGCTCGACCTCGCCATGCCGGGCGCCAGCGGGCTTTCGGGCCTGATCTCGCTGCACGGCATCCAGCCCTCACTGCCCATCGTGGTGGTCTCGGCGCATGACGATGCGGTGACGATCCGGCGGGCGCTGGATCTCGGTGCCTCCGGCTTCATCTCCAAATCGGCCAGCATGGAGGAAATCCGCAGCGCGGTGCGCACCGTGCTGGACGGCGGCATCGCGGCGCCGGCGGAAATGGACCTCGGCGAGGAGCGCGACCCCGAAATCTCCAACCTGATCCGGCGCCTGCAAACGCTGACGCCGCAGCAGACGCGGGTGCTCTCCATGCTCGGCGAAGGACTGCTCAACAAGCAGATCGCCTATGAGCTCGGCGTATCGGAAGCCACGGTGAAGGCGCATGTCTCGGCGATCCTGCAGAAGCTCGACGTCGACAGCCGCACGCAGGCCGTGATCCAGCTCTCCAAGATCGGCACCGACTCCATCGCCGCCGCCTGAGCGCCGGCGTGCACGGCCTGCACCTTTCGCGACCATGGTTGTTTGCCCGACGCATGATCCTGTCCGAACAGGCTGCACCTTTCGGGATCATGGTTGTTTGCCCGATGCATGATCCTGTCCGAAAAGCCTGCAACTTTTCGGGATCATGCTTTACTCCGCCGCCAGCGGGCGCACGCGCGAAAGCATGGTGCGCAGGGCGGCCGGGCGCACCGGCTTGTTGATGACCGTGACACCGCGCGCCTCGGCCTCGGCGCGTACTTCGGTCGAGCGATCCGCCGTTACCAGCACGGCCGGCGTCTCGATCCCGTAGATGTCGCGCAGGCGGTCGATGGCATCGAGCCCGTTCTCGCCGTCGAGATGATAGTCGGCAAGGATGATGTCGACCGGCGGCCGCCGGTCGCGCGCCTCGAGGAATGCGCGCAAGCCGGAGAAAACCGTGACCGAGCAGCCCCAGCCCTCCAGCAACAGGCGCATGCCTTCCAGAATGCGGGGATCGTTGTCGATGCACAGGACTTCGAGGCCCGACAGGGTCGAGAAGGGCCGTGGCGGCGGCACCTGCCGCCGCACGGGTCGTGCCGCCTCGCCGGAAACGACAGGCAGAAGCACCGAAAACCGGGTTCCCTGCGCCGTCACCGAGGAGATGCGGATTTCCAGATGCAGCACCCGGGCGATGCGGTCGACGATGGAAAGGCCGAGCCCCAGTCCTTCGGCCTCCCGGGCGCCCTCGTCGAGGCGCGTGAACTCGCGGAACACGGTGTTGAGCTGGTCCGGCCCGATGCCGATGCCGGTGTCGATCACCTGGATCTCGACCAGCTCGCCGCGCCGGCGCGCGCCGACCAGCACGCGGCCCCGGCGCGTGTATTTGATGGCATTGGAAACGAGGTTCTGGACCAGCCGCCTGAACAGGTTGCGGTCGGTGCGCACGCTGATCGACGAGGGCACGATGCGCAGCCGCAGCCCCTTGGCCGAGGCCATCGGCTGGAAGTCGGTGGCGATCTGCTGCAACAGGCCGTCCAGGCTGAAGACGGTCTCGTCCGGTTTCATGGCCCCCGCATCGAGGCGCGATATGTCGAGCACGGCGCCCAGGATGGTCTCCACCGATTCCAGCGAGGATTCGATGTTGACGGCCGCGTCGCCGAGCGGGCCGCGCGGCGCCTTCTCGATCAGCGAGGAGCAGTAGAGCCGCGCCGCGTTGAGCGGCTGGAGGATGTCGTGGCCGACGGCGGCAAGGAAGCGCGTCTTGCCCAGATTGGCCTCCTCGGCGATTTTCTGCGCCTGCGCCAGCTCTTCGTTGACCTGCGTCAGCTCGGCCGTGCGCCGCACCACCCGCTGTTCCAGCGTCTCGTTCACCCGCTTCAGGGCGAGGTCGGCCTGCATGCGCTGGGTGATGTCGGCATAGGTGGCGACGATGCCGCCGTCGGGCATCGGGTTGGAGCGCAGCTCGAGAATGCGCCCGCTGGTGCGCAGTTCGAGCTGCCAGGGCTCGCCGAAGCGCGTCAGGCGGTTGAGCGCCGCAACCTCCTCGGCCCCGGTGATGTCGCCGCGGTCGCCGAGGAAACCGAAGATCTGGGCCAGCGACACCCCCACCTGCCCCATCTCGTCCGGCAGGTCGAACAGCAGGCGGTATTGCCGGTTCCAGCAGGTCAGCCGGAGATCCTTGTCGAACACGGTGATGCCCTGCTCCATCTGGTCGAGCGCGATCTGGAGCAGGTCGCGGTTCTGCTGGAGCGCATCCGACGCATCGTCGAGCAGGCGGAAGGCATGCTTGGCCGAGCGGTCGTGGCGCTGCACCAGGAGGGACAGGATGAGGCGGGCCGAGGAGGACCCGACGGCGCTGGCCAGGAGCTGCTCGCCGAAGCGCAGGGTTTCGGCCGTGGCCGGCGCGTTGCCGGGAAAGCTGCGTCCCTCGCGCTGCTCGAACGACTGGAACGAGCGCTCGGTGCGCTCCACCCCCAGATAGCGTGCGATGGTGTCCTTCATCTCGTTGACGGTGACCTCGGTGCGCAGCCGCCGCAGGCTCGGCATCGGGCTGGTTTCGCGCGGCACGAAGATCGCCGCCTGGATGCGCTCGCGCGGATGCGAGGCCCGCGACAGCGAGCCCAGCACGTAGAAGACGACATTGACGGCAAGGCTCCAGAGCACGCCATGGGTCAGCGGCTCGCCGCTGGTGCCGAACAGCGCCTGCGGCTTCAGCGCCGCGATGCCCAGCGGCCCGTCGACCAGGAAGGAGGTGTCGGGCGGCAGCAGCGAGGGCACGAACAGCGTATAGGCCCACAGCAGAATGCCGAACACCATGCCGAGCACCGCGCCGCGGGCGTTGGCTCCGCGCCACACCAGCCCGCCGACGAAGGCCGGCGCGAACTGGGCGATGGCGGCGAAGGAGATCAGGCCGAAGGCGACGAGGCGCACATTGTCGGCCATCTCCTGATAATAGAGGAACGACACGAACAGGATGCAGAAGATCGCCGCGCGGCGGATGACGATGATCACCTTCGACCAGTCCTCGCGCTCGCCCGAGGCCGAGCGCAGCAGGCGGCGCAGCACCAACGGAATGACGAGGTCGTTGGAGATCATGATCGACAGCGCCACGCTTTCGACGATCACCATGGCGGTGGCGGCCGAAAGCCCGCCGATGAAGGCGATCATGGCCATGACGTGATGGCCGTTGAACAGGGGGACGGCCAGAACATAGAGGTCGGCGCTGGCGCGCCCGCCCACCACGGTGAGGCCGCCGAAGGCGATGACCACCACGAACAGGTTGATGAGCACCAGATAGAGCGGGAACAGCCAGTTCGCGGTCTTCAGCTCCTGCTCGGACCGGTTCTCGACGATGGTCATGTAGAACTGGCGCGGCAGCATGACGATGGCGCTGCCGGCCAGCATGGTCAGCACGATCCAGGTCGACGGCGAGGTCTGGAAGCCCATCGAGGCCTGCACCATCTCGTTGGCCTGCATGGCCTCGAACAGATTGTCGGGGCTGCTGAACAAGAACAGCGTCACCGCAATGCCGACGGCAAGGAAGGCGGCCAGCTTGATGACCGACTCCACCGCCATGGCCAGCACCAGTCCGTCCTGATGCTCCGTCGCATCGGCATGCCGCGTCCCGAACAGCACCGCGAAGGCGGCCAGCAGGAAGGCCACCAGGAAGGCGACGTCGCGATAGACGAATTCGTCGGAGATCACGTCGGGCGAATAGAAGGCCGCCATCAGGCCGATGGAGCCGGCGATGGAGCGCAGTTGCAGCGCGATATAGGGGATGATGCCGACCGTGGCGATGATGGTGGCGATCGAGGCGACGGCGAAGCTCTTGCCGTAGCGGGCAGCCAGAAAGTCGGCGATCGAGGTGATCTTCTCGGCCTTGCTCAGCCGGATGACCCGCCGCAGGAACGGGTAGCCGAAGATGAAGATCAGGATCGGCCCGACATAGATGGTCAGGAATTCGAGGCCGCGCTCGGAAGCGAGGCCCACCGAGCCGAAGAAGGTCCACGAGGTGCAGTAGATCGCAAGGCTCAGCGAATAGATATAGGGGCGTGAGGCGATGGGGCCGCGCCGCGCCGCATGGCGATCGCCGAGGGCGGCGACGGCGAACAGCATCGTCACATAGAGAATGGCGGCGACAACGATCAACCAGCCCAGCACGGCTCGACTTCCACGGCTTCCTGACGATACGAGGCAAGCACAGCCGGGCATGGCTGTCCACCGCGACCTTCGGCGTGTAGGGCAGGCGGGCAGGGCTGGCGGGAACCGGGCCGCGATTTCCCCGTTTTTCAACCCACGGTTTCTGCTATTGTCGCACGGGCACCGACCGGGTGGGGCAGCAACGAAGCGGCATGTGCCGCACACATTGGAGAGGAAAATGCTGAAGGAATTTCAGGAGTTTATTTCCAGAGGCAATGTAATGGATCTGGCCGTCGGCGTGATCATCGGCGCCGCCTTCGGCAAGATCGTCGATTCGCTGGTCAACGACATCATCATGCCCATCGTCGGCGCCGTCTTCGGCGGCCTCGACTTCAACAACTTCTTCCTGCCGCTGTCCTCGACGGTGACGGCAACCTCGCTGGCCGCGGCCAGGGAACAGGGCGCGGTATTCGCCTACGGCTCCTTCCTCACCGTGGTCCTGAACTTCCTGATCCTGGCCTGGATCATCTTCCTGATGGTCAAGGGGGTGAACAGCATCCGCAAGCGCGTGGAGCGCCAGCCCGAAGCGGCGGCGGACGCCCCGCCGCCCGCCGACGTTGCCCTGCTGACCGAAATCCGCGACCTGCTGGCGCGCAAATAGGCTTCTTCACAGGCAGGCAATCAACACCCCGGCTGTCCCGCGGCCGGGGCTTTTTTCATCCTGCGGCCGCGAAAGCGGCCTTCAACGCATCGGCGCCCTCCAGCACCGCCTGCCGCGACGGCGAGAAGCCGGCGCCCAGCATCTTGCGGCCGAGCATGTGGTCGGCCGGGCGGTTGACCGATTCGATGGCGAGCAGCCTGTCGCCGGCGAAGTGATAGACGGAGAACCTGTTGTCCTGCGGCTCGCCGACCACCAGATGGCTGTCGGCGCCGGCGGTCAGCCCCACCATCTGCAGCTTCATGTCGCCGATGTCCGACCAGAACCACGGCACCGCCCCATAGGCGTCCGCGCCGCCGACGATGGTGCGCGCCGCCAGCCGCGCCTGGTCGGTGGCGTTCTGCACCGATTCCAGCCGCACGTCGCCGCCGGTGGACCAGTGGCGGTAGGACGCGACATCGCCGACCGACAGGACCTCGGGCACCGAGGTGCGCATCTGCGCATCGACGCGGATGCCGTTCGAGACGGCAAGCCCGGCCTGCTCGGCCAGTTCCACATTGGGCACGACCCCGACCCCGACGATGACGAGTTGCGCCGGCAGGCGCTCGCCGGCGGAGGTGACGGCGGCCGAGACATGTCCGTTTTCGCCCTCCAGCCGGCTGACCGTCGTGCCGGTGAGGATGCGCACGCCCATATCGGCCAGGCGCTGGCGCACATGCTGGCCGATCGGCGGCGCCACGACGCGGCCGAGCAGCCGGTCCATGGCTTCGACCACGG
>WPCJ01013178.1_pt1 | contig 19931 bp, 17 predicted proteins | sample 5399831 | NCBI WGS metagenome assembly WPCJ01 (sample SAMN12869470, study PRJNA574797) | sludge metagenome | isolation source: wastewater treatment of pH10 | place: China:Beijing | collected 2019-05-20 | reverse complement strand
AGCACGCTTCTTGGCCTGTCGGCCGCAGCCGGAACCTTTGCGCTGCCGGCGATGGCCGAGGAACCGGTGCGCGGCGGCACCTTGCGGATGGGCCTCGAGGGCGGCGCTTCCGCCGACGCGCTCGACCCGGCGCTGGCATCGGCAAGCGTGCTGTTCGTGATCGCGCATTGCTGGGGCGACACCTTGGTCGAGTCCGATCCCAAGACCGGTGTCGCGGTGCCCTCGCTGGCCGAATCCTGGTCGCCGTCGCCGGATGCCAAGGTATGGACCTTCAAGATCCGCAAGGACGTGCGTTTCCACGACGGCAAGGCGCTGACCGTCGCCGACGCGGTCGCCACGCTGCAGCGCCATGCCGGCGCCAAGTCGCAGTCGGGCGCGCTCGGCCTTTTGACCGGCATCGAAAAAATCGAGGACAAGGCCGGCGACCTGGTCATCACGCTGAAGGAAGGCAATGCCGACCTGCCGCTGGTGCTGACCGACTATCATCTGCAGATCCAGCCGAATGGCGGCAATGACAACCCCAGCGCGGCGATCGGCACCGGTCCCTACAAGCTGGTCAAGTTCGAGCCGGGCGTGCGCACCGCCTTCGAACGCAACAAGGACGACTGGCGCCAGGATCGGGGTTATGTCGACGCCGTCGAGATCACGGTGATGAACGACCTGACGGCGCGCATCAATGCGTTGCGCTCAGGCCAGGTCGATTTCATCAATGTCGTGCAGCCGAAGGTCGTGCCGCTGCTGAAGCGGCTGCCCGAGGTCGAGATCCTGCGCACGCCGAGCAAAGGTTTCTATGCCTTCCTGATGCATTGCGACACCGCACCTTTCGACAACAACGACCTGCGCATGGCGCTGAAGCTTGCGATCGACCGCGAGGCGATCCTCAAGCAGGTGGTGGGCGGCTTCGGCACCATCGGCAACGACTATCCTATCAATGCCAGCTATGCGCTGGCACCGACGGACATCGAGCAGCGCCCATACGACCCCGACAAGGCGGCGTTCCACTACAAGAAGTCCGGACATGACGGACCGATCCTGCTGCGCACCTCCGATGCCGCCTTCCCCGGCGCCGTCGATGCAGCACAGCTTTTCCAGATCAGCGCCGCGAAGGCCGGCATCAAGCTCGACGTGCAGCGCGAACCGAGCGACGGCTACTGGACGGAGGTTTGGAACAAGAAGCCGTTCTGCGCCTCCTACTGGGGCGGCCGTCCGACGCAGGATGCGCGCTATTCCACCTCCTATGTGTCGAATGCGGAATGGAACGACACCCGTTTCAAGCGTCCGGATTTCGACAAACTGGTCGCAGAGGCGCGTGGCGAGCTCGACGAGACCAAGCGCCGCGCCCTTTACCGCCAGATGGCGGTGACGGTGCACGACGAAGGCGGACTGATCCTGCCGGTGTTCAACGACTACCTGAACGCCTCGTCGAAGAAGCTGAAAGGGTTCGTCGACGATATCGGCAACGACCTCTCCAACGGCCGTATCGCCAGCCGGGTCTGGCTCCAGGCCTGAGACCGGACTGATCTTTCCACGTAATAACAGAGGCGGTACGCGCCGCGTGCCGCCGGTACTTTCATGGTTGGTTGCATGTCGAATACGAAATTTCATGTCATCGAGAACGAGTGGATCGTGCTCAAGGACGGCACACGGCTGGCCGCGCGCATCTGGATGCCGGACGACGCCGGCAAGGCTGCGCCGGTGCCTGCCGTCCTGGAGTTCCTGCCCTACCGCAAGCGCAACGGTACCGCGCCACGGGATGAATCCAATTATCCGGCGTTTGCCGCCGCGGGCATCGCCGGCGTGCGCGTCGATATTCGCGGCAGCGGCGAATCCGACGGCGTCATCGATGGCGAATACACGCCGCGCGAGCTTTCCGACGCCATCGAGGTGATCGACTGGATCACGGCGCAGCCCTGGTCGAACGGCAGCGTCGGCATGATGGGCATTTCCTGGGGCGGCTTCAACTGCCTGCAGGTGGCGGCGCTGAAGCCGCCGGCCCTGAAGGCGGTGATCTCCATCGCCTCCACGGTCGATCGCTACAATGACGACATCCACTACAAGAACGGCACACACCTGTCGGCGCAGCTGTCCTGGGCGGCGACGATGAGCGCCTACCAGTCGCGCTCGCCGGACCCGGAGATCGTCGGCGAGCGCTGGCGCACCATGTGGCTGGAGCGGCTGGAACAGGAGCCTTTCTTCATGGAGGAATGGCTGTCGCACCAGCGCCGCGACGACTTCTGGAAGCATGGCTCGATCGCCGAGGATTTCGACGGCTTCCCGGTCCCGGCGCTGGTGATTTCCGGCTGGGCCGACGGCTACCGCAACACGCCGCTGAAGGCGGTGGCCGGGATGCCCGGCAAGGCCAAGGCTTTGGTCGGCCCGTGGGTGCACAAATATCCGCATTTCGCCTATCCGAAGCCGCGCGCCGATTTCCACGCCGAAGCGATCGCCTGGTGGCGCCGCTGGCTGTGCGACGAGCAGAACGGCGCCGAGGCCGCGCCGCAGGTGCGTGCCTATATCCTCGACGGTCCGCGTCCGGCGCGCTGGCGCGAGGCAGATCCCGGCTACTGGGTCGCCAAGGACGCATGGCGCGAACCCGAAACCATGATGCTGGCAATCGGTTCCGCTGGGCGGCTGGAACGCGACCCCGCAGGGCGCGCCGACGGCAACGCGCTGCTCAACTCGCCGCTGGATACCGGAACGGCGGCCGGCGAATTCTTCACGCTCAAGCCGGACACGGAAATGGCCGGCGACCAGCGCCTCGACGACGCCGGTTCGCTGACGTTCGAAACCGGGATGTCGATGGATGAATGCGTGATCCTCGGCCAGCCCGTGCTGAAGCTCAGGCTCTCCAGCGACGCGCCGCTTGCCAATCTGGCCGCGCGGCTGGTGGATGTGCATGCCGACGGCACCGCCACCCGCGTCTCATTCGGCGTGCTCAACCTCGCGCATCGCGCGGGCAACGCCGAACCGAGAGCGCTGGAACCCGGCAGGACGGTCGAGGTGGAACTGGTGCTCGACGCCTGCGGCTATCGCTTCGCACCGGGACACCGCATCCGGCTGTCGCTGTCGAGCGCCTATTGGCCGATGATCCTGCCGCCACCGTATGACGCCGCGCTGGACGTCGAACTTTCATCCATCGAACTCGGCCTGCCGCTGCTCGGCGAACACCGCCGCATCGATGTGCCGGAGCCGGCCGATCCCGACCCGCTGCCGCGCTACGAGACGCTTGCGCAAGGCTCGGCCGGGCGCGTCGTCGAGCGCGACATGCTGAACGGCGTCACCCGCTACCGGGTCAGCGAGGATACAGGCCTCAACCGTCATCCCGGCAATGGCCTGAGCGCGCGCGACACCACCGAACAGGTCTGGTCGATCGTGCCGGGAGATCCGCTGTCGATGACGGCCGAAATCACCATGCACAGCCTTGTCGCCCGCGAGGGCTGGGAAACCCGGACCCGCAGCGTCATCCGGCTGTCCTGCACCGAAACGGAGTGGATCACCTCCGAGCACATGCAGGCCAGCCATGACGGGACCATCGTGTTCGAGCGTGAGCGCAGCGCTCGCATCCCGCGCGATCACATGTGAAACCTGGGCAGGAAAGGCCAACGGAGCAGCCGCCCGGCGTTTTGGGAAGGCATGGCTTCACAGTTTCGATAATATGGAATACCAGATACGCGTTCGGTATCTGGAGACAAAGACGCTTGCAACGCGGCAACCTATCCCTACGGGTCAAGCGACCGGAAAAAACATTGCGCGAGCTGACACTCGAGCAGATGCGCAATGCCATCATCGATGGCCATTTCAAGCCGAACGAAAGGCTGGTCGAGCGCGACCTGTGTGAACAGCTGGGCGTGAGCCGCACCATCGTCCGCGAAGTTCTGCGCCACCTCGAATCGGAGGGTCTCGTATCAACGGGCCTCACGCGGGGACCTGTCGTCGCGCAAACCACCACCAAGCAGGCGATGCAGATCTACGAAATCCGCGGGGTGCTGGAAGGTCTGGCGGCCAAGGCCTGTGCCGAGGGCGACCGCGAGGCGATCGCGGATGCCCTGCAAGCTGTGCTCGACCGGATCCTGGCTGGTTATGCCAAACGCAAGATGGATGCCGTGCTCAAGGAGACGGCCGAATTCTACCGGCTTCTCTTTGCCGGAGCCGAACACGACGTAGCCTGGGACATCGTCTGCTCGCTGACCGCGCGCATCACCCGGCTGCGCGCGATGACGATCCGCTCCCCTGGTCGAAGCGAAGAAGGCCCGGCCCAGATGCAACGCATCGTCGACGCAATTCGTGCCGGCAAGGGTGACGAGGCCTATCAGGCCGCGCAGGCCCATATCGGCATCGCCTCCTCCATCGCGCGGCGCCTGCTGGAAGAGGCCGCCGGCGACCGCGGTATCTGACGCACCAAGCGACCGTATTTTGTCGAACGGACCAGGGCGATTGCTTGACAGCCATTTTGGTATACCATAATAGCGAATTCCAATAGAGCAGTCCGCGATACAGGGAGAACGCGTTGCCGGCACTCATTCGCAAGACGATCCTGCAGATCGAGACGACGCTGATGGAAGGTGGCAGGGCGGCGGCGGAGCCGCTGCGGATGATCGCCGCCATGGCTGTGATCAAGAATCCCTGGAGCGGCCGCGCCTTCGTCGAAAACCTCAAGCCGGAAATCCACGACGTCGCTCCCGTCCTCGGCGAATTGCTGACCGGCATGATCGTGGAGGCAGCCGGCTCCGGCGCAGCTGTCGAAGGCTACGGCAAGGCGGCCGTTGTCGGCCTCGACGGGGAGATCGAACACGCCTCGGCGCTGATCCACACGCTTCGTTTCGGCAACCACTATCGCGAAGCCGTCGGTGCCAGGACCTATCTCGCCTTCACCAACACGCGCGGCCCCGGCAACGCGCCGATCATGATCCCGCTCATGGACAAGAGCGACGAGGGCCGGCGTTCGCACTATCTGACGATCCAGACCTCCATTCCCGATGCTCCCGCCGCCGACGAGATCGTCGTCGCGCTCGGTGCCTCGATCGGCGGACGCCCGCATCACCGCATCGGCAACCGTTACGAAGACCTCAAGGAACTCGGACGCGATGTTGGCAACCCTGCATCGGTCTAGGACCCGCGGCGGCGCGGCCTATGTCGACAGCGGGCGTGGCGAGCCGCTGCTCCTCATCCATGGCGTCGGCATGCGTCTTGAAGCATGGGCACCGCAGATCGCGGCGCTCGCTCGCGACCATCGCGTCATCGCCGTCGACATGCCCGGCCATGGCGAGAGTGATCGTCTGCCCCGCGGTTCACAGCTGCCCGACTTCGTGGACTGGTTCGCGACAACCCTGGACGACCTCGGCCTGGGCGCCGTCAACGTCGCCGGTCATTCGATGGGCGCCCTGATCTCAGTTGGACTGGCGGCAACGCATCCCGATCGCATACGTCGAGTCGCCCTGTTGAACGGCGTCTACCGCCGCAGCCCGGAGGCGCGCGCCGCGGTCGAGCAGCGGGCAGCCGCGATGCGGAATAGCGATTTCGACAGGGAAGCGCCGCTGGGTCGCTGGTTTTCCGCCGACGAAGTCGACGGTGAGGCGTATCGTCTCACACGCAGCTGGCTGATGCACAACGATCCGGAGGGCTACACCACCGCCTATGCTGCCTTTGCTGCCGGGGACACCGTCTATGCCGACGCCTGGCCACGGATACAGGTTCCCGCCCTGTTCCTGACCGGCGGTGACGACCCCAACTCCACGCCGCTGATGTCCCGGCAGATGGCACAGGCCGCAATCAACGGCCGTTGCCTGGTCATCGACGCGCATCGCCACATGGTGAACCTCACTGCACCCGAACAGGTCAACCGGGCGATGCAGGAATGGCTCGAGGAGGTGCCGGCATGAGCAAGCCCGACCCGCGCGCGTTGCGCGACGCTTTTGGTGCGTTTCTGACCGGCGTCACGGTGGTCACGACACATGATGCGGATGGAGCGCCGATCGGCTTCACCGCCAACTCCTTCGCCAGCGTATCGCTGGAACCGCCACTCTTGCTGGTGTGTCTCGCCCGCAGCTCGCGCAATTTCGGCCCGCTCACGCAGGCGCCGGGTTTCGCGGTGAACGTCCTGTCCCAGGGCCAGAAAGAGGTTTCGAACACCTTCGCCCGCCCGGTGGAAGATCGTTTCGCGACGGTGGACTGGACGGTTGGACCGAACGGTTCGCCGATCCTCTCCGACGTGGCGGCCTGGTTCGACTGCACGATGCACCAGATCGTCGATGGTGGTGATCATGTCATCCTTCTCGGCCGGATCGAAGCCTTCTGCAACGGCCAGCTGAACGGCCTCGGCTACGCACGCGGCGGCTATTTCGTCCCCGAGCTTGCACAAAAAGCGGTTTCGGTTGCGTCTTCGGAGACGGGTACGATTGCCGGCACTGTCGCCACCCAGGCGGGCCAGGTGCTGCTTCTGCGCGGGCCGGCCGGGCGCTTTGCACTCCCCTCGTGCGTGCTCGCCAGCGGCGACGGCCCCGATCAACTGCAGACCTTTGTCGGCGACCTTGCGGGTGTCACCGCGTCGCTGGGCTTCATCTATTCGGTCTACGAGGATCGCAAGACCGGCAAGCAGCATCTCGTCTATCGTTGCGAGCTGGGGCCGGGAGATATCCGAACCGGGCAACTGTTCCCGGTCGACGCGCTGCCGCTCGACAACCTCGTCGATGTGCCGACAGCAGATATCCTCGGCCGCTACGCTTCGGAGAGCGTGCTCGGCAATTTCGGCATGTATGTGGGCGACGAGCAGAGCGGCAAGGTCGTATCCCCAGGCAAGGGTTCATCATGAAGTTCTCTCTTTTCGCCCATATGGAGCGGCTCGACGCCGGACAGGACCAGAAGCAGCTCTATGACGAGTTCATCGCCCTGTGCGAGATCGCCGACTGCGGTGGCATGCATGCGATCTGGACCGGCGAGCATCATGGGATGGATTTCACCATCGCACCTAATCCCTTCATCAATCTGGCCGATCTCGCGCGTCGCACCCGCAATGTCCGGCTCGGCACCGGCACCGTGGTCGCGCCGTTCTGGCATCCGATCAAGCTGGCCGGCGAAGCCGCCATGGTGGACATCATATCGGACGGCCGCCTCGATATCGGCATCGCGCGAGGCGCTTACAACTTCGAATATCAGCGCCTTTCTCCCGGCATGGATGCCTGGGGAGCCGGCCAGAGGCTGCGCGAAATGGTGCCGGCGCTCAAGGCCCTCTGGGCCGGCGACCATGCAATGGAGGGTGAGTTCTGGTCGTTTCCTGCCACCACCTCGGCGCCGAAGCCGCTGCAGAAGCCGCATCCGCCGATCTGGGTGGCGGCTCGTGATCCCAATTCGCATGAATTCGCGGTCGCCAATGGCTGCAACGTGCAGGTGACGCCACTGTGGCTCGGCGATGAGGAGGTCGAGGGTTTGATGACGCGGTTCAACGAAGCCTGCGCCAAGCACCCGGACGTATCACGGCCGAAGATCATGGTGCTGCGCCACACCTATGTCGGCACCGGCGAGGCGGACCTCGAGCAGGCGGCCAGGGAGATCAGCGTCTACTACAACTATTTCGGGGCCTGGTTCAAAAACGAAAAGCCCATCCGGCAGGGCCTGATCGAACGGCTCACGGATGACGAGATCGCCGCGAACGCGATGTATGCGCCCGACGCCATGCGCCGCAACAATGTCGTCGGCACCCCCGACGAGGTGATCGCGCGGCTGAAGCACTACGAAGCACTCGGCTATGACGAATATTCGTTCTGGATCGATACCGGCATGAGCTTCGAGCGCAAGCGCGCCTCGCTGGAGCGCTTCATCGCGGCGGTCATGCCGGCATTTGCGAGGTGAATGCGATGGACCGTTTCCAGCATTATATCGACGGCGCCTTCGAGGACGCGACGCACAGCTTCGAAAGCCTCGATCCCGCCACCGGCAAGGCTTGGGCGGTGATGCCCGAGGCGCGCGAAGCAGAAGTCGAGCGCGCGGTCGCCGCCGCCCATCGCGCATTGCATGAAGGCCCTTGGCCACAGATGACGGCAAGCGCCCGCGGCAAGCTGCTCTACAGGCTTGCCGACCTCGTCGCGGAACATGCCGGACGGCTGGCGGAGCTGGAAACGCGCGACACCGGGAAGATCATCCGCGAGACGTCCGCCCAGATCGCCTATGTGGCCGAATATTACCGCTACTATGCCGGCCTCGCCGACAAGATCGAAGGTTCCTTCCTGCCGATCGACAAGCCGGACATGGATGTCTGGCTGCGGCGCGAGCCGATCGGCGTGGTCGCCGCGATCGTGCCCTGGAACAGCCAGCTCTTCCTTGCCGCGGTGAAGATCGGCCCGACGCTCGCCGCTGGATGCACGCTGGTCGTCAAAGCCTCGGAAGACGGTCCGGCGCCGCTGCTGGAGTTCGCACGCCTGATCGACAAGGCAGGCTTTCCCGCCGGCGTCGTCAATGTTCTGACCGGCTTCGGGCCGACCTGCGGTTCGCTGCTCACTCGCCATCGCGATATTGCCCATGTCGCCTTCACCGGCGGCCCGGAGACCGCGCGGCACGTGGTGCGCAATTCCGCTGAAAACCTTGCCAGCACCTCGCTTGAACTCGGCGGCAAATCCCCCTTCGTCGTCTTCGCCGACGCAGACCTGGAAAGTGCCGCCAATGCACAGGTGGCCGGCATCTTCGCCGCCTCCGGCCAGAGCTGCGTCGCGGGCTCGCGGCTGATCGTCGAGGCTTCCGTGAAGGATCGTTTCCTATCCATCCTCAAAGACAAGGCCGAAGCCATCAGGATCGGCTCGCCGCAGGACCGGGAGACGGAAATGGGACCGCTGTGCACCGAGCGGCAGCGCCGGCATATCGAAAGCATCGTCGAACAATCGGTCGCGGCCGGAGCCAGGCTGGTCACGGGCGGCAGCACGCCGTCCGGATCCGGCTACTTCTACCCGCCGACGATCCTCGACTGCACGAAGATAGAGGCGGAGTCCGTCCGGCGGGAACTGTTCGGCCCGGTGCTGTCGGTGCTCGAATTCCACGATGAGGAGGAAGCGGTCCGGCTCGCCAACGACACGCCCTTCGGCCTTGCCTGCGGCGTGTTCACGCAGAACCTGACGCGAGCGCATCGCCTGTCGAAACGCATCCGCGCCGGCATCGTCTGGATCAACACCTATCGCGCGGTCTCGCCGATCGCGCCATTCGGCGGCTACGGCCAATCCGGCCATGGACGTGAAGGGGGTCTCGCGGCCGCCCTCGATTTTACCAAGACCAAGACGGTGTGGCTGAGGACATCGGACGAACCGATCCCAGACCCCTTCGTCATGCGGTGATCAAGCAAGCAGGGAAAAATCCCGGGAGGAGATGAAATGCGCAACGCGATCGTAACGGCAGTCTTCTGCATCACCATGCTCAGCGGCGCCGCCTCGGCCGACGAGATGGTGTTCACCAGTTGGGGCGGCACCACCCAGGACGCCCAGAAGGCAGCCTGGGCGGACAAGTTCACCGCCGCCACCAAGATCAATGTCCTGCAGGATGGCCCGACCGACTACGGCAAGATCAAGGCCATGGTCGAAGCCAACGCCGTCACCTGGGACGTGGTCGACGTCGAGGGCGACTACGCCGTCCAGGCCGGCGACAGCGGCCTTCTGGAGAAACTCGACTTTTCCGTCATCGACAAGTCGAAGCTCGATCCGCGCTTCGTCACCGACTACAGCGTGGGCAGCTTCTATTATTCCTTCGTCATCGGCTGCAACGGCAATGCCGTGGCCGCGTGTCCCAAGACCTGGGCCGAACTGTTCGACACGACGAAATTCCCCGGCAAGCGGACCTTCTACAAATGGTCGGCGCCGGGCGTCATCGAGGCGGCACTGCTCGCCGACGGCGTTGCGCCGGACAAGCTCTATCCGCTCGACCTCGACCGCGCCTTCAAGAAGCTCGACACGATCAAGAGCGATATCATCTGGTGGACGGGCGGTGCGCAGTCACAGCAATTGCTGGCGTCCGCGGAAGCCCCCTATGGCAGCTTCTGGAACGGCCGCCTGACCGCGCTCGAACAGACCGGCGTCGCGGTCACCGTTTCCTGGGATCAGAACATCACCGCCGCCGACTCGCTGGTCATTCCAAAGGGCGCGAAGAACAAGGATGCGGCCATGAAGTTCATCGCGCTGGCCTCGAGTGCCGAAGGCCAGAAGGACTTCGCGGTTCCGACCGGCTATGCGCCCACCAATCTCGACTCTGCCGCGTTGATGGACGAAGCCGTCCGCAAGCTGCTTCCCGACGCCCAGTCGGCGAGCCAGATCAACGCCGACATGAAATACTGGGCAGAGAACCGCGACGCCATCGGCAGCCGCTGGTACGCCTGGCAAGCCAAATAAAGTACGCAGAGAGGAAGAGTTAGGGCGCCTGCCGGAAACACTCCAGGAAACAGATATGGCCATTTCGCATCCCGACATATCGGCCAGCACGCGCACGCCCAGCGGCTTCGCCTATGCACTGCCGGCACTGCTGCTGCTCGGGCTGTTCTTCGTGGTGCCGGTGATGATGCTTTTGGTGCGCAGCGTGCTGGAACCACAGCCCGGCTTCGGCAACTATGTCGAGTTGCTCGGCTCCTCCACCTATCTGCGCATCTTCCTCAATACCTTCCTCGTGTCTGCGGTTGTCACCCTGCTGTCGGTGCTGATCGGTTTTCCCGTCGCCTGGATGCTCGCCATCATGCCGTCAAGATGGGCGGCAGTGCTGTTCGCCATCATCGTGCTCTCCATGTGGACCAATCTGCTGGCGCGCACCTATGCCTGGATGGTTCTGCTCCAGCGCACCGGCCTCATCAACAAGACCCTGATGAACCTCGGCCTGATCGACCAGCCGCTGGCGCTGGTGAACAATCTCACCGGTGTCACGATCGGCATGGTCTACATCATGCTGCCCTTCGTCATTCTGCCGTTGCGCGGGGTCATCAGGAATATAGACCCGGCCATATTGCAGGCAGCGTCGGTGTGCGGGGCGACCCGCTGGCAATCGCTCGTCCGTGTTCTCATCCCCCTCGCCCTGCCGGGCGTGGTGGCGGGCGCGCTGATGGTCTTCGTCATGTCGCTCGGCTACTTCGTGACGCCGGCACTGCTGGGGGGCACCTCCAACATGATGCTGGCGGAGATGATCGCGCAGTTCGTCCAGTCGCTGGTGAACTGGGGCATGGGCGGCGCCGCGGCTTTTGTCCTGCTGGTCGTGACACTCGCCATCTATGCGGTTCAGCTGCGCCTGTTCGGCGCCGGTCGCATCGGCCAGGGAGGTTGATGCCGTGCTGCTCGACTTCGACCGTCTCGGCAGCTGGAAATGGGCGCTCGCCGCAATCACCATCCTGGTCGCGCTGTTCCTGCTGGTGCCGATCCTGTTCATTGCCGTGCTGTCCTTCGGCAGCTCCCAATGGCTGATCCTTCCGCCACCCGGCTGGACCTTGAAATGGTATGAGAGCCTGTTCTCCGATCCGCGCTGGCTGCAATCCGCCTGGACCAGCGCCAAGGTGGCTTCCGCCGTGACGGTGCTGTCGGTCGTCATCGGCCTGTTTGCGTCTTTGGCGCTGACGCGCGGCACCTTCAAGGGACGCGGGGTGCTGCGCGCGCTGTTCATCACCCCGATGATCCTGCCCGTCGTCGTGCTGGCGGTCGCACTGTATGCTTTCTTTCTCAGGATCGGGCTCAGCGGCACGCTGACCGGATTTGTCCTTGCCCATCTGGTGCTTGCCTTGCCGTTCTCGATCATCTCGATCAGCAACGCGCTGGAAGGCTTCGACAGGTCGATCGAAGATGCGGCCATCCTGTGCGGAGCACATCCCTGGGAGGCGCGCTGGCGCATAACCTTGCCAGCGATAAGCCACGGACTGTTCGCCGCCGCGATCTTCTCCTTCCTGGTGTCCTGGGATGAGGTCGTCGTCGCCATCTTCATGGCCAGCCCGACACTGCAAACCCTGCCCGTCAAGATCTGGACCACGCTGCGCCAGGACCTGACGCCCGTCATCGCGGCCGCGTCGACACTGCTCGTCCTGTTCACGGCCGCGCTGATGCTGCTGGCCGCCATGCTTCGAAAAGGCTTGAAGAAATGACGATGCCCTATCTCGCGATCCGAAACATCCGAAAGCAGTATGGCGACGTCGTCGCAGTCAGCGACGTGACGCTGGACATCGCCAAGGGCGAATTCATGACTTTCCTCGGTCCCTCGGGGTCCGGCAAGAGCACGACACTCTATGCACTGGCCGGTCTCCAGCAGCCGACGTCGGGCGACATCCTGCTCGAAGGCAGATCCCTGCTCTCGGTTCCTTCGCACAAGCGCAACATCGGCATGGTGTTTCAGCGCTACACCCTGTTTCCCCACCTGTCTGTCGGCGACAACATCGCCTTTCCGCTCAGCGTGCGACGCCGGCCGAAAGCCGAGATCGATGCCGCCGTGCAGCGATGCTTGAAACTGGTGCGGCTGGAAGGCTTCGCCGACCGCATCCCGGCCAAACTGTCAGGCGGCCAGCAGCAGCGCGTGGCACTTGCCCGCGCGCTCGCCTACGATCCGCCGGTCCTTTTGATGGATGAACCTCTGTCAGCGCTCGACAAGAAACTGCGCGAGGAGATCCAGTACGAGATCCGCCGCATTCACCAGGAGACAGGCGTCACCATCCTCTATGTCACGCACGATCAGGAAGAAGCATTGCGGCTATCCGATCGCATCGCCGTGTTCAGCAAGGGTGTGATCGATCAGGTCGGCACGGGTACGGAACTCTACACCCATCCCGCCACCCGCTTCGTGGCCGAATTCATCGGCGACTCGGATTTTCTCGGCGGCCGCGTCGAAAGAGCCGACGGCAAGCATGCCGACATCAGGATCGGCGTGGATCTCGTGATGCGCGGCGTGCCGGTCCATGGCGCGGCCAAAGCCGGCACCTCGGCCGCGATCATGCTGAGGCCCGAGCGCATCAGCCTCTCGCAGCGGAAACCTGCCCAGCCGGCGCTTGCGGCGACCATCCGCGACATCACCTTTCTCGGCAACAACACCCATGTGCAGGCACAGACGCCGAACCGCGAGGATATCTCGGTGCGCCTGCCGTTTGGCCATGAATCGGCCGCGGGCCTCAGCACCGGGCAACAGGTCTGGTTGAGCTGGGACGCGTCGGCGGCTCATGCCTTCTGTGAATCGGCGACGTGAAGGCCGTCGAATCCGAACGCTCCGCCACGGCGGTCTATTCGCAATCCATAATATAAATCACTGAATTCATTACATAATTGTAATGTCGCCATTCAGTTTTGGTTCATCTTTCGGGACCTAATCCTCTTCGTGCGAACACATGAGGAGTTACGCCAATGAAACGTCCAATTCTCTCCGGCCTGGCGATTTCAATGCTTGCCGCATCAAGCCTGCCGGGCTTTGCCGCGCCGATCGCGGTTCCGAGCGTTCCGGATTCGAACGTCATCTCGGCGCAGTACCGGGAACCGGTTCGGAAGGAACGCCGCGTCGTCAACGAACGCGTCATCGTCAAGAAGAAGGTCGTCACCAAGCAGGTGGTCAAGCAGCGCTGGAAGAACGGCCAGCGCTACGAAAGCTGGCGCAGCGCGAAAGGCATGAAGGACTACAGCCGCTATGGCCTGCGCCGTCCCGGACCGGGGCAGCATTGGGTACGCGCCGGCAACGACTATCTGCTGGTCGGCATCGCCACGGGCGTGATCGCGAGTGTGATCGCCGCGCGATAAGCGCAGCATTGCCTCCCAGCAAAAAGGCGACCCTCGTGGGTCGCCTTTTTCCGTATCAGTCAGAGCATCTTGTAGCCAAGCGGCATCACTTGGCGTTACAAAAATGCGCCGAAAACAAAAACTTAGAGCGTTTCCGCGTTTCCGTGAAAAACGGAAACGCTCTAGTCCGCGCCAGCTTCGAGAGCGAAGCCATCGTCGTTATTCGACGGCGGCAAAGTCGGCCGGGTCGAAGTCGTAGCGCGTCGAGCAGAACTCGCATTCGACGCTGATGCGGCCCTCTTCCGTGCTGTCCTTGATCTCCTGCGCGGTAAAGCCTTCAAGAATGCCGCGGATCTTGTCGGACGAGCAGGAGCACTGGTCGGCGACGTGAACCTCGTCGAAGACACGCACGCCGTGCTCATGGAACAGGCGATAGAGCAGCCGTTCGGTTCCGACGGTCGGGTCGATCAGCTCGGCCGGTTCGACGGTGGCCAGCAGCGCCAGCAATTCCTGCCAGGAATTGTCGATCGGATCGAGCACCGCTTCCGCCGTATCGCCGTCACCGCCCGGCAGATCGGCCAGGCGCATGCGCTCCGGCGCCTCGGGCAGGAACTGCGCGAGCAGACCACCGGCGCGCCATTGCTTGCGCCCGCCCGGCAGCACCAGCTGGGCGACAGCCAGCCGCAGGTCGGTCGGGATCTGTTCCGACTGCCTGAAATAGGTGCGCGCGGCCTCTTCCAGCGAGGTGTTGTCGAGCTGGACGATGCCTTGGTAGCGCTGCGTGTAGGCGCCCTGGTCGATGGTGAGCGCGAGCACGCCGGAGCCCAGCAAGGTCTCCGCCGTCACGTCGCCGGCAGCGGTCGCCGCCGCCAGCTTGTCGGCATCGAAACGGGCATAGGCGCGCAGGGCGTTCGGCGTCGAGAAGTCGGCGACGAGCATGTCCACCGGCCCGTCCGTGCGGGTCTGCAGGATGAACTTGCCGTCGAACTTCAGCGAAGTGCCGAGCAGCACGGTGACGACGCAGGCTTCCGCCAGAAGCCGGGCAACCGGCTCCGGATAATCATGGCGCGACAAGATGGCGTCGAGCATCGGCCCGAGTTGCACGGCGCGACCGCGCACGTCGAGCGGGCCGACCTCGAACGGCACGACATGGTCGTCGCCGGCATGGCCGAATTCGCCGAGTTTGGGTCCCGTTTCCGTCATTCCATGTTCAGTCAAAATGGTCGTTTCCAACATGACAAAGTCTCCCGGCGCGGCACAACCGCCCATTTTGGGGAGCATGCCTTCAAACGCCAATGATTTGCGTGATGCCCGGGAGATAGGCATCACACCGCGTCGTATCAAGTCGCAGGCCCTGATCGCAAAACCGTGGACACTTTTGCGGGGCCTGCTGGGTATCAAGTCGCAGGCCCTGATCGCAAAACCGTGGACACTTTTGCGGGGGGTCTGCCGGTATCAAGCAGCCGGCATCAGGCGCCCAGGCACCAGGCCAGCACCGCCTTCTGCGCGTGCAGGCGGTTCTCGGCCTCATCGAACACCACGGAATTCGGGCCGTCGATCACCTCGTCGGTCACTTCCTCGCCGCGATGGGCGGGCAGGCAGTGCATGAACAGGGCGTCTTTTTTGGCCTTGGCCATCAGTGCGGCATTGACCTGATAGGGCACGAACACGTTGTGGCCGCGGGCGCGATGCTCCTGGCCCATCGAGACCCAGGTGTCGGTGACGACGCAGTCGACCTGGTCGACCGCTTCCTCGGCCGAGCGGGTGAAGCGGATCCTGCCGCCATTGCCCTTGGCCCAATCGACGAATTTCTGCTCCGGCTCGCTGCCTTCCGGCACGGCGACGTTCAGGTTGAACGCAAAACGCGCCGATGCCTCGACGAGCGAGTGCAGCACGTTGTTGCCGTCGCCGGTCCAGGCGAAGGTCTTGCCGGCCACCGGCCCACGATGTTCCTCGTAGGTCATGATGTCGGCCATCAGCTGGCAGGGGTGGGTATCGTCGGTCAGGCCGTTGATGACCGGCACCGTGGCGTTCTCGGTGAGTTCGAGCAGCCGGTTGTGCGCGGTGGTGCGGATCATGATCGCATCGACATAACGCGACAGCACCTTGGCGGTGTCGGCGATGGATTCCGAACGGCCGAGCTGCATCTCCGTGCCGGTCAGCATGATCGTCTCGCCGCCGAGCTGGCGCATGCCGACATCGAAGGAGATGCGCGTGCGTGTCGACGGCTTGTCGAAGATCATCGCCAGCACCTTGCCGTCGAGCGGCTTCGAGCGCTCGCCGGCCTTGAGGCGGGCCTTGCGGGCCGACGCGTCATCCAGAATGGCGCGCAGGTCGGTTGCGGAAACGGTGGACAGGTCTGTGAAGTGACGAACGCTCATCATGCCGTCCGGTTACTTCGCCGCGGCCGCGACGGCTTCCGACAGGCCCCTGGCGGCACCGCGGATACGCTTCAGGCCTTCCTGGATGTCGGCTTCGGTGACGGTGAGCGGCGGCAGCAGGCGGATGACGTTGTCGCCGGCCGGCACCGCCAGCAGGTGCTGGTCACGCAGGGCGCCGTTCACGGTGCCATTCGGCATGACGCATTTGAGGCCGAGCATCAGGCCGTCGCCGCGAATGCCTTCGATGACATCCGGGAATTCGTCGGCAACGGCTGCCAGCCCCTGCTTGAACAGCAGCGCCTTGCGGTTGACGTCTTCCAGGAACCCCTCTTCCAGCACCACGTCGAGCACGGCGTTGCCGACAGCCATGGCGAGCGGATTGCCGCCGAAGGTGGTGCCATGCACGCCGGCGGTCATGCCGCGCGCGGCCTCGTCGGTGGCCAGGCACGCGCCCATCGGGAAGCCGCCGCCGATGCCTTTGGCGATCGCCATCAGGTCCGGTGTCACACCGGCCCACTCATGCGCGAACAGCTTGCCGGTGCGGCCGATGCCGCACTGGACCTCGTCGAAGATCAGCAGCAGGCCGTGCGTGTCGCACAGCTGGCGCAGGCGCTTCAGCGACTGCAGCGGGAACGAGCGGATGCCACCCTCGCCCTGCAGCGGCTCGAGCAGGATCGCCGCGGTCTCGGGCGTGATCGCCTTTTCAGCGGCCTCGATGTCGTCGAACGGCACCTGGTCGAAACCGTCGACCTTGGGGCCGAAGCCTTCCAGATATTTGTACTGGCCGCCGGCGGCGATGGTGGCCAGCGTGCGGCCGTGGAAGGCGCCTTCGAAGGTGATGACGCGGAAACGCTCGGCATGGCCGGTGACGAACTGGTAGCGGCGCGCCGTCTTGATCGCGCACTCCAGCGCCTCGGCGCCCGAATTGGTGAAGAACACCTTGTCGGCAAAGGTCGCTTCGACCAGCCGTTCGCCAAGGCGGCGCTGTCCCGGGATCTCATAGAGATTGGAGACGTGCCAGAGCTTGTCGGCCTGGTCCTTCAGCGCCGCAACCAGATGCGGATGACCGTGACCCAGCGAGTTGACGGCAATACCGGCGGCAAAATCGAGGTATCGGTCGCCCTTTTCCGTCACCAGCCAGGAACCCTCTCCTCGCTCGAAAGCCAGGGGTGCACGGGCAAAGGTCTCGTAAAGCGCCGAACCGCTCATTATATGCTGCTCCGGTACTGAAAAAATAAAAGCCGCCCAAGCGGCGGCTATTGGCAGCTTATCGTGTTTTTCAGCCATGAAGTCAACGAAAAGCTCTTTTACAGCACCGCCTGGACCAACCTGTTTCAGCTGGCGGAATTTGAATGTCGAAAATCGCTGGCGCAGCCAAGTTGGGGAAAACTGCGAAATCCGATTCGTGTTGCAGTTGGGACTCTTGTCACCGAGTCAGCGCATCGGTAATTGTGAATGAGAAATAGCTAGATTTCGTACGGCGGATCCAATCACCCCAGAGATGTGGTGCCCGCCCGGCGCGAGCCGGAACGATTTTGGATTCTGAAAACACCGGACGGTTCAAAGGAGCGCGGTCTTATGAACTGGACTGACGAGCGAGTAGAACTCTTGAGGAAACTGTGGTCGGAGGGTCTGAGCGCAAGCCAGATCGCGGCCCAGCTCGGCGGAGTGAGCCGCAATGCGGTCATTGGCAAGGTACACCGGCTGAAGCTGTCCGGTCGTGGTCGCACCACGGCCGCACCGGCACGGCAGAAGAAGGCGCCAGCCGCCAGCGGTGCTTCGTCGACGAAGTCGACGACACGCGCTGCCGCCAGCACCTCCCATCGCCATGTCACCGCCTCGATCGGCGCGACCGCGCTGCAGGTGCAGTTCGACGCCGAGCCGGTGGCGCGCCAGTATCTGCGCCCGGTGGAAAACGTCGTGGTGCCGATCTCGCGGCGCCTGCAGCTCACCGAGCTGACCGAGCGCACCTGCAAGTGGCCGAACGGCGATCCGCTGACGGAGGAATTCCACTTCTGCGGCAACGATGCCGGCGAAAGCGGTCCTTACTGCGCCTATCACTCGCGCATCGCCTTCCAGCCTGCCTCGGAACGTCGCCGGCTGCGCTGAAGGCAGGGAAACAAGGGATTAAGGCATCAGGGCAGCAGGCGATCACGCCGCTGCCCTTTTTCTTTGTCCTACTGCCTGTTGCCTTCCTGCCCTGGATCAATACGGGAGCCGCTCGTGAGCACAACAACCCAACTTGCGGTGATCGGCCGCGGCCTGATCGGGTCGGCAGCCGCGCGGCATCTGGCCAAGATGGGGCACGATGTTGCGCTGATCGGACCGGATGAACCGGCTGACTTTTCGCGCCATGATGGCGTCTTTGGCAGCCATTATGATGAAGGCCGGATCACGCGGCGGCTCGATTCCCAGCCGTTCTGGCTGCAGATGAACTGCGCCGCACTTTCGCGATATGACGAAATCACCGCGGAGAGCGGTGTGGATTTCTATCACGAAGCCGGAGCCCTGCATGTCGGCCTCGCCGAGGACCCCGACGTCACGTCGATCGGCGACATCGCCGCCGCGGCAGGAATTGCCTGCGAGTCTTATGCGGGCAGCGCACTGGCGGAACGCTTTCCGTTCCTGAAGTCGACGACCGGCATGCTGGGATTCTTCGAACCCCACGATGCCGGATATATCAGCCCGCGCCGCCTGGTCCGGGCGCAGACGATCGCAGCCGAGCGCACGGGGGCCAGGATCGTCAACGAAGCGGTCCTCGGCATTTCCGAGCAAGGCTCCGGTGTGACGATCCGCACGCGAGCGGGCGATATCGATGCCGAACGTGTTCTCGTCGCGGCGGGCGGACACACCCAGTCGCTGCTCGGCAGATCGTTCGGGGCGACCGTCTATGCACGAACCGTGGCCCTGTTCAGGCTCGACGCGGCCGAGGTCCGGCGCCTCGCCGAAATGCCGTCCATGCTCTGCATCGGCACCAAGGGCGACGATCCCTATATCCTGCCGCCGGTGCTCTATCCCGATGGCCAATACTGGCTGAAGCTCGGCGGCGATCCGGTCGATATCGCGCTCGAAAGCGAGGCGGACATCAAGGACTGGTTCCGCTCGGGCGGATCGATACAAGTGGCCGACCGACTCGAGACACAGATCCTCGAGCGCATTCGCGGCCTCACATTCGAGGAACGCCGCGTTGTGCCCTGCATGACCACCTACGGCAAGACAGGACTGCCCCACATCGGTCCGCTCTCCGAGCGCGTATCAGTTGCCTTCTGCTGCTACGGCAGGAGCGCGAAATGTTCGGACGAACTGGGTCGGCTGGGTGGCATGGCCCTGCTCGGAGAGGTCAGGCCGGAACTGGCGCCCTGAAGGTCGGGGATTAAGGGAGTAGGGGATCAAGGCATTAGGCAGCAGGCGATTTCGCCGCTGCCTTTTTCATTGCCTACTCCCTTATTCCCTTATTCCCCCGCCATGCTTTCCCGCAGCCGATGCCGGCGGAAATTCAAGGCCACGGCGATCATCAGGACGATGCCGACGCAGATGAGGAGAACGGCGCTGCGCAGGCCGTCGGCGGTGGCGGCAAGACGCAGCGCACCGGTCAGCTCGCCAACGGGCGCATTGGCGATCGGCACCAGCATGGCAAGGCCGAGCGCATAACCGATCTGCTGGGCGGTGGAAGCCAGCCCCGACGCGATGCCCTGCTCGCGCTGCAGCACATCCGTCGCCACGGCGGCGAACATGATGGTGAATGTCGCGCCCATGCCGAGACTGAGGATCACCAGCGCGGGCAGCAGGGCCGGGAAGGTGCTGTGCGCCAACAGCACCGCGCCGTACATCAGCGTCCCGGCCAGCCCGACGACGAGGCTGC
>WPCJ01050787.1_pt1 | contig 19934 bp, 18 predicted proteins | sample 5399831 | NCBI WGS metagenome assembly WPCJ01 (sample SAMN12869470, study PRJNA574797) | sludge metagenome | isolation source: wastewater treatment of pH10 | place: China:Beijing | collected 2019-05-20 | reverse complement strand
GGCCTCTCGACGATCGACAGCACGTCGGACAGCGACGAAGCCTTCTCGGAAGCCGGTGCCTGTACCAACTTTCCTGCCCGCGGATCGACAAGATAGCGCAGCCAGAACCCTTTCTGCCGGATGAACAGCCCGGCGCTCGTCGCGACGATGACGCGGCCGTCCCTCGCGGCGTGGAGCGTGCGCAGGCGCAGGCCGTCGCGAAGCTGCCGAGGCACATAGTCTGCCAGTTCGTACTTCGCCCAGTAACCGGGATTGGCCAGGTTCGACCTGGCCAGCCAGCGGGCATCGGGCAGCGGCACCAGAGGATTTGCACCGAGATCCCCGCGTACTTTCAGGATGGCCGGCGCGGAGGATTGCTCCAGGTCCGCCAGTGCCAGTTGCCAGCGCTCCCATTGAGACCGCGCAAGCCCGCCCGGGAAAACGCTGGCGTAGAGGTCGCGCAGCAGCAAAATCGCCCGCGCAGCCTGTTCCGGGCGTTCGCCCGTATCGCCGACGATGCCCAACAGCAGCCCGTTCACCTTGTTGAAGTCATCGCCGGCGCCGTCGATGAAAGGCAGCATCGCCCGCACGGTTTCGATCAATTCAGGATCGTCACGGTCGAACCAAAGCTCCATCAGGCGCTCCCGCAACGCCTCCGCCCGCGCTTCCTGCGTCTTATCCCTAAACTGGTCCAGCCCGCTTTCCTTGGTCATAGGCAGGATGGTCTGGAACGCCTGCGTGACGCGCTGCGCCACCACGGGGCCGTCCGATGACGAGACCTTGTCTATCTCCCCGGTTTCGTCGTAGGCGACATCGAGAGAGCCGACCCCCTCGAGGATGATCTTCGTCGGCTTGCCAAAAGGCCCGTGCTCGAATGACAGCACGATATCGTCGTATTCGATCCGCTTCATCATATCGCCTTCGCCATATGTGAAGCGTATATCGACGCCCGGCGCCTCGGCGCGGACGAGGTTGCCCCGCTCGTCGTAGTGATAGCGTTGCCAAGCGGTGCCCTTGGCGCGGTAGAGGATGGCCCCGGTCACCGGATCTTCCGTCTGGATCTCGCGCTGCCCGTCCGGTTGGGTGACGGTTTTCGTGAAAGTCGCGGGATCGAGGCTGACCACCGGCCCCGGCTTCTGGGCCTTCAGCCGGGCGTTGTCGTACCAGCCGACGTAGCGCTGGCTCTGGGAAATGTACTTCTCCGATCCGTAGCGCTTGACGAAATTATCGGCAGGACCCTCGAAATAGGCATTGATCTGGTCGTAGGCGCTCTCGTTTTCTCGGAACTTGTCGGGCGCGACGGTCTTGAGCCGCTCGTAGAGCAGTTTCGCCCAGATGCGGCTGCCGCCCCATTTCGCGTGTCGATCGGCGATCGACACGATACGGTCGCCGTCGAACGGATCGCGCTCGTACCAGGCATGGAGCCCGGCGAAGGTTTTCTTCGTGTTCACCGTTTTCGCCAGCGTATGGTAGAAGGGCAGCGTGCGGATGTCTTCCAGATCCGGCTGCAAGCCTACCGCCTCCTCCCAGTCGGCGACGACGTTCTCCATATCGGCGTAGACGCTCGAAAGGCGGGCAAGGCTGTGGGTGACCGCGCCCCGGTCCGCGCCGAGGCGGACCGCCTCCAGGCAGTCGGCGCGGGCACGTCTGTAGTAGTCGACGGCGCCCTCGCCTTCCCGTGCATCCATTCTGGCGATCAGGTAGCAACGCTCGGCGAGGATCGCGCCCAGTTCGGCACCACCTGTGCCGGCCATGTCGATCCTGGCCGCATCGACGACCTCAAGCGCGGAGTCGAACTTGTTCTCCTCGGCCAGCCACAGGCTGATCTTCTCGACGGGGAACGCCTTGCCGGGCTTCTTGCGCCGCACCTCCTGCCAGAAGGCGACCTTTTCGGCGTTGCTGGCCTTCTCGTCGGCGATGTTTTGCCAGAAGGATTCGTACCGGCCCCATCGATCGGCAAGGCCGGCATACTTGCGCAGCGCCGCGTCAGGTTCCTCAACCGCCTTCAGGTATCTCAGGTAGAGGTATTGTTGGCCCAAGGTGGTGACGACGAAGCGGGAGAGCCATTCGTCAACGACGGGAGCGGCTTCCGTCGCACGCCCGGCCTTGATCAAATTGTCTATCAGGTAGCGATAGGGCCAGTCTGAATCGGGAAGGGTCTCCAGCGCTTCACGGCCCAGCGCGATCGACTGCTCGGACCCGCTTTCATGCCTTCGACCGAGTTCGTAGTAGGCGCTGACCGAAAGCTTGCCGAAGCGCTCGCGGAAGCGTGCGGCGAAAGTCTCGGCAAGGACGGGATCGCCCCGTCCTGCTGCGATCTTGATCGACCGTTCGAGGTCCGCCTTCCGCGGCAGAGGACTTTCGCTTGCCAGAGTAGCGAAGCGCTCCGCCTCGGCGGGCCGGTCGCTCTCCATCTCCAGATTGGCCATCTCACGGTTGAGGCCGACGTCACCGGGCGCCCGCTCGAGCGCCGCCGTCAGGATGCGGCGCGCCGACCCGCGATCGCCCCAGCCCCGATAGGCGCCGGCGGCGACCACATCGACGAGATTGGCCAGTTCCTCGGCCGACAGCGCGGTCGTCTGCTTCAGGATCGCGGCGACTTCTTCGCGGACCGCGCTTTCCGGCAGCACCTTCACGGCATAGTTTGCCAATGTATAGGCTTGGGAGGAAAAATAGGGAAAGGCCGCGCCCGCCCGCCGGAATGCTTCGAGCGCCTCGCCGCTCCGATGAAGACGGCCGAGCTGCTGCGCCCGGAACATCAGTGCATAGCGGTCGCGCGGGTAGAGACTCAGCCATTCGTCGACGATCTCGAGCTTGCGTGCCGTCGACAGCGCAGCATGACCATCGAGGAATTCCCTCGCCGCGCGCGAAAACAGGTCGTCCGAATTTGGTCGCGCGGCAATGATCTGCTTTGCCTCGATTGCCGTGGCGCGGAGATCTCCGGCGAAGTCGAGCAGATCCCACAGCGACACGAACTCGTCGTCGGAATCCGCCAGCGAAAGACGGTTGAGACGTGCCGCCAGGTTGGCGTCGTCCGTTCTCCAGCCCGCGAAGACACGGGCCTGCCACGGGCCTTCGCTCCCGGAAAACGCGTTCGCCAATTCGATCTTCCGCGCGTCGTCCGACCGTTCATCGGCAAGGAACATGTCGGGGAGAGACCCGAGAACGGCGCGCAGGTCGGCGGCGGTACCGGTTCGCCAATCGTCGTCGAGCCTGCCCTGCAGGAGCCGCGCCCTGGCCCAGATGTAGGGTGCCTGCGGGTGCATTGAGCCGGAGCGCATGTCAGCCTCTGTCTCGGAGACGAGTGCGCCCAGGTCACGGTCCGGCGCGAGGAACATTGCGTTCCATCGCAGCAGCCTTTCATCGTCATAAGGACCGGCCGCCCAGGCGGCGGCACAAAACATGAGTGAAGCCAGAACAATGCCGAAGAATGCGTCGAAGCGTCGCATGCGGTACCCCAAGTCTGCCCAATCCCATCCAAATGATTAGCGACAAGCATGTCAAATTTTTGATCCAAGACGATCGTCACGAAACGGCTCCGGTCTCGAATTTCCAGCGCAATTGATCTTCGCCGAGAACTGATGGAGTGGATGCCCCTCCCTGCGGCATCGCAATGTGCCAGAGTGGTGTTCGCTAGGTCGACCATCGAGGTCCGCTTCTTCCATTTGGCGACCGTATTCTGGTTGATCCCGTAACGCTTCGACAGCGATCTCTGGCTCTCTTCACTATTTTGTATCGCTCGACGCGATCGCCTCTGTCGTGGTGGCGCTCCCGTGCAGAATCTGTCCCATAGCGCATCCTTCCATCCTGAAGAAAACGATGCACCATCAAAACACGGGATCAAATACCTAGAATGTCACTTGGAGGAGAGAGCATCCATGCCCTTGCGTTGGAGAACCTCGGCGACTTGACCCTGATCGCCGATCAGGTGCGCGCCGGTGACGTCCCTGCCCCCGACATCCTTGTCGGCGGCACACCCTGTCAGGCGTTTTCCGTCGCCGGCGCCCGCAACGGGCTTGCCGATCCCCGCGGCGCACTGACCCTCAAATTCGTGGAGATTGCAGATGCCATCGACCAGAAACGCCAGGAACACAATCAGCCGCCCGCCATCATCGTCTGGGAGAATGTCCCCGGAATCCTCTCCGACAACCGATCCAACGCCTTCGGATGCCTTCTGGGCGCACTGGCCGGAGAAGGCTGCGCGCTCGAACCGGCAGGGCGACGGTGGACGAACGCTGGTTGTGTCGCTGGACCCCGCCGTCGCATCGCGTGGCGGGTGCTCAACGCGCAATATTTCGGAGTTGCCCAACGCCGCCGCCGCGTGTTTCTTGTGGCAAGTGGTCGAGACGATCTCGATCCCGCCGAGGTACTTTTTGAGCCCTGTGGCCTGCACGGGGATTCTTCGCCGGACTGCGAAGAGGGGCAAGTCCCTGCCGGACCTGCTCGCAGCGGCGCTGACCGCTCAGGCTACCTTGCCGACGGACACTATCGAAATCCCCGCATCACCGTCTGCTTCGGCGGGGGCAACACGCAAGGTCCGATCGACCAGGCCGCATGCCTGACCGCTCGCGGCCACAAATGCGACTTCGAGGTCGAAACCTTTGCCGCACAATCGATCACCGGCCAGATCGCCCATGATCGCCCGATGTCCCCGCATTTGTCCGTACTCCGGTCGCGGCGCTGCCTGACGTCCGTCCAGCTGGAGCGTCCGCTCCACAACCCGCGTGCGAGCTCGAACTTGCGGAACTGGTGGAGCTCGCCCTGGCACGCCCGCTCGTTTCCACCACTGATCCAGAAGCGGCTGAAGGTTTCGCGGCAAGGGGACCATTTCATCAACAGTCGCGCCAGCATCCGGCTCTCGCTGGATCTTCAGTGGAAGCACCATACCGGCTGTCACGGCGGCCGCGCGATCGCCGCTCCAGCAGCGGGTGTAGACCGTACCGCGATTGGTCTGATTTCCGTCAGGCTGATTGCCGTGTGCGGCAACACCGAGGTTTTCGATGTCGGCTGGGTCCAGAATTTTCATGCGCACCGCGCGATAAGCCTTCCGGCCAGGTTGCACAGGGGTGATGCGCCCGACCGCCTGCGCGAAAGCGGCGATGCTACCCTTCACCTCGAACACAAGGAGCCGTTCGGGCGCGAGTGCTGCCGGATCAGCACGCAGCTCCATCGCCGTCGGATCGCGGGCGAGCACCTCGGCCAGCCGTCGGAAACGTTGACCGAAGCGGCGCTCCTGGTCGGCGATCGCGAACGGTTCAGGTCGCTGGACGTTGGCTCTTCTTCCGGGAAGTCTTGCTTGCGGCTGCCCTGGATTTAGCCTGAGAAGCGGTTTGGTCGGATCGCTCGCCATCTGTCACCTCTGGTCGTACCCGGGAGTTCCAGAGGTCTAGCTCCGTACGCACTGCGTCATCGATGGAGAGCTCCCCCAAGCCCAGTATCTGTCGCCGCCTGACGTTCTGGCAAAAATCGATCGCCTCCGCGTAACTGACCGTCCCGAGCTTGGCGACGATCGAGCGGACGGAAAGCCGCGGCTGATCGGGCCACTGAGACATGACGCGGTCAAGAAACAGTTCGATCTGCTTTCTGTCCGGGGCAGGAAACCCGAGGCGAAGCTGGAACCGCCGCCACACGGCACGATCCAGCAGTTCGGCATGATTGGTCGCAGCAATAACGATGACGTAGCTTGGCAACTGATCAAGCTGCATCAGCAGGAACGACACCACCCGCTTGATCTCGCCGGTCTCATGCGTATCGCCGCGCTCTTTTCCGATCGCATCGAACTCGTCGAAAAACAGGACGCTGGGCCGCGTGCGCACGTAATCGAAGAGCTTTCTCAGCCGCGCATTCGTCTCGCCGAGATAGCTTCCGATCAACGCATCGTAGCGCACCATGAAAAATGGCAGACCCAGAGCCTCCGCCACGGCTTCGGCGAACGACGTCTTGCCGTTGCCGGGCGGTCCTGAGAGGAGCACCCGGTGGCGAGGCTCGTAGCCGTGCGCACGCAGCACATCGGCGCGCACGTGCTCCTCGATCAACTGCCGTCCGCCTTCTTGAACAGGCAGCGGCAGGAGAAGCTGTGACATCTGCGTGCGCGGCTCGACCTCCAGGATCGCATCCTTGCCGGCGCCCGCAAGGCCGTTGACTGTCGTCAAGGCCGGCGGCGTGATCGGAACAGCCGACAGGGCCCGCTCCAGCCGATCGGCGACGATATGGTGATTCTGCGCTCGCTCCTCGGCGACCAGAGCTTCTGCGGTTGACTTCAGCATTTCCCGATCGCCGGCAACGCCGGCGCGCACGAGGGAAACAAGGAGGTCACTTCGAGCCATGATATTCTACATAGTTTCTCGGCGGAAAAGTCCGCCAGCGAATCGTACATGAAAAGTTCTTAACTGTCTTGCAATGCGGCATGCTGCAGCGCGTTTGGCCCTTGGTCATCAACCGGTTTGTCGTAACCTCTATCCTATACGATCCCCCATGCCCGATAACGTCCCCCACCCGTCATTTCGCGCAGGTTGAGCTCACCGAGGTTAAGCACGCCTTCGGTCTCGCGGTGACAGTAGCCATGCCAGGGCAGATTGCGCTTTACGATGAAGTTCGCGCACGCGTGCGGGCGGCTCCTGTAATGCCGTGACCGGTGGGCAGAGAAGCTTGATCGCGACGATGTCGCCGGTCGTAGCGGATTCCCAACACGCTCGGGAACTGCTGATCAAGATCACGCCAGAGGAAGTAAAAGCAATAGCTGGATGCTACCCCGTGATCCCGAGGATCGGCCCATAGCCGCCGTGCCAGGAGAAGTCGTTGCGGCTCATCTCCGGAAGGCAAAGCTCGGCGCCACGGTCGCCGCCGAGGAAAAGCGTATTGGGGCACCTCAGTTGTTGCCCACCAACTGACCAATCTCTCGGCCGAACTCGCCAACGTTGGGTGCAGGACGTGAGTTTCCCGCTTTTGCATGGAAGAGGCGACGAGTTTTATCACGGCTCACCCGTCCTTGATGCTCGGAGAATGTCGAGGGACGGAGTCTGAGGGCTTATGCCAAGCTCGGCACAAGTAGTCTTGTCCCGAGCCGGAAGCTATGCCGATCAAGCTACCCAAACGTTGGAATCTCCGATAAGAAACGCCGTCGACGCTCCGCATATTTCAACGCGTGTCATTCACAGGCTTCACAGCTATTCTAACCGCAACAAACCTGCTGCGCCGAGTGCCCGCAGCATCCCGTATTGGTCGACTGAACCGCACGATGCCTCGGCTTGCAGATGGCGACGCGCAGGACGGTCCCGTTGGTGTCAAGATGCAGGGTATCAACGTCGAACACCTGCATGGGCAATTCGGGCGGACCAATCTCGAAGGTCAAACGGGCGTCGGGATCGAGCGTGACGCGGCCTTTCCGAGAATCCCCCGAAACTTGCCCACCGTCATGAACTCATGTTCGCCCTCGGGGGCCAAGGTCTTCGACCTGCAAAATTGTCTCGCGCCATGCGTCGGGATTGCCGCCGCAATCGAGCGTGCCGAACGATCCGGCCTTGACCTCAGTAACGTGATAGCCCGGCCGGATCGTTCGGCCACCATAGTCGATCACAAGCGCCTTCTCGGGATGGGGTTCGAGCACGGCAAGGACCGCGCCTAGCGAAGCGTCACCATTAAATTCGACAACGGTAGGGTAGCAGGGTCATTCATCTTGATGTATCTATGATTCAACGATTCTTGAGATATTGAGACGATAATGGATGAAAAGCAAGCTCTCTCCGTTTTCGCGGCGCTCTCGCAGGAAACCCGCCTGCGTATCGTGCGCCTGCTGGTCACGGCCGGGCCGGAAGGGATGCCGGCCGGTGCCATCGGAGGAGCGATGGACGGCGCATCCTCGTCGCGCATGTCCTTCCACCTGAGCCACCTTGAACAAGCTGGCCTCGTCCAGTCCCGCCGGGACGGCCGCTCGATCATCTACAGCGCCTCCTATCCGGCGCTATCCGGCCTTCTCGAATTTCTCATGCGCGACTGCTGCCAAGGCCACCCGGCCGTGTGCAGCCCGGTCGTGAACCGGCTCGTCGCCTGTTGTGAACCCGCCAAGGACGCCACCCATGCCTGACCTCGCCGCACCCGAACGCATCTTCAATGTCCTGTTCCTCTGCACCGGCAATTCCGCCCGCTCGATCCTCGCAGAAAGCATCTTGAGCAAGGACGGCGCGGGCCGCTTCCGCGCATACTCGGCCGGAAGCCAGCCGAAGGGCGAAGTGAACCCGCTCGCGATCACGACGCTGGCGAACTTCGACTATCCCACCGAGGGCCTGCGCTCGAAGGCATGGGACGAATTTGCCCGACCTGACGCCCCGGTCATGGATTTCGTGTTCACTGTCTGCGACAATGCGGCCGGCGAAGCCTGCCCGGTCTGGCCGGGGCAACCGATGACGGCACATTGGGGGATCGAAGACCCTGCCGCCGTCGAAGGCCCGGAGATTGCCCGGCAAACGGCTTTCGTGAGCGCGTTCCGCTATCTGCGGAACCGCATCGCGGTCTTTGCCGCGCTTCCCGTTTCCAGCCTCGACAAATCGACGCTGCGCTCCCGCCTCGTCGAAATCGGCCAATCCGAAGGCGCAAGCTCGCCGCGCGGCAGCGCGGCATGAGGCGGCAATGAACGTCGTCATCTACCACAACCCCGATTGCGGAACCTCCCGCAACACGCTTGCCCTCATCCGGCACTTCGGCCTTGCGCCCCAAGTGGTCGAATATCTCAAGACGCCGCCGACACGTTCGGAACTGGCCGACCTCATCGCGCGAGCGGGGCTGACAGTCCGGGCGGTCCTTCGCAAGAAGGGGACGCCCTATGCCGAACTCGGACTGGACGATCCGGGCTTGAGCGACGGCGATCTGCTCGACGCGATGATGGCGCATCCCATCCTTATCAACCGGCCCCTCGTCGTGACGCCGAAGGGCGTTGCCCTATGCCGGCCCTCCGATGTCGCCGCCGATCTGCTGCCGGATACGCCGCTTCCCAATCTGCTGAAGGAGGAAGGTGTGCCTTTCCTCAAGGATCGGCTCGTCGCCGCCAATGATGCGGGCCTTGCCGATGCGCTGACAGCCGAGGGCTTGCCGGTGGACGATCTGACCGACGCGGGGCGGACCTTCTACACGTTCGCGACCCTCGACAGCGCGACCGTGGGTTATGGCGGCTTTGAACTGCTTGGCGAGCATGTGTTGCTGCGCTCGGTCGCGGTCCTGCCGGCGTTTCGCGGCAACGGCCTCGGCCGCAACATCGTTCCGCTACTGCTTTGTCGCGCCTATCGAGAAGGCGCGCGCACGGCATGGCTGCTGACAGACACGTCCGCGCCCTTCTTCGAGAAGATTGGTTTCAAGGTGGTGGACCGACAAGCCGCACCGGCCGCCGTTCTCGCAACCCGGCAGGCAACAAGCCTGTGCCCGGCAAGCGCACCGCTGCTGTCGCGCAGCATCGGTTTCTGAGGATTTCCCATGTCCACCTTTGAACGCTATCTCACCCTTTGGGTAGCCCTCTGCATCGTCGTCGGCATCGCGCTTGGACATTGGTTTCCCGGTGTGTTCCAGACTGTCGGCGCGCTGGAAATCGCCAAGGTCAATCTGCCGGTCGCGGTGCTGATCTGGCTCATGGTCATTCCCATGCTGCTCAAGATCGACTTCGCCGCCCTCGGTGAAGTCGGCCGGCACTGGCGCGGCATCGGCGTGACCCTGTTCATCAATTGGGCGATCAAGCCCTTTTCGATGGCGCTGCTCGGCTGGCTGTTCATCGGCTGGTTGTTCCGGCCGCATCTGCCGGCGGATCAGATCGACAGCTATATCGCCGGCCTCATCATCCTCGCCGCCGCACCCTGCACGGCCATGGTGTTCGTCTGGTCCAATCTGACCAAGGGCGAGCCGCATTTCACGTTGAGCCAGGTCGCGCTCAACGACGCTATCATGGTGGTGGCCTTCGCCCCCATCGTCGGCCTGCTGCTCGGCCTCTCGGCCATCACCGTGCCGTGGGGAACGCTTGTGCTGTCGGTCGTGCTCTACATCGTCATTCCGGTGATCGTGGCGCAACTCATCCGGCGGCAGCTCCTTGCCAACGGCGGCGCTTCGGCGCTCGCCGCGTTGCTGGCGAAGCTCGGGCCGTTGTCGCTGGTCGCGCTGCTCGTGACGCTGGTGCTACTGTTCGGGTTCCAAGGCGAACAGATCATCGCGCAACCGCTCATCATTGCCCTGCTGGCGGTTCCCATCCTGATTCAAGTCTATTTCAACTCGGGGCTGGCCTATCTGCTCAACCGGGCCGTGGGCGAACAGCATTGCGTTGCTGGTCCCTCGGCGCTGATCGGCGCATCCAACTTCTTCGAGCTGGCGGTCGCCGCCGCCATAAGCCTGTTCGGATTCCATTCCGGGGCCGCGCTCGCAACCGTGGTCGGGGTGCTGATCGAAGTGCCGGTCATGCTCTCGGTCGTCTGGATCGTGAACCGCTCGAAAGGCTGGTATGAACGCGGCGGTCGCCGCTCGGCTCCTGTCGAAGCCGAACGCTGATCCAGCATGGCCCAAGCCCAAGCGCCCGAAAATCAGCTTCTCGCCGATCCCCGCTGGCCGATCATTTCCGCGCTCGGTGTGGTGCAGATATTCGCGTGGGGCAGTTCCTACTATCTGCTGGCGGTCCTTGCCGCACCAATCGCGGCCGATACCGGCTGGCCGCTGGCATGGATCGTCGGCGCTCTCTCCCTCGGCCTTCTCGCCGCCGGCATCGTATCTCCGCGCGTGGGCGACGCCATCGGCCAGCACGGCGGCCGGCCGGTTCTGGCGGCCGCGTGCCTGCTCCTAGCCGCTGGCCTCGTCATGCTTGCGGCCGCGCCGTCCTTGTGGGTGTTCGTCGCGGGATGGGTCGTGCTCGGCCTCGGCATGGGGGCGGGCCTCTATGATGCCGCCTTCGCAACGCTCGGCGGCTACTACGGCCATTCGGCGCGTTCCGCCATCACCACTCTGACGCTGTGGGGCGGCTTCGCAAGCACGGTCTGCTGGCCGCTCTCGGCTCTATTTCTGGAGCATTGGGGATGGCGGGGAACATGCGTTGCCTATGCCGCCATTCATCTCGCGATCTGCCTGCCGCTCGTGCTGTTTGTCCTGCCGGGCAACGGCAAACCCAATCCTGTCGGCGGCCTACGCGAGACGCCACGCTTGGCCCTGCACGGTCACGAACGCCGAGCCTACCTGACCATGACGGCGATCATGGTGCTGGCCGGTCTGGTCGTGACCATCATATCCGTGCATCTGCTGACCCTGTTGCAGCAACGCGGCTTCTCGCTGGCCGAAGCGGTCGCGCTCGGCGCGCTGATCGGGCCAGCCCAAGTCGCTGGCCGCATCGGTGAAATGATGAGTGGCGGGCGGCATCATCCGTTCTGGACGCTCGCAATCGCTACGGCTTTGGGGGCGGCAGGAATGACGATGCTCGCCGCCGGCTCCCCCGTCATTGGGCTATCGCTTGTCCTTTACGGCGCCGGCAATGGCATCTTCTCCATAGCCAAGGGGGCGCTTCCGCTCGCCCTGTTCGGCCCCGCGCGCTATGCGCCGATCATGGGAAGGCTGGCGCGACCAGGCCTCGTCGCCCAAGCGGTCGGGCCGACCGTGGGCGCACTCCTGCTTTCCATCGCCGGGACAGACCAGATCCTGATCATGCTGGCGGCGCTCACTCTAGCTAATCTGTTGCTCGTCGCGCTGCTGTGGGGGCTGGTCAACGCAAGCGAAGCTCCATTATAGGGTCCTGCTTGGCGTCGCAAACAAAACCCCAAAGGCGGCCTTCACTGCAACCCATTCGGTGCGGCCTTGATTGGCGGCCTGGCCATCATGGTCTTCTTCATACTGGCCGACTATCCTCGCAAGCCACCTATCCGCACCCGATGCGAAATCAGGAATCCGCGCGAATCCGATTCCTCATGGCGGACCGGGAAGCGCCGTGCCACGCTCGTCATGTTCTTCGCTAGCATTGCTGGCGAATTGCCCAGGTAGCTTGACCTTCAAGGCTACGTTGCGGGTCCGCCCGCATGGTCATCCATGTCGCTTTCGGCATCCTCGAGTGACGGCCGTCGCGTATGACGGTGATGCCATACTCATCGTTGAGGGATCGGACGATCCCGTTCCAACCCGCGCGGGGGTTACACACCACCCCGCAGGGCTGGTGTGTCTCCGCATGCTTGTCACCAAGTCTGGAGATCCACCATGGACAATTCATCCGAGCGGTCGTTCTTCGACCTGCACATCACCGGACTCGGCTATCTCAATCGCATCCGCGAAGTGAAGCCGAAGAAGGGCGATCCTTTCCTGGCCTGCGATATCGCAGCGCTCAATGGTCCGAGCGACGATGTCTCGTATGTGCGTTTCGACACGCGCGTATCGGGCTCCGACGCCCAGCACCTCGTTCGTCGCTGCTTCGATGCCGTCGAGGCGAAGAAGAAGGTGATGATCGGGTTCAAGCTGGGCGACCTGTGGACCGACCTCTTCACCTATACCAAGGGTGACAAGGCCGGCCAGCAGGGTGTGAGCCTCAAGGCAAGGTTGCTTTTCATCTCCTGGATCAAGATCGATGGAGTCCTGAAGTACAAGGCCGAGCCCAGGCAGGCCGAGGAACGGGACGACGCCGAAGATGCCGCCGGTACCGCCCAAACCTCCCAGGATGCGGCGGAATCCGCGGCACCCGAACCTGATCCGAAGCCTTCGGGCAACGCTGCTGAAGAGCGCGAGCTGGCCACGGCCGACTCGTTCTGATCGTCGGGTTCCGGCATCCGGAGCCTTGTTCTTCTCCCGGTCACGCGCCGCCACCGCCTTTCGGTGGTGGTGGTGCGCGATCGTCTGTTCTTCAGGAGCGATCCATGATCACGATGCCAGGCCAACTGGCCATCAGGACGATCCATGGCAGGAACGGCGACTTCAATGTCGGCCGCCTTGCCACTTCCATAGGCGAGTTCGTCGTGAAAACGGCGGACCTCGACCAATATCCCGAGGGCAAGTACGAGGGCGATTTTATCATCACCGAAATCCGCCCCTCGACCTACAATGCCAACGGTCGCATGGTCATCGAAATCCGCGCCCACTTGGCGGGATGTCCCTGTCCAACATCGACGCGCTCAGCAGCGACGAAGCCAGCCAGCTTGCGCCGCACGAGGTCGACCCGATCGATGAGGAAACGCCGGTTTCCGCACCCACGCCCAAGGCTCCGGCCAGGGCGAAGACGCGGGATGCTCGCAATCCCCTTGTCGACACGACCCCGTTCGGCGTCGAACCGTCACCCGCTGTCGCGGAAGCCTCGGCTGAAGCGGATGCGGAACTGTTCGGCACGAACTGGCCATTGGGCGACGTCGTCAAGCTCGACGCCACCGTCGATCGCCGCGTGCTGCGCGAGCAGCGCGATCGTCTCACGGCGCTTGGTTACACCTTTGCGCCGCTCACCCAGGACTGGCATCGCGTCACGTCCTGATCACCGTCGCACACGCGACAATTTCCACCCACCGCCGGGGTCCTTCCCGGCGGGATGGGTCCCTTGGCACAATTGTCAGGAGACCCATCATGGGATGGACTTTTTCCAACTGGACTCGTGCCGAGCTGATCGAACACCTCACCCAGCCGGGAGAGACCGACACGGCTCGCTACGAGACTCTTCGCTTTGCCATTCGCGGCGACGTGCTGTGGCAGGTGATCCGGTACACGTCCAAGGAGCCGGCGGTGATCGAAATGGTCGCCGACCATTCCTTCACCATCATCGGCTGCACGCTGTTGGAGCGATCCAGCGGCTGGTGGGGCTACAAGGCGATGGTCGAGCAGGCACACCCCTACTACTACTCGTGCCCGCTCAAATATCTCGCCATGGCGCCCGAACGCTGCCCAGAGTGGCGCGAGGGTGTTCGCGAGTACCATGCCGGTCGTCGAGTGTCGGACTTCCGTCCGACGCGGCTGACCGCCCAACAGGCTGCTTTCGCCTGAACAGCATCATCGTCAACACGCAGGACGGTGCGGTTCCTCCCAGGGACCGCGCCGTTTTGCGGTTTTTCAGAGGACATCACCATGCCCGATCGAAATTCTCCCTCCGCCCTGTTCGCCATCGAACGGTGCCCGGACCTGATGGCCGACGGTTGCGTCTGTGACGAAGCCGGTCATCTGGTTTTTTTGTCCATTTGGGCACGCGATACCGCCATCCAGCAGTTCCTCGCCAGGCTGACACTCGGAGCCGACGAGGACGGACTGGACCGGCTTCGCCTCCATTCCGATCAGGGGGACGGCACGACCGTTCTGGTCGGCAATGTCGATCGCCTCGAAAAGCGTTCGACCCGCGTCTACCCGCGAACCCTGTTCGGCTCGATCATCAACCTCTGGCTGTTCGACCGGCTCTGCATCCGGCCGGACAAGTCGAACTCGACCGCGCTGGCGCTTCTACGCCGTGACGACGAAAGCCGTCACGGCCGGCTCTGGAAGCTGGTGCAGGACACTTGCCCGCTTCCCCTGCTCGATCATTGGCGCGACACCGTGATGGATCTGCTCGCGGAGCGGTCCATGGTCAAACGTCTTCCCATCGCCATCGGCCCGCTGGAAGGTTGCAGGCTCGACCTCGACGTTCCCGCGCTCACCGAAGCGATTGGCGATCTCATCCGCAACGGCGCGCTCGGCGCCACGCCGCAGCAACCGGCCGGAACCACCGAAACGCTTCGGCGCGCCGCGTGATCCGGACCCCGCGGGGATGCGCTCGCCGCATGCCCGGTTTCCCACTCATCCATGGAGGTCCTTATGGCTCTCATGTTCCCGCGTCTCGCGAGAAACTTCGCGCGGAACGGCTACTATCCCACGGACGAACTAACCTTGGAGAGAGTGCTGTCCGCGCTCGCTCCCGCAGACGGTCCAATGACCGTCATCGATCCGTGCGCCGGTGAAGGCGTCGCAATCGCCGAAACAGCGCATGCCCTCGGTCGTGATCTCGTCTCCGCCTATGCCGTCGAGTTCGACGGCGAGCGAGCGCGGCATGCCCGCGGTCTGGTCGACCACTGCATTCAGGGCGACCTGATGGACACGCTGATCTCACGCCAGTCCTTCGGCATGATGTGGCTCAACCCGCCCTATGGCGATCTGCCCAGGGACGACAACGGCATCGATCGCCACCAGTTCCAGGGGCGTCCGCGCCTGGAGAAGGTGTTCTATCAGCGCAGCCTGCCGCTTCTGCAATATGGCGGCGTGCTGGTGTTCATCATCCCGAACTACACGCTCGACGCCGAGGTCGTGGGGTGGCTTTCGAGGCACTTCAAGGATCTGCGGGTGTTCCGGGCCGTCGAAACGCAGTTCAGGCAGGTCGTCGTCTTCGGCGTCCGCGTTCGGCAACGCGATCAGTCGACCGCCGCGGCGAAATCCTCCCGCGAGCGTCTGTTGCAGATCGGATCGGGCGAGATCGAGGCCGAGGAACTGCCCGCGGTATGGCCGTTCCTCCCTTACATTGTCCCCGCAGCCCAGGCCGAGCCTGAGCAGTTCTTCCGCGTGACGCTCGAACCGGAGCAGTTCGCGGGAGAGGTCCAGCGGCTTCAAGGGCTGTGGCCCTCGATCGATGCGCATCTCGGCGTTGCCCAGCAATCGCTGCGTCCGCCGGCGCGTGCCCTCTCGCAATGGCATCTGGCGCTGGCTCTCGCAGCCGGCGCGATCTCCGGCGTGGTCATGTCGAAGTCCGGCAAGGTCATGGTCGTGAAGGGCGACACCCACAAGGCCAAGTCCGCCACGACCGAATACACCGAGCGCGAGGACGGCTCCATCGCCGAAACCCGCATTCTGACGGACAGGTTCGTCCCGGTTATCCGCGCATGGGATCTGACGCCCGGCTCCCCCACCATGGGATCCGTGCTGACCATTTCCTGAGCTTCGCCGACATCCATCCCACCGGGGTCATGACGCCCCGAGGGGCGCCATGACCTTTCCTTCCAACAGGAGATATCATGAAACTTTCCACTTTCATCGACCCGCAGGAACAGCGCTTTCCGACCGGGCATCTGGTCTTGACGCACAGCGTCAACGAACTTGCTCGACAGGGTCGTCTCGATCCGGCGCGCTATCTCGCGCGCCATCTTACGGCCGACTGGGGCGATCTCAGCGACGATGACTGGGCGGCCAACGACCGGGCCTTGCGCACCGGTGAGGACCGCCTGCTCTCAAGCTACCAGATCGCACCCGATCTCCCGCTGTGGATCATCACCGAATGGGACCGCAGCGTCACCACGCTGCTGGTGCCGTCCGACTACTGATCCTCATCCGGCTGCCAAGCCGGCAGACTTTTCTCATCCCCGAGGGGCATGCCGCCGCGCCCCGAAGGGGACGGTGCATGCCCCGTTTTTCATGGAGCATCACCCCATTGTCTCTCGATCTCGATACCGTCGATGGCGCGTCCGCCGTCGATGCCCTGTTCGACGAGGAACCTTCTCCGCTCGCCGTCAGCCTGACCGACTTCGTTTCCGAGTTCGGTGACGAGCTGCTGGAGTCCCTCAACCGTTCCAATCCGCCCGTCTACGCCGGGCAACCGCGCCCGCACCGGCAGCTCGTTCTCAACGGGCTGAAGCGGAAGCCTTTCGACGCCCAAGGCGAGGTCGTCCACGCCGTCACTGAACTGCTGTGCGATCGCGGCGAGCGTGCCGCCGTCATCAACGGCGAAATGGGCTGCGGCAAAACCTGCATTGGGATCGCCGTCGCGGCAGTCCTTTACGCCGAAGCCCCGCTGCATGGGTCAATATCTGTTCGGTCAAACGCTGCATGACAAAACTCCCGTCAGAAATATACGCTGTTTTCTGACATTTTCAATGTCGCGCGGCCGGGTACGCCAAGAAGGCCGCAACCACCACGCCAACGGCTCTGTCGAGAATATGGCGCGTACCGGATTCCGATTGTTTGCTGCCTCTCTTGCTTCCGGAAGCGAAATTGCCGGCTCGACGTTTCCGAGAACCGGCATATGACTTATTCAGCTTCAAATTGCCGCCGGATCGCGGTGCCCATTCTTCTGGTCGCCACCGCGGCACTTGGCGGCTGCAACGCAACCGCGCCGAAGGCAGCGCCTCCTGCTCCCGAACAAGCTATCACGTTTGCTGCGCCTGCGATCCGGGAGCCGGGACCGGGCTTCGTTCCGGTCTTGCGCCAGGGCCGCTACACGCTTGTCGAACTTGCCCCTTCGTCGGCCCAGCGTGATCTGCTTCGGCAATTGGTGCAGACGGAGTTCCCGGCACCGCGCCGGGTGACCGTTGGCGATGCGTTGGCTCACGTGCTGGCACGCTCGGGTTACCGGCTCTGCAGCAGTCCCGAACTGACTTCCCTCCAGGCACTTCCGCTGCCAGCGTCTCACTATCGCATGGGACCGATGATGCTGCGCGATGCGCTGCTCACGCTGTCTGGTCCCGGCTGGGACCTGACCGTGGACGACCTTAGTCGGCAGGTCTGCTTCACTCGCGTCGCTCCGCTGGTGGCCGGTCCAATCAACCCGAACCAGGCCGTAAACGCAGGTGCGGCTGCGTCGACGCCGGCTGTCGTTCGAAGGCCGCTGCCATGACAAGTACCAGGCCAGGCAGTCGCATGTGGAACCTTGCCGCATGCGTGGTGATCCTGATGTGGATGCAGCTGATCAGCGCATTCGCTCTCTGGAACCAGTTCAGCGTCAACCGCCTGTCCGCTGCGATCGACGGCCGCCCCGCCAGATCATTGAGCAGCCAGCGCGCCTTGCCGATTGTGATGGCTGCGCGCCCTTCCTTTTCCGCCTTGGTCAGGTATTTTCCTGCGACAGAGGCAAAGGTGTTCTCTGCCGCCTCCTTGGCGGCTTTGACGGCAACCTTGCGCTCTTTCTTGTCTTCGCCTGGGTCTGTGCCGGCCTCGAGAAGCCCCTTTGCCTTCCTGCGGGCTTCCCGCGCATCGGCAAGCGTCGTTGCCGGGTATGAGCCGAGGGCGAGCGCCTTTTGGCGGCCGCCGAACCGATAGGCAAGTCGCCACAAGCGGCTGCCGTTCGGGTTCACGAGCAGGAAGAGGCCGCCGCCATCCGAAAGCTTGAATTGCTTGTCGCGCGGCTTGATGGATCGCAGCGCCACGTCGCTGAGTTTGTCCGTCGCCATGTGCCGGTCGTGTTCGGTACCGTGATTTTGATACCAACAACCATACCAACAAATTTTCTGGATGCCAACGGATGCCGGAAAACGCCTCTGGACGTAATCTTCTGGAATTCCTTGGATTTTCAGGCTTTCTCCAGACGTCTATGGACGTAGGGAAACGGGGAAGTGGTGCCGCTTGCGTGACTCGAACACGCGACCCCATCATTACGAATGATGTGCTCTACCAACTGAGCTAAAGCGGCTTTCCGGATCGCGCGCGACGCGCCACGGAAAACGTGGGCCTGATAGCTTCATTACGCGCGAAATACAAGCACCCGATTGCCGATTTGGCACATTGTGCTTTCCATCCGCTGAATGCGCGGAAAGGCGCTCGCGCGTCAGCCGTCAGCCGGCATCCGAAAGGCAGGCGGCGAGCGACGCAGCCAGATTGCGGATGAGCTGCGGGTAGAGGTCGGGGCCGTCGGCGATGTCGGCTCCGAGCGGATCGAGCACGCCGCTCTTCGCGCCGGTGCCTTCGAGCACCACCGAAACCAGCTTCGGCTCGAACTGCGGCTCGGAGAAGACGCAAGCCGCGTCCAGCTCCTTCACCCTGTCCCTGATCTGCGTCAATCGCTGCGCACCGGGCATCACCTCGGGGCTGACGGTGATCGAGCCGACGACGTTCACGCCGAAACGCTTCTCGAAATACTGGTAGGCATCGTGGAAGACGACAAAGGGCCTGTCCTTCACCGGGGCGACCGTGGCCTCCACCTCCTTCACCAGCGCATCGAGCCGGCCGGCATAGGCGACGGCGTTCGCCCGGTAGCGCATCGCGTTGTCGGGATCGACCGCGCCGAGGACACGGGCGATCTCGTTCACCAGCGCCCTGGCGTTGAGCGGGTCGAGCCAGATGTGCAGATCGTGCTCGCCATGGTCGTGACCGGCATGATCGTGGCCTTCATGCCCATGCCCTTCATCCTCATGCGCTTCATGGCCGTGGCCTTCCTCGGCAGGCGCATCATGCGCATGGTCGTCGTGGCCCTTGCCTTCAGCCTCTTGCGCATGACCTTCGTCGGCGTGATCCTCGCCGTGCGAATGCGCCTCGAACGGGCCGCCCTCGCGGAACTCGAGCTTCTCGATGCCCGGCGCGTCTGCCAGCGAAACGACCCTCGCCCCGGCGGCGAGCGACTTCAGCGGCGCATTGAGGAAGGTTTCCATGCTCTCGCCGACGCGGAACACGACCTTCGCGCCCGCCAGCGCCTCGGCATCGGAAGGACGCAGCGAATGCGCATGCTCGGAACCGGCCCCCCGCACGATCAGCGTCGGCTTGCCGACACCCTCCATCACCGCCGCCACCAGCGAGTGGACGGGCTTGATCGAGGCGACGACCCCGTCGGTGGCGCGCGCCGGCGCGGTGGCCGAAAAAATGCCTGCGGCGACCGCCGAAGCGAGAAGCAGGGAGCGAAGCGTTGCAGGCATGGCGCGACCTTTCCTTGGCGGGGACGCTCAGGCGTCCCTCATTGTCCTCGTCCGGGCATGGTCCGTGCAACGAAAACGCGCCTGCGCGGCGCGAACGCGCTTCCGGGTCATGCGATCCGACCTCCAGAGGATGGAGCTTCGGCGCGACGGGCCGATGGCCCGGCGTCCTTGCCGCCATCTATATGTAACGTTATTACATTGTGAAACGCTATAACGTGTGCCATATACGGCTGGCAACCCCCGATGGATATGAAATGCAGGAAATTTCGCGGCAGGAGCGGCAATCCGGCGCAGTCGTGACAACCCCATCCACCCCCGCGGACAGCCGGCAGGCGGATGCGCGCCCGGTTCTCGTCAGCCTCGACGGCCTCGGCGTGCGGCGCGGCGGCCGCTGGCTGGTGCGCGGCGTGT
>WPCJ01141620.1_pt1 | contig 19951 bp, 16 predicted proteins | sample 5399831 | NCBI WGS metagenome assembly WPCJ01 (sample SAMN12869470, study PRJNA574797) | sludge metagenome | isolation source: wastewater treatment of pH10 | place: China:Beijing | collected 2019-05-20 | reverse complement strand
TTTCAATCACTTGGCGTTAACTGCATATTTACCCTACCCGGTAACCATAAGGACAAGTTTTTTGCGTCCACAGGTAATCGAGTATCCCATGTCTCTTGTACGTCTTGCACATGAGTTGCCCATTGAGGCTCCGCGTACCGCCTGGCTTGACTCCATCATCAAAGGTGATTGCGTCGCAGCTCTGGAACGCCTGCCGGATCATTCCGTAGACGTCATTTTTGCCGATCCTCCCTATAACCTCCAGCTTGGCGGCGATCTGCATCGTCCCGACCAATCAATGGTCAGCGCAGTTGACGATCACTGGGATCAGTTCGAGAGCTTTCAGGCCTATGATGCCTTCACGCGTGCATGGCTTATGGCCTGCCGCCGTGTCTTGAAGCCGAATGGCACCATCTGGGTCATCGGCTCCTACCACAATATTTTTCGGGTTGGCTCGCAGTTGCAGGATCTCGGCTTCTGGCTCCTGAATGACGTCATCTGGCGGAAGACGAACCCGATGCCGAATTTCCGCGGCCGTCGTTTCCAGAACGCTCATGAAACGCTGATCTGGGCTTCGCGCGATCAGAAGGGCAAAGGCTACACTTTCAATTATGAAGCGATGAAGGCTGCCAATGACGACGTACAGATGCGCTCGGACTGGTTGTTCCCGATCTGCACCGGTTCTGAACGCCTGAAAGACGAAAACGGTGACAAGGTTCATCCAACCCAGAAGCCGGAAGCTCTGCTTGCCCGCATCATGATGGCATCCAGCAAGCCGGGTGACGTCATTCTTGATCCGTTCTTCGGTTCCGGAACGACGGGTGCAGTTGCCAAGCGCCTCGGACGCCACTTCGTCGGTATCGAGCGCGAACAGAGCTATATCGATGCAGCGACGGCACGTATCGACGCTGTTGAACCGCTCGGCAAAGCCGAACTGACGGTGATGACGGGCAAACGGGCCGAACCGCGTGTCGCGTTCACCAGCGTCCTCGAAGCGGGGCTTCTTCGCCCCGGGACGGTACTTTGTGATGAACGTCGCCGTTTTGCTGCCATTGTTCGCGCGGATGGTACGCTGGCTGCCAACGGTGAAGCGGGTTCGATCCATCGTATCGGTGCAAAGGTTCAGGGCTTTGATGCCTGCAATGGATGGACTTTCTGGCACTACGAGGAAAACGGCGCGCTGAAGCCAATTGACGCCTTGCGCAAGGTCATTCGTGACCAGATGGCAGTCGCAGGTGCTTAGAGCGCATCCCGAAAAGTGCGAAGCGGTTTTCGGATAAGATGCGCAAACGATTAGTTATCGGACGGCCTCCAGCATAGTCTGATAGTGAGGCGCTCGAAGCATCGGCTTCGGGCGCCTTCGCTATTTTAGGTCTAGAAGGTGAGACCAAGGGCTTTCAAATCGGCTCTCAGCTTGTCCGCATCCGTAAAATGCACGGCCTGCCAGCCAGCCTGTCTGGCGCCATCCACATTATGCATTGTGTCATCGATGAAAAGCGTTGTCGCTGGGTCGAGGTCGAACGACGCAACATGATGGTCGTAAATTTTGCGGTCGGGTTTCAGCATATGAATGTCGCCCGATACGGTGACGCCCCGACTTTCGGTCAGAAAGGGAAAGCGAATCTGTGCTTCGCGGAAAGTGTCTGAAGCGAAATTCGTCAGCATGGTGACGTCATTGCCATGGCCGATCAGGCCGCGCAAAATCTCGACGCTGTCCTCATAGGCATGTGGCACCATGCGGTTCCAGTTTTGTCGAAAAGCACGGATATGATCGATCTTCTCCGGGTATGTATCGATCAGGAGCGCTTCTGCTTCCTGCCAGGTCCGTCCACGATCCTGTTCAATATTCCAAGCGCTGGTGCAGATATTTTCCAGAAACCAACGTCGTTCCGAAGCATCGGGAATGACATCCAGATAGGCAAGCTCAGGATCATAATGGATCAGAACCCTGCCGATATCGAAGACGACATGCTTGATGGGACTGCTCAACGGTGTTTCCTCCCTCGTTTGAAAGCTTCTGGTATGGCGGCGGTGATCGCCTTTTTCATGACGGTTGGCAGCGCCTCGTCCGAAAGTTCGTCTGGTCGGGACCACCATCCATCCGCAGACGCAGCCTTGCTGACATTCTCGGAGCGATAGACCGACAATCGCAGTTCGAAATGTGTGAAAACATGCGTAATTGAACCGGAAGCGGTCCATTGTGCCGGGAAAGGTGCCGCGGCGATTGTTGCATCTCCGTCGATACGCGCAGTCCAGTAGCTGCCTGGAATCTCAGTCATCCCGGCAAGCAGGCCTTCACCTTTCCGCTTGCGTAGGAGAATTGAACCATCTCCGGCAATGGCGACGAATGCCGCGCCGGTGCGAACGGGTTTTTCCGCTTTGGGTGCTTTGACCGGAAACTCCTCTGGATCTCGAGATTTGAGAGCCATGCAATCATCATTGAGCGGGCAGATCGCACAGGCTGGCCGACGCGGCGTACATATGGTTGCACCCAGATCCATCATGGCCTGAGCAAAGTCTCCAGGTCTGTCGATGGGCGTCAATTGGCCCATGAGTGCGCGGATTTCCGTTTTCGCTGCGGGCAGGGGCGTGTCGATTGTGTAAAGTCGTGAAATTACACGCTCCACATTGCCGTCAACGACGGCAGCCGCTTCGCCAAACGCAATTGCAGCGATCGCCGCCGAAGTGTAATCGCCGATACCCGGCAGCTCCTTCAATGCAATGGCATTGTCCGGAAATCTGCCGTTATGTTGCGAGGCTACGGCGTCGGCACATTTCTTCAGATTGCGCGCACGCGAATAATAGCCGAGCCCGGCCCACGCACGCAGGATATCGTCTTCACTTGCCTTCGCCATGGCTTGAACGGTGGGCCAGCGTTCGACGAACTTTACAAAGTAGGACTTGACCGCTTCCACTGTCGTCTGCTGAAGCATGATCTCGGAAAGCCAGACGCGATAGGGATCCGGTTTGATGCCGGAAGCCTGTTCGGACGGGCTCACGCGCCATGGCAAAACGCGATGGTGTCGATCATACCAGTGCAGGAGCTTTGTGCTTCGATCGGAAGTGGCGGAATTCAGCATGAGAAGGGCATCGGTTAGCAGTTGGATAACATTCTGATTAATGCCTTATTTTTACAATTGATAGAAACAATGCTGTGCATACTGGGGTGTTGTGCATAAAAGTCAGTCTATGAGTCTCCTGACATCCTTCATCGCTTTCGGCGGAAAGAGAATAAGTGGATCGTTCTGTACCTGTCTATGTCATCAATCTTGCCCGTTCTCGAGATCGCTGGGACAGATTGAAGACCAATGCGGACGCACTTTCGATAGAACTCCGACGTGTGGAAGCGGTTGAGGGAAAGCTATTGTCGCCCACAGAACTGATGGATTTCGACGATGCAGCCTTTCGCCGCTGTCACGGCAAAATCGCGCTCCCAGCAGAAATCGGTTGTTATTTCAGTCATATCCGAGCACTGGAAGTCATAGCTGATGCGCCGGAGCCCTTTGCCGTGATCGTGGAAGACGATGTTGTGTTCACACCCGCATTTCAACCGTTTGTGGAGCAGTTGATCAAGCTGAAGAACTGGGACGCCGTGAAGCTGGTCAATCATCGAACAGCTGCTTTTCGGCCTTTCCGGAGCATCGATGATCAGTTTTCAATTGGTCGTTGTCTGCACGGCCCGATGGGCAGTTCCGCTGCCTATGTCGTGACGCGCGAAGGGGCATCAAAATTGCTCGCAGCGCTACGCCCCATGCGTGTGCCGTACGATGTTGCGTTGGAAAGAGGCTGGGCCGGCGCGTATCAGCTTTTCACGGTCGACAAACCGGTAGTCGAGTTTTCGGACATCGCGATTTCTACCATCGCCGAGGGACGTTCAGCTTATGCCAAGAAACGATTACCAGCATACAAAAGGATTAGCACGCTTGTCTTTCGAGCGACTGACTATGTTCGGCGAATCGCTTACGCTTTAAGTAAGAAGCGGCTAAAAGAGGATGAAAGTTGAGTTATTTTAAAAAGTCTTTTCTCTTGCGTCGTCGGGTGGATTCCTGGGTCCTCGGGGTCGCATCGGCTGCGATGCCCATTCGTGTTGGCATAGGCCCGCTGATACTTTTTATCTTTTCATGTATCGGTATTTATCTCGCCTGTGGACGTCATGCGACGACGCGCATGTTCGCCAAAAAATTCTATCTCTTTATAATTCTATATGCTGTCTGGTCGTTAGGCCTGATCCTGTTTCGAGGTGAACCTTTCCACGATAACCGGCAGATTGGCTATACTCTGCTGATAGCGATTTTTGCTTTTGCAGGTTCGGGGATGGTGCTTGTCCGTGATCCGCTGCGGGCCTACGTGCTTGGCGCGCGTGTTGGAACGCTGCTTGCTGCCATCGCAGCAGTCTATCTTTCCGTGACCAACGGTGGGCGCATCGGCATTGGCGGCAATGAGGCCGTCTTTGCATTCGTCGCCGGCGTGGCCGCGGTCTCTGCGGCAATTCCTTTGCGCCAAGCCTCAAAATATTTGCCGAACGGTCCGCAATGGCTTGTTTTGGGTTTCGCAGCGGTTTTGACCTCTGAAACGCGGGCGGTCATCGTGGTGCTGCCAATATTTGTCGCCGTGGAAATTCTCATCTTCCTTCGGCGCTTCAGTATTAAACAGCAGGGGGCAGCTTACGCCATATTGATCGCTGCAATGGCGGCTCTGGTTGTTGTCGGCCCTGTCGGGAGTGTCATTTCCAAGCGTTTTTCCGGAATGGTCGAATATTATGATACCGGGCGTGCCGCTGACTGGGAAGACAAGATCTCAGCCGATATCCGCGAAGTCATGTGGAGAAGTGCGTCTCACGTTATTGCCGCTCACCCGTTTGCAGGTGTCGGCTCCTACTCGAAGATGGATTTTGTAAAGGCTGATGCTGGCGATAAGGCTGTGATGCTGGACGGCTTCCGTCATGTTCATAACACAGTTCTCGATGAACTGTTGAACGATGGCATTGTCGGTCTTATCTTCATGGCCGGCGCATTTATCTCGATCTTCGTCTATCTGTGGCGGACCGCCGATAGCTGGGCGATGCGGCGAGCATTAATTTATTTCGCTGTCATCTGTGGTAGTTACGGCATGTTGCACAATCCGCTGCTGCACGAGGTGACCATCTCTTCGACCATGTTCTTCCTTGCAGCACTGAATGCGGCTGCATCGCGGCGAATGATGGCCGCGCGCCGCGCAGGTCTCACCTCGTATATTTTTGGAAAGAAATCAGCCGCATGAAAGCCATTGTAACGGGCGCAGCCGGGTTTATCGGGTTTCACACGGCGCAACGACTGCTGGATGAAGGCTGGCAGGTCATCGGCATAGACAATGTGAACGACTATTATCCGGTTGCTTTGAAAGAAACCCGGCTCTCTAAACTTCATATGAGGGAAGGCTTCCGGTTCGCAAAGGCGGATATTTCCGATGAGGAAGCCTTCAATGCGGCAATCGGTTCTGACCGAGATGCGGATATCATCGTGCATCTCGCGGCACAGGCAGGCGTGCGTTATTCCATCGAGAACCCCTCGGCCTATATTTCTGCCAATGTGCAGGGACAGATCACGGTCTTCGAAACCGCGCTGAAACTGGAAAAACGACCGCCTATCGTCTATGCTAGTTCATCGTCGGTCTATGGCGCGAACGAAAAGGTTCCATTCTCCGAAAGTGACCCTGTCGACCATCCCGTCTCGATCTATGCCGCAACAAAGCGTTCGGGCGAATTGCTGGCCTACTCCTACCGTCACGTGCACAAGCTTCACTCTGCGGGCTTGCGCTTCTTTACGGTCTACGGTCCTTACGGGCGGCCTGACATGGCGCCATGGCTGTTTACGTCCGCGATCCTCAAGGGTGAGGCGATCCGGGTATTCAATAATGGTGAGATGCAGCGGGACTTCACCTTCGTGGACGATATCGTCAGCGGTGTAGTCGGTGCGGTACGGCGCATACTCGACAAACCGGAAGATACCGCACCTGTTTATAATCTCGGCAACAACCGGCCTGTGATGCTGAACGATTTCATCGCAGCCATAGAAAAAGCGACCGGCAAGGAAGCAATTCGCAAGCTGGAGCCCATGCCGGCTGCCGATGTGCCGCGCACCTATGCTGACATTACGCTTGCTGCTCGTGATCTTGGCTTTAGCCCGAAAACAACACTCGATCAGGGTATTCCTTTGTTTGTCGAGTGGTTTCGCGGCTATAATGGAGCGCGATGAGCGAACCGACATCCAGACGCGGTTTCAGGCCGCTGGCAGATATGGCTTCGGGTCTGGTGGACCCGATGCTGCAAAAGCGTGCCGGTATCAATCTCGCCTTGCTTCAGTCATGGGAAGATATTGTCGGTCCTGCCATCGGCGCAACGTCACGCCCGCTGCGTATTATCTGGCCGCGCCGTCTGCATGAGGACGATCCATTTTCACCGGCAACGCTGATTATCGCCTGCGAAGGCTTCGCTGCCTTGCAAGTCCAGCATGAAACAGGGGAAATCATCAGTCGTATCAACGGCTTTCTCGGTTTCTCGGCGGTCGGGCGCATTCGCATCGAACAGAAGCCGCCGGTCATTCCAACCAAGCGTCGGATAAAGAGGCTGGCGCCGCTTGGACCTGCCGAAGAACGCCGCATCGACAAGGCCACAGACGGCATCGAAGACGATGCGCTTCGTGCAGCACTGGCGCGTCTTGGCAAGAACATTCTCGCAGAGAAGCGGACAGTCGGTCGAAAAGACGGTAAGGACAGCTGAATTCGGCTTGCTGCCATAAAATTGATGCAAGCTTTCAGCAGTTTGAACTCGGCACCCCAATTGATTGTCGCAAATATGAAGACAAATAATACAAGGTGCTGACTTTCATGTGAACGCTGCGGGTCTAGCGAAGTGCGATCTGCCGCTTTAGATTGTATGTCGAAGTCAACTATTGAAACAGGACTGGATGATTCGGATGCCTGCAGCGTTTAATCGCAGACACGTTATTTCACTTGCCGGAGCGGCGGCAGCCGGGCTGGCTTTTGCCGGTGGCGCGAATGCGCAGCAGCGCGATCCTGAAGGCACTGTAGATGCGGCCAAGATTGCCGAACCCGGCAAGCTCAAGGATATGGTTTATGGCAAGGCTGACGCACCGGTCACCATCGTTGAATATGCATCGCTGACCTGCCCGCATTGCGCGGATTTCACGATCAATACATTCCCGAAAATCAAGGAAAAATATATCGATACGGGCAAAGCGCGGCTCATCTTCCGTGAGTTCCCATTCGATCCGCGCGCGACGGCCGCTTTCATGCTGGCACGCTGCGCACCGGAGGACCGTTACTTCCCGATGGTCGACGTTTTCTTCAAGCAGCAGCAGCAGTGGGCGACCGCCGAAGATGGCGAAGCTGCACTCCTGCAAATCGCAAAACTTGCCGGTTTTACACAGGAGTCCTTCAAGGCTTGCTTGACGAACCAGCAAGTTCTCGATGATGTGAGAGCGACGATGGAGCGTGGGTCGAAGGATTTCGGTGTGAGTGCAACGCCGACTTTCTTCATTAACGGACAAAAATACGCTGGAGCGCTTTCGGTTGACGAAATGTCGGCAATCATCGACAAGCTTCTCTGATCCGGTTTTCAGATCGAAAAGCGGGCGCTCCTCTGCGCCCGCTTTTTGCGTTTTTGAGATAGAGCATTTGCAGCAAAAGTGCGAAGCGGTTTTGCGTGGGATAATGCGTATAAACAATGAGCTGGAGCGGTTCCACCACCCGGTTTTAACTGGCGCCGCTCTAGCTGCAGGAGGGGCATTCTAATGCGCTTCTCCAAACTGCGCCTTGTTGGTTTCAAATCCTTCGTCGAGCCCATGGAGTTTGTCATCGAAGGCGGGCTGACCGGTGTCGTGGGCCCGAATGGCTGCGGCAAGTCCAATCTCGTCGAAGCGCTCCGCTGGGTAATGGGTGAGAACTCATACAAGAACATGCGCGCATCCGGCATGGACGATGTGATCTTCTCCGGCTCTGCCACGCGGCCTGCGCGCAATACTGCTGAGGTCACGCTTTTTCTCGACAATTCCGACCGCACCGCGCCTGCCGCTTACAATGATGCGGACGAATTGCAGGTCTCTCGCCGTATAGAACGGGAATCTGGGTCGGTCTACCGCATCAATGGCAAGGAAGCGCGCGCCAAGGATGTGCAGCTTCTCTTTGCGGACCAGTCCACTGGCGCACGTTCGCCCTCCATGGTCGGGCAGGGGCGCATTGGCGAGCTTATTCAGGCAAAGCCGCAGGCGCGCCGTGCGCTTCTGGAAGAAGCGGCTGGCATATCTGGCCTGCATACGCGCCGCCACGAGGCCGAGTTGCGCTTGCGAGCCGCCGAAACCAATCTCGAGCGTTTGGACGACGTGGTTGGCGAGCTTGGAAGCCAGATCGAAAGCCTGAAACGTCAGGCGCGTCAGGCGAACCGCTTCAAGGCACTTTCTGCTGATATTCGCCGGGCGGAAGCCGCATTGCTGCATTTGCGCTGGTCGCAGGCAAAGACGCAGGAAGGTGAGGCGCAAAGCGCCTTGGCGCAAGCAACCTCAGCCGTCGGTGACATGGCGCAAGCGCAAATGAACGCCGCAAAGGCACAGGCGGTCGGTGCGCATAAACTGCCTGAATTACGCGAGGCTGAAGCGAAAGCCTCCGCTGCATTGCAGCGTCTTTCTATAGCGCGAACCCAGCTTGACGAAGAAGGCGAGCGTTTGCGTGCCCGCCGAGCCGAGCTGATGAAGAGGCTCGAGCAGCTTTCCGCTGACATCGCGCGCGAAGAAGAGATGATGCGCGAGAACGCCGATATTCTGGCGCGGCTCGACGATGAGGAGCATGAGCTGATCACTACCGCTGAAGAATCCGGCGAGCGCGATCAGGAACTGCATGCGCTGTTTGAGGAAGCGGAAGTTCGTTTGCAGGACAGCGAGAACGCATTGTCCCGCGTGACGGCTGAACGTGCCGAAGCTGCCGCAGAGCGAGCGCAGATCGAGCGGGCTTTGAGGGAAACACGTGATCGTCGTGACCGTCTTTCTGTCCAGATGGAAGCGATCGAGCGCGACATCGCTGCTGTCGCGGAACAGATCGGTGGGCTGTTCGATCCGGCGGAAAAGCGCATCGTGGTCGACCGCTGTGCGGAAGCACTGGCATCCGCCGAGGAACTGGTTGCCAGCGCGGAAGAGCTTGTTGCAAGCGCACGCGAAGCGGAAGCCGCCAGCCGCCAGCCTTTGAGCGAAGCGCGCACGGAGCTGAACCGTATCGAAACGGAAGCGCAGACGCTGGCCCGCATTCTGAATGCGGGCGAAACGGGACAATTTCCACCAGTGGTGGAAGAACTGCGTGTCGAGAAAGGCTATGAAGTAGCACTTGGTGCGGCACTCGGCGAAGATCTTGATGCAGCCAGCGATGAACAAGCACCAGTCTACTGGTCTTACAATCCCGCAGCCAATGCCGATCCCGCTCTGCCTGACGGCGTAACACCTCTGGATCGGCTGGTAGATGGGCCGCAGCAATTGCGCCGTAGGCTGGCTCAGGTTGGCGTTGTCTTGGAAAGTGAAGGCAAGCGCTTGCAGGCCATGTTGCGGCCCGGCCAGCGGCTCGTCAGCAAGACTGGCGCACTCTGGCGCTGGGATGGCTATACAGCGAGCGCTGATGCGCCGACCCCGGCAGCCCAGCGACTGGCACAAAAAAACCGGCTGGCAGAGCTCGAACAGGAAGCAATCGCTGCGCGCAAGCGTGCCGAGCAGGCCGAGCAGGATGTACAGCGCACCGAAGCAGGCGTCCGCGAGGCCGTCGAACAAGAGCGCGTCGCCCGTGATCAATGGCGTGCAAACCAGCGCAAGCTTGATGACGCGCGTGAGGCTCTCGCGGCTGCGGAGCGTGCAGCTGGCCAGTTGGCAACACGCCGTGCCGGTCTGGAAGACAGCAAGGCGCATCTGGAGGAAAATCTCGAAGAAGCGCAGATCCGTGTCACGGAAGCCGAAGAGCGGCTTGGCGAAATGCCGGATATCGATGCGATTGGCGAACGCCTTGCCGCATTGAGCAGCGAAGTCATGTCGGACCGCACGGCTCTGGCAGAAGCGCGCGCCGCCTATGAGGGGCTGCGGCGCGAGGCCGATGCCCGCAAACGGCGGCTGGAAATGATTGCGCTGGAGCGCCGCAACTGGAAATCCCGCGCCGAAAATGCTGATCGACATATAGCTGCTTTGAATGATCGCCGTGCGGAAACGGCGGATGAGGCCGAGGCGCTTGCGGAAGCGCCTGACGAAATCGAGAACCGCCGCCGGGCACTGCTGAATGAACTTTCACAGGCGGATGCTCTTCGAAAACAAGCGGGCGATATTCTGACCGAAACTGAGGCTGCGCAGGCGGAACTCGACAAGACGGCGACCCTTGCTATTCAGCAACTCGCAGCAAGTCGTGAACAGCGTGCGCGTGCCGAAGAACGTCTCGCGGCGGCAGAAGAGCGGCGCAAGGATGCCGAAGCCCGTATTGCCGAAGCTTTGAACTGCCCACCGCACGAGGCTATTCGCCAGACAGGTTTAAGGCCGGACGAAGCTTTGCCTGATCCCGATCAGCTGGAACGCCAGCTGGAGCGGTTGAAGATTGAGCGCGAGCGGCTCGGTGCTGTCAATTTGCGCGCCGATGAGGAACAGGAAGAACTGTCAGGACGTCTCGATACTATTGTATCCGAGCGTGAAGATGTGATTGAGGCAATCAAGAAGCTGCGCCAGGCAATCCAGAGCCTCAACCGCGAGGGACGCGAGCGCCTGCTGGCTGCATTCGACGTGGTGAATGTGCAGTTCCAGCGTCTGTTCGCGCATCTCTTCGGCGGCGGCACGGCCGAATTGCAGCTGATCGAAAGCGATGATCCACTGGAAGCTGGTCTGGAAATTCTCGCCCGTCCGCCCGGTAAGAAGCCGCAGACCATGACGCTGCTTTCCGGCGGTGAGCAGGCGCTGACGGCCATGGCGCTCATTTTCGCAGTGTTCCTCACCAATCCGGCACCGATTTGCGTGCTGGACGAAGTGGATGCGCCGCTCGACGATCATAATGTCGAGCGCTACTGCAATCTGATGGATGAAATGGCGGCTTCGACTGAAACGCGCTTCGTGGTTATCACACATAACCCGATCACCATGGCGCGCATGAACCGTCTCTTTGGCGTGACCATGGGCGAGCAAGGCGTTAGCCAGCTTGTTTCTGTTGACTTGCAGACCGCGGAACAGCTTCGCGAAGCAAGCTGAACATAATCTTTACGGGAGGGCGGTATGAGCGGCGATCACGACCACGGAGACGTCAGCGACACGCCGCTACCAAGATTATGGATCGCCTTTGCGCTGACCAGCCTTTTCATGATCGCCGAGATTATCGGCAGTTTCATCACCGGCAGTCTCGCACTTTTGTCCGATGCCATGCATATGGCGACGGACAGCTTTGCGCTTCTTCTTGCCCTGATTGCCATCTATCTGGGTCGACGGCCAGCCGATATCCTTCGCACCTACGGTTATGCCCGCTTTGAAATTCTCGCGGCGACAATCAATGCGCTTTTATTGCTGGGAGTGGCGTTCTATATCCTTTATGAAGCCTATGAGCGCCTTTCGCGCCCCGCCGACGTGCAGTCTGTGGGCATGATGGTCGTTGCGGTGATCGGCCTGATCGTCAACCTGATATCGATGCGGGTCTTGATGGGGCACAAGGACGAAAGCCTCAACGTTAAAGGGGCTTATCTCGAGGTCTGGGCGGATATGCTGGGTTCCATCGGTGTGATCGTTGGCGCTGTGGTCATTTATCTGACCGGATGGGAATGGGTGGATTCACTGATTGCCATCGGTATCGGCTTCATGGTCTTTCCGCGTACATGGGTTTTGCTCAAGGAATGCATCAATATTCTGCTGGAAGGGGTTCCTGCCGGCATGGACCTCGGTGATCTGAAGAAAGCGGTTCTGGCTGTGCCCGGCGTGACAACGCTCCACGACCTGCACGTCTGGTCACTGACCAAAAACCAGAAATCCCTGACTGCGCATATCGTGCTGACGAATAGCGCAGAGGGAGAAACCGTGCGTCGCGCGGTTGAACAGGTCTTGCAGGAGAAATACGATCTTCATCACACCACCTTGCAGATGGAAACGGTAGATCGCGCTGCTGACGAGCACATTCACTGACATTCGATACTTTACTGCCGCAACATGATTTTTACCGGTCGCTCCACACGGCAAGTTCATTTCCGGCCGGATCGGTGAAATGAAACCGCCGTCCGCTGGGGAAAGAGAAAATGGGCTTCACAATGGTGCCACCTGCATCGGTAACGGCCTCGAGCGCGCTTTCGAGCCTGGCAGCATAGAGTACCGGCAAAGGCTTTTCAGCCGCTTGCCCATCGGCATCAAACCCGCCGTCCAATCCTTCCGAGAAGGCTGAATAGGTTGGGCCGTAATCAGTAAAAGACCAGCCGAAGGCACGCGCATAGAAACTCTTGGTCGCATCAAGCGATCCATTTCCTGCTGGCATTTCCAGATAGTCGAGCTTACCCGTGATACGCATGGTCGAACTCCAATATGTTCCTTATTTGTTCTTATTCTTGCTGCATCCTGCCTGCAGAGTCAATCTGGTTTGGGGCCTTTGCCCGGCTAATCCCGCCTCTAATCGATTCTATTGTCGCGGCTTGTCTTTTTTGGTTGGCAGCAGCCTTGCGGATCGCATAAGCAACGGGAAGCAGGTTCTGGGAGTGCTTGCAACTGTTGCAAGCCTTTCGTGAGCCTATCCTGCATCAAGGGAGGCCATGATGGCGAAGTGGGTGTACACGTTCGGCGACGGCAAGGCAGAAGGTGCGGCAAGTGACCGTAATCTTCTCGGCGGCAAGGGAGCGAACCTGGCTGAAATGAGCAGCCTTGGTCTTCCGGTGCCTCCGGGCTTTACCATTACGACCGAAGTCTGCACCTATTATTATGATCATGAGCGTACCTATCCGTCCGAACTGAATGATCAGGTTCAGGCGGCTCTGACCCATATCGCGAAAGTGACGGGGCGCAATTTCGGCGATGCCGAAAAGCCGCTTCTGGTGTCGGTGCGTTCTGGTGCCCGTGCCTCCATGCCGGGCATGATGGATACGGTGCTCAATCTTGGCCTCAATGACGAGACCGTGCAGGCCATCGCCCGCGAGGCGGGTGACGAGCGTTTTGCCTATGACAGCTACCGCCGTTTCATCCAGATGTATTCGGATGTCGTGCTGGGTGTCGATCATGGCTTCTTCGAAGAAATTCTCGAAGACAAGAAGGCCGATCTCGGCGTCGAGGTCGATACGGCGCTGACGGCAGAAGACTGGAAACATGTCATTGCCTCTTACAAGGCCAAGGTCGAGGAAGAACTCGGCCAGCCTTTCCCGCAAGACCCGCGCGAACAGCTCTGGGGTGCCATCGGCGCCGTCTTCTCAAGCTGGATGAATGCGCGCGCCATCACCTATCGTCGCTTGCATAATATCCCGGCGGCCTGGGGCACGGCGGTTAATGTGCAGGCCATGGTGTTCGGTAATATGGGTGAGACCTCTGCGACCGGCGTTGCTTTCACACGTAACCCCTCGACAGGTGAGAATAAGCTTTACGGCGAATTTCTCGTCAATGCGCAGGGTGAAGATGTCGTAGCCGGTATCCGCACGCCGCAGAACATCACCGAGGAAGCGCGCATTGCGGCCGGTTCCGACAAGCCGTCGCTTGAAAAGGTGATGCCGGAAGCCTTCGCTGAATTCCTCAAGGTCGCCGATCGGCTGGAACAGCATTATCGCGACATGCAGGACCTCGAATTCACCATCGAACGCGGCAAATTGTGGATGCTCCAAACCCGTTCGGGCAAGCGCACCGCAAAGGCGGCATTGAAGATGGCCGTCGAAATGGCAGGTGAAGGCCTCATTTCCGAGGAAGAAGCGGTTCTGCGCGTCGATCCGGCAGCGCTTGACCAGCTTCTGCATCCGACCATCGACCCGCGTGCGGAGCGTCAGATCATAGGTCAGGGGCTGCCCGCATCGCCGGGCGCTGCAACGGGCGAAATCGTCTTCTCTTCGGAAGAAGCCGAACAGGCAAAGTCGGAAGGCCGCAAGGTCATTCTCGTTCGCATTGAGACCAGCCCGGAAGATATTCACGGCATGCATGCAGCGGAAGGCATTCTGACGACGCGCGGCGGCATGACCAGCCACGCAGCCGTTGTCGCACGCGGCATGGGCAAGCCATGCGTTTCCGGTGCGGGGTCGCTTCGCGTCGACTATCGCAATGGCGTCATGCTCGCGGCAGGCCAGACCTTCAAGAAGGGCGATGTCGTCACCGTCGATGGTGGCACGGGGCAGGTCCTGAAAGGCGCTGTGGCCATGCTGCAGCCCGAGCTTTCCGGCGATTTCGGCAGGCTGATGGAATGGGCCGACCGGACCCGCCGGATGAAGGTTCGCGCCAATGCAGAAACCCCGGCAGATGCCCGCACGGCGCGTTCGTTTGGTGCGGAAGGCATAGGCCTCTGCCGGACTGAACACATGTTCTTCGACGGAAGCCGCATTGTCGCCATGCGCGAGATGATCCTTTCCGACAATGAAGAAGGCCGCCGCACGGCTCTCGCAAAGCTTTTGCCGATGCAGCGTTCGGATTTCGTCGAGCTTTTCGAGATCATGAAGGGGCTCCCGGTCACGATCCGTCTGCTTGATCCGCCATTGCACGAGTTCCTGCCGCATACGGACGAGGAAGTCGCGGAGGTCGCCCGGTCGATGGGTGTCGACGCGGCAAAGCTGCGTGAACGCGCGGATGCCTTGCATGAGTTCAATCCGATGCTGGGTCATCGCGGCTGCCGCCTGGCTGTGTCCTATCCGGAAATCGCGGAAATGCAGGCCCGGGCGATTTTCGAAGCCGCCGTTGAGGCAGGCAAGAAAACCGGCGAACATGTGGTGCCGGAAGTGATGGTGCCGCTGGTCGGTCTGAAAGCCGAACTGGATTTCGTCAAGGCGCGCATCGATGCCGTTGCCAGGGAAGTCATGGCAGAGGCGGGTGTCAAGATCGACTATATGGTCGGCACGATGATCGAACTGCCGCGTGCAGCCTTGCGCGCTGCCGAAATCGCCGAAACGGCTGAGTTCTTCTCGTTTGGCACCAACGACTTGACGCAAACGACATTCGGCATTTCACGCGACGATGCGTCCTCGTTCCTGACCTCCTATCAGCAGCGTGGCGTGATCGAACAGGACCCGTTTGTGTCGCTTGATCTCGCAGGGGTCGGCGAACTGGTGGAAATCGCAGCCGAGCGCGGGCGAAAGACCCGTGAAAAGCTGAAACTCGGCATCTGTGGCGAGCATGGTGGCGATCCGGCTTCGATCGCATTCTGCGAAAAGACGGGTCTCGACTATGTGTCCTGTTCGCCGTTCCGCGTGCCGATTGCCCGCCTTGCCGCAGCACAGTCGGCCATACGCAAGGTTTGACAACACGCCACAATTTGGCTTAGCTGCCGGAATAATCTCCGGTGGTTTAGCCATTTTCAGAAGATATTGTCATGCTTCGTTGTATTGCTGCGGCAGGAGCCGTCATTCTCGCCATGGCTGGCATTGCCAGTGCCTATGATATCTCGCCGCAAGAGCGGGCGGAGAACAAGGCCAAGCATGACACGATCAGGATCGTTGAGCCGCAATTGCATATCGCACGCGGCGGCACTGCATCACCACAGGTGGCGTTGACGCTTGATGCCTGCATGGGCAAGACCGATCATCGCATTCTGGACGTGCTGGTGCAGAACCGTATTCCAGCGACGATCTTCGTGACGGGACGATGGATAAAGCAGAACCAGGCGGCCATGGCGGTTCTGAAGGCCAATGCCGATCTGTTCGATATCGAGAACCATGGCGCAATGCATGTTCCGGCCATTACCAACGAGCCGAAGATGTTTGGCATCAAGACAGCAGGTTCACTTGAGGCGGTTCATCTGGAAATCGATGCCGGTGCGACGGCGATCACCGATGCCGGAGTGTCGAAGCCTGTCTGGTATCGCGATGCGACAGCCCGTTATTCGACCGATGCTATCAAGCTTGCCACCAGCATGGGCTACAAGATAGGCGGCTATTCGTTGAATGGTGATCAGGGAGCCTCGTTGCTGGCACCGACTGTCGAGCGCCGCATCGCTGCCGCGCGTGACGGCGACGTCATCATCTCGCATATCAACCAACCGACGCGGTCGGCGGGTGAGGGGGTGGCCAAAGGAGTTTTGGCCTTGAAAGCGAAGGGGATGAAATTCGTGCGTCTCAAGGATGTCGAGACGACGATGACGCTCAACCCGGTTGCCCCGCACAATCTTCATGCGGGCGTTCCAAAGCCTGTAGCGCCGAAATAATCCCGTTCAGGCGCCGTTGACTTTTTCCTTCGGGGAAAGACTTTTCATGACGGCGGCGTAGTTGCGGCCAAGGCTTTCAAAAACGGCATTTTCGCCCGTTGGCGGTTCAACGGACAACGTCGTGCCGTCATTGCGCAATGTGACGAAGATAACCTGATCTTCCGGTTGCCCGGCAATGGCAATTGCACCGATGCGTTGTGCTTCGCTGGTGTCGAGAGCAGGCATATTGAACAGAACTTCACCGCCGACCCGTTCGGCAGCCTTGGCAAGTGCGGAATCAAAACCTTCGATCAGTACGTCAATGGCTCCGAGTGCGAACTCCAGTTCGACGGCCTCAAGCGTCATCGTGTCGTCTGCGGTTGTGCCGTCCGATGACTGGTTGCCATTTTGAAGGGCGCGATCCATTCCGTCCTCTCCGACGATTGCAATATAAGCCCCCATATGTGCAATCATGCCTTCTGTTAGCGGTTGCTGCAATGCCTTTTTATTTGATTTACCTAGCTTTTTCTCACTTATTCTTAAAGCTGGTGATCTTTGCAGGCTAAGAACGCATCCCGAAAAGTGTGAAACGGTTTTCGGATCTGATGCGCGTTGAACAAACAACTGGAGCGCCAATCTGCCGTAATCAGATTGAATTGCGCTCCTGGAGGGTGCTGCCCCTAATGCGATTTGCCAAATCTATCAAGCACGCTAAACGTGCATTAGCTATTGCTTTTGTAGATCGCTAAACATTGATCCCGATAGGTTTTGATCGCGGTCAATGCTCTTTCATCCCGAATCTTCGACGTTCTCCTCATCACAAGGGAATTGGTGTCGGAGGGCACATGAAACTGATATGGAAAGCGGCGGTCGGCGGCGCGGGTGCGCTAGCCGCAGCCTGGCTCTTTGCGCTTTCAACACCCCATTGGCTGACGGCGAAACACGAAGCCGCTGTCGATGTCACCGACAAGGCTTTGGTCGAAAAAGGCGAATATATCGCCCATGCGGGCGACTGCGCTGCGTGCCATACGGCACCGGGAGGCAAGGCGTTTGCGGGTGGGCTCGGTATGCAGACGCCGCTCGGCACGATTTACTCCACAAACATCACGCCGGATAGCGAAACCGGTATTGGCGGCTACAGCTATGCCGACTTCGAACGTGCGGTGCGGCAGGGCGTGCGTCAGGATAATGTCCATCTTTATCCGGCAATGCCATTTGTGTCCTATACAGTCGTAAATGACGAGGACATGAAGGCACTTTATGCGTTCTTCATGTCGAAGGTGGAGCCGGTACAACAGGATAACCAGCCCAGCACCTTGCCGTGGCCGACCAACACGCGCTGGCCGCTCGCTTACTGGCAGCTGTTCTTTGGAAATTCTCGTCCGTTCGAAATTGCAGCGGACACTGATCCGGTGATCGCACGCGGCGCTTATCTGGTCGAGGGGCTCGGTCATTGCGGCGCGTGCCATACGCCACGCGGTCTCGCCTATGAAGAAAAAGCGGTGAAGAACGATCCGAAGGGCAAGTTCCTGTCCGGCTCAGTTCTGGAAGGCTGGTATGCGAAAAACCTGCGCGATCAGGATACAGGCCTTTCGAGCTGGGCCGAAGACGAGATCGTCACCTTCCTCAAGACCGGGCGCACCGATCGCACGGCGGCGTTCGGCTCGATGGCCGATGTCGTGCAGCATTCGACCCAATACCTTGCGGAAGATGATTTGCGTGCGATTGCCCGTTATTTGAAGTCGCTGCCACCAAGCGAAGGACGCGAACGTGAATGGCAACCGAAGGAAGATGTGACGACGGCGGCACTCAAGGCGGGAGATTTCAGTGCGCCGGGCGCTTTGTCTTATGTCGAACAATGTTCGGTCTGCCATCGTATGGACGGAAAGGGTGCGCCACGCATTTATCCGGCGCTTGCCGGCAACTCGATTGTCTTTGCCGACGATCCAAGCTCGCTCATTCAGGTCACGCTGACCGGGGGAAGGACGCCTGATACGCCGGCGGACAAGATGGCTTTCACCATGCCGGGTTTTGCCAATCTTCCAAACTGGCAGGTCGCCGAAATCCTGAACTTCATTCGCAACGGCTGGGGCAATCACGGCGCTGCCATAACGGAGCAGGATATCGCGCGTATGCGGCGTGAAATCGCTCACAAGCCCGTCCATTACGTTCCGGAGAACAAGCAATGAAAACCAGTACGATTGTCGTTCTCGGTGCCGGTTTTGCCGTAGCAGTAACGGGCGGTGCCTTCCTCTTCAATCACCTGCGGCCCTCGCTGGATGCCCCGGCTCCCCAAGCCTATGCGGTTCTGGACAAGGACAAGAAGCAGGTCGGAACCTATGTCATCCCGCCGGACCGTGACATTCTCAGGCAGCCGAACGCGCCCGAGATCATGCATGGCAAGCGGCTGCTCAACGAAACCGCGCGGCTCCTGCCCGACAATGTCGGTAACGGTCTTAACTGCAATTCCTGTCACATGGGGCAGGGCAAGATGGATAACGTTGCTTCCTATATCAACACCAGCAATTTCTATCCTGCCGTCATGCCCCGCGCAGGCAAGGAAGTCGATCTGGTGATGCGCATCAATGGTTGCTTCCAGCGTTCGATGAACGGCAAGCCGCTGCCGCCTGAGGGGGCCGACATGAAGGCAATGATCGCCTATATGGACTGGCTGCGGCAGGATGTGAAAAAGGGTACGAAAGTGGCGATCCGCAATGCCGGTACCATTGATGAAAGTCTTGTTCCCGATCCGGTCAACGGTGCGAGAATCTATGCGGCCCAGTGTTCGACCTGCCACGGCACCGATGGCGAAGGCATGAAGGATCAGGCTGGCGACTATATCTTCCCGCCGCTCTGGGGCGATGAAAGCTTCAACATCGGCGCTGGGCTGGCCCGAACCTACAAGGCGGCGCAGTTCGTCAAATATGCGATGCCGCCAGCCCAGAACTACAATCTGCCCATCGGGCAGGGGGGTGTTCTGACCGATCAGGAAGCCATCGATGTGTCGGAATATTTCACCCACATGCCGCGTCCTGACTTTGCAGGCAAGGTGAAGGACTGGCCCAACATGAAGAAGCCGAAAGATGCGCGTTATTAGAGCATTTCCAGCAAAAGTGCGAAGCGGTTTTGCGTGGGATAATGCGAAAGAAGCCAGCATTTCCAGCAAAAGTGCGAAGCGGTTTTGCGTGGGACAATGCGACGAAACAAATAGTTAGAGCGGTTCCGGCAACCCCGTTTTGACCGGAGCCGCTCTAAATGACATCGCCAGGAAAAGTGCCCCGCCATGTCCAAGCCGGGTGGGGCATTTGAATTTCTACGCCGAAGTTTTGCCGAGCGAAAATCTCTCTGCTATTCATACTGCGTGAAAACAGAGAGACAGAGCGGCTCCAATGATTCAGTATAAGCTGGAAATGTTCTCGGAGACTGCATGAGAAAACTTCGCTACCAGCGGCGTCAGTCGCGCTCTGCAGTGTGGGCGCTTCGGCTTGGTGTTTTTGCGCTCGTGCTGCTTGCGATGGCGTTTCTTCTGCATCGCTTCTGGACACTGGAGACACCGGATCTGGTGCTGCTTGCCGGATTGAGCACTGGTCTTGCCGCTCTGGCCCTTCTTTGCTCGGCTAAAGGTTTTCGCAATCTCTGGGTC